>Ga0187777_10001091_pt1 | contig 17708 bp, 15 predicted proteins | sample 1015_Q2_SP5_10_M_FD_132416 | JGI IMG/M metagenome (GOLD analysis project Ga0187777, IMG submission 132416) | Tropical peat soil microbial communities from peatlands in Department of Meta, Colombia - 1015_Q2_SP5_10_MG | ecosystem: Environmental > Terrestrial > Soil > Wetlands > Peat | place... | reverse complement strand
TGGCCGGCGGTGGCCTCGCGCTCGTGGAACGCACGAGCGACGGCGTCCGCACCGAGGCGATCGAGGCCGTCGACCGCACCCGGCGGATCGGCCGGGTGGCGTTCGACCGCGCGGCCGCAAGCCTCATGTCCGGGGGCAACGAAGCCGCGCCGCGCGTTCGGGATGCCGGCCTCGTCCTTCTGGCCGCCGACGCCTTTGGAGGCGCTTCGCGCTGCATCGAGCGTGCGGTGGAGTACGCAAAGACGCGCGTTCAGTTCGGGGTGACCATCGGGCACTTCCAGGCGGTGAAGCATCAGCTGGCAAACATGGCGGTGGAGATCGAGCCGGCGCGGAGCCTCTATTGGTATGCAGCCCATGCCTTCGACCATCTTCCTGCGGAGTCACCGCGCCACGCGGCGCTCGCCAAGGCTCACCTCAGCGACCGTTTCATGCAAATCGCACGGGACACCGTCGAGGTCCACGGTGGAATCGGCTTCACCTGGGAGTGCGACGTCCAGATCTGGTACAAGCGCGCGATGTTCGATCGCGCGTTCCTCGGCACGCCGGCTGTGCATCGGGAGCGCGCAGCGCGGCTTGCCGGATGGTGAGCCGGCGCCGCCAACACGAGCGGCCGCAGGTGCACCTGATCGACGGCCACGTGTATTTGTTTCGCGCCTACTACGCGCTGCCCGAAATGACGGCTCCCGACGGAACCCCGATCGGAGCCACCTATGGTTTCGCAAACACTCTGCTCAAATATCTTTCCGGCCGCGCGATAAGCCACGTGGCGCTCTGCTTCGACTGGGCCATGGAGAGTTTTCGCAACGAGCTCTTCCCTCTGTACAAGGCCACGCGCGGCGCTCCTCCCGACGATCTGGTCTTGCAGTTCGGGCTGTGTGGCGAAGTGGCGCGGGCGCTCGGGGTGCCGGTGTTCGAGCAAAAACACTACGAAGCCGACGATCTCATCGCCACGCTTGCCGCGGAACTCGTGTCGCAAGGGGCCGACGTCGTCGTGGTGACGGGGGACAAAGACCTGGCCCAGCTCGTTCGAGAGGATGCGAGCGTCGTGCTCTACGACCTGGCTCGCGACGCAACGCTCGACGCGAGGGGCGTGCGGGCGAAGTTCGGAGTGGATCCCGAGCAGATCCCCGACTACCTCGGTTTGGTCGGAGACGCGGCCGACAACCTTCCCGGGGTGCCGGGAGTAGGTCCCCGCAGTGCCTCCGCGGCGCTCCAGGCCTTCGGTGTGATCGAGAGCATCCCCGCGGATCCACGGGCGTGGGTGGGGGTTCCGGTGCGCGGGGCTGCGCGGATTGCGCGGAGCATCGATTGTCACCGCGCGCAGGCCTTGCGCGTGCGCGCGCTGGCGACCGTCGAACGCGCGGTTCCCGGACTGCGCTGCAGGCTGGAGGACCTCGCGTATCGGGGAGCCCACCGCGATCGCGTCGCCCCACTTTTCGAGCGTCTCGGATTGAGGGGAATCGGGGCGCGTGTCCCGCGCTGGCAAGACGGAGGGGCGGCGCCCTAGTCAACCAAACAGGTCGAGCTGCGCACCGCTCGGCCTGCGAAAGGCGCGCGTCGAAAGTTCGAAGGATCGGCGTTCGATTCCGGCCCGCCGCAACGCCAAGGCAAACATCGCATCAATCTGTTGCGCGAAGACACCTTCCCCGGTCATGCGCGACCCGAAACGCGGATCGTTCAGCTGCCCGCCGCGCACCTCCTGGATGCGGTGGAGCACTTTGTCTTTCCGCTCGGGATAGTGGTGGGCAAGCCAATCCACGAAAAGCTGCCGAAGGCCGTGGGGCAGGCGCAGCATGACGTAGGCGCTGGAGCGGGCTCCGGCGGCGGCCGCGGCGCGGACGAGTGCCGGGATCTCGGAGTCGTTCAGTGCAGGAATCACCGGTGCAATCAAGACTCCCACGGGCACGCCCGCTTCGGTGAGCGTGTGGATCGCATCGAGCCGGCGCGCGGGCCTTGAGGCACGCGGTTCGAGGCGGCGCGCGAGCTCCGCGTCGAGGGTGGTGAGCGAGATCAGCACGCGGGCCGCGCCGACATCGGCGAGCCTGCGCAGGAGGTCGGCGTCGCGAGTGACGAGGTGGCTCTTGGTCACAACCACGACGGGATTGCGGAAGGCCGCCAGCACCTCGAGGCAGCCCCGCGTGAGACGCAGTCGCCGCTCGACGGGCTGGTAGGGATCGGTGACCCCCGAGAGTGCGATCACACGAGGCCGCCAACTCGGCTTCGAGAGCTCCTGGGCCAAGAGCTGCGGCGCATCCTCTTTTACGAAGATCCGACTCTCAAAGTCCAGGCCGGCCGAGAGGCCGAGATATTCATGGGTCGGTCGGGCGTAGCAGTAGATGCAGCCGTGTTCGCAGCCCCGGTATGGATTTACGCTGGTGTCGAAGCCCACATCGGGGCTTTGGTTGTGCGCGAGAATCGTCCGTGTCGGGTCACGGTAGAACTCGGTCTTGAGGGAAGGGGGCGCATCGTCCTCGTCTTGGACTCCGGTCTGTTCGAGTTCCGGTTCGTAGGAGAGACGCTCGAAGCGGTTTGTCGGATTTCCAGCGGCCCCCCGGCCGCGCAGGGTTCCCGTGGTCGGCATTCGAGAACTGTACCGGATGCAGCGTGGCGGGGCGCGGAGGCTGCCTTCCGCCTCGGCGGCGCCTTCGCCGTTTGCGGGCCCTATGCCGCACCGAAAGCCTGCGCACGACGAGGTCCTTTGCCCCTGCGTTAGTTGCGAGCGGTCTCCAGCCAGCGCTGCAGGCCCGGCGCCTCGCGTCGGCGAAGCTCGGCATTGAGATCGAAGCGCTCCAAGGCCTGCTCGAGCGCGCGCTTCGCCGTCGGAATGGGATGCGCGCGGAAGAACGACGCCACGTCGCGCCTCCCTGCCGCCGTCTGGAGTGCGGGGGTCGCTTCCACGAGCCGTGTGATCAACATGGGAGGCATCCGCTTGCGCAGCGCCGCCCACTTCTTTTTCACAAAGGCCCAGCTGCGCTCGCGGGCCGCGCGGTTGGCCAGGAGCCGCGTCAGTACAAAGACCACGTCCTGGGTCGAGACGGTTTCACTGAGTGTCAGCGCGAGCGTTCGCTCGACGAGCTGCGGATCACGGAATTCCCCGAGCGCAAAGAGGAACCGGCGGCGCTCCTGCGGCGTTGCGGCCTTGCCTATCGCTGCCAGGAACGATTCGTAGCATGGCGCCCCACCCGCGCGCGCGGCGAGGGTGACCACTGAATCGGCGAGATTCGCCTCGAGACTGGTGCGATCGCGGAGGTACGTGCGGCAGCGCGCTGTGGCCTCGCGGACGACCGGCTGCCACTCGGCAACGTCTCCGAGCAGGCCCACGAGGGCCGAACGACGCAGCCGCGTGTCGTCCTCCTCGCCTTCGGCGGCCTCCCACCCGAGAGCCGTGAGCTGTGCGCGGAAGCACTCCACGAGCCATGCGCGGTAGCGTTCGGGGGCGTCGCTCCCGGCGGCCGGGACCAGTTGCTCGTCCACGAAGCCCAGCGGCCCGCGCAGCGCCTGGAGTACGTCCGGGCTGGTCTCGGCTCCGAAGGCTGCGACGAGCGCGAGGAAGCTCTCGATCGAGGCCTGCCCCGCACGCACGAACGCCCACTGGTCTGCCAGCAGCGCCATGCGCTCCACCGGGGCGAGCGCTCCGAGCGTGGAAGCGAGCTTGCGGAGAGCGCCCGCGTCGTGGAGCGTCCGAAAGAATCCGCCCGCGTCGGCATTGCCATACACGAATCGGGGAGGAGTCGGGCCCAGGGCCACTGGCTGCCGAGCCTTGGTGAAGACATGGCGTTCAAGCCGAGTCTCCGCTCCCGCTCCTTGGCCGATGCGACCCACCCACGGGATCGGCCAGCGCTGGCGGGACCGCTGGCGCCCCTTCGACTTCCGGCTCGCAAAAAATCGCTCCTGGCGAAGCTCCACGGTCCGGCCTTCTTCGCGGAGCCCGAGCGCGACCACCGGGAAGCCCGGCTGTTCAATCCACGCCCGCGCGACGGGCTCGACGGGGAACCCGGCAGCTTGACCCAGCGCGTTCCACAGATCGGAGGCCACCGTGTTGCTCTCCCGATGCCGACGGATGTAGGCACGCACCCCATCTCGGAAGGTCGCGGGTCCGAGATAGCGCTCGATCATCCGGACCACCGCAGCGCCTTTCTCGTAGGTGATGAGGTCGAAGTTCTGGGTGGCGTCCGCCGGTGTCTTCACGTCGACGTAGATGGGATGGGTGCTGCCCAAGGCGTCGAGCTGGAGCGCCGCGGAGCGGTGATGCTCGAAATCCAGCCACATCTTCCACTCCGGCTTCCAGGCATCGACAATCGTGGTGGCCATCCACGTCGCGAAGGCCTCGTTCAGCCAGAGGTCGTTCCACCAGGCCATGGTGACGAGATCGCCATACCACATGTGCGCAAGCTCATGGCAGATCACCTCCGCCGCGCGCTTGCGTTCGCTGAGCGTCACAGTCTCTGGGTCCACGAGCAGAAGCGTCTCCCGGAAGAAAACCGCACCTGCGTTCTCCATCGCACCGGCCTCAAAGTCCGGAACTGCGACGAGGTCGAGCTTCGCGTAGGGATACGGCAGGTCGAAGTACCCCTCGAGACGGGCCAGGCTCTCGCGCGCGACTTCGAGCGCGAAGGCCGTGAGCCGGGCTTTCCCTGGCACGTGCCAGACCCGGATCTCGGTTTGCCCGCAGCGGACCGGTTCCGACGACTCGAGTTCCCCCACCGCCAGCGCCACCAGATAGCTCGAGAGCAGGGGCGTTTGCGCGAAATGCACGGTCTTGCGCCCGCCGGCGAGCTTCTCGGTCTTTTCAATGGGCGCATTGGATACTGCGGTGTTGCGCTCCGACGTGGTCACGGAGAGCCGAAAGCACGCCTTCATCGCGGGCTCGTCAAAGCACGGAAAGAAGCGTCTTGCATCCGCGGCTTCGAGCTGTGTAAAGGCGTAGCGGCGATCCCCCGAGCGTGCCGCATAGAGACCGCGCAGATCCCCTCGCAGCTCGCCTTCGAAGCCCACCGAGAGATGAGCCGGCCCCGGACCCACGGTCCGCGGGAGGCGGATCTCCACGGTCTCCCGCCTGGCGTTGTGGAAAAGCTTCCCAAACTGCGCCTCGCCCTGGGCCGCGATCCGTGGGCGGGCGAGTTTGAGATCCACCGCGTGGAGCACCACCTTGCGCGTCGGCCGCGCGAGGATGAGGTCAATCGTGACCTCGCCGTGAAACCTCGAGCTGCGCGTGGGATCGACTTCGAGGGCCACGTGGTAGCGGCTCGGTTTCAGCTCCGGCGAGAGCCGGATGCCTTCTCGTCGCGCCTTCGCTCTGCGTCCAGGCGCCGGACGGGTGCTTCGAATCGCCTCCCTGCGCCTCACCACCCTGCGACGCTTCATCTGCTCCTCCCTCCTGTGCGACCCGCACTATACCGGTGAATGGCCGCCAAACCGGCGATCTAGCCTCGCCTACGCTTTTGCGAACCGCGCCTCCTCCCGAGCCTGGCGGACCGACTCTGGCGAGCACGCGAAGAGGGGTGGGCCCGGGTTGACACATCCGCCGGCGCCCGACCACTAGGTAAGGGGAACGGATTCTCGAGGGGTCTCCTTCGCGGGCGTGGGCCCGGCACCTCGTGCCTTGGCCAGCCGTCCGATGCAGCCGACACGGCGCTGCTCGAGCGCTTTCCGTTTTCCAAAAAGGTTCGGCATCGAAGGTCGTCCCTCACCGAGGATCGCGGGGGTCGCGCTCGCGCGGAGCCGCGACCTCCCGCTGGGAGGTCGCATGGTTGCGGATCGCCTCGCACGGCTCACGATCGTCCTCGCCGCTGCCTCGGCGGCCTGCCTCGGCTGTCCACCCAAGGAGGAGGCGCCGGTCACACTGCCCGGGCTCACGGCGACCGTGCGTGTGGTCACGGACCGTGTCGGATCGCCCCACATCTTTGCGCAAAACGATCTGGACCTCGTCCGCGTGCAGGGCTACGTGCACGCCCGAGATCGCTTCTTTCAGATGGATGCCACCCGGCGCGAAGTGGGTGGTGACCTCGGCGAGCTGCTCGGTCCGACGGCGATCAGCGGAGACATCCAGAATCGGACCCTTGGCCTCCGCCGCGCGGCGCAACGCTCGAGTGCGCTCCTCAGCCCCGAGGCGCAGTCCCTACTCCAGGCGTATGCGGATGGAGTCAACGCGTGGCTCGCGGCGAATCCGCTTCCACCGGAATACGCGCAGCTCGAGCTCACGAAGGCGCGGCCTTGGGACCCTCTGGACACGATTGCCATCGGCAAGGGCATTGCGGCGAGCCTCTCGCTGGAGATCGATGCCGGACTGATTGAGAAGCTCGACGAGTACATGACGAAGTGTGCGGTCGCGACGCCTCCTTGCGATGGAGAGAAGCTGCTGTTCGAGGATGTGCAGCGCTTCGCGCCCATGGACCCCGCGTCGACGGTTCCCGACGCGACGGGCACATCGCCCTATCTCATGGCGCAGACCACGCGCAGTGCGAAGGACCGTCGCTTCGTGGCACAGGCCGCGGCCAGGGTGCATCGGTTCCGCACCAAGATCGAGGGCGTGCCGCGCCTCGCCAAGGCGCTTCACCGCAAGGAGAGCTTCGAGGGCAGCAACGAGTGGGGCGTCGCGGCCGCGGCAAGTGAGAGCGGCCGACCCATGATCGCCAACGACCCCCATCTCGCGCTCGGGGCGCCTTCCACGTTCTACGAGAATCATCTTGCGGTGACGAACGACCCCCTGGAAGGCCCGCTCAACGTGAACGGGGTCTCCTTCCCGGGGACCCCCTTTGTGATCCTCGGTCAAAACGATCGAATCACCTGGGGGGCCACGACCAATCCCATGGACGTTTCGGACATCTTCATGGACCACGTCGTTGGCAAAGTCAGCGGATGTCCTGCCTCGGCCCTCAATTGCATCCAGTCCGGATCGGATCTCTATCCCCTCAAAGTCGAGGTGACCCAGTACCTCGTGAACACGCCCGGGGATGGCACGCTCGACAACCTCGTGGATGCGGGCGTTCCCTTCGCGGACAGCGTTATCGTGACTGTCGATGACGAACGTCGCAGCTTTGCTCCCGTCGTGGAAGTGGACGATCCAACCGCTCTGGTCTTTGGGGGTGAGACGCAGGCGCTCACGCTCCAGTTCACGGGTTTCCACGCCACCACCGAGCTCGAGACCTTCCGTATCTGGAACCGCGCCAAGAACCTCCAAGACTTCATGACGGGCCTGCGAATGTTTACGTTCGGCTCCCAGAACTGGGCCTATGCCGATGTCGATGGGAACCTCGGCTACTTCACGAGCGCGGAACTTCCCCTGCGGAAGGACCTGGAGAATGGCGCGGTCGTGGGACGCCCGCCGTATTTTGTGCGCGACGGCGCATCGGGCGAAAACAACTGGGTCTATGATCCCGCGCACTCCCAGGGACAGGTTCTTCCCTTCGCCATCCTTCCGTATGGAGAGATGCCCCAGACCCTCAACCCGTCGAATCACTTCTTTGCGAATGCCAACAACGATCCGGCGGGCACGAATCTCGACAACAATCCTCTGAATCAGCGCCGACGTTCGAAACCGTCTGCGATCTATTACTTGGACGCGAGCTACTCGAACGGGTTGCGGGCGGGCCGCATCACACGACTCCTCAAGCAGAAGCTCGAACAAGGCGGCAAGCTCAGCACAGATGATCTCCGCCAGATGCAGGGAAACACCCAGGAACTGGATGCCGAGCTTCTGGTGCCGTTTCTCCTGGGAGCGTTTTCGAACGCCAATTCCGCCGGTGCGGCTCCCGCCTTGGCGGCCCTTGCGCAAGACCCGCGAATTGGGGAAGCCGTTGGACGGCTCGCCGCCTGGGACTTCTCCACGCCCACGGGGATCCCGGAGGGCTACGACGCAAGCGACGAAAACGGAATGCGCACGCCGGGTGTATCTCAGGAGGAAGCCGCTCGCAGCGTCGCCGCGACGATCTACAACGCGTGGCGTGCGCAAGCGATCAAGGAGACGATCGACGCCGCACTCACACGCATCGGGGTGTCGGGAGTGGGCGGGGACAGTGCGCTCACGGCCCTTTCCCATCTGCTCTCCCAGAATCCATTCACGGGCGTGGGCGCCTCTGGCGTCGACTTTTTCCCTGGGCCCGCGGGCCTTTCTGCCGAAGGCCGGCGGGACGCCGCGCTCCTCGGTGCTTTGCGCGACGCGCTCGATACGCTGGCGGGCCCGGCCTATGCCCCAGCCTTCGCCGGTTCGACCCAGCAAGACGACTATCGCTGGGGGAAGCTACACCGCATCACGTTTCAGCATCTGCTGGGCGGTGCCTTCTCGATCCCGCCTGCGGCGGGGTTCAAGGACCTCGCTCCCGCGCTCCCGGGTCTCGCGCGTGACGGGGGCTACGAGGTCATCAATGCATCCTCCTACGACGTCCGCGCTGAGGATGCGAACTCCTTTGGTTTTGGGGGTGGCCCCGTGCGTCGCTACGTGGGGGTGGCGAACTCGGGTCACGGCTTGTTCGGCGACGGGATTCAGGGTTGGAACGTCATCCCGGGCGGATCCTCGGGGAATCCAAGCAGTCCCCTCTACGCGAAGCAGCTCGGAGACTGGCTCACCGTGGACCAGCACCCGGTCGTGATGTCGGAGTTCGGGGCCTTGGACGGAGCGCTCGGGGTGGAGCGTTTCGAACCGCCCAAGTCTCCGTAGGAGCCTGCGAGCTCCCTCTTCGGCTCACCACTTCTCGGCGTACGGCCGAAGATCCAGCTCGAAGGTCCATGCAGAACGTTCCTGTGTCGCGACCTGGAACACGCTTTCGGCGATGGAATCCGGCTTGAGGAAGAAGTCGTCGGGTCGGTCCCGAAGGAAGCTCCGCGTGGACGGCGTGTCGATCACTCCGTCCACCACCACGTAGGCCACATGGATGCCGCGCGGGCCCAGGCTCCGGGCCATGGACTGTGCGAGGGAGCGCTGTGCGGCCTTTGCGGGCGCGAAGGCCGCAAACCCCGCCCCGCCCCGCAGCGCGGCCGTGGCTCCGATCACAACGATGGCCCCGCCCGCGCGCGCGAGCATGTCGTTCGCTGCCTCGCGTCCGCAAAGGAACAGCGACAGCGCATTGACCCGCCAGGCCGATTCGAGCGCTTCGGGCGTAACCTCGAGAAAGCCGCCGAAGGAGGCATTCCCGGCGTTCTGCACCAAGGCATCCACCGGACCCAGTTCGTCGCGCACACGGCGAAAGGCTTGCCGAACGGAGCTCGCCTCGGCGACGTCCGCGCCGATCCCGAGCGCGCCGGGGATCGCGCTCTCGAGTGCGCGCAGTTTGTCTGCGGAACGGGCGAGCATCGCCACGCGCCAGCCGGCGCGCGCGAAGCGCCGCGCGCACGCCGCGCCGTTCCCCGGGCCCACACCGGTCACCACACAGACCGACACGGCCGCAGTATAGTCAGCGAGTGAAAAAACTCCTGCGGGCGAGACCATGATCAGGCTCTTTCAGTTCGAAGTGTCCCCCTATTGCGACAAGATTCGACGGATCCTCCACTGGAAGCGCCAGCCGTACCAGATCGAGGAGATCCCTCTGTCTCGCGCCTCGAGGGACGTGCGCAAGCTCAATCCCTCCGGAAAGCTCCCGTGCCTGGAGCATGACGGCCATCGGATTGGAGACTCCACCGACATCGCCTACTACCTAGAAGAGAAGTTTCCTGAGCCGCCGCTTCTTCCGAAGGACCCGCAGCTGCGCGGGCTGTGCCACATGCTGGAGGACTGGGCGGACGAGAGCCTCTATTTCTACGAGATGCGCCTGCGCTTCACCCTCCCGCACAACGCCCGTCGCTTCATCCCAGAGCTCACGAAGCACGATCCCCGCTGGATGAGAGCGCTGGCCCCCTTGGTCCTACCGAGCATGCTGCGAGGGGTGCTCTCCCGTCAGGGCGTAGGCCGCAAGCCGCTGGAATGCGTATTGCGCGACGTGGAGCGGCATGTCGAAGCCATCGGCAACTGGCTCCAGGACGGCGAGTGGCTGGTCGGCGAAGCACTCTCCCTCGCCGACCTCGGGGTGTTCGCGCAGCTTGCATGCATCCGCGGTGCGGAGGAGGGAGCGCGCCTCATCGAGCGCTCCCCTCCGGTCACGGAATGGATGGAGCGCGTCGACCGAGCGACCGCGAAGGCCACTCCCGCCGCGCCTTTGGCCTAAGACTTGTGCGTCCCCCACATCTTCTCGAGGTAGGAGTCCCGGCCGGAGCCCTGTCTGTACATCTTGTAGTGCAGAGAGTTCTTTTTGTAGTACTGACAGTGGTAGGCTTCCGCGGGGTAGAAGGGACTCGCGGGTACGATCTCCGTGACGATGGGTCCTGGATACTTTCCCGAATTTTCGAGCTCGCGCTTCGATTCCTCGGCGAGGCGCCGTTGCTCTTCATCGTGATAGAAAATCGCCGTACGGTACTGAGAGCCGGTGTCCGCGAATTGGCGGTCTCGTGTGGTGGGATCGATATTGCGCCAGAAGGTGTCGAGCAGCTCGCGGTAGCGGATCTTCTGTGGATCGAACACGATCTGTATGGCCTCCGCGTGACCTGTTTTGCCAGAGCACACCTGCTCATAGGTCGGTTTCTCGATCCGCCCTCCCGTGTATCCAGGCGTGGTTCCGATCACTCCGGGCAGCTTGTCAAAGGGCGGTTCCATGCACCAGAAGCAGCCGCCCGCGAAGGTCGCAAGTTGTGTGCGCGTGTCGCTCATGGGGATGCCGTCTCCTTGGATCAGCGAGGGGAGCGAAGCTCGGGGAGCGCCTCTTGGTCGGGCACAAAACGCAGCGCGGCACCGTTGTTGCAATAGCGCTTGCCGGTCGGAGGCGGACCGTCGCCGAAGACGTGGCCCTGGTGCCCTCCGCAGCGCGCGCAGTGGTACTCCGTCCGCGGGAGGAGGAGCTTGAAATCGCGTTTCGTTGCGATGTGTCCCTCCAGCGCCTGGAAGAAGCTCGGCCAGCCGGTACCGCTGTCGAACTTCGCAGCGGACTGGAAGAGGGGCAGAAAGCACGCCGCGCAGACAAAAGTGCCCCCGCGCTTCTCCTGATTGAGTGGGCTCGTAAAGGGACGCTCTGTGGCGTCCTCGAACAGGACGCCATAGGCCTCGGGAGCGAGCAGATCGCGCCACGCGGAGTGCGGGACGTTGAGCTTCTCGATCTTCTCCATCGGGTTGCTCGACACGGGCGCTACGCCTCCAGCGCGGGCTTCGGGAATCGGATGTACTCGTCGATCAAGAGCAGTGCCAAAGCACGTCCGCTCGGAACCTCTCGTCGAAGCCGTCCTCGCTTGCGCAGATCGGCGATGAGAAGATCCAGGATTCGGTCGCGCGTCAGATCCTCGGAGTGTTCCCGCACCCGCCGCAGCTCCGCCTCGTCGGCGAAGCAATACGCCTTCCACGAGATGGAGAAGCGGATGTCGTCCCATACGTAACGCGCCACGACTTTCTCGCCGTTCCCCAAGCGCCAAGTGCCGCCCCCCTCGTAGCTGAGGCGCGTGCCGAGATCCAGCGGGGGGAGTTCTGGAGCGGTCCCCGCCACCCGGTCGACCCCGTGAAAGACGCTGTCGGTATCGAGCAGGACGGCGGTGTTGTGCTTTGCGGGAAGCGTCCGGGCAGGCGCATCGGGTCCTTCCGGATAGAACGCGAACGCTCCTCCCCGGCAACCCCGGAACCACGACACGGCCGTGGCAATCGGCATCCGCCAGGGCTCGAAGAGGTCCGAATGGTGCATCACCACCATCAACCACTCCGGATCCTGGGTGCGGTTGCAGCCCCGGAACTCGGGCACGTCCGTGTGCACCGCCAACTCTTGACCGGGGATCAACAGATTCGCGTAGACAATGGAAGGAACAATCCGCGGCCGTCCGTAGAGCGAGCGGGCCGCGTCGATGAACCCGTCATGGTGCAGGAACTTCTCGATGCCGGGCACCAGGGGCTGGGAGTAGGCGTAGGTCTCGCGGAAGTAGTTGGTTCGGAACGCAGCGGTCTTGGGGGACTCCTTGCGCCCGAAGCGCCCGCCGGATTGGATGAAGTTCATTGCAGCGTCGTGCCGCTGAAAAAGCCCGCGACCGAGTTCCTCCTCGACCGGCGCCCTCCCGTACATCCCGTAGGAGCCAAACCCCTCGCAAAGCCGAACCAAAGACTCGGCCTCGCGTTCCGGGAAGAGCGGGTCGAACACAGTGAACGCCGCAGTCTGCATGGCGAGCCTTTCGAACGTCCCCAAGCCCCCTCGACCATGATACCGAGATCACGCGTTCGGGCGGCACCTGCGCCTCCCGGGCCCGACCAGCACCCCTATGTCGTGAATCCGACACCAAGACCGGCCAACGCCCCCTCGCCCGTCCCAGGCCGAAAACACATTTCCAGAGGCTTGGTTATGGCCGCTTTGGCGAACCGGAGCGAGCGAACTCGCCGGGTCTCAAATCCCGCAGAGGGCCCGGACATCGTGTCATGCCTCTACCCCCAACCGTGATCTGCGTCACATTCGCGGACGAAAGGATCTGCTTCCATTCATTCCTGAAGGAGGGTCCCCCCGACATGCGTGGCAAGAGTCTTGGTCACGAAGCTGCCTTGCGCTGGGCGTATCTGGCAGGATTCGTGTGGTTCGGTCTGACTGCCGCGTTGGCCTTCAGCATTTTGTAGCGCGGTGGCTGCTCCACTCTTCGGTTCAAGACCCACCCTGTAACGTGAAGCTGGACGCGCCCGGGTAGGCGATTTTCCGCACAGCCCGGGCGCCGCTTCGCTTCTTTGCGTGGGAGACGGCATCCGCGGCTGGGGGCCGCCGGCGGCCCGCCGCGCGCTTCCGAAGCTCTAGTCCTCTTCGCCCTCGCCCGGAGCGGTCTCCGGCGGCAGGGGCTCGGCCACAATTTCGTGAGGGCTGGCCTCGAGCGGCGTGACACCACGCCGGTCCACGAGATCGTTCAAGCGGTCGATCAGCTGACGCAAGCGCCCCACGTCGCGTCGGTTGAAGTGCAGGATGAGGCGCGGATGAGCTTGCATTTCGTTGGCCTCTTCGGGAAGCGCAGCTCCGACCTCAATGCGACCGCCTGTCAGGATCGAAGAGAATTCCTGATTGAGGCGCTCGAGCGCACCTTCCTCCGGTGCTTCACGCAGGCGAATCACCAGCCGGTCCCGGACGTAGCGGCTCGACTGGTAGTTGGCGTAGAAGTGAAGGATCTCATCCACCGCCTCATCGACGTCGTCGGTGACGCGAAAGAGCGCGAAATCCTCGGGCGAGATGAGCCCGCGCGCACGCAGGTGCTCCTCGAGATAGTTGCGCCACTGCGCCCAATAGCTTCCACCGGGCGCGTCCAGGAACACCACAGGCAGGATTTCGCTCTTTCCGGTCTGGATTAGCGTCAGCGCTTCGAATCCCTCGTCGTGCGTGCCGAAGCCGCCGGGGAAGAGCGCGATCGCATGGGCCTCCTTCACGAACGCGATCTTGCGCGTGAAGAAATAGCGGAAGTTGATGAGTTTCGGATCCCCGGCAATCGTTGGATTCGCGCGCTGCTCGAAGGGCAGCCGGATGTTTACCCCGAACGAAGCGGCGCGACCCGCTCCGCCCTGCGCCGCACCCATGATCCCGTCCCCTGCGCCGGTGATGATCATCCAACCTTCTGTTGCGATCCGCTCCGCGAACGCGAAGGCCTGCTTCCAATCCGGTTGATCGGGGGTGGTGCGTGCGCTTCCAAACACGGCGACTTTGCGCACCGCGTGGTACGGAGCGAACACCTGGAAGGCATGACGCAATTCCTTGAGCGCGCTGTTCACAAGCTTGAGGTCACCGCGCGGAGTGCCATCGCGCAACATCCGCAATCCGGAGACCACGATCTGTCGCACCGCTTCCGGATCCTTCGCCGAGCCGTAGCGCGCCTCCGCGGTTGCGACGAGCGCCTCGATCTGCTGGTCGAGTTCGGCATCGCCCAGCTCGTAACGTTTTCGTTTTTCTTCGGCCATGGCCGCGAGAGTATCGCCTTGGCCCTCCTCCCGCGCGGGCGCGATCCATTGCTCCTTCCTTGGGCGACGAGAACGCAACGCCTCAGGTTCCCCGCCTGGATGGACGAGGGGCCGCGTGACTTGACAATGGAGCGTTGCTTCATGCACAAGGAGCGGCGCAAGCGTACGGTGTGCCCGTGTCTTGGGGGGAGCATGACATACGAGATCCGAGAGATGGCTTTTGCCGAGGTCCTGGACACCGCATTCCGGCTTCTGCGTGACCATTTTGTTCTTTTGGTCGGGACCTCCGCAATTCTGCTGGTTCCGTTTCAGCTCGGCTTGGCTCTCGTTCCAGCGATGAAGCTCCGAGGAGCCGGAATCTTCGGGATCACGATCCTCCTCCTGCTGGTCATCTCTCCCTTCGTGCGTGCCTTGCAGGCGTTTGTGATCGGCGAGCTCTACCTCGGCCGCTCCGTGACGCTGGGACGAGCGTATGGGCAGATTCTTGCGATCTTCATTCCCCTCACGGGAACGCTTCTCCTCTCGGCTCTCGCGGTCACGGGTGCGTCGCTGCTGCTCCTCATCCCGGGGATCTATTTCATGTTGGCGTTCATCTTGATCAATCAAGTCATGGTATTCGAGCGCGTCTTTGGGTCGCGGGCGCTCGGCAGAAGCCGCGAGCTTATGCGGGGGAATTTTCTTCGCGCCATCGGAATCCTGCTCCTAGAAGCCATCGTGAGCGGGACGCTTTCCTTTGGGCTTGGTCTGGCCTTCAGAGTTTTTCATTCGGCGTGGCTCTCCGGCCTGGTTGCCGGCGTCTCTTCATCGGTGGCCGAGTCCCTCGGGGCGGCTGGGTTGGTCGTGCTCTATTTCGACATTCGCTGCCGCAAAGAGGCTTTTGATCTCGAGCATCTCGCACGCCTCGTGGAGTCGAGCCCGAATCTCGCTTCGGTTCCCACGGCATAGGAGCCGGGTCTTAGGAACGTCCGCATGCGATGAGTTTTGTCGGTTTGCCGTCGGACGACGCCTTGCGCTCCTTGGCGTCACAGATCCTTGCTCGCTCCGAGTACGCGCGGTTTCGTGTCTTCGACCAACCGTGGTGGGACCGCTTGATGTCCCTGCTTGAGAAGTTCCGCGGTTGGGTAGAGGGACTCGACTTCTGGCTGTATCTCACGATTCTTGCCGGCCTCGTGCTGGTTTTGGCCCTCCTCGTCTTTCACATCGTGTGGTCGCTTCGCACAGCCCTCAGCACCCCACGGGACAAGGCTCCCGGAAGCGCGGGCGCGAAGGCCGCAGCGCTCGAGGCGGAGGCGCGACGACTTGCCGAGCAGGGCTACTTCCTAGACGCTGCGCATCAAATGCACCTCGCGTGCATCGATCAACTCCTGCGCAGGGGAGTTTTGGAACTTCATCGCCACGATCCCAATCGCACCCTCCGCAGGCGCTTGCGGGCGACGTCGCTGAGCGAAGACCTCAAGTCTGTGTTTCTCCTGCTGCTCGAACGGCTCGAGAGGAGATGGTTCCGTGACCGCACCGCCGAGGGTTCCGACCGCGAGCTTTACGAGGGGTGGCGGAACCTCCACGATCGATTGGAATCCCTGGGGTCTGTTCCGTGAGACGTCCCGCGGCAATCCTCTTGGTCGTGGTGTTCTTTGGCCTCGTGATCGTCGGGTTGTGGCGGGGCGACGCCGAGCACGATCTCAGTGCGACAAGCTTTGGCACAATTCCAGTCGGCCAGCGGGCTCTGTATGAGTTTCTGTCGGAGCTCGGGCTCCCCGTGGCGCGAAGTTACGCGCCGCCGAGCGAACTTCCTGTCCACGCGACCGTGTGGTGGATCGAACCCGACCCCCCCTGTGAGGAGCCCGCACGGGTGGAGCCCTCGACCGGCCGCCACCGGCGGATGCCCGAGGAGCCTTTCGGTGGCGCGGAGCTGAAGAATTGGATCCTGGGCGGTGGAACGGCGGTGGTCTTTCTGCCGCCGGACGTGGAGGTCTGCTCGCATGATGCGAGGCTTGCCGGTGCTGTCTTGCCGCCTCGCGAGAGGATCGCGGAAAATCCAGAAGCCTCCGGGGGAACGCCCGACACCACGCACAGCCAGGGTGAGCCGCTGCTCCGCGTGGAAGGTGAGCTCCTCCCTCGTCCGCGGAGGCTGGATCTTCCCACGCGCATTGCGTTCCGGGATCCTCCGGCGGAAGCGCCCGAAGGCAGCGCCGAGCCACGCTGGCAAGTCCCGGTCCGGGTGGACGGAGATCCGTTCGTGCTCCGGTTGGGACTCGGTCAAGGGCAGCTGGTTGTGATTGCAGACGCTCGCTTTGTGTGGAACTCGGTACTGGACCGTGCGGATGCGGCTCCCTTCGTTGGGGACCTGGTCCGGGCGTATGGGGTGCCTTGGATCGACGAGCGCGCCCACGGGCTCGTAGTTTCGAGGAGCGCAGTCCGCTATCTGGCGGGTTCCCCCGCGGCTCCGTTTCTGGCGGGCGCTGCGCTCTTCGCGCTGGCCTTCGTTTGGTTCCACGCCGCGACCCCGCCACGGCGCGTTGCGGAACTCGACCCGAGCGCACCCAGCCTCGACGCCTTCGTGGATTCACTCGCGGCCTGCTATGCCTTGACCCGCGACTATGCCCGGGTCTTCGAGCGCTTTCGCGAACTCACCTCGCGTCAGCTCCGCAGGCAGCTCGGTCTGCCTCTCGACGCTCCAGAGTCCCAACTCATCGATCGCCTGCGGCGGCGTTCAGCGGTGCCTTCTGAGGCGCTCGAGCTGTTGACCCGCGGCAGCTCCCCGCGCAGCGTGGGCGAGCTCGAAGCGGCAGTCCAAAGAGTGGATCGTCTGGTTCGCGAGGTCACGGAATGACCGCCTCGAGCTCCCCCGGGATTTCTGAGGTCAGCGGGCTCTACCAGGAGCTTCTCGCAGGGGTGCAACAGAGCGTGATCGGCCAGGACGCAGCGGTGCGTCTTGTGTTCGTGACACTGGCGTGCGCGAGCCACAGTCTGATCGAAGGGGTTCCCGGCCTCGCCAAGACCCTCCTGGTGCGGAGCGTCGCGTCCTGCCTCGGCATCCGATTTGGCCGCGTGCAGTTCACCCCCGACCTAATGCCGAGCGATATCATCGGCACTCCCATCCTGGATCCGCGCATCGGTGAGATTCGTTTCCGTCCGGGACCCCTCTTCACCGATCTGCTTCTGGCGGACGAGATCAATCGCGCGTCCGCGAAGACCCAGGCGGCGTTGCTGGAGGCGATGCAGGAGCGCGCGGCGACGGTCGACGGTCAAAAGCACGCCCTGGGCGAGCATTTTGCCGTGTTTGCGACCCAGAACCCCGTGGAGCAGGAAGGGACCTATCCGCTCCCGGAAGCACAGCTCGACCGCTTTCTCTTTAAGATCGTGATCGACTATCCCAGCGAGGAAGACGAGCGAGCGCTGCTCGAGCGCCATCACACCGATGAAGCGGCGAACACCGATCCGCTGCGGCGGGTGACGCCGGAACGCATTGAGCGGGCGCGCAGCATCGTGCGGAGTGTCGGTGTGCGGCGGGAGATCACCGAGTACGTGGCCAGCCTGGTGCGCGCGACGCGGAGCGATCTTCATTTCGTGCTGGGCGCTTCGCCGCGGGCCGGGGTGCTGTTGCTGCGGGCCGCGAAGGCGAATGCAGCGATCGAAGGCAGAGACTATGTCCTGCCGGAGGATGTGCAGGAGATGTGGCTGCCCGCTCTGCGCCACCGGGTGCAACTCGAACCGGCTGCCGAGGTCGAAGGTCTCCTGGCGGACGAGGCCTTGCGACAGACGCTTGAGAGTGTGACCGTTCCGCGATGAGGGT
>Ga0187777_10001089_pt1 | contig 17731 bp, 14 predicted proteins | sample 1015_Q2_SP5_10_M_FD_132416 | JGI IMG/M metagenome (GOLD analysis project Ga0187777, IMG submission 132416) | Tropical peat soil microbial communities from peatlands in Department of Meta, Colombia - 1015_Q2_SP5_10_MG | ecosystem: Environmental > Terrestrial > Soil > Wetlands > Peat | place... | reverse complement strand
GCTCCTGGATCCACTCCTTCTGGTCGGGCTCCTGGATGTGCATGTACTCCACGCCGACGGTTCGGGAGTACGCGTCGCGCAAGACGCTCAGGATCTCGCGTAGGGGCATCACCTTGTGCGGGAGGTGCCCGGCGCCGAGGTTCCCCACGGGGAACTCGCGGTCGAGGTCCCAGATGGACAACCCGTAGTGCGTGACGTCGAGCTCGGGATGCGTGTGCGGTGGACGGCGACCCAGCGGGTCGAGGTTGGCGATGAGGTGGCCGCGCACCCGGTACATGTTGATCAACGAGTGGACCTGCACGACCTTCTCGTTCTGGGTCACCGGGTCGGCCAGCGCGCTGCGATCGGGGTTCCAGCGCGCGGGCTCGTAGGGCACGGCGAGGCTTGCGAACACGTCGTCGTAGAACTCGTCACCGCCGAGGAGGAGGTCGTGGATCCGGCGGAGGAACTCGCCGCTCTCGGCGCCCGTGATGATGCGGTGGTCGTAGGTGTTCGTGAGCGTCGTGACCTTGCTCACGCCGAGCTGCGCGAGCGTCGCGGGATCGGCGCCCTCGTACTCGGCCGGGTACCCGATCGCTCCGACCCCGAGGATGAAGCCCTGGCCGGGCAGGAGCCGCGGTACCGAGTGGACGGTGCCGATCATGCCCGGATTGGTGATCGTGCACGTGGTACCGGCGAAGTCGTCGGGCGACACCGTTCCTCCGCGCACCTTGGTGATCGCCGCTTCGTAGGCCTCCCAGAAGGTGGCGAAGTCGAGCGTGTCGGCGTCCTTCACGTTCGGCACGAGGAGCGAGTGCGTGCCATCGCGGCGTTGGACGTCGACCGCCAGCCCGAGGTTCACGTGCTGGTGGCGGACGACGACCGGCTTGCCGTCCTCCTCCGCGTACGACGAGTTGAGCGCCGGGAAGTCGTGGAGCGCGCGCAGCACGGCGAACGCGATCAGGTGTGTGAAGCTGACCTTGCCCGCGCCCGTGCGCGCGAGTTGGTTGTTCAGGATCTGGCGGTTGACCTCGAGGAGCTTCGCGGGCATCGCGCGTACCGACGTGGCGGTCGGGACCGAGAGGCTCGCCTCCATGTTCTCGACGGTGCGCGCTGCCGCGCCCCGCAGCGGTTCCGGCTCGTCGCCGTCGAGCACCATCGGTCCGGGCCGGGACGCCGGCGCGACCGGTAGCGTCGACGCCACGGCCGGCGCAGGTGCCGGCGGGGGTGGTGGTGGCGCGGCGGCCGGTGCCCGAGGCGGCTCGGCCTGCTCACCGTTGGGCGGCGGGGCCTCGCCCGAGAAGAACGCCCGCCAGTGCTCGTCGACCGACGACGGGTTCTCCAGGTAGCGCTGGTACAGGTCCTCCACCAGCCCGGAGTTGGGCCCGAGGTCGTCGAAGTGCGTCACGGTCCCATGGTCGCGCGTGACCACGGGAAACTGCTCGGGGCAACCGGGTCACCGGCGCAACAGCTCGGCGGTCTGGAAGGCCAGGTCGAGCGACTGGCGGGCGTTGAGCCGTGGGTCGCACTCGCTCTCGTAGCGCTGCTCGAGGTCGTCGCCCGCCACCCCGGCCGAGCCACCCAGGCACTCGGTGACGTCGTCGCCGGTGAGTTCCACGTGCACGCCGCCCGGCCACACGCCGGCGTCGTCGCACGCGACGAAGAACCCGCGGAGCTCCCGCATGACGTCGTCGAAGTCACGCGTCTTGAAGCCGCTCTCGTGATGGAAGGTGTTGCCGTGCATCGGATCGCAGATCCAGAGCACGGGGTGGTCGTGGTCGCGCGCGGCACGGAGCAGCGGCGGCAACCGATCGGTCACGCACTCTGCACCCATCCGGCTGACGAGCGTGAGCCGTCCGGGGCGGCGCCCCGGGTTCAGCCGCTCGCAGAGCGCGAGGACCTCCTCGGGAGTGGTGGACGGCCCGAGCTTCACGCCGACCGGATTCTCGATCCCGGAGTGGAACTCGACGTGCGCCCCGTCGAGTTGGTGGGTGCGCTCGCCGATCCAGAGCAGGTGCGCCGAGCAGTCGTACCACTGGTCGGTGAGGCTGTCGAGGCGCGTCAGGGCTTCCTCGTAGCCGAGGATGAGTGCTTCGTGCGACGTGTAGAAGTCGACCTGGTGGAGCTGGTGCTCGGCGTCGAGGTCGATGCCGCACGCGGCCATGAACCGCAGCGCGCGGTCGATCTCGGTGGCGAGCGCCTCGTAGCGACGACCCTCGATGCTGGCGTCGAGGAACTCGAGGTTCCACGCGTGCACGCGCGACAGATCGGCGAAGCCGCCCTTGGCGAACGCCCGCAGGAGGTTCAGCGTGGAGGCGGACTGGTGGTAGGCGCGTACGAGTCGTGTCGGATCGGGGCGACGGGCCGTCGCGTCGAACGCGAAGTCGTTCACCATGTCGCCTCGGAACGACGGGAGCACGACGCCGTCGCGAGCTTCGGTGGGCGACGAGCGGGGCTTGGCGAACTGGCCGGCGATCCGGCCGATCTTCACCGTGGGCACGCCACTGCCGTATGTGAGCACGACCGCCATCTGGAGGATCACCTTGAGCTTGTCGCGGATGTCGTTCGCCGAGAAGGCGTCGAACGACTCGGCGCAATCGCCGGCCTGCAGCACGAACGCCCGGCCGTCGACCGCGTCGCCGAGCGCCTCGGTGAGGCTGCGCGCCTCTCCGGCGAAGACGAGCGGCGGCACCGCGCGCAGCTCGTCGAGCGCTCCCGCGAGCGCGGCCTCGTCAGGCCAATCGGGCTGTTGCGCGGCAGGGAAGTCGCGCCAAGTCTGTGGTGACCAGTCGGCCATTAGAGGTATCCACTGGGTGACGGCTGCTGGCCGCCCATCATGCCGGGCTCGAGCGCGCGGCGACGCCGCATTTCCTCGAACTGCGACTGCGCCATCGCCTGCTGCGTGAACAGCGTGGCTTGGATGCCGTGGAACAGCCCTTCGAGCCAGCCCACCAGCTGAGCCTGCGCGAGCCGGAGCTCCGACTCGCTGGGCGTGTCGCTCGTGATCGGGAGGACGACCTCGGACAGCTCCTGCTGCAGGTCGGGCGACAGGATGCTCTCGAGCTCCTCGAGCGACCGCTCGTGGATCTCACGCAGGCGCCGCCGTCCGGCATCGTCGAGCGGTGCGCGCCGCACTTCGTCGAGCATCGTGCGCACCATCGACGCGATGCGGATGAGCTTCGTGGGACTCGAGATCTGCTCGCCGGACTCGGCCTCGGCGCTGCCGTCGGAAGCGGGTGCACCCGGCGCTCCGGGTGGAGCCGGCGTGTCGACGAGCTCCCCCTGGACGCGCTCGCGCTCGGCCTGGCTGTCGGTGGCTTCGGGCACGCCCCGAGGATAGGAGCTGACCGGGCGGGCGGCGGCACGGGACTCGTCGCCGACTCATCCCGTCGCGCCGGCGGCTACGAACTAGCTGCGGTGGCCGTGTCCTCCTACACCGACGCCGACGACGTCGGCCTCGTCATCGCCGTCGCGCGGTACCTGCCCGACGCGCTCGCCGAGGCGTACCGGCGGCACGCGGGCGCCGTGTTCGGGCTCGCCCAGCGCATGCTCTGGGACCGCACGGTCGCCGAGGAGATGGTGCAGGAGGTCTTCCTCCGGCTCTGGGAGCACCCCGAGCGCTTCGACCGCGCGCGCGGCTCGCTGCGCTCCTTCCTGCTCATGGACACACACGCGCGTTGCGTGGACCGGCTGCGTGCCGACGCCCGCCGCCGCGAGCGCGAGGAGAAGTCGGCCCGCGCCGCGTTGGTCGCCGAGTACGACGTCGACCTCGAGGCGTGGGACCTCAACGTCGCGGAGCAGGTGCGGGAGGCGATGAGCACGCTGTCGGACGGTGAACGCGAGGCGATCGACCTCGCGTACTTCGGCGGCCACACGTACCGCGAGGTCGCGCGCCTGCTGCAGCAACCCGAAGGAACCGTGAAGAGCCGCATCCGTACCGGCCTCACCCGGCTGCGCCAACAGTTGATCGAGCGAGGGATCGACGAGTCATGGATCGTGAACTGAGCCCCGAGGAGATCAACGATCTCCTGGCCGCGTACGCGATCGACGCGGTCGACGACGACGAACGGCGCGCGATCGACGAGTACCTCGCCGGCGATCCCGACGCGCGGGCGCAGGTCGGCGAGCTCCAGCACGCGGCGTCGTACCTCGGGCATTCCGGCGGTCCACCGCCGCCCGGCGTCTGGGAGCGGCTGGAGTCGGTGATCCACGACGCCGGCGATCCCGCGGCGCCACCGCCGCCCCGGCTGGTTCCCGGCGCGCGCCGACCCGCGCGCCCGTCGCGGGGCTGGCCGATCGCCGCCGTCGCCGCCTCGATCGTCGCGCTGGTGTTCGGCGCGCTCCTCGTGTTCGGTACCGGCGACGATTCCGGCGGCTCGACGAGCACTGCAGCGCTCGCGCAGGCGGCGGTGCGCGCCGACGGCGCGCGGCAGGCCAACCTCGTCGACCACGAGGGCAAGGTGCTGGCGCGCGCGGTCGTGTTGCCCGATGGCCGCGGCTACCTCACGAGCTCCCTGCCCGCGCTCCCGGCGGGGCGCACCTACCAGCTCTGGGGGATCAACCCGCAGGACACCGTGTCGCTCGGCGTGATGGGCCGCGACCCCGGCGTCGTCGCCTTCCAGGCCGCCGACCACCCGAGGACGCTCGCGGTCACCGAGGAGCGTGCCGGGGGCGTGCCGGTCACGGCGAACCAACCCACGGCTGCCGGCGACCTCACCGCGTGACGCCCGGCAATCCCTGCGCCGCCGCGCGACGTATCTCCGGAAGGACCCGCGACCGTACCGGCGAGCAGCGGGTGCTCGGCCGGCGAAGCCCCGATCGGACTGCCCCCGGATCCCGATCGGGTCGCTGCGCCGGCACCGGACAGCCGGGTGGGCTCCCCCAGTCCACCCGGCTGTCTCGCGCCGTGTCTCAGCCGACGCGCACCGGGTCGGCGCGCGTGAGCAGGTGCGTGCCCTTGACGAACGGCAGGTCCATCCGGTTCACGATGCCGGGAGGCGCGGCGACCACGGCGGGGATCGCGTTCACGACCGGCATGGCCGTCGTCGTGGCGCCGTCGAAGTGCGGACCGATCGGCTCGAGGCGCACGCGCACGCTCGGGTCTCCTTCGATCTCGAGCACGTAGCCGTCCTCGACCGGCCAGTTCGGCGTCATGTCGTGGCCGAGCTTCCACACGAACTTGCACTGGACGACCGCGCGGCCCCCGTGCATCCCGGAGAGCACGCCCTTGTACCCGGAGATGTTGCCTTGTTGCACGGTCATGAACCCGAAGTCGGTGGTGTGGTTGGCGGCGCCGAATTCGACTTCGAAGCGGATCTCGTCGAGCTCGACCGCGAGCGCCTGTGCCATCACGCGGATCTGATCCTTGAACGACCCGCAGTTCGCCTCGATCATGGTGGGCGCCTCGGGATCGTCGACGGCGCGGTCGATGCTCATGGCGCGGAACATCTGCTCGTTCGCGTACCCGCTCATGTCGAGCGATTCGAGCACGGAGATGCAGTCGATGCGCGTGCACATCGCGCTCGCCGCGAGCGCCACCATCGGGGCGTGGCCCGGGTAGATGCCGCTCGCGTAGAGCGACGACTGCCCGCGGCGGGCCGCGTCGTCGAGCCGCAGCGTCACGTCCTCGCCGTAGCCGACACCGGCGAACATGTACATCGTCGTGACGAGGTTGCTGCCCGACTCCAGGATCCGCACGACGTGGTCGAAGTCGGGGCGGAACGGCATGTAACTCACGCACTCCGGTGCGAGTGCCAGGAGCGCGTCGATGTCGTCGGTCGCGCGCAGTCCGATCGGCTCGATGCCGGCGAGCGTCCCGACGTCCTGTCCGACCTTCTCGGGTGAGTACGCGTAGCAACCCACGAGCTCGAGTGCGGGGTGACCCACCATGCCGCGTACCGCGGCGCTGCCGGTCTTCCCGGTCGTCCATTGCACGACGCGTAGTGGATCGGCCATGACGCGCTCCCTCCTCGGTGTCAGGGAGCACCGTTGTACTCGCGTGCCTGCGGGCCGGGCTACGTGCGAAGCGGCTCTCGTCCATTCGCGTCGGTGCCGCTCCCCGTCGGCGGCGCCGGCGCGGGCGCGTCGTGACGGAATGGCAGCACGTCGACCTCGGGGCGGTGCCACACGGGGCTGTCACCCGCGGTCTCGATGTTGAAGGCGAGCTCGCCGCCCATCGCGGCGCCGAATGCCGTCAGCAGCGCGCACGGATCGCGCGGACCGATACCGTGCACGAGATGAGCAGCGATCCGGCCGCGGCCTGGACGTCCGCCGAATTCGTACGCGCAGTCGCGTCGGCGTACGGCGACGACGACGCCATCGAGTTGGGTGACCACCACCTCACGTTCCGCGAGCTCGACGACCGGTCGAGCGCGCTGGCCCGCGGCCTGCTCGATCGGGGAGTCGGGAAGGGCAGCCGGGTCGGCTTCATCGCCGGCAACGGGCCCGAATGGGCGATCTGGTGGTTCGCCATCAGCCGCATGGGCGCCGTTGCAGTTCCCCTGAGCACGTTCTTGCGCTCCGCCGAGCTCGTCCGATTCGTGCGCCAGGCCGACCTCCACGCGCTCGTCGTGCAACGGACGTTCCTCGGTCAGGACCTCGTCGCGCGCGTCGCGGAGGCGATCCCGGAGCTGGCGGAGGCCGCACCCCCCGACTCCGAGCTCGCCGTCGCGCGTGTCCCGTTCCTGCGCTGGATCGCGTCGAACGGCGACGACCTCCCCGGGTGGGCGACGGACCTGGCTGTCGTCGAACGGGGAGGCGTGCGCTACGGGCCCGACTTCCTCGCCGAGGTCGAGTCCGAGGTGCACCCCGAGGACCCGGCCACGGAGATCTACACATCCGGCATCACCGCGCTGCCGAAGGGCGTCACCCACACGCACCGGGCACTGATGACGAAAGGTCACTACCACTCGGCCGTCACGCCGTTCGAACGCGGATCGCGGCAGCTCGTGCGGGCACCCCTCTTCTGGGTCGGAGGGTTGATGATGTTCCTGCTCCCTGGGCTCGAGTGCGGGGCGCTGCTGGAGTGCACCGAGAGCACGAGCTCGGGCAGCCGCGGCGCGTTCGGCAGCGTGCTCCCGAGGGACGAGCTCGCGGCGCGCCCGCGTCGAGGTGTCACCTGGGCGCTCGGGATGACCGAGACCCTCGGCCCGTACTCGATGGGCAACGAGGTGCGGGTCGAGGGGTATCCGTTGTGCCCGCCCCTCGACGCGTTCGCGCCGGGTTTCGACGTGAAGGTCGTCGACGAAGAGGGAGTGACGGTCGGCGACGGCGAGACTGGCGAGATCGTCGTGCGCGGGCCCACGCTCACGGTCGGGCTGCACAAGGTGCGTCGTGAAGACGCGTTCGACGCCGACGGCTTCTACCGTACCGGCGACCTCGGCGAGGTCCACGGGTCGCGCATCCTCTTCGTCGGTCGCAAGGACGACATGATCAAGACGTCGGGCGCGAACGTCGCGCCGGCCGAGGTAGAGATGGAGCTCCAAGACCTCGACGGCGTCGACAACGCCTACGTCGTACCGCTACCGGACGCGAAGCGGGGGAGGATGGTGGCGGCTGCGATCGTGCCCGAAGCAGGCGCGCATCCCGACCCCGACGCGCTGCGAGCCGAGCTGCGGACGCGCCTCTCGAGCTACAAGGTTCCCCGTGTGATCGTGCTCATCGAGCGCGACGAGGTGCCGATGACCGCGTCCAACAAGGTGCACAAGAAGCTGATCGCCGACCTCGTGGTTGCGAAGGTCGCCGCCGGGGAAGGCGCCGCGTAGCTGCTCCTCAGCCGTCGAGGCCGGCGCCGTCGATCGCGAGCTCGACACCCGACATGAAGGAGTTGGCGTCGGACACGATGAACGTGATCACGTTGGCGAACTCCTCCGGAGTTCCCGGCCGCCGCATCGCCGGCAGGTACCCGATGTCGGTCGCCATCCGCACGAAGTGCTCCTCGGCGGACAGGCCGGCGGCTTCCGCCTCGTTCGCCCACAGCTCCTGGACCTCGTCGCGGATGCTGTAGCCCGGGAGGACGGTGTTCACGACGATGTTGTCGGGCCCGTACTGCTTCGACAGGAACTTTCCGAGGTTCGCCACCGCGGCCTTCGCCGCTGTGTAGTGGGGGTGGACGTCGGGCCCGATCGACGGTTTGTGGATCGAACCTGCCGACACGATGACGATGTGCCCCGCCTGCTTGCGCTGCATGTGGGGGATCGCGGCACGACAGACCCGCATCGGCGCGAAGAAGTTCACTTCGAACGTCTCGTCCCACTCCTCGTCGGTCAGGTCGGCGAACTCCTTGATCTTGTGGACCCCGGCCGCGGCCACGAGGATGTCGAGATCACCGAAGGTGTCGACCGTTCGCGCGACGAGCTCGTCGGCAGCCGCGCGATCGGCGAGGTCGATCGCGACGCCCAGGCCGGTGCCGCCCTCTGCAGCGACCTCCTTCTCGACCAGCTTCACCGCCTCGGCGTCGCGCGCGCAGAACGCGACCCGCACACCTTCGCGTGCGAGTGCGAGCACTGCGGCGCGGCCGATGCCGCGGGTGCCGCCCGTGACGAGCGCAACCTTGCCGTCCAACCCGAGGTCCATGTCTCCCCCTCACGTCTGCGTCGGGAGGACGCTACGCCGTCTCGCCGCGTTCGCGCACCTGTCGGCGCGGACCACGGGAACCCTTCACCATCGACTCCCGCAGAGGAGGGCTGTGGGGTGAGAGTTCAGGAGCGGATCGGCTCGCGCGCTTCGGCAGGGGGTCGTGGTCACGTCGTCGAGCGGCGGGTCGTCGGTGAACCAGGCGTCGACCTTCGTCACGGCCCACACACGCGGGGGTTCGTGCCGCGATAACGCTCCGCCGCGCACTTCGTCGACACGTTCCCACCTGAGGGAACTGAGGAGCACGACCTTCTCGACGAAGCGCCCGCGGCCGGACTCGAACCGGCGCAGGGCGGCGCGGGCGTTTGGTGCCCGTGCGGGCAGCGGCCGGGTCGGGAGGGCGCCCTCGGCAGGACTCGAACCTGCGCACACGGCTCCGGAGGCCGATGCTCTATCCGCTGAGCTACGAGGGCGAGGGCACGAGGGCGAGGCGGGAGACCCGAGGATACCCGGTTGCCCGTCCCCTCGTTCATCCGTCAGAAGGCGCGGTTATACCGCGCGGTTCTGACGGATGAACACGGCACCTCACGTGGCGCTGATGTACACGATCATTCCGACGCCGACGACGAGGCAGTAGATCGCGAACGGCGTGAGCGTGCGCGTCCGGAAGTAGCGGTCGAGGAATCTCACGGCGAGGTAGGCGGCGATCCCTGCGGCGACGCTGCCGACGAGTACCTGACCGCGAACGTGGTCTCCGTCGTGGCCGAGCAGGTCGGGCAGCTTGTAGACGCCGGCCGCGAGGATGATCGGAGTCGCGAGCATGAACGAGAACCGCATCGCGTCCTCGTGATCGAGGCCGCGCAGCAGGCCGGCGACCATCGTGACACCCGACCGGCTGATGCCCGCGAAGAGCGCCAGGATCTGGGCCGAGCCGATGAACACTCCCTCGCCGAGCTGGAGGGTGTCGAGATCACGACCGACATCGTTGCCCGCGTCGGCATGGTGTTCGTGCGTGAGCACGAGGGCACGCACCTCGGCGCGTCGCCGAAGGCGTTCACCGGCGAGGAGGATCAGCCCGTTGATGGTGAGGAAGATCGCCGCCGCCGTGGGTTTGGCGAAGATCGTCCGGAGGTCGTGCTCGAACACGAGACCGACGATCCCGACCGGGATCGTGCCGACCACGAGCAACCACGCCATGCGCTCCGCCGGCGTGTCGATCCGGCGCTTGCGGATCGAGGAGAAGAACCCTGCGATCACGTCCGCCCAGTCGCGACGGAAGTAGACGAGCAACGCGATCGCGGTCGCCACGTGCAACCCGACCAGGAACGCGAGGAAGAACGACTCGTCGGCCGACTGGCCCGTGACGAGCTTGTCCCAACCCAAGAGCTCCGGTACGAGGACCGAGTGACCGAGGCTCGAGATCGGGAACAGCTCCGTGATCCCCTGCAGGATCCCGATCACGATGGCCTGGAAGTAGGTCAGTGGTGCGGTCGCGACGATCAGCGGTCTGGCCTCCTGGTCCGGCACCGCTCGGCCACGAGCAGGGGATGCAGAATACCGACCAGCCGAGGAGGGGAGAACGCATGACCGAGCCGCTTGTCGACGTCAGGGGTGGCACGTTGCGCGGGTCAGCTGATGGCGCGATCAACGTGTTCAAGGGCATTCCGTACGGTGCACCGACCGGTGGTGCGCACCGCTTCCTGCCGCCGGTTCCGGCACCCGCGTGGTCCGGTGTGCGTGACGCCACCGGATTCGGGCCGTCGTGCGCGCAGCCGGGCTCTGCGGTGCCGCCCGGTCCCGCGCGCGAGAAGGTGGAGCAGTTCATGGCCACCTTCGGGTTCCTGAGCGAGGAGCCGGTCACCAGCGAGGGCTGTCTCGTGCTCAACGTCTGGACGCCCGCGCCGCAGCGGGACGGTCGGGTCGTCGACGACGGTGCTCGCCGCCCGGTCATGGTGCGGATCCACGGCGGTGGCTTCACGATGGGTTCCGGTTCGTGGCCGTCGCACGACGGCGGGACGCTCGCGACGCGTGGCGACGTCGTGGTCGTCACCTTGAACCACCGTCTCGGCGTGCTCGGCTATCTCGACCTCTCGTCACAGTTCGGACACGGCTACGCGGCTTCCGGCAATGCCGGCATGCTCGACCTGGTGCTCGCGCTCGAGTGGGTGCGCGACAACATCACGACCTTCGGCGGAGATCCCGGCAACGTCACCATCTTCGGTGAGTCCGGAGGCGGCCACAAGGTCAGCACGTTGCTCGCCATGCCCGCGGCGCGCGGACTGTTCCATCGGGCGATCATCCAGAGCGGCCCCGGTTTGCAGGCGCGCGCGCCCGAGAGCGCGGCCGAGGTATCGGGCATGGTGCTCGACGAGCTCGGCGCGCCCGACCCTGCGAGGCTCCACGAGATGCCCGTGGAGCAACTCCTGGCGGCCCAAACCGCGATCGGCGCGCGCCTCGGGACGATGGGCGCGATGGCCGGTTTCGGCCCGGTGCGCGACGGTGCCGTGATCCCCGAGGATCCCGGTGACGCGCTCGCGGGTGGGACCGCGGCCGACGTGCCGGTGATCGTGGGTTCGACCCGCCACGAAGCCACCATGTTCCTCGCCGCGACGGGGACGAATGCGAGCTCGACGATGGACGACGACACGCTCCGCACCCAGGTCGAGACCTGGGCCGGCGAGCGGGTCGACGACGTGGTGGCCGTGTACCGACGCGAACACCCCGACGCGTCGAACCTCGACATCGCCGTGCTCGTGCAGAGCGCCTCGATGATGGGGCGCGGGTCGGTCGCGCTCGCCGAGCGGAAGATCGCGGGGTCGGCGACACCGGTGTGGCTCTACCTGCTGGCGTGGGAGAGCCCCGCCCTCGACGGGTTCGTGAAGGCGAGCCACGGCATGTGCGTGCCGCTCACCATGGACAACGCCGGTGTGGTGCCGATGACCGACTACCCGGCCGCGCACACGCTCGCGGCGCGGATGAGCGCGGCGTGGATCGCGTTCGCCCGCGACGGTGACCCCAACCATTCCGAGCTGCCGAAGTGGGAGCCGTACTCGCTCGACGAGCGCGCCACGATGATCTTCGACGACCCACCCCGCGTCGAGCACGACCCCAACCGCGCCGAGCGACTCGTGTGGGCATGAGGAGCCCTCTGTCGAGCGAGGCGCCGGGCGCGGGAAGCATGCGCGACGTCGGTCTGCTGCCGTGCACGGGCCTGCGGGTGTTGGAGATCGGCGAGAGCATCAGTGCCGCGGTGGCGGGCATGGTGCTCGCCGACTACGGGGCAGACGTCCTGGTGATCGAGCCGCCGGACGGCAGCCGGCTGCGGCGGGCGCCCGCGTTCGTCATGTGGTCGAGAGGCAAGCGCGACCTTCGCCTCGATCTCACGACGGTCGAGGGGCGCGAACGGGTACACGAGTTGGCCGCGGACTCCGACGTGGCGATCACCGCGCTCGAACCGGCGACGGCGGACCGCTTGGCCGTCGACGGCGCGACGATGTGCGCGCGGGCTCCGCGGCTCGTGCACTGCGAGGTGTCCGGTTTCGGGCGCGGCCACCCGTTGAGCGACCGGCCGGGGTACGAAGGGATGGTGAGCTCGGCGGCCGGGCGCGCCCACGAGTTCTCGGTGCTGTTCGCCGGCGAGCGTCCCGCCTTCGCTGCGGTGCCGGTGGCGACGCACGGCGCGGCCATGCTGGCGCTCGAAGGCATCTTCGCCGCGCTCCTCGAGCGCGAGCACACCGGCTGTGGGCAGCGGATCGAGACAAGCCTCCTGCGGGCGCTCAGCGTGTTCGATCTCTCACGGTGGGCTCCCGGCGCCGACCGGGCGCTGCGCGTCGCCGACGTGCCCCTGCTCTTCTACACGGTGGCCCGCACGCGCGACGGCGTTTGGCTCCAGTTCAGCCAGAACGGTCCCGGGCTGTTCCGAGCATTCCTGCGAGCGCTCGAGCTCGAGCAGGTGGTGGAGCAGAACCGGTTCCGTACCGCGCCGCACCTCGGGGATCCCGAATCGGCGCGGGCGCTGCGAGCGATCCTCCTCGATCGCGTCCGCGAACGCACGTGGCCGGAGTGGCAGGCGATCTTCGCACGAGAGCCCGACATCTCGGCCGAGCCGTTCCTGCGGCCCGGCGACGCGTTGATGCATCCCCAGCTCGTGCACACCGGCGATTCCATCGAAGTCGACGATCCGGCGCGGGGCCGCACGCGCCAACTCGGACGTTTGTTCACGCTGTCGGCCCGGCCGACCGGCGCGAGCACGGGCGCGAGCGCGAAGGTGCAGTCGCCGTCGTCGTCCCTGTTGCAGGGGGTGACCGTCCTGGAGTTCGCGACATGGATCGCGACGCCGATGGCAACCGCGTTGCTGGCCGAGCTCGGCGCGCGCGTGATCAAGATCGAGGCGCTCGAAGGCGATCCGCTGCGCGCATACGGGCCGGTCGGACTGAAGTGCGTCCAGGGCAAGGAGAGCATCACGCTCGACCTCAAGACCGACGAAGGCCGCGCCGTCGTGCACCGGTTGGCGGAGCGGGCCGACGTGCTCGTACACAATTTCCGGCCGGGTGTACCCGAGCGGCTGGGCATCGACGACGCCACGTTGCGGGCGCTCAATCCTCGGCTCGTGTACGTGTACGCCGCCTCGTACGGATCGACCGGACCAATGGCGGCGAGGCCGGCCTTCCATGTCACCGCCGGCGCGATCTGCGGTGGCGCACTCGAGCAGTCGGGTGGCGACGGCGCACCCGGCCCGGGCGTCACGCTCGGCGACGCCGAGCTGGCGTGGTGGTCGGAGCGCCTCACGCGCTGCAACGAATCGCATCCCGACTTCGATGCGGCGTTGGTCGTCGCAGCCGCGGCGACCATGGCGCTGTACGCCCGGGCGCGTACCGGCGACGGCCACACGGTCGAGACCCGGATGATGGCGTCGAACGCTTACGCACTCTCGGAGTACTTCGTCGACTATGCCGGTCGACCTCCCCGCGTGTTCCCCGATGCGGGACTGCACGGGCTCAACGCGCTCTACCGGCTCTACCGGACCCGGGACGGCTGGGTCTTCTTGGCCGCAACGGACGACGACGAGTTCGGTCGTCTGTGCGACGCCCTCGGCGTTCCCGGCCTCCCGCGCGACGAGCGCTTCGTGAGCCGCGACGTCCGTGCGCAACACGACGTCGAACTCGGCCGGGAACTCGAAGCCGCCTTCGGGCAACGAGACACCGACGGGTGCGAGCGTGATCTCACGGCCGCGCGCGTTCCGTGTGTGCGCGCACATCAGGGCACTCACGCCGACTACATCTTCGACGCTCCCTGGTCGTCCCGGCTCGCCCTCCGGGAGCAGGCACGCGCTGCCGGGTTCGGTCCGTATCCCCGTTACGGCCGCGTCGTACGCACGCAACGCGACGTCGGTCCACTGGGCGCGGCCGACGCCGCCGGTGCGCAGACGCGCACGATCCTCGCGGAGCTCGGCTACGCGGACGCCGACGTCGCGGCGATGCTCGCTCGGGGTGCGGTGGGCGAACCCGCACGTCGCGCCTGAACTCACACTTCGGTACACGGCCCGCCCATCGAAGCCCTTCCCGGGCAGCTCAACCAGGTCTGGACGAACCTGATCGCACCGGCCTCGGCCTCGACATCTCGCGCCGCATCGTCGTGGACCGGCATCACGTGCTCAGGCGCCGCTGAAGCGGGGCGGGCGTCGCTCGCCGAACGCGGTCATCCCTTCCGTGACGTCGTCGGACGCGAAGGCCACCGACGACGACATCGCCTCGAAGAGCCCCGCCTCGTAGAAGCCGCGCCGGACGAAGGCGTTGATGGTGCGCTTGATCGACTGCACCGCGATCGGCGCGTTCGCGGCGATCTCGTTGGCGACCGCGAGCGCGCGCTCGTCGAGCTCGGCGACGGGCACGACGTCCTGCACGAGCCCGATGCGCTCCGCGGTGCGGGCGTCGAAGCGGCGTCCGGTCAGCGCGAGGAGCTTCGTGGTGGCTGCTCCGCACTCGAGCGCCATCCTCAGGTCGGCGCCGGCCACGACGGGGAGACCGAGGGTGGCCTGCGGGAACGCGAAGGTCGCGTCGTCGCCCGCGATGCGGATGTCGCCGAGCAACGCGAGCTCGAGCCCGGCTCCGAGGCAGTAGCCCTGGATGGCGACCACGACGGGCTGCGGCAGCTCGCTGACCACCTGGAAGCGCTCGAAGCAGAGACGCGCCCGCTCGTAGCTGTTGCGCACGATCTCGGCCGGTGATCGCCCGGCGTGACGTTCCTCGAGCGTCTCCGTCTCGGGTCGGAGGTCCTCGCCGGCGCAGAACGCCCGCCCTTCACCGCGCAGGACGACGGCACGCACGTCGCGGTCGAAACGGAGCTGCTCGGCGACGGCGCACAGCGCGTTCGTCGGACCCCAGGCCCACGCGTTGAGCTTCTCGGGCCGGTTGAACGAAACCGTCGCGACGTACCCGTCCACGTGCAGCGTCACGTACGGCTTGCCGGCGCGGTCGGCGATCGGGTCCTTCGTCGGATCCTTCAGCATCGGCATCGGTCCTTTCGGGCTACACAGAGACGAGCAGCGATTCGATCTGCTCGTCGGCGGTGAAGGGGACGCGGCGCGGTGCGGTCGTGAGGAGCTCGGCGCGGGGCAGCTCGTTCAGGAACACCCACACGCTCTCCTGCACGTCGACGCGGGCGAGCGCCTGGCCGAGGCAGAAGTGGGGTCCGTACCCGAAGGAGTAGTGGCGCTCGACGGGGCGCCGGACGTCGAACCGGTCGGGGTCGCGCCAGCGGGTCGGGTCCCGGTTCGCCGCTTGGCGGGCGAGCAACACCGTCGATCCCGCGCGCAGCTCCACTCCGAAGCGGTCGACGTCGACGGCGGCCTTCTTCCGGCCGGTACGGAACGGCGGGTGGAAGCGCAGGCACTCCTCGACCGCGGCGGGGACCCGCGACGGATCGGCGCGGACCCAGTCGGCCTGGTCCGGATGGGCCAGCAGCGTGCCGATGGAGTTGGCGATGGCCGCTCGGCTCGATCCGACCGCGCCTCCGATGACGTTGACGGCGAGCGCGACGAGCTCGGCGCGGTCGAGCCGTCCCGCGGCCTCCGCCGCGAGCAGGTCCGACACGAGGTCCTCGGTGGGTGCCGGCTCCCGATCGGCCACCAAGCTCTCCACGAAGTGCGACAAGGCGACGATGCCATCCTCGGCGTGTCGTCGCGCGTCGTCGGTCAGCGGGTCGGCGAAGGCTTCTTCGGTCCCCGCGAGGAACGCGCCGATCTCCTCGCGCGCCGACTGCGGCAGCCCGAGAAACTCGCAGATCAACCACAACGGCAGGTCGTGCGCGTAGTCGGTGACGACGTCGAGGGACCCGGCCGATCCCACCGTCGCCAACAGTGCCACGGCGTGCGCACGCAGCCGCGCCCTGATCGGATCGACGCGCCGAGGTGTGAAGGTGCGGCTGACCGTGGCCCGGAGGCGGTCGTGGACCTCGCCGTCGTGCGCGGCCATGGTGAGCGCTCGCCACGCGTAGAACGGCCCGTCGTGCAGACCGAGGCGGTCGAGCGCGTCGAGGCCCGGTTGTACGAACGCCGAGTCCGTGTGCACCGTGTCGAAGTCGTCGGCCGCGAGCACCACCGGTTCGCCGGCTGGCGTGCGAGCCGTGCGGGACCGGGCGCGGGCCGCCGCGAAGGTGGGGTACGGGTCCTGCCAGAACTCCGGGTCGCCGAAGTCGATGGTCATCGGGCCGTGCACGCCGGCCTCCCGCTCGCGCGACGCGTTCCCCGTCTCGGCCCGGGGAACGTCCTGCGCGGCGCACCCTAGTCAAGGGGAAGTCGGTGCGAACCCGGCGCGGTCGCTCAGGGCGGGAAGGCGGCGCTCGGGAGCGACGACAGCGCGGCGAAGTAGTCGAGGTCGAGCCGGGCGGCCGAGACGAGGGCGATGCCGTACCGGAACGCACCCGACGAGTACTCCGTGCACGCCGGTGCGGTCGTCGTCGCGGTCGGGGGGTTGCTGCAGAAGTGCACACCGTCCAAGGCGCGCACACCGATCATGCCGCCGTCGTCCTGGCACGCGGTCCTCGACTGGGGGAGGTCCAACTCGAACGGTAGGCAGCGTTGGGTCTCGGTGAACTCGCCCGCCGGCGCGATCTGCTCCCCGGCGTCGGTGTACTGGACGAGAGGGTCGTGCTCGGCAGCGATGTCGCGGTAGACGCTGTCGAGCGCCTTCCACGCGTCGCTGTGGTCCTCGGACGCGGGCGGGGAGGCGAGCACGAAGGGCACGCCGGCCTGCGTCGTCATCTTGATCGCCGTCTCGATGTCGCTGCGGTACTTCGTGAGGATGTCGAGACCGCGAGCGAGCTCCCCGTTCGCGTCTCGCATGCAGTTGCTGAGGCTGTTCCCGCTGAAGGCGAAGACGACCAGGTGTGGTCGCGAGTGGCGGAGGTCGTCGGCGAGCCCGGCGAGGGCGTCACAGGGTGCGAGCCCGCCGAAGGCCCGCACGTCGACGTGGAGGCGGAACGCGTGTGCGACCGCCGACAAGTAGGGCTCCGCCTGGACGACGAGCGAGTCGCCGTAGACGATGACGCGCTGCTCCGGGGCCTCGGGGGAGGTCTCGGTGCCGGTGGCCAGGTGCTTCCCGGTGAGGGCACCGCCCACGAAGGCGGTGGCGACGACGAGCACCCCCACGACCGCCGCCAACACCACAGTCCGAGTTCGTCGCACGCGGCCGCTCCTCGAGTGTCACACGGTTTCGGGAACCTTGACGCTCGGGACGGCCGTCCCGTTGCATCGCCGGGCGGGGCAGGAGGAGCGTCAGCCCTCCGCGCTGGTGAGACGCTCGATCAGGAGCGGCGCGAGCTCGTGCGCGATCTCGGCGATCTCGGCCTCGGTCCAGACGGCGAGCGGGATGTGCGGGTAGCCCACCGTGGCGAAGCGGTAGTCGGGCATACCGCTCACGCGCGCCATCGCCCTGGCGGTGCCCTCCATCGACGCGTGGACGATGGCCACGCTCGGAACACCGGCCCACTCGAGCTCGACGGAGTCGCGCAAACTGCGCGCACTACACGAGCCTCAGCCACCGAACCCGGCGACGGCCACCGTGACCTGCGAGATCAGACGCTCCCAGTCCATCGGTTCCGGTGGCACCGACACGCTCGGCTTGCGCACGAACACGACGTCTCGCGCGCCGGCCCGCGTGCACAGCTCGTGGTACACGGC
>Ga0187777_10001087_pt1 | contig 17743 bp, 20 predicted proteins | sample 1015_Q2_SP5_10_M_FD_132416 | JGI IMG/M metagenome (GOLD analysis project Ga0187777, IMG submission 132416) | Tropical peat soil microbial communities from peatlands in Department of Meta, Colombia - 1015_Q2_SP5_10_MG | ecosystem: Environmental > Terrestrial > Soil > Wetlands > Peat | place... | reverse complement strand
GCGACGGCGCTTTTAATGCCAGCGACCTGCCAATCGTTGACAGATACGTACTCGGTAATGGCCTCGGCCGCGAGGAACGACCGGCTGCGGCCGGTATTTTTCGCAAGCTTTTCCAGCCGTTTCTTGACGGTGGCGTCGACGCGAACGGTAAACGTTGTTGAAGGCATAGTTTTCACCTGTATTTCATTGTGTACAAGATAGCACAAATGGCTTCGTTTTGTAAATCAGGAGGTCATTGTCGGCGCGATTAGGATATCCGCCCCTCTCTACCAGCCGCAGGTCCTGCAAACCGGAGCCGTCGCCTGATCAAATGTGCGAAAGATTCTGGACACTACTGCGAGCAGAAGATTTTCGCGCGAAGGCGGCGGAAGCCGAGAGGCAAGCCGAAATCGTTGGTGAATCCAAACTACGTGCCGATTATCTGAAAGTAGCGCACGCTTGGCGACAGATGGCGGACCAGCTTGAGGCCCTTGAAACACAATTCGGGATCAAGCTGAACAGTCTGCGCTGTGCTCTTGGGCTGGCGAGTAACTATTTTTCCCCCGCATGCGTCTTTTGCGCTTGAACAGATCCCGTATACCCCGGCGTTTGCGAAACGTGACGATGTCATCGCCCAAGCCAAGGCAATCGTTGACAAACACATGCAAGCAAAGGCGTGAACCTGGCCGTCTTACAAAACCGCATTTTTAAAAGAGAGCCGAACTTCATTGAGAGAATAGAGCAGGGGATGCTAATCGTACCGCAGTGCCTGCCCATAGCTGTTCTTCAATATCGCTCAATTGCGGTTCGTCGCAAATCGGGGGAGGGTGGTTATGTGCCGTGAATTATTCGCTTCAGTGGTGTTTTCAATTTCGATATTTACAATATCGATCGTCGATTTGGCAGCGGCGCCTCGACTGACGGACGATCAAGTGCGACACGCGATCATCCGCGAATGCCGCGCTATCTACCATAAGCGAAAGCCATGTGCCTGCCCGTATGATCGTCCAACGTGCACCGCCAGGCGCAATGCTTATGAGAACAGCGATGCGGGACCCTTTTGCTTTCCGAAAGATGTATCAGGAGGCGATATCATTCAGTATCGCAAGGGCGACGCAAGTTTCATTGTTAAGCGATGCGCCGCGCTCGAATAGGTTGCGGTTATGCCTGCACAAAACGCGCGCGCATCGGTCGCTACGAGACCAGGTTGTGGCGATAGTTTGTGCAGGTGCTGTTACCTGTCCCTCCAGATCGTCCGCGGCGAAGGTTTGCTATTGCTTCTGGAAAGCTCGTCACGCCCTGGCAACAATATCGAACGCACGTAATACCTTGCGTTCCCCTTCGGAGGCTGCTGCTTTCAGAAGTTCGGTATTCTTGGTTGTTCGAGTGACTTCTGACCCCTCTTCCTCGGGACATATCGTTGCTATGTTAATACCGGGCGGCGGTGCTCTTCGGCCAAAGGCCACGTCACGCGACCGATTTTCTCGTATATGTATTTCCCTTCCGGCTTTGACTAGTTGCGCATTGCCGAGCGCGCATTTCCACCTAAACCACTCGCTTATTAGAAAGCCGTGCGGGGTATCAATATATTCCTTGGGCCGCGTGAGCACGACGAGCAGGTCAGTGCATCCGTTGTCGATAGCATCCTCGACTGGGAGTGAGTTCGCAAATCCTCCATCAAAACATGCCCGGTCTCCCAGATGCATTATCCGCTCGCTGAGAAGCGGGTGGGTCGCGGAAGCGCGCAGGCAATCGAGAAGTGGGAAAGCGCTGTTCTGCCCTTCGATCAAGAATCCCGATCCAGTTTTGGCATCCGTAATCGAAATGAAGAGGCGCGATGGTGACGCAAGTACACGATCCACGTCGAGCGGCTTGCGCTCGCTGATTATCGTTTTAAAGAGAAAGTCCAGATTGAGTATATTATTGACCCTCAAGGGATTGATGAAGTTTCTGTTATTAATGTCTTCATAGTAGATGGTCGTACCATAGGCAGCCTGTCCAGCGAGGAAATAGGCGGCATTGATGGCGCCCGCTGAGCAGCTGTAGACCTCATCAAACGCGCTGGTTAGCCCAATCTTCTCGAGCGCCGTGTTGGCGCCACTCGAAAACACGCCGCGCATTGCGCCGCCCTCCACAATCAGTGCGAGCTTGCGGCCGTCGTGTGCTGTCCGCGCGTTTTTTCTCGATCGTGCGCGGATATGATCGATCGCCAATTCGGGATTGGTGCCAAGCAAATCTGCTCGAGACATGATCAATCCGCGTGCGGCGGGATTACAATACCCATCCGCATGATCAAGAGCCCGAGCAAAATCCCGGCTACTGCACCTATGTTTCCGGTGAATATGGTGGCGGTCTCTCCAAGCACTTGGTAAAGCGGAAAACCTTTAAAGAAAACAAACATGAGGCTGGATGCATATAGTAGGATAACTGTTCCAATCGAATAGACGGTGCTGAGGAATAAAGTTCGACGTAACGTTTTACCCCATTCCACGATTTGTCCGGCGGCAATATGCGGCGCAAGAAACCGTTGCCACCCAACCGAATTGTGCAATGTGGCTAAAGCCAAACCGCAGCCGCCCCCGAATGCCGGGCCGAGCGACGGATGAAAAAGGCAATATCCAGTCGCAATGCAGTCCCTGAGCGCCTCCGAACGGCGCGACGGCACCCAACTAATCTTTACCAACGCGTCGGGGTCGAAGACGAAGAAGATCTCGGCGAACACGCCAATGCCGCCTAATAATCCGCCCAGAACACCGAAAAGAAAATTGATTATAAAGAGCGTTTTCGTCCAACCTCGTCGGGGTTGCCGAAATAGAATCCACCCAAGTGCAATACTTGCTGCCGTCATCCCGCCCCACACAAGGCCGCCCGCCGCTCCCTGGAACAACCCACTGCCAGCGGCTTTCGCGAAGTTCTGTCCGGAATCGTTTGTGATCGTTAACGCGAAAAAAGATGCTGGTACCCTGGGTATTGCGCAAAACAATCCGGCGCCTAGCCCCCCAAAGGTACCGACATAGGCGATCATTGGCCATCGCTGGCCAAGCCGCACCGCAGCAAGCCTCAACGTAATTATGATTCGATCAAAAATACCAATCGAAGGCCAGATTCGAACGAGATTTTCCGCCGACCCTCTTATCGCGGCGGCGTCGCGCATTCGAGCAAGAACCGTATGCGCACGTGAACGATATTCACCGGATAGACGCGCAATAGCTTGCGAAATCAACGCCGTTTGGTCCGCCCGCGCCATCGCGGTCGCTGCATGCTTTCGCACTTCGGCGTCAGGGTCTTCGAATGCCAAGCGAAGTAATGCCTGATGCGCCGTTGCAAATTCAGTGAGCGCGAGTGCTTCAGTCGCATTTTGTCGTATCGCCGCTTCTGGGCGTGTGCTTGCGCGTATCAATATTTGCTCCAGAAGCGCTGGGACCTGCGCTTGCAATCGTCGGACCCATGCCGGTATCTCGAAATTTGCACCAATGCTATTCATACAGAGAAATTCGAGTTCGTCCTCCGAAAGCACCAACTCGCTCTCGACTGCCGTAAGTGTGCTGACGATGTGGCGATCACTGACAAAATATCGAGGAATTCTCCATTGCTCGACAGCAGCCTCGAGGAGATCGCTTGTCTGGAGGAGGGTTTTTAACTCCTCGTCGTTGAGCTTGCGCTCGAGCACGGGTGCAATCAGGCGATCGTGACTTATCTCGTACCAGCGCGCTCCCGCACGAATTTCGGCTCTCAAGAAGTGGTGATCTACCAGTGAGTCAACAACCGTGGCCGGCAGTCGGCCTACGTTATCGCCGTCACGATGAACGATACTTCTCGTGCCGCTTGAGGTGACGAATTGTGTGCAGCCAAGATGAATCAACTTCTCTGGATAGCGTGTCTGCTGGGCCGTTGCAGCTACTGCAGCTGCGTAAAATTCTCGAAGCGCCTCGCTGACGTCGCCGAATTGCTCAAGATGGTCCACCATTATTGTATTGATGTCTTGTGGAATGCGCTCCCAAAGCCTCCTGCAGACGATTTGGAGCTGCACCGGCTCAACATTTTCACCCTCAACCTGTCTTGGAGGTCCGCCTGGTTGTTCAATATTGATTTGTCTAAGATCGCCGACGATTCTTTCGACAGCGGCACGATCAAAATCCACTCCGCATTGCCGTGCAGGCTCGGCGACCGCTGCGGCGGCTGAATCGCGGCGCAAGAGCTCTAGTCGGTACCGGGCATCTATTCCTTGGGGGATGTGCCAGAGAAGCGGGTCAAGCTCGGCGATAAAATCTTCCCGCATTGAAAACAAAAAGCGAAGCGTCGGGATTTCAACCAACGCATCGGCGATCTGTCGGAACAAACCCTCGCGATCGCGCCATCTGTCTTGATGGATCGTGAAGAGCTCTTCAAACTGATCGAAAATTAAAATTGGGCCCTGACCGCTGACAGACAGTGGAATATTTTTCAGAATGTCGACCAGTTTCGGGCTGATTGTCTCCCCATCAGGTTGCGCAGTGGTATCAGGAGCAATCGCATTCTGAATGTTGAAAACGAAGATGTTATCAGCTGCACGCAAGTCCAATCCAGGTGCGCCGCGAATTCGCACAACATACAGATTGGAATACCCGGCTTCTTGTAGTCCCGGCACGATTAAGGTGTTAATCAGCGAACTTTTACCTGCGCCCGACTGAGCGTACAAAAGAACTGTACGGTGGAACATGATCAACGACAGAATATCGTTGGCCTCTCGCTCCCGGCCGAAAAAAAGTACCCGGTCTGAAGTCTCAAACGGCCGTGGTCCGACATAAGGTTGACTGGAGCGGTCGGGCATCGTCAGACGTATCCACGCAGCTCGGATACAAACTGATCTGCAGTTCCCCAAAAGACCGTAACATCAAATACATGATGAAAGTAGTCCCGCAAGTATGCTTGTGCCTTCTCATCTGAGTGCTGATCGGAGGTTGGTGAAAGCTGTACAGAAATCTTGAGGCGGGTCTGAGTCCGGCGGAGGGATAATACAAGCCAACGAAAAATGATGCGGAAATTCCAATCAAGCAAACGATAACCGATGAACATTAAACAATGATTTGAGATCGAAGTCATGATTGCAGGCGGCAACATCTCCCAAGACCGATCTACGGTCTTGGTCATCGAGCCGCTTTTGGCAATATTGTAGATAAATTCGATATAGTCGTCTTCAGTTGCTACCATCGAATCTGCAAGCATATTGCAACCATGCAGATGATAGACGATCGGCTGGTCTGGACTCGGTCGGTATCCGGGATCAGCTTGCCAAATGCTCGGATGTCCCGCGAGATCCGGCTTCCAGCGGCAGAAATCGCGATGAGGTTTGCGTTGACTGGCCTCCAACGCCTTCACCATGAAGTCATCATAATTAGTCGTCAAATAAACCGGCAGCGGCATGGAAGCCAGCACGTGATGAGGCTCATTGCCGGAGAAATTTGGATAGCCGCATGTGGAGAAACGCTTGAGAATTTCCTGTTTTGGAAACACCGCATCGCGCGCATCGAGCGCCATGAATTGAACGACGCGAGAAAGGTCATCCTTATCTGTCAGGGGGTAACCAAATTCTGCGGCAAGCGCCCGTGACAATTCGGTACCCGTCGGGAGAGTAGGTACGCAAGCTCCGGCACCGAGGAAGGGCGTACATTGGCCGGATTTGATACTTGAAGCCAGTGCTTTCCACTGTGCCGTCGTTATCATGCCGATTGACCAATGGTAATTGATCGACGGCCGTATCGCGGACGAACATTACTCGACATTGGGTCGATCCACTCACAAAGGCAGCGCCGCGCTATTCCTGCGATCCGACCTGGGTGATCCGATAGAGATTCGTGCTGACGCAAATGATGCTGCCAAATATGCAGCCCCATGCCTTCAACGTATTGTTATCTATTAGTTCAGCAAATCCCGCATAGGTATTGCCGTTGCCGTACCAATAGCCGTTACCTCGCCAGCGATTTTCGCCATCAGACGCGCCATCAGAGACGACCCTTATTCCGATCACCCTTCTCGTGCGCTTAGTCGGATCAGGATTTTCAGTGTCAAGAACATTGTCCGCTACCCAAGCGAGATGGACGCACCATAACTCACCGCAGCGTTGGATTCGGTACTGATAAGCGCGACCTTCCGTTCGCCACAGGCCAGACGGGTCGTCAGCACGCGCACATTCGATCGAGAACGAAAACGTTATGATGAGAAGAGCAACGAGAAATCGGTGCATGGCAGCCCCCCAAAAGCATCCAGTCTACAACAAGAAATTGTATCTAATCGCAATCCCAGATCAAGGGCCTAGAAACAGCGATCTTAGGCTACTCAGTTGCACGCACTTCGTGACTTAGAATTTCAATAAGCTGCTGGTAAGCTCGACCTTGCTCTTTAAAGTCGCCGCCCTTGGGCGAAACGCATGATTTCCACTCTGGCTTAAATTGATCTCCGATTCTGCTGCGAAGATGTGCCACATCTAGTCGCAGTTTTGCTGGTTGTCCCACATCTGAAAACGTGTCGAAGTGTATCGCTTCGAACTTCTGATAATTGCTCCAGAATTCCTGTTCGAACAAATATTGGTTGGTGTAAAATGTACGATCGATTTCGCGCTTGCGTTTGATGATTTCATTTGGGTTCAGCTCTGCCCAATGCCCGATGCCTTGGTAAAAGCAATAGATGTCATTGAGCTTCGGCACAATCGACTCGAGCAGTAAAAGCCGTTTCCTCAATAACTCATGATTCAGATGCTTGGCGTGCTCCAACTTCGCCGCTAAGCGCAGGATAAGCAAACCAATCATTGCGCTAATAATCGGCGTGAGCGCCGAAACACCCAATTGCGTTAATCGAAACCATTCCTCATTCATTTTTCTGCTCCCCTGATCAGAAATGATCAATGGCGGGATCGGCATCCGAGCCCGCGATACCTCAACAGGAGTGTATCAGGTCAGATTTTAGAACAACCGGGTCGCAATAGGGGATAATCGCGTGTTTTGTGCTGTTTGCACCGATCGCGGCATTCGCGCGTCACAGTCTGACCTTCACGGAGCCCTATATTGACCCTCGCATCTCCGAGCATTGCAGCGTCCGTAACCGTGTCCGACGCATCGACCGCATTGCCCGGCGTCGCCGTCGCGGTGGCGTCGATGCTGGTCGATGCTGGATTTGTGCCGCAAAATATTGGAGACGGTAATTTTGCCATCGAAGCAAAGAATTTCCATTGCGATCATTATTCTCGCATGGCTCTTGATGCTTCCAATCCTCGTGCGGCCTTACCCACTGATCAGTGCCGGATTAATGCCAAGAATCTAAAAGGTACGAAGACAGGCCAGGTGTTCGGCAATGGACGTGCAATGGGGGATTTACTGCAACAGATTCAGGGGGGCGGAAATGCTGGAGTGCAATTCTCTGATTGTGCGATGGGGGGCTATTGCGGCACGTTCGTGAAATCCATCAAGTGCATCATCAACACCGGGGTCGAGAATTTCAAAAATGGGGGTCGGCGGATTTGCACATTCATCAACGGCGATTGAGCCGTAGCTGGGCCATCTCCACCCGGAACGTCATCCAGAAATCCGTGCCATCAAAGACATGGCTGCCGGTGGAGTACTTCTAACGGACTCATTGCGGATGCGGACATCGTCAAGACGATGCGTATTGCTGACCCCGGGTGCAAATCGAAGCCAACTTGCCTCGATTTCTGCCTGCTCGGATCTTCACGCAGTACGAATGAGCAAGGCTTTATAAGTTCGATTTCATCTCACTGTGCTTATTAGTTTACGGCCTCGACCACGATTGTTCCGGTCATGTGCGGATGTAAAGAACAAAAATAAGCATATTCCCCCGGGGTCGTGAACGTAAATGAGAATTTATCGTCCGTGTCGAGGACTTTTGACTTGAAAGCTTTCGTCGTCGACGCGACCGTATGCGGGATGTCGTCTTGATTGGTCCAGATGACCGTGGTGCCTGCTTTGATCGTCAGACGTTGCGGATTGAAGGTGAAGTTGTCGATCGTTACGGACTTGTCCGAGGCGAAGGCCGGGCTCGCCAGTAACGCTATGGAGAGAAGGCAAGCCGTCATTAGAGCGGCGGCAAGAAATAAACGACGCATGATGTCTGTCCTGGCTGTTGTTTGAGTTCTAATTTTCACTGTTTCTAGCCCTGTAGCGGCGTGTCGATGATGGCGAGGCGCTTGTTGCCCCGCTTGAAAGTGACGCTGGCAATGCCGAGCACGGTGCGCAACTTGTCGTCGGGGACCTTCATAGGGCCAGGCGATGGTGCAGTGCCCGGTGCCGGTTGCGGGAAGGCAGTCGAGCGTGCAGTGTGGAAGGTCACGTTGCCCTCGACCTTTTGCATCACTTGATGAATGTGGCCGTTCAGCACGGTGACCGAGCCAAAGCGTTTGAGGTATGCGAGCGCCTGCGCGCCGTCCTCGGTGCCCCATCCCCATTCTGCAGAAACGGTCCACAGCGGAATGTGGGCGAATACAACGATCGGTGTGGATGCCGAGCGGTGTTTGACGTCGTCCTCAAGCCATTTGAGCTGATCGGCACCGAGATTGCCGAGACCGCCGGCCTTGAGGTCGACGACGTTGACGAGACCGATGAAGTGCACGCCATTTGCGTCAAACGAATACCAACCGTGCCCCTTAGCGCCGCGGCCATAACGCTCGCGGTAGAGTTTCGCTCCTTCGTCGAGGAAATCGTGTTCGCCCGGTACATAGCGTACGTCGAGACGGGCCTGCGAGATCATATGGTCGGCGTCGTCAAACTCCTGTTCCTTTGACAGATGCGAGATGTCGCCGGTGTGGATCATGAAGGATGGCTTGACCGGCAGAGCTTTGGCTTTGTTGATCGCCTCCTCGAGTGTACCGAGAGCATTGGGATTGGCCGGCTTGTTGAAGCCGACATGACTATCGCTGATTTGTAAGAAGGTCAGGCCTTTCGCCTGCTTTGCCTCGGCCTCGCCAATGAGGCCGGTCGCGTACGGCACCCCGCCTGCGATGGTCCACAGCACACCCGTGCCGGCCCAAGTCATGCATTCCAGTACTTTGCGTCGGCTCAGGCCGTCCATCTTGTCGTGATCAAAATCAGTCATCGCTCATCTCCCGTAAAGCCAATCGTTCACGATGATGAGACTCGACGAGGGCGAGATTTATTCCCGACGCGATGAAGGCGGCCAAAATTATGAAAATTGCTGACTGACTGGCCAATCGTGTTAACCTCAGAATTCGCTGGCAGATATTTTCTCACCAGCAAGAAATTTGTCTGATGCTGGCGCCTTTGGGACCTCAACTGATGCTCTCGGGGGTTTAAACGGAGATGTGACGATATCGCATTACGGTCCCGACTCGTTCGGTGTATAAACCGTTGGTCAATTCATTCACTGAAATCGGGAGGAATACCATGAAAATTCACTACGCATTGGCCGCCGCAACGATCGTAGGATTCGGACTTGGCGCGATTGCAATCGATCGACTTCATGCTCAGGCAAAGCCGCCAGTTTATGTTGTCATTGACATTAGCGATATAACCGATGCGGAGGGTTTCAAAGCTGTCGGTCAACGGTCTAATGCGGCCGGTGCAGCAGTCTTCAAGGAACAGGGCGGTCGCTACATCGCCCGTACCCAAAACATTACCGCGCTCGATGGAACTCCACCAAAGCGTATGATCATCATTGCCTTTGACAGCGTTGATAAAGCGCAAGCCTGGAACAATTCACCAGCCCAAAAGGAGGTTAATGCCATCCGTGGGAAAACCACGAAATCGCGCTCGTTCATTGTCGAGGGCATGTAGGAAATATTCCGTTGCAGTATAGGCGCGAAGGAGGCCATCTGAGTTGGTGGCCTCCTCACTCTCTCCGACTCTCTCTCTCCGACTATGGTCTGGCAAATATCGGACATCAGCCCAGAGACGAAGTATCACGATGTCCGCTTCTCTAATCGGCCGTTCACGCAGACATTGCCCAATCAACACACTCACATTCCGGCACTATTACCCACAGGGTGAAATTGATAGATTGGATGTAATTTTCTCCTGCACGACGGAGTTTGCCCGATGCGTCGTCATCTCTTGTTTTTCAAATTCGTGTCCGTAGCTATTGCTGTCAGCTGTTTTTCAAAGCCAAGTCACGCGACCGACGACGGTTCGCGCTATGCTGCGATCTGGGAAAAGACGACAGGGCCCGCTTTCGTAGCTCGTCACGGCATGACCTCGCAGGTCTATCAGCAGGAATTCAATAATTGGACGGCTCAAGGCTACTGTCTTACGCTCGTAAGCGGTTATTCGGTGGGAAATCAGGCCCGCTATGCCGCGATCTGGGAGCAAAAGAGCTGCCCTGCTTATGTAGCGCGTCACGGGCTGACTTCCGCGGCCTACCAAAAAGAATTCGACACGTTGGTTGGCCAGCAGGGCTACCGCCTCAAATGGGTGAGCGGCTACAACGTGGCCGGACAGGATTTCTATGCGGCTATCTGGGAGAAGACGTCGGGGCCCGCTTTCGTCGCCCGCCACGGCATGACCTCGCAAGCCTATCAGCAGGAATTCGATAAATGGACGGGTCAGGGTTACTGCTTAACGCTCGTGAGTGGATACTCGGTTGGCAATCAAGATCGCTATGCTGCGATCTGGGAGCAGAAGAGCTGCCCTGCCTATGTTGCGCGTCACGGTCTGACCTCACAAGGCTATCAGCAGGAATTCAACAATTGGACGACTCAGGGCTACCGGCTAAAGCTCGTAAGCGGGCATAAGATTGGCGGCAAACAAAGCTATGCCGCCATCTGGGAGAAGACACCGGGGCCCGAGTTCGTAGCCCGTCACGGTATGACGTCGGACGGCTACCAGCAGGAATTTGACAAGTGGGTGAACCAGGGCTTTCGCCTGACGCTGGTCAACGGATATTGAAAACCGCGAACAGAACTCGTTCGAAGACTTCCACGTCGCCGCCGATGCGCCAATTCCAATGGACGATGGTGTCTTACGTGGTCATCGATGAGACCACGGTGGGGCAGGGAGAGTTGCGCATTGCTAGGATGTGTCGTGCATAGGTGATCTGTTCAATAAAATCAAACCTGAATCTAACAATTCTGCACGAATGATCGGAAGCCCTCGTGCTTTCGTCTCGTTGACCACCTTGATTTCTCCGCGGCGCGATTTAATCATGCTTGGTAATTCGCGTAAGGCATTCGCGTCTATCGTTGAGCGACAAAAAACGAACATTTCGGAGTTTGCAAACATGAACACGCGATTCATCACCATATTGAGCGCAGCAGTACTGACTCTGCTGGTCTCCCCCGGGATGGCCCAGCAGAAAACCGCGAAAGCCTGTCGGGACGAGTGGAAGGCCAACAAGGCCGATTTTCAGGCCAAGAAGATAACCGAAAAGGCCTATGTCACCGATTGCCTGGCGGGTAAAACTGCCGCGCAGCCTGCGGCCGCGCCCGTGGCACCAGCGCCCAAGCAAGAGACATCGACAAAACCGGCGGCGGCTCCTGTCCCCACTGCCCAGCAGAAGACCGCGAAAGCCTGTCGGGACGAATGGAAAGCCAACAAGGCGGATTTTCAGGCCAAAAAAATAACCGAAAAAGCCTATGTCGCCGATTGCCTGGCAGGAAAAACGGCCGCGCAGCCAGCGACCGCACCGGTGACGACCGCACCTGCTCCAAAGCAAGAGACATCGACAAAACCGGCGGCAGCTCCTGCCCCCATGCCATCGGCTAAACTGGCGCCACCCGCAAAACAGAGTTCCACGGCGGCGACCGCACCAACAGCTGCCAATCAGTTCACATCAGAAGCGCTAGCCAAAGCGCATTGCCCGTCCGACACCGTTGTTTGGGTAAATCTCAGCTCAAAGATCTATCATTTCAGCGGCAACAAAAGTTACGGGACCACCAAAACAGGCGCGTATGTATGTGAGAAAGACGCGACGGGTGAAGGGTTTCGCGCTGCCAAAAACGAGAAGCATCCGTGATCGCAGTAGCAGGCTCGTGCCGGCCCTAGAGCCGACAAGCCTCAACGTCAGTCGAGGAGGCAACAATGGGTTTATTCGATAACGCGCTTGGCGGTGTACTGAAAGGTGCATTGGGACAAGTCGAGGCCGCCGCAATGCCAGCCTTGATTTCAGCGGCTTTGGCCAAGACCAATCTCGGTGACTTGCAGGGATTAGTGACGAAGCTTCAGCAAGGCGGGCTTAATGAGCAAGTCCAGTCATGGCTGGGAAATGGCACAAATCTACCGATCACTGCTGAGCAGCTTAAGGCCGCTCTCGGCAATGAGCAGGTCAAACAATTGGCTGCGCATTTCGGGCTGCCCATTGATGGCGCTCTCAAACTGTTGGCGGAGCATATTCCGACAGCTGTCGACCAAGCCAGCCCGAACGGAACGTTGCAGTCGTCTTAATGGCAATGACCATGTCTCGGTAGGAAGACCCCGCGTCTCGGCGCGGGGTCTTTGTTTGGCGATAGGGCCCAAGCGATCTCAGAAACGCGACCGACAGGACCAATCGGGACTCCGTTAGGCCTATTGTCGCGCCAACATCACGCCCATCTTGGCCGCCTGTACGACGATCCAGCCGCGATAGAGTGTAATCGGCGTGACGCCAGTGATGCCGCCGCAGCCTTCGCTCTCGCCTGGGCCGGTCGACCAGCTCACCACGCCGACCAGGCTGAGCTTGCCATCAATCACGCGCAGCACCGGCCCGCCGGAATCGCCGACGCAGCCGCCCAGTCCGAAACGTTCGCCGCGCTTGACCGGATCAACCAGGCGGACCTGCATGGCGGTCGGCCGGCCGGTGACGACCAACGTCGCCACATGCGGCACGCCGGTGCTGAAATCTTTTCCCGGCACGGTCACGCCGAAGCCCGCGATCTGCAGGCGCTCGCCGGCCGTGAGCGTGTCGCCCGCGGGCGCCAGCGCCACCGGAGAGACATGCGCGGGCAATGGCCGCGCGAGTTTGAGCAGTGCGAGATCGGCGGTGGCGCGGCCGCGTTCGTAACCATGCGGGTCGAAACGCGGATGCCGCGCGATCGCTTTGATCGGCATTGATGTCGCATCCGCCGACGGCAGCAGCCGGTAGCTGCCGCTGGCCGCCACGCAATGCGCCGAGGTGAGTACCAGATCGCGCGCGAGCGCAGTGCCGGTGCAAAGGAGGCCCTTATTTCCGCGCGCGCCGATGATCATGACGATCGGCTCGCTGGCCAAACCAACCTTGCGCGCACCGCCGACAATCGCAGGAGCGGCGCTCGACAACAGGCAGAATACAAGAATGGTGACCGTGCGTAACACGATCGCATCATGCCGTGGCGAGGTCCGAAAGCTCAATCTGCACGGCGCCACTACCAACCCAATTTCTTCCGCTCCTCAGTGGCCTCGAAAATCCCAATGGCGGTTGACGTGTGCCAAATCGGCACGAGCTTGCTCCAACTTGCGCTCGTAGTGGCGGATGGAATGAATTTCATCGCGTGGAGATCGCAAGGTTGTGATTGTTCTGATTTCAACTATAGGCGCAGAACTAAAAAACGACTGATGGAGGCCACTCACACCGCTGTCAGTTCGAAACCCCGGGCCGCTACCCAGACCAGTTGCGAACCCGGGGTTTCTCTTTGCAGCCCTAAAAAAATCTTTGCAGCTCCAAGAAATATGTCAGTCAGTGGGGGACATTGACCCGCGTCGGATCAAACTCGCGCCTGATTGGATGAATGGATAAAAAAATTTATCTGTCTCGACGACTGCGCAAGTTTCGCGAATGCGAGAGATAGGCCCCGAGGTGAACAGTGGCGAGTGCAGCCGCGAACCCGACACCGAATACGGCCACGAGTGTCACGATTGTGTAAAGCAAGTCTTCGGACTTCACATTCGTAGTCGAGAAATAGAATAGCCAAGCGTGTGTCACGATTGTCCCAATTATCGCGCGAAATCGCCTCCGATCGAGAAAATAGCTGCGGGATCATTTGAGGAAAATTCCCACAATTGGGGAGGCATCACGATGCAGGTGGGCGGCGAATAAGTTGATTTTGGCCCGAGAGCTTGAGATTGTATCGGGGGCTCCCCCCAATTTTGGGGAGTAAGGGGGCTGGCCAAACGTGACCGCAGTGGATTCGTCAAAATTAACTCGCGTCGTGGTCGTCGAAGATGACCCGCAGATTCGCAAGCTTCTCGTAAACGTCTTGCAAGGCATGCCGGGATTCACTGTTGTCGCTGAATTCGGTGAGGGCCGCTTGGCAATTCGGAGTCTGGCGGCGACGTTGCCAGATCTCATGCTGGTCGATTTGGGCTTGCCCGATATCGCGGGTATCGAGGTGATCCGGCAAATAACCACGGTCTGCCCGGAATGCGACGTGCTGGTGGTCACCACGTTTGGCGACGAACCATCGATTTTCTCCGCACTTGAGGCCGGCGCGAGCGGCTATTTGCTCAAAGGTGGAACCGAAGAGGAACTGCGTAGAGACATCCGAGAGGTGCGCTCTGGTGGTTCGCCGCTTTCGCCCGCTATCGCCCGAAAAGTCGTCAATGAATTCAGCAGGACGAGACGCACGCGGAGCAGAAACCGGACACAAGCGCCGTCATTGACGGAGCGGGAAACCAAAATCCTGGAATTGGTTAGTCGCGGATATTCCTACGACGAAACCGCCAAGCAGCTCGTGATCACCAGGGACACCGTGCATTCCCACCTCAAGAGCATTTACCGGAAACTCAAGGTGCATTCAAAAATGGAGGCAGTCTTTGAAGCTCGGCGAAAAAATATAATTTCTTAAAAGCGTTCTTCGTTTGCCAGCATCCATCATCAATACTCGCCGGCCCCTAGTTCTTCTCCGGCCATTCAATTTTGATCCGAACGCGCGTGCCCTTTCCCGGTTTGCTATCGAAATCAACCACGGTCGGTAATGTTATTTTTTTTGCGCGCGCTCGAATGTTTTGGATTCCGTGTCCGCCACGTTCGCTCATCGTGTCAAAACCACATCCATCATCGGTTACGCTGATGGTCACCAATTTTGCAGTTTTATCGTAAGTCGCGGAAACCGTTACAGAACGCGCCTTCGCATGCTGCATCACGTTGGTCAGCGCTTGCTTTAATATAAGTCTCAGATGCAAAGCGCATTGCGCCGACAGCGTTGGAGAGTTCGGCAGCTCTTCGACTGCCCAGTTCAATTTAAGGTTTGCATGCTCAAGCCCGCTGGCCATGCGATGTCGGACGCTTGCCAATATCACGTTCAGCGTCGCCGCGGTGTCGCTGACACTATCAATCAGGAGGCGAAGTTCAGTCAGAATTTGCGTCGCCTTTTGTTTCGCGCCGGACCAGTCGGTTGCATGGTCGAGATGTGAAATCAGAACAGTAAGGCTCGAGCCGATGCTGTCATGCATCCGCGCTAGAATTGTTTGCCGTTCGGCAGCGGTGGCCTCCAGCAGAGCAAGCTTCCGCTGCTCGGTAAGACGGCCAATTCTCTGGAACAGAAACAGCGCACCGAATGTAGCGATCGAAAACACGATCCAAAATGCGCCGAGCAAGATGATAACGTGGTAGTACTCATTTTGGAGATAGGAATAGTCGTATCCGACATACGTGATCATCGGTGAAACTTGCGAAGTGGCGAAGTAACCGAATCGCTTCTTGTGATCGAGGATACTTTCCTCCAGGAAGGAGCCTTCTTTTTCGCCATGTTCGATGCGGGACATCAATGGTCCCGCCACACGAATGCGACTGCCATAAGATAATTGTCCGGCGACTAATCGTACCCTTATGACGCCATCGCGACCTACCATTCCGACGAACCCAACGTCTTGGACATCCAGCCTGCCGATGAGCTGGATGAAATCCTCAAGTTTGTAGGATGCGGCAATAACCCCGCCAAAGTCACCGGTATCGCTCCTTAAGGGGCGGCTGATGAGTATGACCTGTTGTTTGGAAAGGCGCCCGACATGCGGTTCACTGATATATAGCGTATCATGGATTGGTTTTTGCGCTTGAACACGAAACGTGTCGCTCTGCGAGATATCTGTTTGCGGCACCGGGTAAATATCACTCGTGGCAATGACCATGCCGTTCTTATCGCTAATTCCCAGGAAGGCGATTGACGACGATCCCGCTGGCAAGTGGGATTTCAACATCCGATGCAGTTGAAATGGAAGATCCGGTCTTGTTTTATCGAGCAATGCGTATTCAGAGGCGATATTGAGAAGCAGCCCATCGACATGACGAATCGTCGCGTCGAAATCGGTCGCTAGCAGTTTTGCGATGTTTGCGGTTTCACGGCCGAAATCGCGTTCAATGCGTTTCCAATATGCTTCCGCCGTAAGCAGGCAGAAGATTAATATCAAGAGCGTCATGAACAGACAGCTGAAAAACAAAACATGCTGTCGCAGAAATCTTCCAAACTTTTCAGCCACGATAAGGACCTTGCAGTAAACGAAACACAATTAGATGATCGCCTGAATTGTTCAAAATAGCGACTATCGACATTGCGTTCGTTAATCCAGCCGGGACGAGTTCGCAGCAATCGTCGCTCGATGCACTGGCGATAGTGAGATGTTCCATTATATGACTCATAAATTAACGCGCAGGGATCTTCAGATGGTTCGATATTGGCCGGCAATGAAAAGGATTTGCGGGCTCATTGATAACCTAGGGGGCTGGCGACCGATCGTCGTCGGGCCGGCCCTTGCTTGCTTCCTGGTCACGAGCGCTTGGACTGAGCTCTACGCGCAGACGGTGTCGCCAAGCCAAGTGACGCCGCAAACCATGCGCCCGCCGTCCGTCGACGGTTCTGATGTCTTGCAGGGGGTGCAAGGGTCAAGCAAGCGCAAGAAAGCGCCCCCGAAAGTGGAAAGAAAATCGCCCGGGGACAAGCCAATGGACAACTCGCCAAATCCGAAGAACTAGCTTGCCCAGGAACGGCTTTTTCGCCCGCGGATCCAAGCACTTCTGCAATTGGTTCTTCATACCCAATATTGGGTAGAAATTATTGTTCCAATCCTGGGTAGTTGCACAATCGTCACAAGTCATTGAATTACACAGCAAAATCTTGGCCCCGTCGCGACTTTGCTTGCCACTACAACTAAAGTTACTCACAATTCATGGTTGCCAATCATGGGCGGCGACATTCTCGATTCAGAAAACCGGTGACTTAAAACCGGAGAATCGAGCGGGGGACACGAGAACGATGGGCTTCGCTCAGGACTGTCAGAAGCCCGCGCTCACCGCGCGCCCGGCAGCAACGAAGTTGCGCCTCGCTGTAACATTTTCCCTTCAAACCGTTGTTGCTCTTGTTTTCCTCTTCATCGCGGGTTCGTCCGCACGTCTTGCGGCTCAACCGGTTTCACCAAGTCAGGTAACACCACCGACGCTCCGTCCGGCGCCCACGCCGGGCGGCGGCGTTCTCATTCCCGGGGCGGCTGGTCTACAGCCGCCATCCGGCGCGGACAGGGTATCGGTCACGCTGCGTCGCTTGGTTGTCGACGGCGCATTCGAAGACCTCGCTTCTGCCACCGACCAACTGGCCCGCGCGGTGCAAGGTCGACGCCTGACGGTCGCGCAAATCTATCTAGCCGCGCAAGCCTACGAGGCGGCCTACGCTCAAGCCGGCTACATTCTGGTCCGCGTGGCGTTGCCCCCGCAACAATTGCGCGACGGCGGAACGCTTCGTCTCGTCGTGATCGATGGTTTCATCGAATCGATCGACGTCAAAGGCGTGCCCGAACGCGTGCGCGGCGTGGTCGCTGCCAGAACCAACGCGCTGATCGGCAAGCGCCATATCATGCTTGGCGAAATCGAACGCCGCCTGCTGATT
>Ga0187777_10001086_pt1 | contig 17745 bp, 12 predicted proteins | sample 1015_Q2_SP5_10_M_FD_132416 | JGI IMG/M metagenome (GOLD analysis project Ga0187777, IMG submission 132416) | Tropical peat soil microbial communities from peatlands in Department of Meta, Colombia - 1015_Q2_SP5_10_MG | ecosystem: Environmental > Terrestrial > Soil > Wetlands > Peat | place... | reverse complement strand
GGCATCGCCCGCAAGGACGACGCCGAGCTCCTGGCCGCCGCCGACGCCGACATCGTCGTCAAAACGCTCGACGAGGTCGACCTGAACGCGTTGTCGCACGGACGGCTGGCAATCGCCGCCGTCCCCGGATAGCGGCGGCCGCTAGCCAACCCTCACGCGTCGACGAGTCCCACGACGCCGCTGGCGTGAATTTGGCTGGGCGCGAGGACGATCCTGACCCGGTCGCCCTTGCTTGGGCCGCCCGCCCGGTCAGCCGCCTGCACGGCGGCGCTCGCGCCGCCTAAGCTCGTGCGGATTCGCCTTGCGCGGGTCGACTTCGGGGTCGAGCTCGTGGTGTGGTTCGCTCGTGCTCGTGGCGCCGGTCGCAGTGTGCACATCGCCGAAGTCCATCTCATCCGCCTCGGCGTCAGGGTCGCGTGGATCGGGCCGCTTGTCGTACGGGTCAGGCCATTCGGTCGGGTCTGGATCCGATGCCGGCTCATTGAGGGCGTGGTGCACGTCCCGCTCGGAATCCGAATCGCGCTCAGTCATCTCGGCTCCTCTGTGTGTCGTTCTCCTACCAAACTACTCCTCCCACCCGCCGCGGTACCCCCCGCGCCCAGCCACCTCCAATCTCGACTCATGAACCGATAGGTGGTCGCTTCGAGCTGCCGAGACGCCCGGGGACATGGGTCGCGCGAATATGATCGCGGCGTGATCCAGCACGAGGGGTTCGTGGTTGAGCCGTGGGCGATCCACGAGACCGCGCTTGACCTCGAGCGCCTGGCCCAGACCGAATCGGTGTTCGCGCTCGCAAACGGGCACGTCGGGATGCGTGCGAACCTCGACGAGGGCGAGCCGTTCGGGCTGCCCGGCACGTACCTGGCCGGGTTCTACGAGACTCGGCCGCTCCCCTACGCGGAGGCCGTCTACGGCAATCCTGAGGATGGGCAGACGGTGGTCAACGTGACCAATGGCAAGATCGTCCGCCTGTTGGTCGAGGACGAGCCGTTCGACGTACGGTACGGTGAGCTGCGCAGGCACGAGCGGGTGCTGGACCTGCGCGCCGGGGTGCTGCGCCGAGCGGCTGAGTGGGTGTCCCCGACTGGACGGTCGGTGCGCGTCTCCTCGACGCGAATGGTCTCGTTCACGCAGCGCTCGATCGCGGCGATCGCGTTCGAGGTCGAGCCACTGGACGACGCCGTGCAGGTCGTCGTCCAGTCCGAACTCGTCGCCAACGAGACGCTGCCCGTCGCCGAGCAGGACCCGCGCGCGGCGGCCCCCCTCAGCTCGATGCTGGTCTCCGACGCGTTCTCCGGGCAGGAGCTCGAGGCGATTCTGGTTCATTCCACGAGTTCGAGCGGTCTGACCGTCGGCGCGGCGATGGATCACCGCATCGATGGGCCAGCCGATACCGAGACCGCGCTGACGAGCCTGCCCGATCTCGCTCGGCTTACGGTCACCGCGACACCGACGCGGGACGCGCCACTGCGCGTGACGAAGTTCGTGAGCTACGGCTGGTCGGGCGCGCGGACTGTTCCGGCGGTACGGGACCAGGTGGCCGCGGCGCTCGCGGGCGCCGTGTCCACCGGTTGGGAGAGGCTGCTCGAGGAGCAGCGCGCCTATCTCGATACTTTCTGGGCCGCTGCCGACATCGAAATCGAGGGCGACGCGGAGCTCCAGCAGGCGATCCGCTTTGCCCTGTTTCACACGCTCCAGGCGGGGGCGCGCGGCGAGCGGCGTCCGATCCCGGCCAAGGGTCTGACCGGTCCCGGCTACGACGGCCACACGTTCTGGGACACGGAGGCATTCGTGCTGCCTCTGCTCACGTACACGCGGCCGCACTCTGTCGCGGATGCCCTGCGATGGCGCCACCAGACACTCGACCTCGCACGCGAGCGCGCGGTGTCACTGGGGCTGCGCGGTGCGGCGTTCCCGTGGCGGACGATCGCCGGCCAGGAATGTTCTGGCTACTGGCCGGCGGGAACGGCCGCGTTTCACATCAACGCGGCGATCGCGAACGCAGTGGACCGCTACCAGCTGATCACCGAGGACGAGGCGTTCGAGCGCGAGGCGGGTGTCGAACTGCTCGTCGAGACGGCCCGGCTGTGGCGCTCGCTCGGCCACCACGACGCCGCGGGACGATTTCGCATCGATGGCGTTACCGGCCCGGACGAATACAGCGCCGTCGCCGACAACAACGTCTACACGAACCTGATGGCAGCGCGGAACCTCGCCGCCGCAGCCGACGTCGTCGAGCGACACCCGGACGTAGCAACGCAGCTGGCCGTCGATGATGAGGAGGCCGCGAGCTGGCGTGACGCCGCCAAGACGATCTTCATCCCCTACGACGAGTCGCTGGAGATCCACCCCCAGGCAGAGGGCTTTACCCAGCACGACATGTGGGACTTCGACTCGACCCCGTCCGAGAACTATCCCCTGCTGCTCCACTACCCCTACTTCGACCTCTACCGCAAGCAGGTCGTCAAGCAGGCCGATCTCGTGATGGCACTGTTTTTCGCCGGCGAGTCGTTCACCGCCGACGAGAAGGCACGGGACTTCGCCTACTACGAGCAACTGACCGTCCGCGACTCATCGCTGTCGGCGTGCATCCAAGCGATAGTGGCCGCCGAGGTCGGGCACGTGGAACTGGCCTACGACTATTTCGCCGAAGCCGCGCTCCTCGACCTAGACGACTTTGAGCACAACACCCGGGACGGCGTTCACATTGCCTCGCTCGCGGGGGCGTGCATCGCCGCGCTGGCTGCCTTCGGCGGCCTGCGCCACCACCGCGAAACGCTCAGCTTCATGCCCCGCCTCCCCCCGGCGCTGACCCGCATCGCGTTTAGCCTTCGCATTCGCAAGAGCACGCGGCTGAGGGTCGAGGTTGAGCCTACCCAGGCCACGTACACCCTGCTGATGGGCGCAGCGCTCAACATTCGCCACCACGGGCAGCCGGTGACCGTGACCAGCGACGACTCCGTACGGTGCCCGATCCCGCCTGCCCCCGCGCACGAGCGGCCTAGGCAACCCGCCGGTCGCGAGCCCGCACGTAGATGAGCGCCAGCTGAGCATCAGTAGGCGCTCGAACGCGGCGCGAGCGACTTGCGGGCGTTGATCCCCGCGAGCTCTCCGGGACACGACTAGGGCACCAGGACGACCTTGCCGACGTTGCGCCGCTCGGCAATGAAGCGGTGCGCGTCAGGCGCTCGGTCGAACGAGAAGGCCGCGGCGACGACCGGCTTGACCGCGCCTTCCTGGAGCGCCGGTATCAGCGGCTCGATCACCCGGTCGAGGCTTCCCTCGGCGTCCCACCAGGACAGCAGGTTGAGCCCCAGCACGCCCTTGTTCTCGCTCATTACTCCCAGGCCCTTCCACCATGGCATCGACGAGAATGGGCTCTTGGCAAGGGTCCTGAGCGCGGCCGGCACGCTGCGCCTCTCCCCCGTCTGCACCTCCGACGCGCCGTACATGATCAGGCGCCCGCCCGGGCGGAGCAATCCGTAGTCCTTACGAAAGCTCGACGGGCCAAGGGCGTCGAACGCGACGTCTATCCCCTCGCCCCCGGTGAGCCGCCGCACCTCCTCGGCGAAGTCCTGGGTGCGGTAGTCGATCGCGTGATCGACTCCCTGCTCGCGGATCGCATCGTGCTTGGACGCCGACGCGGTACCGAACACCTCAGCCCCGATGCGCTTGGCGATCTGCGTCGCCGCGATGCCGACCCCGCCCGCCGCAGCGTGGATCAGCACTCGCTCCCGCGCCTTGAGACCTCCCATCACGACAAGGCCGGCCTGGGCGGTCGCGTAGTTGACCGGGAACGCCGCTCCCTCCTCGAACGAAAGCCGCTCAGGCAACTCGTAGACCATGTTCTCCCGCACCGTCACCAGCTCCGCCTGGCCGTTGAAACGCGTACCGGCGAGCACCCGCTCACCCGGCTTGACCGACTCGACCCCGTCTCCCACGGACTCCACTTCACCCGCCACCTCGTAGCCGACCACGCAGGGTACCTTCGGTGAGTCCGGATACAGCCCGGTTCGCGCAAGCGTGTCGGCAAAGTTGATCCCCGCTGCCTTGACCGCGATGCGCACCTCGCCGGGCCCCACCGGCGGATCGGGGCGCTCCTGGACCCGGAGGACCTCGGGGCCCCCGTGCTGGGTGATCACAACGGCCCGCATCAGACCAGGACTCTATGCAAATCCGAAACGCGACGGGACGATCCACTCGTATGGCGACCTCGGCTGTCTCTGCTCATGGGTCATGGGCCGCTGAGTCGCATCGGGCCGGGTGACGGCATCGCTTGATCCAGGTGAGGTCCACGCCGGTGCGCGTGGCGGGTAGTCTCGGCCAGGTGAATCACGTGATCGGGGTGATGCCGCAGCGCCGCCTGGCGACGTCAGACGTCCTACAACTTCTCCGTTGCAGGCACTCAGCACTTCATCCGGGTGGAGGATGTCCACGATGACGGGATCCTGATCGACGATCCCGGTGCCTGGAACCGCAAGCACTACCTGCTCTCCTGGGAGGAGGCACGTAGCCTCGGCGGTTTCGCGCGATTCACCGTGATCTCCGGACATTGACTGCCTTCGCGGCTGGTGCACGTCGATGATGGGTCGTCGTGGCCGCAGCAAGTTATTGCCGCGGCGCGAGCGGCGGCGCCGGATGGCCTAACGATTTAGGCCTTGGGGCGAGGACCGCGGATGCCGCCCGGCCGAACCGCCACGGCTACGGCGAGCAGCACGACCGCGGCCACGGTCGTGTACTGCGCCGATTTATCGACCACATCCCAGATCAGCAGCGCGAACACCCCCACGATGCACACGACGTAGACCACGAGACGCCAGCGCGGGAGATTGCGGTAGCGATCGATCATCGCCCGGTGTCCAGCATCATACAGGCCGCGTGCGTGTCATCCGAGATGTCGTTCGAAGGCTCACCGGATCGTCAGTCAGAAGCGGCCGCGCGTGCTCGACTCGCGGCTCTCGAGCTCACGGATGCGGTCGAGCAGCTCGCACGCCAGAACGGCTCCGGCGGAGTTCAGGCCAAGGTCGCGTCGCAACCGGTCCGCCTTGGCGACGCGAGCGGCCGAGCCCGGGGCAAACAAGGGTGCCGCACGCGTCCCCGCGCACGGCTCGAACAGGCCCAGCGCCAGGTAGCGACGAACGACCGACACCCTCAGCCCGGCTTGGCGAGCCACGACCGCGAGCTCGATCGGCCGCTCGAGGGCATCGTCGCGGTCAGGCCGTCCCCGGCCCGGAGTGCGGCGACCGCTCACCGGCCGCCCTCACGCGCGTCGAACCCCGAAACTGCGGCGAGCTTCTCGAACAGTTCGCGCTCCTCCTCCGAAGGGTGCTTGGGAACGGCTATCTGCACGGTGGCGTAGAGGTCGCCCCGCTCACCGTCTCCCCTGGGTAGCCCTCGCCCGCGCAGCCGCAGCCGGCGGCCGCTCGAGGATCCGGCTGGCACCCGCACCTGGGCGGTACCGGTTAGGGTCGACACCGGAACGGTACCCCCGAGCGCTGCCTCCCACGGCGCGACGCGCACGTCGACCTGCAGGTCGTCCCCCTGGCGGCGAAACCGCGAATGGGGCTTGAGCTGTACCAACAGATACAGGTCACCGGCCGGTCCACCGTCGCGGCCCGCGGCCCCCTGGCCGGCCACACGGATCCGCTGGCCTTCTCGTACGCCCGCGGGGATGTTCACGGTGACGCCGTGCCCGTCCCCAAGCGAGAGACGCCGCCGACCGCCGGTGAGCGCGTCCTCCAGGGCGAGCTCGAGCACCGCCTCAATGTCGCGGCCGCGTAGCGGGCCTGACGGCCGCGGGCCGGTGCCGTCGCCAAACAGCCGCTCGAAGAATTCCGAGAACACCCCGTCGCTGAACTCCGCCCCCATGTCGCGGCCGAAGCCCTGGTCGGCGAAGAAGTCCTCGAAGCCACCGCCGCCCGGCGCGTGCTCCTCCGCGCGCCACTGCGCACCGAGACGGTCGTAACGGCCGCGCTTGTCCGGATCGGAAAGCACCTCGTAGGACTCGCCGAGCTCCTTGAAACGCTCTTCCGCATCGGGATCGGCGTTGAGGTCGGGGTGGTACTCGCGCGCGAGCCTTCGATACGCCCGGCGAATCTCGTCCTGGCTTGCATCTCGTGAAACCCCGAGAACGTCGTAATAGTCCTTGTACTCGACCGCCATCGGCCTGAGCGTACTCGGCCACGCACCCTCAGACCCGACGCCCCGCCCCGACGGTTTCCCCGGGTTTCATCCGACGCACTCCGCGCCGGGTGTATCGTCGGGTCGTGCCGTCGGCCGCGGGGCAAGCGCTTCTCGAGCGGGACTTCGAACTTGCGGCGACGCGCGATGGGCTCGATCGCGCGCTCGCCGGCGACGGCGCATTGCTCCTGGTCGAGGGGCCACCGGGCGTCGGTAAGACGGAGCTCGTACGCGAGGCGCGTGCGGCGGCCGCTCGGGCGCAAGTGACGGCGCTGGAGGGCAAGGGATCCGAGCTCGAGCGGCCGTTCGCCTTCGGGATCGTGCGACAGCTCCTCGAGCCGGTGATCGCGAGCTCGTCCGGACAGGACGATCTGTTCACCGGTGCGGCGGCGCCGGCGGCCCGCCTGTTCGAGACCGAAGACGTGAGCCTGTCCCGTTCCGACGGGGACTTCGACGCGCTCCATAGCCTCTATTGGTTGGTCATCAATCTCTCCGATCGAGCGCCCGTGCTCGTTTCCGTCGATGATTGCCAGTGGTCGGATCTCGAGTCCCTGCGGTTCTTGTCGTATCTTGGCCAGCGGATCGAGGGGCTCCACGTCGCGATGCTGCTCGCCGGGCGCGCCCCGGACGGAGCGGCGGCTGGCGCCGGGGCGCTGTGGGCGCGGATCGCGTCCCGTCCGGATGCCGTCGCGCTCTACCCGCGAACGTTGAGCGAGTCGGCGACGGCGGCGTTGACTCGTGAGCGGCTCGGAAACGAGGCGGAGGATGAGTTCTGTCGCGCGTGCCACACCGCTACCGGCGGCAACCCTCTGTTCTTGCGCCAGCTCCTCGGCGCCCTCGGCTCGGCCGGTGTGGTGCCGTCCGCAACGGCCGCGGACCAGGTGCAGGCGGTTGGCCCGGCTGCGGTCGCGCGCTTCGTCCTGCATCGAGTCTCCGCGCTCGGGCGCTCCGCGAGCGAACTGGCGAACGCGGTCGCCGTGCTCGGCGATGACAGCGAGCTTCAACTCGTCGCGGACGTAGCGGGTCTGACCGAGGAGGAGGCACGTGAGGCCGCGGATGACCTGGTCCGAGCCGACATCTTCGCGCGCACCGCCCACCTGGGATTCGTTCATCCGATCGTCCGCGCGGCGTTGTACGACGATCTGGCACCGGGTGAGCGCCAATTGCGACACGCGGCGGCAGCCGAGGCGCTCATGCGGTTGGGCGCCTCTCCAGAGCGCGTGACCGCGCACCTCCTGCTGACGAGTGCCAACGGGGACGACCGCAGGGTTCAGACGCTCAGGTCGGCGGCGACGGCCTCCGCCCGACGGGGCGCGCCGCTGGCGGCCGTGACACGTCTGAATCGGGCACTCGACGAATCGCCGCCGGAGCAGGAACGGGCGGAGATCTTGGCCGAGCTGGGTCACTATGAGGTCGCCGCGATGCGGTTCGAGGCGGCAGAGGAGCATCTGCGCGCCGTGGTGAGCTCCACCGCCGCCCTGGGCACCCGAACGGATGCCGCGTCGACGCTGGCGCGGTGCACGATCCTCGCGGGAAGTCGGTCGGCGGACGTGACCGTCGAGCTGCTGTCGTCGCTCGCCGAGGAGGTTGCACCGCGGGACCCGGAGTGCTCGCTCGAGCTCGGCTCCGACGTGTTGATCGTGACCGCGAACGCGCCGAGCCTGCGTCCGGGAGTGGGCAGGCATCTTCAACGATTTCGAAATCAGGCGCGCGGGCGCCCCAGCTTCGAGGCGGTCGCGAGAATCCACACCGCCGTGGAGCAGCTCCTTCACGGAGAGTCGGCCGCAGCCGCCGCCGACGAAGTCGAGGCCGCGCTGGCGACCGGGTTGCCGCCGTCCCGGCTTACGACAGCGACTTTCCTGGCTATTCACGCGCTGCGGCTCGCGGAGCGTTACGACATCGCGCTTCGACTGCTTGACATCGGACTGGAAGGGGCACGTCGCGAGGGCAATGCGGCCAGGCAGGGCCTCATCCACGGACAGCGCGCCGCGATCGCGCTATTGCGGGGATCGCTTGACGACGCACAGGTGGAGGCCGAGACCGGCCTGCGAGTCGCCGACGAACAGCACTTCGCGTTCCGGCTGCTCCTCGCGGTGGCGATCGTCTTGCACGTCGAGCGCGGTGAGCTCGACGTCGCTGACGAGCTCGTGCGGACGGGCGACGCGCTCGGGACCGGCGAAGATCGAATCTACCTAGATCAATACCTGATCGCTCGAGGGCGCCTGCGGATCGCGCAGGGGCAAGCGCGCGAGGCGGCCTCGGACCTGCTGTGGTTAGGTCAGAGGATGGAGGCGCTGGAGCTGCGGTGGCCCGTGGAATGGAAGGCGCGTGCCGTATTCGCGCTCGCTTCGCTCGGGGAGCCCGAGCATGAGCAGGCGAAGGTCCTCGCGGGCGACCTCCTGCCGGTCGCGCGACGAGTGGGCGCACCGAGGGGACTGGGGATGTCGCTGCGCGCGGCAGCTCGGGTAGCCGGTGATGAGGGGCCCTTGGCTTTGTTGGAGGAGGCGGTCTCTATCCTCGAGCCAAGCGCCGCGACGCTGGAGCTGGCCTATGCGCTCGCCGACCTGGGTGCCGCGCTGACGCGCGCCGGCCGACGGCAGGAGGGCCGAGCCGCCGGACGCCGGGCGATCGAGCTGGCCGACCAGTGCGGCGCTATCGTCCTGGCCGAAGCTGCGCGCGCCGAGCTCCAGTCCGGACCCGGGCGCCGCGCGCGGATGGAGTTGACGGGGACGAACGCGTTGACCGCAGCGGAACGGCGGGTCTGCCGGCAGGCAGCGGAAGGACACACCAACCGCGAGATCGCCCAGGCGCTGTTCGTCACAGAGAAGACGATCGAACGCCACCTATCGAGCGCATATCAGAAGCTGGGGATCCGCTCACGCTTCCAGCTCGCCGCCGCGATCGGGGCCTAGCGATTCCGTAGGGGAAACACGGGGGGTTCCCCTCTTGTGGGGACGGGGTGGTCGCCCACACGATGTGTGGCACATCAATACAGACGCCGGCGCCGCTCGCTGGCGGAGAGGGAAGGGGCCGAACATGACCGGTGTGCTCTACGCAATCGCGCGATTCTGCGTCCGGCGTCGCTTCGTGATCCTGGCGATTTGGATCCTGGCGGCAGTCGCGCTCGTCGCGCTGTCGCATCGCGTAAGCGATAACACGAGCGACAGCCTGAAGTTGCCTGGGACCGACAGCCAACGTGCCAGCGATGCGCTGAGCCGTTCGTTCCCGGCTCAGTCGAACGGCACCAACCCGATCGTGCTGCACGTAACGAGTGGCAAGTTGACGGACTCGAAGTACTCGAGCGCAGTCAACGAGGCCGCCGCAGACGTGGCGAAGGCACCTCACGTCGCGTCGGTTGTCAATCCGCTCACACAGCAGGGCGCGTCCGCGCTGAGCAAGGACAAGGCGACCGGCTACCTGGCTGTGACCACCTCGGTCAACGCCGGCGAGCTGACCGTAGCCGATGCTCAGACGATCATCAACGCGGCATCCGAGCCAGCGGAGAAAGCCGGGATCGAGGTGCAGACGGGTGGCCAGCTCGGCCAGAAGGTCTCTAAGCCGTCGACAGAGTCGAGCGAGCTGATCGGGATTCTCGCAGCCATGGTAATCCTCACGCTCACCTTCGGGACGATGACCGCGATGGTGCTCCCAATCGTCAACGCGATCGTGGCGCTCGCCGCGACCCTATCGATCATCAGGCTGCTGAGCCATGTGACGACCGTCTCCACCGTGGCACCGACCCTCGCCACGATGATCGGGCTCGGCGTCGGAATCGATTACGCGCTGTTCATCGTGACGCGGCACTTCCGCGGCCTCGACGATGGCCTCGACCTGCGGGAATCGATCGCGCGGGCGACCGCCACCTCGGGCGGCGCGGTGGTGTTCGCCGGCGGAACGGTGACGATCGCCCTCGTGTCGCTGGCGGTGGCCAATATCCCGCTGGTGACGACGATGGGCTTTATGGCTGCGATCGCCGTCGTCGTCGCGGTTCTCGCGGCGGTGACGCTGCTGCCGGCGACGCTCGCGATCGTCGGCCCGCGGATCAACTCGCTGCGAGTGCGCGGACGCCACAAGGACCGACGTCCAAAGCGAGGGCTATGGGCACGGTGGGCGTCAGAAGTCGCGAACCATCCCTTGGTCGCCGGGCTCGCGGCGCTGGCGATCCTCCTTCCGCTGGCGGTCCCGGTGCTGTCGTTGAACCTCGGGCAGAAGGATGTCGCGGCCCTGTCCAAGTCGACGACGGCTCGGCAGGCGTACGACCTGATCTCGAAGAACTTCGGAGCCGGAGTTAACGGCCCGTTGATCGTAGCGGTCTCGCTCGGGTCGCCCGCCAACAGCAGCAGCGACTCGCGCCTGACTACGCTCCAGAAGGACGTCTCGCAGACGTCGGGGGTCGCGGCGGTTACGCCGATTCAGGTCGACAAGACGGGGACGACCGCCTACTTCAACGCGATCCCGACCGAGGGACCGGCTGAGCCCGCAACGAGCGACCTCGTGAACAACCTCAGAGGATCGGTGATCCCGAAAGCGGAGCACGGCACGAACGTGCAGGCCTACGTGGGCGGAACCACCGCCGCGTACGTGGACCTCGCGGCGAAAATCTCAAGCAAGCTTCCGCTCCAGATCCTGGTGGTGATCGCGCTGAGCTTTGTGCTGCTGACGCTCGCATTCCGGACGGTCGTCGTCCCGGTTCAGGCGGCGCTGATGAACGTGCTCTCGATCGCCGCCGCCTACGGCGTCCTGACTGCGATCTTTCAGTTCGGGTGGCTGCACAGCCTGATCGGCCTGGACGGTTCGGTGGAAATCGTGTCCTACGTCCCGCTGTTCATGTTCGCCATCCTGTTCGGTCTGTCGATGGACTACGAGGTCTTCCTCGTGAGCCAGATCGAGGAACACGTTCGTGCTGGCGAGAACAACAAGCAGAGCGTCGTCTCCGGCCTGGTCACCAGCGCTCGCGTGATCACCGCCGCGGCGCTGATCATGGTGTTCGTGTTCGGCAGCTTCGTGCTGAACGGCGACCCGACGGTCAAGCAGTTCGGCGTCGGCCTGGCAGTGGCGGTGATCCTCGACGCCACCATCGTTCGCTGCCTGCTGGTGCCGGCTCTGATGGTCATGATGGGGAAGGCGAACTGGTACATCCCCCATTGGCTGGACCGGCTTCTCCCGCATATCAGCATCGAGGGCGCGGAGTTCTTCAAGGCACGGGACCGGCGCCGTCCGGTCGAGCCCGAGCGAAGGCGCGAAGCGCTCGCCGACCCGGTCGCTTTCTAACTCGACGAGAAGGTGTCGCGCGGGACAAGTGACAGGTCCAGCGCTCAGTCCCCCTCCCCGCCTGCGGCCCGTTCAAGGAGCGGGCCGCAGGCCGCCGGGGTCGGACCAGTAGCCGTGGCAAGGCGCCTCTGCTAGCAGGGGGCGACCAGGACTGGCCTTTGTGCAGGTCAGCCCGTGACCGTCGACGTGGGAATGACGATGACCGCGGCGGCGGTAGCCCTGCGGGCGGGGATGCCGGGCGCCTTGACCGTCGCAGTGTTGATCACGATCCTCGTGCGGGAGGCAACGGCCCGCGCCTGCAGAGTGAAGGTGCGGCTGCGCCCGGAACCAAGGGAGCTGAGCGGTGACCGTCAGCGGCCCGGAGACGATGCGCGCTACCGCACGGGCGTGGTCGTTTGCGGTGTTCGCATCCTGGCCCTCGGCGCTGACGGACGCCGTGTCGATCAGGAGTCCGGGCGCAAGCGCCCGCACCCGTGGAACGTGCTGGAGGCCGAGCTCTGCTGCGCTGTGTTGGCGTTGTCCTACAAGCTGATTCACGCTCACGTTCTGCGCCGAGGCGGTCGGAGCGGCTGCGAGAACTCCGGCAGCCACCACCACGGCGGTAACGCAAACCGGTACCGGGATCCGGTGCGGAAACCTCACGTCCTACCTTTCTGCTGCGTCGGCCGCGATCGGGAGATTGAGATACCCGGCGAGGACGCGCAAGTGGCGCACTCGTCCTGTTGCGCGACGGCGGCGCGGATCCCAGGTTGCGGCGCCGCGATGGAGGTGCACGGCCAAGACTGCCGGTCCGCCAGAACCGGGCAGCGTTCGCCGCGGACGTCAACCCGCCGCTGCGGGTTTGCCGAAGCCGCCGTGCGCCTCAGACCCGATGGCGCTCAGAGCGCTTCACACCTAGCGTTCGGAGCGACTCGATCGAGGAGGCCAGATGCCGACCGAAACGTCTCACCCATCTCACACGAGGGCCACGCACGTATTTCACAACTTCGACATGAGCGTCGAGCGCGCGCTCGGCGTCGACATCAGGCTCCTGTACGGCATGCTCGTTCCGATCCTGATGATCTGCGGGCTGATCATCCTTCTCGCGCTGAGCCCGCAGACATGGCTGTTAATCGCGGTCCTGCTGCTCGAGATCGCCGCGCTGGGTGTGGTGGTGACCGGCTTCGTTGTGCTGCTGAACGAAGACACTGAAGACGACGGCGAGGGCCTTTGAACCCAGACTCGATCGCCGGCTAGGGGTTGCGGCTCCGATTTGGCTTCGATCGATCGCGGCCACGAACAGCTCGAGGCGAGGTGCTGACCGGTTCGGCGGCGCTGAGTGGACCCGTACACGTGTGCTGCAGGGTCGCGCCGAGCGCGGCGATCAGCTCTTCGCTGGTGGCCGCGGTGAGCGCGTCGAAGGCAAGGACGTAACGGGAGAGACCGAACCCGAGGAGCTGTGACGCGAGCAGCGCGGCCCGAAGCTGCGGTCGGTCGGCGCCGACGCGCTCGACCACGGGCAGCGTCAGGTTGACCGTGATGAACTCGCGCAGCATCGCGGCGGCGGCGGAGTCGGAGAGCGCGGCGTGAATCAAGGAGACGATCGGATTGCGGTGCTCATCGCGATCCCAGTGGCTGATGAACAGGCGTGCCGTGTAGTCGCCGACCTGCCCCACGGGAACGTCTCGGATTTGGGCGCCCACCTGGCTCGCGTCGAACGGCCACTCCACGACCGCTGCGAACAGGCCCGACTTCGATCCGAATAGCTGGACGATCAGCGACGGGTCCACCCCGGCCTCGCGAGCGATCCCCCGCAACGACGTCTCGGCGTAGCCGTTGGCGGGGAAGGCAAGGCGGGCGACCTCGAGGATCTTCTGACGCGAGGGACTGCTGCCCGGCCGCCGGCCGCCGCGCCGGCGCGCACCAGGACCCGACGGGGTGCCGGGCGAATCGCTCATGACCACAGTTTGACACACGTTTACTCAACATGTAGACTCAACACGTGGAAGAAAGGTTATCTCGAGGAATCCGATGAATACGCCCATGAACACGACGCCCCAGCAGCCCACGAATCTCAGCCCGGACGGTGCGCCTGCACCGCCCGAGCCCCGGCGACCGCCAGCCATCCCCACCCCGCGCCGACTGTTCGCGATCGCGGGGTTCGTCGCGATCCTCGGACTCGGAATCACCCTGTCGTTCGGTTACGCCGACCACGCCCCCAAGCCGCACGGGGTTCGCATCGCCGTCGCGGCCACGGCCGACATCCGCGCCAAGCTGCGTGCCGGACTCCAGCGTGCCCAACCGGGCGGCTTCGACCTGGTGAGCGCCGCCAGCGCCCGAGCCGCGACCCATAGCGTTCGCTCGCAGTCGACCGCGGCAGCGCTCATCGTGCCTGCGGGCGGTCCAGTCACGATCGTGACTGCCGGCGCGGAAGGCGTCCTCGAGCAAGAGGCACTCACGGCGGCGCTCACTGCGGCGTCGCACTCGATGCACCGGGCCGCGAAATCGCTGGACGTAGCCCCGCTGTCGAGTGGCGACCGCACCGGCCTCTCCAGCTTCGTGTTCGGCCTAGGGCTTCTCATTCCGAGCGTGCTCGGCGGCGTCGCCCTGTTCCTGCTCGGAATGCGCCTGCGGCTCTGGTGGCGCGTCGCCGCCGCGACGCTATTCGCGCTGCTCGCTGCCTGCGGCGGCGTGCTGGCCATCGACACGATCCTCGGGGCCCTCACGGGCGCCACCGCTGCACTGATCGGCATCGGCTTCCTCGGAGCGCTCTCCTTCGTGCTGTTCGTCGCTGCGTCGCAAGCAGTCGTCGGCCTCCCCGGCACGGCACTGGCGGCCGTCGCATTCATCTTTGTCGGCAACGCCGTATCCGGCGGATCGGTGCCAATCGGATTCCTCCCGGGTGGATTCCGTCAAATCGCCCCGTGGCTTCCGAACAACGCAATCATCCGCAGCGTGCGAGACGTCGTCTACTTCCAGGGGCATGACCTCGCCCACCCACTGCTCGTGCTCGGCCTGTGGCCCGCCGTCGCACTGAGCGTCATTGTGGCCGTCGATCTTCTGCATCTCTCGGAGCGCCGCCATAGGCCGCACCATCACTCCGGCGAGATCTACCGCACCCCAGCGGTCGTCCATCTGCACCAAAGGCTCAAGAGCCGGCGCCTCGAAGCTGGCGTTGGCGCGACCGCTTACCAGTCCGGCCCGATACCCGTGGCGAAGGCGGCACCCGGTGGACTATCCTGACACCCATGAATCGTGATGAGGCGATGGCTGAGGTAGAACGCAGGCGAGCTGCAGACCCCGGCGCGAGCTGGGTCGCAAGCGAACGTCACGGGAATTGGGTGGTTGTACGCATCGGCGTGGCGCCTACCCAGGTGACCGGGACGGCGACGAAGCCACCGCCGGTCGCACCGCAAGGCGACCCACATTCCGCGATCGAGCGCGCTGCTTGGTTCGCTGGCGGCGGGGGCTGAGACTCCTCCGCTCTCTTCGCAGCGCGGGGAAGGCGCGCGACGCGATACGCGGCTAACGATTGTCAGCACCCGCGCAAGCGAGCAGTCTCGACTCCGTCCGGAGTGGTGGTTTGACCGAGGGGCCGCGGGAATGCGCCGATTGACCGACGTTGAGGATGACCACGGCCCCACCGTCCTGCAACGCCGCCGCCGCATCGCGCTCACGCCTGCTGTTTCTCGCTGACATACGCGAGCACCGCCAACACCCGGCGATGACCGTTCTGGCTGTCGGGAATGTCGAGCTTGGTCAGCACGTTGCGGACGTGTGTCTCGACGGTGCGCTCGCTGAGTACTAGGCGCTCTGCGATGCCGGCGTTGGTCAGACCCTCGGCCATCAGCTCGAGCACCTCGCGCTCGCGATCTGACAGTTCGGCCAGCGCGCCGGCGTGGCGGCCCTGGCCGAGCAGGCGCCCGACGACCTGTGGGTCCAGCGCTGAGCCGCCGCGAGCGACGCGCGCGGCCGCGTCGAGGAATTCGTCGACGGCGAGCACGCGGTCCTTGAGGAGGTAGCCGAACCCGCCTAATGTCACGAGCTGGGTCGCGTGGCTGGTCTCGATGTGCTGGGAGAGCACCAGCACCCCGATCTGGGGATGGGTGCGCTTAATCTCGTAGGCCGCCCGCGCGCCCTCGTCGGTGAAGGTCGGCGGCATCCTGATATCGATCACGACCAGGTCGGGGCGATGTCCTGCGACCGTCGCCACCAGGTCCCGCGCGTCTCCTCGGGAGGCTGCCACTTCATGCCCACTGTCGGCGAACAACCGCGCGAGTCCCTCGCGTAGCAGCACCTGGTCCTCGGCGATCACGACCCGCATGGGAGCTCCGCGGTCAGGATCGTGCCTTCCTCCGGAGCACTTTCGACGTGCAGGTTGCCGCCCTGGGCCGCGACCCGGTCGTGCAGTCCGCGCAGCCCGCTGCCGTGCTTCTCGACCACGCCGCCTGCGCCGTCATCGGCGACACTGATCACCAGGTGCCCATCGCTTCGTTGCGCGCTGATGATTACCGCCCTTGCGCCCGAGTGTTTGATCGCGTTGGTCAGGCCTTCGCACGCGATGAAGTACGCCGCCGCCTCGAGCCCGACGCTGAACCGTTCCGTGGTCGTGTGCACCTCGACGGGCAGCGGCGCGCGCCCGGCCAGCTCGCGCAGAGCTGGATCCAGGCCTGCATCGAGCTGCGCCGGCGGGAGCCCGTGCGCCAGCTCGCGCAGCTCGTCTATCGCGATCGCGAGCTCGGTTACGGCGCGATCGATCGTCTCGTCGGCGCGGGCCGACTGTCCCGAGCCGAGCTGGTGCTGAGCGTGACGCAGCTGCAACCCGATCGAGACCAACCGCTGCTGTGCGCCGTCGTGGAGGTCGCGCTCGATGCGTCGTCGTTCGGCATTGCCGGCTGCGACGATCCGCGTGCGTGAGGCCTGCACCTCCGCGAGCTGGCGTCGCAGCTCCACGCGGAGCCGCGCGATCTCGATTGCGAGCCCTCCGGCCTCGACGAGTGTCACAAGCGGATCGGGACGCTGCGGGCCGGTCGGCCGGTGGAGCACCATCGCCACCAGAGCCCCCGCACGGAGCACCGGCGTCCGAACGCGAGTGTCCCGCGGGTCTTCGTTGACCTGCATTCCGGCGGTGTCGACGTACACCTCGCTCTCGGGCAGGAAGAAGCGCAGCTCGAGGTCGGGATCCGACAGCAACTCACGCAGGAGCGGCTCGATCTCCTCTGGCGCCGACTGTCCGGAGCGCAGCCGCTCCATAAACTCCGACACGCGTTCGCGCGCCTCGTAGCGTGCGCGGCTGAAGCGGCGGTCGACGGCGTCCTGAAGCGTCGAACGCAGCGGCCGAAAGGCGACCGCCGCCACTAGCGTTGCACCGGCGGTCACCCAGCGAGAGTCGCTGCCCAGCGCCGTTCCCAGCGCCAACGCTGTCACCGCCCACGCCGCCGCCAGCAGGACGGTCAGCGCTCCGTAGACCGCTGTCCGTTCGATCGCGACGTCGACGTCATAGAGCCGGTAGCGCGTGACCGCCACCCCCACCGCGGCTGTGAACGCGGTCAGCAGCAGCCCGATGATTCCGATCCGTACGTCCAGCGCGCCGTGTGGCCATGGAATCCAAGTCGCCATGTCGATCGTCGTGGCGGCAGCCACGACAACCCCGACGGCGAGCACGAGCTTGAGTTGCTGCCGAGCGTCCCCACTTGAGCCACGCCGGCGGATAAACAGCGAGGTCGCGCCGAGACCCATCCCGACGACCGCCAACACCCAACCGATCAACCCCGCCGCGATCGTCGCGCCCCTGACCCCGTCGATGCCAAGCGGGTTTGACAGCGAGGCGAATGGCGCCGGGATCGAGCCCGGCTCCAGCAGGCTCGGCACCGACACCAACACCGCCGCCGCCCAGGTCAACGCCGCAGCTCCGCGCCAGCGCGGCGATACCAGCCGACCGTCCGGGAACAGCATCAGCGACAGCCCGATCAGCGCCGCTGACGGCTGCGAAACCGGATTGACAAGCCAAGCGGCCGTGGCCATCCCGGGCACCCCACCGGGGCGGGTGAGGCCATAAGCCACGTACTGATAGAGGAGCAGGCCGATTGCCAGCAGCAGGCCGATCAGCAAGAACAGCCGCCCGACGGCATTGTCGGAGACGCGCGCGGCGATTAATGCTCCCGTGGTCGCGAACACGACCGACAGCATCGCGAACGACACGCCCCCGAAGCCCGAGAACAAGTCATCGGTGAGCGTCCGGTGCCAGCTGATCGCCAGCAGCACGACGCTGCCGATCGCCGCGGCTACGGTGATCGTCCAAACCAGCGCTGCCGC
>Ga0187777_10001085_pt1 | contig 17756 bp, 20 predicted proteins | sample 1015_Q2_SP5_10_M_FD_132416 | JGI IMG/M metagenome (GOLD analysis project Ga0187777, IMG submission 132416) | Tropical peat soil microbial communities from peatlands in Department of Meta, Colombia - 1015_Q2_SP5_10_MG | ecosystem: Environmental > Terrestrial > Soil > Wetlands > Peat | place... | reverse complement strand
TTCGTTACCGTCCCGCAGATGCCGGCCCCGTCCACGGATGCGGCGATCCGGCGTGCGCGCAGACGCCCACGGTCGCGCCGCGCCCGCGCGACCCCGCGCTTCCACCGGCTGGTGGTGCTCGCGATCGTGATCGGCGGCCTGCTCGGGACGCTGCTCGTCGCAGCGTTCGGCCACGGTGCCTCCCGCGTCGCGCCGGGCGCGCTGCCCCCGCCGGCGAGCCGGCTCCTCCCTGCGGGGCCCCCGACGCCCGTGACTGTCGCGCTGCGCGGCGGCCTGCGGATCCAGATGCCGATACCGCAGAGCCGTGTCACCGCGATCGGCTACCACTCGACGACCGACGGCGCGCTGGCGCTCACGCCGCTCGGCCGACAGGGGAACGAAGGAGCGATCGCGCGGATCGCGCACGGCCTCTTCGGCGGAGGCGGCCACGGCGGCTTCGTCTACTACCAGCTGAACGGCGGCGACCCGGACGTGCTCGACGTCGGCGCGCCCGCAGGCACGAACGTGTACGCGCCGGTCGACGGCACCATCGTCGGAATCTCGCCCTTCATCCTCGACGGCCGGAAGTACGGTGCACGCATCGACATCCAGCCGACGGCGGCGCCGTCGCTCGTCGTCTCGATGACGCAGCTCGCTCCGGACCCGGCGCTGACCGTCGGCTCCACCATCGCCGCCTCCACCACGAAGGTCGGCAGGGTGATCGACCTCTCCGGCGTCGAGCGTCAGGCCCTCGCGCGGTACACGCAGGACGCCGGCAATCACGTGGCGATCGAGCTCGACCCGGCGGCGACGCTCACCATTCCCTGAGCCGATGAGGATTCTGTTCGTCGCCGACGTCGTCGGCCTGCCGGGGCGACGGGCGATCGAGCAGCGGCTGCGCTCGCTGCGCGACGAGCTCCGGGTCGACGTCTGCATCGTCAACGGCGAGAACATCGCCGACGGGATCGGCATCACGCCGAAGCTCGCCGACAAGCTGCTCTCGTGGGGAGCGGACGCGATCACGCTCGGCAACCACGTCTGGCGCCGCAGCGAGATGGTCCCCTATCTCGTCGAGAGCGACCGCGTGGTCCGTCCCGCGAACATGTCGAAGCTCGCGCCCGGCCGCGGCCTGACGTTCGTCCGCGCAGCGGACGGGACGGAGGTCGCCGTGATCAACCTGCTCGGCTCGCTCTTCCTCAATCCGCAGGTCCATCCGTTCGAGGTCGCAGAGGCGCTCGTCGACGAGGCCTTGCAGCGAACGCCGATCGTCTTCGTCGACATGCACGCGGAAGCGACGAGCGAGAAGGTCGCGCTGGCACGGATGCTGGACGGGAGGGCAACCGCGGTGGTCGGCACGCACACGCACGTGCAGACGAACGACGCGCGCGTGCAGGCCGGCGGGACCGCTGCAGTCAGCGACGCGGGCATGACCGGGCCGCACGACTCCGTGATCGGCGTCGTGCCCGAGCTCGCCATCCGCCGCATGCGCACCGGGATGCCGGTGCGGTTCGAGACCGCGTCCGGCGACGTGCGCATCGAGGGCGTGCTCGTCGAGTGCGGTGCGGACGGCCGGGCGACGAGCTGCGAGCTCGTCCGCGTTCCGGTGCCGTGACCGCGACGCGGTACGCGAGCAACGGCGACATCCACATCGCATACCAGACCGTAGGCGAGGGCCCGATCGACCTCGTGCTCGTCGGCGGGTCGGTCACGAACCTCGACGTGCTCTGGGAGGACCCCGACTACCGCCGGTTCTGCGAGCGGCTCGCGTCGTTCACCCGGTTGATCCTGTTCGACAAGCGAGGCATGGGCCTGTCGGACCGCGTGCGCATCGGCACGCTCGAGGAGCGGATGGACGACGTCCGCGCCGTCATGGACGCCGCCGGCTCGGAGTCGGCGACGTTGATGGGCGTCTCGGAAGGCGGACCGATGTCGATCGTGTTCGCGGCGACGTATCCGGAGCGCACGCGCGCGCTCGTCCTCTGCGGCGCCGAGGTCAAGGAGGAGACGACCGACGAGTGGCCCTGGGGCGAGGCGACGCGCGCCGAGTTCGACGAGGCCGTGCAGGTCGAGCGCATCGCGGAGCGCTGGGGCAAGGGACTCAGCGTCGAGTACTTCGCCCCGAGCCGCAAGGACGACGAGCGCCTGCGGGAATGGCTCGGCCGCCTGCAGACACACTCGGCCAGCCCGCACGACGCCGTCGCGCTCATGCGGATGGCGTTCGCGATCGACGTGCGCGACGTCGTGTCGAGCGTGCAGGCCCCGACCCTGATCATCCACCGCAGGGGAGACCTCGTCTGTCACGTCGAGAACGGACGCTGGCTTTCACGCAACATCGCGGGGTCCCGCTACGTCGAGCTCGCCGGCGCGGATCACCTACCCTGGATCGACGGCGAGGAGATCCTGGCCGAGGTCCAGGAGTTCCTCACCGGCGTGCGTGAGCCGGTCGAGCCGGAGCGCGTGTTGGCGACCGTGCTGTTCACCGACATCGTCGGCTCCACCGAGCGTGCGCGCGAGCTTGGCGACCGAGCGTGGCGCGACCTGCTCGAGCAACACCACGCCGCGGTTCGGCGCGAGCTCGAGCGGTTCCGCGGCCACGAGGTCGACACCGCGGGCGACGGCTTCTTCGCGACCTTCGACGGGCCGGCGCGAGGAATCCGGTGCGCGAAGGCGATCGTCGGCGCCGTGCAGGACGTCGGGTTGGAGGTCCGCGCCGGCCTCCACACCGGAGAGGTCGAGCTGGCCGGCGAGGCCGTCCGCGGGATCGCCGTGCACACAGGCGCGCGCGTCGCGGCCCTCGCGCAGCCGGGCGAGGTGCTCGTCTCCGGAACCGTGAAGGACCTGATCGCGGGATCCGGGATAGACCTCGTCGACCGCGGCACGCACGAGCTCAAGGGCATCCCCGGGGAGTGGCGCGTCTACGCCGCCGCCTGAGCGGCGTCCCGCGGGAACAGCACGACGAGGAGCACGACCATCACGATGTCCCGAGCGAGAACGAGCCACGACGCGAGCGCGTCGAAGTGGTTCGCGAGATCCCAGTAGCGGTACGGGAACCAGAGCTGTGTGAGGACGAGCGCGAGCGCGAGCAACGCCGACGCGCGCAGGCCGCGTCGTCCACCGACGAGCGGGACGACGGGCACGAGCCAGATGAGGAACTGCGGCGAGAAGACCTTGCCGAGTGCGACGAACGCCACGAGCGCGGCACCGCTTGCGAGGACGAGGCGTTCCTTCGTCGCACGTCCGCGCGCAAACACGATCCAGGTCGCGACGAGCGCGGCCGCCTGCAAGGCGGACAGCGCGAGTTCGAACGCGTGCGGTGCGCCGCCGACGAGGTTCTGGGAGCCGTGGCTCGTCGCCATCGTCACACCGAATCCCCAGGCGTGGTGGGCGGCGAGCAGGAGCGCCGAGCCGATGCTCTCGATCTGGAGCGGCCGAGTGAGCTGCCCGGTCAGGCTGTGCCAGACGCCCGCCGGCGCCACCGCGACGAACGGCGCGAACACGATCCCGACCGCGCCGACGAGGAACGCGAGGCACACGATCGCCTCCCGTCGTCCCGCCCGTCGCCAGACGTAGGCGACGGCGAGCGGCGCCAGCACCGCCGGAAAGAGCTTCACGGCGACCGCGAGACCCAGGGTCACACAGCCGAGCCGCAGGCGGTCCGAGAGCAACAAGGCCAGCGAAGCAGCGACGAGCGCGGCCGGCCACAGGTCGAAGCGGCTGAGCAGGACGGAGCCGATCGCGAGCGGCGCAAGCGCGATGAAGACCAGCGCCGCCCACACGTGAGCCTGCGACGCGCCGAGCGCGCGTAACGCGAACGCCGACGAGATCAGCGCAGCGGCGCCGCAGAGCCAGATCAGCGACTCGAACGTCCGGCGGAAGCCGGGCGTCACGTCCTGGTCGTGGCCGGGTCGAGCGAGCCCGGGCAGGGCGAACATGGGCAGCGCGCCCGGCGGGTACTCGACGCGGAAGTCCCGGTACGGCAGCTTTCCGTTCGCGATCGCGTTGCCGTAGCGCTGGTAGATCGGCGTGTCCAGCACCTGGTCGTGCCTGTAGAAGCCGACGTGGAGCAGCGTCCAGCTGCCGATGAAGATCGCGAGCGCGACGAGCGTCGGCGCGACGATGCGCGGCTCGTCAGGCCGCGACCGGCTCAGGCTCTGCGTCTCGGCGATCACCGGGAGCGAGGAACGCGAAGGCGGCGAAGGGGAAGAACCACGGGATGTACAGGTAGAACCAGTGCGTCAGCACGAGCTCGAAGCCGAGCAGGAGCGCGGCGGTGAGCGCCGCGAGCTGCAGCGGCGACTTGCGCTGCGGCACGAACGCGAACGCGATCGCGGCGACGACGACCAGTCCCTCGAGCAGCTTCTGCAGGACGTGCAGGTCCGGCAGCCCTCGCGCGTGGTACTGGCGCCAGTCCCACAGCGAGAAGGGCGACTGCCTGTCGATCTGGCTCTTGAGCGTCCGGTCGTAGAACACGTGCGCCGCGTGGATGGGGCTCGGGTCGAGCAGCAGGATCGAGAACGCCGCTGCCGTCGCGAGTGCGAATCCTCCCACGTACGCGAGCGTGGGTCTCACTCGCCACTTGAACTCGGGGTAGGTCAGCCAGAGCGGGACGACGGCGAGTGCCGCGAACTTCGTCCACGCGGACAGCGCGACGAAGATCCCGCGTGCCCACGGTGACGAGACGAAGAGGAAGCCCCAGATCAGCAGCGCGGGTAACAGCGCGTCGTTCGAGTTCGAATTCGAGACGTACTGCGTGAACGGATACGCGGCCCACGAAAATGCCAGCGTGGCCCCGAGCAGCGGCCCGCCGAACCGCACGCCGACGAGCCCGAGGCCGACGAGGCAGAGCAGGTCGAAGGCGATCGCGGCCGCGTGCGCCGCTGGCAGCGAGTCCCACTTCCCCGACCAGCCGAACAGCCCATAGGCCGGGAGATACGCCTCGTACGCGACCGGTCCGTACGTGTCGCCGTTCGGGTTCGCCGACTCACAGCGGCCGTCCGTCTGGATGCGGTTACGGATCTCGCCGTCCTCGTTGGCGGGACCGCACGGCTTCAGCGTCCCCTCCTGCGGGAAGTTCCCGTACGGCACCTGACCGTGCGCGATTCGCTCGGCGCCGATCACGCCGGCGTAGCCCACGTCGATCACGCCTTTGTTCTCGACGTTGAGGCCGATCCGGAACCCGATCAGGAACACGGTGCCGGCCAACAGCAGCCATGCGGGCCAGAGCGGGCGCTCGGTCGTCGCGCGTCCTCTGAACCCGATCCAGACCGTGCGAACGGTCAGGTAGACGAGCGGCGGATACGCGAGCGGTACCGAGGCGAAGATGTTCCCGCGGTTGAAGAACCACAGCGAGATCGAGAACGTCAGCAGCATCAGCAGGTCGAGGTTGCGGATCGACAGCGGCTTGCGGAAGTTCACGAGCCCGACGAGGAATACCGCGCAGAGGCCGAGCCAGACGCTGTAGCTGTTGATCTTCGTGCCGCCGAAGGCACCCGGAGTCCCGCGTGCCATCAACCACGCGACCTGCGGTCCGGTCCACGCCTCCGTGACGACCGCCCGACGATCGTCGACACGTCCCGTCGCGATTTCGCCCGCGTCGCGGTTGCCCTGCTTCCACCAGACCATCACCGTCCAGCAGCCGCCCTGCGTCCCGAACGTGCACCGCGCGGAATTCGAGTCGTACGTCGCGTCGGTGATGCGTCCGCTCGCCGGATAGCGGCTGAGCCAGTGCGCGACCTTTGGGTATGCGACGAAGATCGCGATCGCGCGGTCCTTCGTCAGGTGCGGATTCCCGCCGAGGCTGAAAGGCTGGCCGAGAGGAGGCGCTGCGGCCGCGACTCCCGGCACGAGCACAGCGACCGCGAGAGACGCGGCGGCCGCCGCGAGCAGACGCGTCAGCGCGCCTTTCGGAACGACCACAGCTTGTTGCCGAGGAAGTTGAGCGGTGTCACGAGGACGACCGCGATCGCCTGCGAGACGATCTTGCCCAGGCCCGCCTCGACGAACCCGGTGAGCAGGAGGAGGTTCGCACCGTAGACGACGACCGAGACGATCAGGAAACGCAGCCCCTGGTAGGCGACGTGCCCGCGCTGGTGGCGGAACGTCCAGATGCGGTTCCACAGGTAGTTGTTCGAGACGGCGACGAGGAAGGATCCCGTCGCCGCGAGCCGATACTCGAGGTCCGCCCAGTTGAGCAGCAGCGCGTAGACGACGAGGTTCACCGCGTACCCGGTCGCACCGACCACGCAGAACTTCGCCAGCTGTGTCCAGTTGTGGCGCTGACGGAGGGCGTGGGTGGCGCGGGCGCGGAACGTCGGCGCCGCAACGGCTGCTCGTTGCTGCTCCATCGCCCGGCCTAGCCTACGCGGCTCGGCGGCGTTCGCGCCCGTCAGTGCAGACGGGCGCGCGTCGGATCAGCCGGAGAATCCCTCCTCGCCGACGAGCGGGACGAAGCGGCACGGTACCGAGCGGACGACGGCGGCACCCTCGGGGCTCCGGACGATCACCTCGAGTTGCTGGACGCCGCGCTTCCCGACGGGTACGACGAGCCGGCCGCGGAGCGCGAGCTGGTCGTACAGGGTGTGCGGCAGGTCGGGCGCGGCGGCGGCCACGGCGATCGCGTCGAACGGCGCTCTCTCCGGCAGCCCGCGCGTGCCGTCGCCGACGTGCACACGCACATCGCCATAGCCGGCGGAAGCGAGGTTCGCGCGCGCGAGCTCCGCGAGCTCCGGGATCCGCTCGATCGTGTCCACCTCGCCGGCCAGCTCCGCGATCACCGCGGCCTGATAGCCCGAGCCGGAGCCGACGTCCAGGACGCGCTCCTGGCCGATGAGCGCGAGCGACTCGCAGATCCTCGCGACCATGTACGGCTGCGAGATCGTCTGACCGTAGCCGATCGGCAAGGCGGCGTCCTCGTAGGCGCGGCGGTGCAAGTCGCCCGGCACGAACAGCTCACGCGGCACCCGTGCCATCGCCCCGAGCACGCGCTCGTCCTCGATGCCGCGGTCGCGCAACTGCCGCTGCACCATCCGCGCGCGGAGCTCCTCGTCAGACCGCAATGGTGCGACGCGCCTGCTGGTACGCAGGCGGTTCCAAACCGAAGTGCTCGATCACCGCGGGCGCGACGTCGACGATGCTGCGGGGCGACGAGCCGACGCCGACGGTCAGCATCGGCACCTCGGAGTCGCCGACGCAGAGCGAGCCGTGGCTGCCGCCGCCCTCATGGTGGCGTCCGGCCAGGTCACCGAACTCGACGCCGGGCGCCGCAGAGACGAGCACCTCTCCGGCGCTCGGGTCGTGCAAGGCCGCCCACGCGCGGGCGAGCGCATCGGGATGGTCCGCGATCCCCGTATCGCCGCTCGTCTGCCAGCCGTCGTCGCCCGGCGCGAAGCGGAGCTCCTCGCCGGACCGGCGGGCAACCGCCTCGTCGCCTTCGAGGAAGAGCGCGAGCTCGACCGCATCGTTGCCGTCGAGTCGTTCCGCGAGCGCGCGCGCGTCGCCGCCGTAGACCATGCCGGCTCGGTTCGAGGCCGTGACGATCGCGTCGACCCCGTCGTACGCGTCCTCGAGCGAAACGTGTCGGTCGACGCGAGTCTGGCCGTGGTCAGAGCAGAGGACGACGGCGTAGCGTGAGAGGAACTCGTCTGGGCCGCCCGCCGCGTCGACCAGCGCGCCGATGGCGTCGTCCGCCCGCGCCAGCGCCTCGTGCGCCGCATCGGGGCCGAACTCGTGCGATGCGAAGTCGTAGTCGGGCAGGTAGTAGGCGAGGAAGTCGAAGCCGTCCCGCGTGACGAGCCAGCGTCCGACCGCGGCCGCGTACGCGTCGATCGAGCCGACCTTGCGGCCGAACACCGCGAGCGGCGCGCCAGTCACGTCCGACTCGAAGAGGTTGTAGTAGAAGAAGCGCTTGGGCCCGTACGCCGGGATCGGGATTCCCGGCAGCGTCGGATAGTGCGGCGTCCGTCCGCGATAGCAGGTGATGTTGATCGCGGCCGTCGTCAGACCCGAGTCCTCGAGCACCTCGAACAGCGTCATGGCATAGCGCCCGAGGTGCTGACGGTTCATGTCGATGATCGTGTCGAGGATCCCGCGCGCCACTCCGGCGACGCGCATCGCGGCGAACGACGACCCGTACTCGACGATCCTCTGCTCTTCGCGATGCCACCAGACGAGGTGGGGAATGTGGTGCACGTCGGGATGCGAGCCGGTGACGATCGACGAGAGACAGACGGGAGTCAGCGAGGGGAACGTCGACACGGCGCGCGAGTAGTTCCCGTGCTCCGCGAGGAACGTCAGCGACGGCGTCCGGCGATCGCCGACGGCGGCCTCGAACATCGACGGTGTCAGCCCGTCGATGACGATGAGGATCGCCTTAGTCGCGGGCAAGGGAGCGCAACCCTGCGTAGCGCTCGGGCAGCCGACGGCGGAGCCGGCCTGCGACCAGGGGCACGGCGACGGCCTCGAGATAGCCGAGCACCGGGACCCAGGCGAGGCCTGCCAGCACGACGGCGGCGAGCGCGAGGAAGACCGCGGTGCCGAGGCGGGTGCCACCGCGTCGTAGCGTTCCGGCGACCAGCTGGGCCCCGCCGAGCATGCCGAGCACGCCGCCGACGCCGCCGCCGATCGCCTCGGCGGTGCCTCCGATTCCGAGCCCGATCAGGACACCGAGGCCGAGGGCGGCGACGAGCGCGGCCCCGACCGCCGCGCGCGCGGTCCCCGCCAATCCCGCGAGGAGGACACCGAGCGCGACGCCGAGACCGGCGCAGACGCCGATCCAGTACCAGCTGCCCATCGCGCCCATCCTAGTTCGCGGGCCACGGCAACCAACACCCCTGGCTGCGGGTCGGCGATCATACTCCGGTGAGCTGGGACGAGGCGTTCGCGGAGCGCTACGACTAGTGGTCGACCGCGATGACGGCCGATGTCGCGTTCTACGTGGGACTGGCATGCGCAGCTGGACGTCCTCGTGAACAACGCGGGAGTCGAGACGCGCTCGAGCTTTCTCGAGATCACTCCGGACGATTGGGATCGTCAGATCGCGGTCAACCTCACCGGCACATTCAACTGCTCGCAAGCCGCCGTCCGCGCGATGGCAGGTCGAGGATATGGCCGGATCGTCAATATCGCGTCGGTCGCGGGGTTGATCGGGCCGATCGATCTTGCCGCTTACGGCGCCGCGAAGGCAGGCAACGTGGGTCTGACGCGAGCGGCTGCGCTCGATCTCGCCGACTTCGGCATCAGGGTGAACGCGATCGCCCCCGGCCCAATCGAGACAGAGCTCATGCTCGGCGTCTGGAGCGCCGAGGCACTGCGCGAGCGGCCGCAGCACGGAGCGATCGCACGGTTCGGCACGGTCGACGAAATCGCGTACGCCGCACTCTTCCTGGCCTCCCGCGAGTCGGGCTTCATCACCGGCGTGACCCTCCCCGTCGAAGGCGGCGCGGTCGCTGCCGGTGCCTACATGGTCGAGAAGTACCGTCGCCGAAAGCCTCCGAGGGCCAAACCGACGCTCGGCACGAGCCGTAGTGCGGGTGGGCCCCCGACGCCTCTGCCCCGGCGTCGGGGGAACCCTCACATCGCGCCGAGCCGGCGGATCACCGACAGGCCGAACTCGGCGGCGCGGGCGCCGTCGATCACGCGGTGGTCGAACGTGAGCGAGACGTAGCCGATCCGTGCGGCGACGATCTGCTTGTCGCGCACGACCGGCCGCTCGTCGATCCTGCCGATGCTGAGGATGGCGACCTCGGGGTGGTTCACGATCGGCGTCTGCAACAACCCGCCGAGCTTGCCCGCGCTCGTCACCGTGAACGTCGACCCGCGCAGGTCGGCGACGTCGAGCGTGCCGGCCCGAGCAGCCTCCGCGAGGCGGTCGACCTCCGCGCGAAGCTCGTCGACGGATTTCGTGTCGCACCCACGCACGACCGGGACGACGAGCCCCCGCTCCGTCTGCACGGCGACGCCGAGGTCGTAGCGGTCGAGGTAGACGATCTCGTCGCCCTCGAGCCGCGCGTTCAGCTCGGGGAACTCGACGAGCGACTCGGCGCACGCCTTCAGCACCGAGGCGACGAGCAGCTTCAGGTCGAGCCGAGAGAAGTCGCATTCCTCGACCCAGGTCACCGGCGCAACCTCGCGGTGCGCTCGCGCCATGTGCTCCGCGATGAGACGACGAACGCCGCGCAGCGGCTCGCGACGACCTTCGCCGGGGCTCGCCGCGGCGCGCACGTCAGCCTCGGTGATCCGTCCCTGCGGCCCCGTGCCGGTGACCGAGTCGACGTCGACGCCGAGCTCCTGAGCGATCTTGCGGACGAGCGGCGTCGCGCGACCCTTCGCCGCGGATGTCTCGCGTATCGGCGGAGGCGCCGCCTGCGACGCCGCCGACGGCTGCGTGTCTCGCGTCGCGGCGGAACCGTCGCCGATGACGACGAGGACGGTGCCGACCGGGACGACCTCGCCCTCCTCGACGAGGATGCGCGCGACCGTCCCCGCTGCGGGCGACGGGATCTCGACGGTCGCCTTGTCCGTCTGGATCTCGACGAGCGGATCGTCCTCCGCGACCTGCTGGCCTTCCGTGACCAGCCAGCTCGCCACCTCGCCCTCGGTCAGGCCCTCCCCGAGATCCGGGAGCTTGAACTCGTACGCCACGTCAGATTCTTATCGCGTCGTGGCGGCGGGAGAAGTGACCGTGCAGTGTCCTCCGTTCGAGCGGGAGCTCGTGGATCACGCGCGCGGCACCCCGATCCAGGCGTCTCGCGGCGCGAGCAGCACCCGCACGCCCAGACGTCGCGTTCCCTCGACGAACTCGAGGAGCGACACCGCGAGCCAGTCCTCCGCACGCAGCTCGCGCGCGATCTCCGCCGGGACGTAGCCCGCCTGGATGCGACACTCCTCGTCCCAGATCGCGATCGCGTTCCGGTCGTGCTCATTCTCCGGCTCAGGCACGAGTGACAGACGCCGCCCCGGGGCGAAGCCCTCGTCCTGAAGCGCGTCGAGCCGGTACGAGGCTCCCGCGACCTTCACCAGGCGCACACGCGGGTCGTTTGCGCGGACGAGTTCCTCGGTCGCGGCGTCACGAACGCGGTAGCCGTCGGCGGTCCGCTCGAGCCACAGGCGCAGGCGTTCAGAACTCGAGGACTCGCCGCGCGGCATCGACGACACGGGCGACGGAGGGCATGTACGCGTCCTCGATCTGCCAATAGGGATACGGCACGTCGTAGCCCGTGACGCGCACGACCGGGCCACGCAGGTCGAGGATCGCCTTCTCCGCGAGGATCGCCGCGAGCTCTGCGGCGTAGCCGCACGTACGCGGCGCCTCCTGCACGATCACGACGCGCCCCGTCTTCGCCGCGGATGCGAGCAGCGCGTCCTCGTCGAGCGGCTTGAGCGTGCGTACGTCCAGCACCTCGACCGACACGTCGTCGAGCTCGTCCGCCGCTGCCTCGCACACGTGGATCATCGATCCGTAGCCCACGAGCGTGAGCTCGTCTCCGGCTCGCGCTAGGCGCGCCTTGCCGAGCGGAACGACGTACTCGCCTTCGGGGACTTCGCCTTTCGCAGTCCGGTAGTGGAGCTTGGGCTCGAGCACGACTACCGGATCCGGATCGCGAATCGCCGCCGAGAGGATCCCCTTCGCGTCCGCGGGCGTCGACGGGATCGCCACCTTCACGCCGGGCGTGTGCACGTAGTACGTCTCCGGGGAGTCGTCGTGCAGCTCGGGCGCGCGCACGCCACCCCCGTACGGCATGCGCACGACGAGCGGAAACTCCATCTCGCCGTGCGTCCGCCAGCGGTATCGGCCGACATGTGTGATCAGCTGATCGAGGCAGGGGTACGAGAACGCGTCGTACTGCATCTCGCACACCGGTCGCCAGCCGGCCATGCAGAGGCCGATGGCGCCGCCGAGGATTCCCGCCTCCGCCAGCGGCATGTCGACGCACCGGCCCGGCCCGAACCGCTTGCGCAGGCCTGCGGTCGCACGGAAGACACCTCCCGCGCGCCCGACGTCTTCCCCGAGGATCATCACGCTGTCGTCGCGCGCGAGCTCGACGTGCAGCGCGTCGTTCACCGCTTCGACAATCGAGAGCTCAGGCACTCTCGCCTCCGAGGACCCTTCGCAGCTCGTCGAGCTCGTGATCGAACGACGCCGGCGGATCGGCGTACGCGTGCGCGAAGAGCAGGTCGGGGCCCGCCGGCGGCTCCGCCTCCGCCGCCGCGACTCCAGCGCGCATCGACTCCGCCGCCTCCGAGCGCATCGACTCGACGAGGTCGTCGTTGAGGATCGCGGCTCTCCGGAGATACGACTCGAACCGGCCCAGACACTCGCGCTGCTTCTCCTCCTCGACGCGGTCCATGTCGATGTACGCCGTCGGATCGTCCGCCGTCGCGTGCGGCGCGGTCCGGTACGTCACCGCCTCGATGAACGTCGGACCGCCGTCGTCGCGAGCACGCTCGACCGCTTCGCGCGTCGCCTCGTACACGGCGAGCGCATCGGTCCCGTCCACGCGGATCGCCGGCATTCCGTAGCCGACCGCTTTGTCCGCGAGCGTCTCGGCGTGCGTCTGCGCGGACAGCGGCGTCGAGATCGCCCACTGGTTGTTGTTGCAGAAGAGGACCAGCGGCGCCTGCATCACCGCCGCAAGGTTCGCGCCTTCGTGGAAGGCGCCCTCGGAGGTCGCGCCGTCTCCGAAGAACACGATCGCGCAGTCGCGGGAGCCCTGGAGCTTCCGGCCCCACGCGAACCCCGCGGCGTGCGGTACATGCGTCCCGATCGGCACGCAGATCGACGCGAGCCGGTATTCGGCAGGGTTCCACCAGCCGGACGGATGGCCTCGCCACCACGACAGCACCGTCTCCGGCGGCATCCCGCGCAGCAGCCCGATCGCCGACTCGCGGTACGACGGAAAGATCCAGTCGGCGTCGTCGAGAGCATGCACGGCGCCGGCCTGCATCGCCTCGTGGTTCCAGAAGATCGCGTACGTCCCGATACGCCCCTGCCTGTGGTACACGAGCGAGCGCTCGTCGTACGTGCGCAGAAGGACCATCGAGCGGAAGAGATCGAGCAGCTCCTGCTCGCCAAGCCCCTCGACCTCACGATCTCCGGTGCCGTCCGCGTCACCGATCACGCGCCGAAGCTCGCGCTCGGCGGAAAGAGCGTCTGGCATCGAGCCGAAGTGTATTTCGGCCCTCAGGACAGAACCGTGAGTGCTCCCCGCTCCGCCTCGAACACTGCCTCCGTCACGTCGCCGAGATCCTCGCCGTCGGCCTGCAGCGGCAGGGGCTCGTCGCAGCGCGCCTCGATCCGGTCGACGTCGTGGCGCGTGAGCACGAAGCGCGGCTTCCGGCGACCGGTGAGCATGTAGCGGAGAAGTCCCGGGATGTGCCGTCCGTCGAGGCGGATCGCCGCGACCACGTCCAGGCCGCCTTCGAGCGTCGCCTCGGGCGCGATGTGGACGGGGATCGAGCCGAGGTACGTATACGGGTCCGCGTTCGCAACCAGCAGGAACGCGACGCGCCCGAGCCCGTCCGCCTCGAGCGCGGGCCCGAAGCGTCCGTGCTGCTCGGCGACGACCTTCGCGAGCGCCGCGACCGCAGCCGCGTCGCCGGGGCGACCGTCGCGTGATCGTCCCGTCTCGAGCCTGCGCACGAGCTCGGCGTCGAGACGGATGCCCGCGCTGAACAGGAAGCGTCGTCCGTTGACGCGGCCGAGCGTGATCGTCCGGAAGCGGTGCTCGACGAGGGACCGGACGAGGTGCTCGGCCGCCGCGACGGGGTCGGCCGGGATGCCGAGCACCCGCGGGAACACGCTCGTCCCGCCGCCCGGGATGCAGCCGAGCGGCGGCGAGTTCGGGCCGAGACCGTTGACCACCTCGTTGAAGCCGCCGTCGCCGGAGAACACGAAGATCGCGTCCGCGTCCTCGGCGCCCCGAGCGAGCTCCATCGCGTGCCCTCGATCCTGCGTGCGCTCCACGACGACGTCCGCGTGGCGCGCGAGCGCCTGTTCGACGAGCGCGGCCCGTCGCTCGTCCACTGCGGTCGCGCGCGGATTGACGATCAGCGTGACGTGCGGCACGGGGCAACGATGCCACGCGCGGCTACGGCGTCGCGTACCCGCGCATGCCGTCGAGCAGGAGCGCGAAGAAGCGATCGGCCAGCGCGTCCGTGTCTGCGCCCGGTCGAAGCCAGGTGTACGCCCAGTTGGCGGCCGACAGCGCGAGCAGCGTCGCGGTCGCGTCGTCGAGATCCGTTCGCAGCTCTCCGAGCTCTCGCCCTTCGCGGAACAGCGCGCGGAAGCGCTCCTCGTAGCGGCGCCGCTCGGCGACGAACTCGTCACGTCGCTCGCCTTCGAGGTAGCGCCACTCGCGCACGAACACCGTCGCGATCTCAGCCTGCTCGGCGACGACTCGCAGGTGCGCGCGCAGCGCGAGCCGGATCCGTTCCGTGACAGCAAGGTCGTCGGGGACGGCGTCGAGCGCGGCGTGAAAGGCGACCGCTCCCTCCCACGCGACCTCCCACAACAGGTCCGCCTTCGAATCGATGTGGGCGTAGAGCGATCCCTTCTGGACGCCGAGCGCGCGTGCGAGGTCGCCCGTCGACGTGCCGTGGTAGCCCTTCTCCGCGAAGAGCCGCGCCGCCTGGCGCGTCAGCTCGGAACGCCGCGTTGCCATTCCCTCGCGTGCTCTCGATAGACCTCGGCTGCCGCCTCGTGGAAGCCTGCAGGCAGATCCTCCGCAGCGAAAGCCGCGGCGATCTCCTCCATCTCGCCGATCCAGCGCCAGCCCTTCGCGTGCGCCGAGCGCTCGGCGCGAGCGAGCACCTCGGGAAGCTCCGGGAGTGTCTCGCGCCACTCCGCCGACAGCGTCTGCTCGATGCCCGCCGACTCGGCGTACGATCGGATCGCGAGCAACATCGCCGCAGTCCCCTTCGTCCAAGCCGCGTACGCGACCTTGACGGCGGAGGCGTCGCCGACCGTGTCCGAGACGACGCGCGCGTCGACCGCGGTTCCGGCGAAGAGGTCTGCGACCGAGCCGGCCTCCGACCCGGACAGGTAGAGGTGCGTGCCTACAGACGGTGACGGCGGCGGGCCGACGATCCCGCCGTCGACGCTGCGTGCGCCCGCGATCTCCGCGACCGCACGCGCGGTTCCGGGCGCGACGGCGTTCGCATCGACGTAGGTCCCGTCGAACCCGCCGACGGAACGCGCCAGGTCGAGCGCGGCGTGTGGCGGACAGATCGAGAGGACGACGTCGCTGCGACGCGCGAGCTCCCGGGCGCTCCCGACGTCCTCGAGACCCGCGTCCGCGGCGCGCCGTGCGGTCTCGTCGCCCCGGCCCTCGGACGCCCAGAGCACCGGCGTCCCGAGGCGCCGCAGCTCGGCGCCGACGGCGGCTCCCATCTCGCCGGGATGCAGGAGGCCGACGGTGCGATCAGCCATTAGACTGGACCCTAACGATCGTTCGGTTGGGAGGCTTCATGACCCCGAAAGAGCAGGGATTTCTCGAGGACGTCCAGGCCGGCGGCCAGGTCGAGACCACCGACTGGATGCCCGAGGACTACCGCGCCAAGCTGATCAAGTTCATCGAGATGCACGGCAACTCGGAGCTGATGGGGGTCCTCCCCGAGCGCGAGTGGATCCTGCGCGCGCCGACCCTCCAGCGGAAGCTCGCGCTGACCGCCAAGGTGCAGGACGAGGTCGGACACTCCCAGCTCATCTATCGGGTGGTCGAGGATCTCGGCAAGCCGCGCGAGCAGTGCTTCGACGACCTCATCTCGGGCAAGTCGAAGTTCCACAACGTCTTCCACTACCCGACGAAGACCTGGGGCGACGTCGGCGTGATCGCGTGGCTCGTCGACGCCGCGGCGATCATCTCGCAGAAGGCGCTGCTCAAGTGCTCGTACGCGCCGTACGCACGGATCATGAAGAAGATCTGCTGGGAGGAGTCGTTCCACATCCTCCACGGCCGCGACGTGATCCTGACGATGATGAACGGCACGGACGAGCAGCGCGAGCTCGTGCAGGAAGCGCTGAACCGCTGGTGGGGACCCTTGATGCAGTTCCACGGCAACCCGATTCCGCGCGAGGACGATCCGATGTACGTCTGGCGAATCAAGTCGCAGGGCAACAAGGAAGCACGCCAGCAGTTCCTCGACGGCTACGTCCCGCAGATCTGGGAGCTCGGGCTCACCGTTCCCGATCCGAAGCTGCGCAAGCGCGACGACGAGGGCGTGTGGGAGTACACCGAGCCCGACTGGGACGAGCTGAAGCACGTGGTCACCGGACACGGGCCGAAGACCGCGGACCGGCTCGACCTGCGTCGCCGGGCGCGCGAGAACTCCGCGTGGGTGCGCTCCGTCGTGCTCGCAGACGCCGCGTGATCTACGAGGTGTTCAGGCAGGAGAGGAAGGGGCAGCCGTTCCAGCATGCAGGCTCGATCGAGGCGCCCGACGACCACTTCGCCGACGTCTACGCGCGTGAGCAGTACGGCCGGCGCGGTGAGTCGGCCGCGTTGTGGATCGTCCCGCGTGCGGCCGTGCTCGAGATCGACGAGTTCGTGGACGAGCTCGATCGAAACTACCACCGGGTCGACGGCTACTCGCTCAAGGCGAAGCTGAAGGAGGCACGTGAACGAGCAGGAACAGCAGCTGCTGCTCCAGATAGCTGACGACGAGCTCATCCTCGGCTGGCGCGACTCGGAGTGGACCGGGATCGCGCCGATGCTCGAGGAGGACGTCGCGTTCTCGTCCATCGCGCAGAACGAGATCGGCCACGCGCGTGGGCTCTACGAGCTGGTCGCCCGCGCGCGCGGGACGACGGCAGATGAGCTCGCGTTCGACCGCACTCCCGAGGAGTACCTGTGTGCGCGCATCGTCGAGCTCCGGCTGATGGACTGGGAGCGGACGATCGCGCGACACGTCCTCTACGAGGAGGCGGACGCGACGCGGCTCGAGCGACTCAAGGCATCCGAGGACGCGGAGATCGCGGGACTCGCGGCGAAGATCGATCGCGAGGAGGCATATCACCGCATGCATGCGGCGATGTGGGACGAGCGCCTGCGCGGCGAGCAGCGCTATCTCAGAGCGCTCGACGAGCTCCGGCCCCTGCTGGACGAGCGCGACGGGCACACGGACGAGCTCGCGGAGCTGTGGGAGCAGATGACGGTCGTCCGTCGAAGCGTGCCGGGCGCGACATGGTGACGGCGGAGCAGGTCTGGGCGGCTCTGGCTGAGATCCCGGATCCCGAGATCCCCGTCATTTCTCTGGTCGAGCTCGGCGTCGTGCGCGACGTCGCCGTCGACGACGGACGCGTGCGCATCGAGTTCACGCCCACGTTTCTCGGCTGTCCGGCGCTCGAGGTGATGCGCGACGCGATGGCCGAGCGGATTCGCGGCCTCGGCGCCGAGCCCGAGATCAACGTGTGCCTCGACGACTCCTGGTCGACAGACCGCATCACGGCCGAGGGCCGCGCGAAGCTCCGTGCCTCGGGATTCGCGCCGCCGGCGCCACGAACCGCGGCCGCGCCGACCCTCGTGCAGCTCACGAGCAGCGTCCACCGCTGTCCCTACTGCGGCTCGACGGACACGCGACTCGAGAACATCTTCGGACCGACGCCCTGCAGGTTGCTTCGCTATTGCGACTCGTGCAGGCAGCCGTTCGAGCAGTTCAAGACGATCTAGGGCGTCCTGTTCAGCTGGTTGCGCCTGCAGCCTCGTCATCGCCGGAGGTCGGCCAGGTATTCGGCCAGGTTGAGAGGGTTGGGTGTCGTGCGCTTCCGGATCGGCGGATCCCCG
>Ga0187777_10001084_pt1 | contig 17759 bp, 16 predicted proteins | sample 1015_Q2_SP5_10_M_FD_132416 | JGI IMG/M metagenome (GOLD analysis project Ga0187777, IMG submission 132416) | Tropical peat soil microbial communities from peatlands in Department of Meta, Colombia - 1015_Q2_SP5_10_MG | ecosystem: Environmental > Terrestrial > Soil > Wetlands > Peat | place... | reverse complement strand
TGCCCGTTCGGCCGACGCGGCCGGCGCGGGTGCAGCCGTTGCCGGTGCGGCCGTCGCGCCCGGCCTTCGCGCCCGCGAGCGGCGCGACCGCGACCTGAGCACACCGATCGGGTAGAAATGGTGGACCGTCCAAGGCCTCCCGAACCGGTCGATTTCGCCCTCGCCCGGAACCTGTGACCGTGCCGACTGCGACCACCACTCCCACCACCCGGCGCGGCCGACGCGCCGCCGAGATCGCCCGGATGCGCCGGCGGAACCTCGCGGCGCTCGTCGGGGTGCTCGCGCTGCTCACACCGCTCGTGATCGCCTCGGGGTGGGTGCTCGCCCAGGTCCAGCACACGGGGAGCAACGAGCGGACCATCGAGGTGCAGCAGGGCTGGGGCGCCAAGCAGGTCGGCGACGAGCTCCAGAAGCAGGGGATCATCAAGTCGTCGCTCGAGTTCCAGCAGGTCTCCCAGTCCGCGGGCGTGAGCGGGTTCCCCGCCGGCCGGTACGTGTTCGCCACCGGCATCTCGGCCCAGGTGGCGCTGAACTTCCTGCGGGGCGGGCCCGCCGCCGAGATCCCCGACATCCCGCTGCTCCTGCCACCGGGCCTCACCCTCGAGGGCATCGCCGAGCGCGTGGGGAGCTTGCCGGGCAAGAGCAAGGACCGCTTCCTGCAGGTCGCCGCCTCGAACATCGTGCGCTCCAAGTACGAGCCCGACGGTGTCATCAACCTCGAAGGCCTCACGTGGCCCGACACCTACATGGTGGGCGCGAACGAGACCGAGGACCAGATCCTGCGCCGGATCGTCGAGGAGTTCGACAAGCACGCGGACGCCGCGGGGCTGGACAAGGCCCAGGTGCTCGGCATGACGCCGTATCAGGCTCTCGTCGGCGCGTCGCTCGTGCAGGCCGAGTCCGGGCGCAACGAGGACTCGCCGCTCATCTCCGCGGTGATCGTCAACCGGCTCCGTGCCAACATGCCGCTGCAGATCGACGCCACGCTCTGCTACGCGAAGGGTGGCTGCCCACCGGTGCCGGTGGAGGCCGACAAGAAGATCGACTCGCCCTACAACACGTACAAGATCACCGGCCTGCCGCCGTCACCGATCGAGACCTTCAGCGCCGCGACGCTCCAGGCGATGCTCCATCCCGCGTGGGTTCCGTACAAGTACTACGTCTCGGACAAGAACGGCAAGACGTACTTCGCGACCACACCGGCCGAGCAGGAGCGCAACATCGCGAAGGCACGGAATGCCGATTGACGATCCCGGGCGACCGTCGGTGGTGCTCGACCGCAAGTTCACACGGGCGGTCGAGTTCGCGTGCTCGGTGCACCGTCACCAGGCGAGGAAGGGCACCGACGTGCCCTACGCGGCACATCTCCTCGGCGTCGCGTCGCTCGTCCTCGACGACGGCGGAACCCAGGCGGAGGCGATCGCCGCGCTCCTCCACGACGCGATCGAAGACGCGGGGGTGACCCGGAGGCAGGTGCGCAAGCGGTTCGGTCGCAAGGTGGCGCGGATCGTCGCGGCGTGCACCGACGTTCCCACTGGCAAGAAGGCGGAGCGCAAACGAGCCGTCCGCGACGCGAGCAACTGGAAGGAGCGGAAGGGGCGCTCGCTCGCGCACCTCGCCGACCGTGCCACGCAGCCTTCGGTCCTGCGGGTTCGCGCCGCCGACGCGCTCTCCAACGCGCGTGCCACGGTTGCGGATCTGCGCCGGTTCGGACCCGAGGCGTGGCTGCGGTTCAACGCGGGAGCGATCGACCAGCTCTGGTACTACCGGTCGCTGTCGGTGCTCTTGTCAGAACGACTGCCCGGGCTGCTGAGCGACGAGTTGCGCTGGACCGTGCGCGAGATGGAGCACGTCGCCGGCTGGTGGTTCGACGTCGGCGACCCCCAGCGCGGTCGCTGATCCGTCGTCGTCGCGCGTTGGTTGCGCCGGATGCCCGCGAGTGGGGCACCGCTGGTCGTCGGCGGCGCGTGCGGGGCGAGGCGGGACGCTGGTGGTGGACGACGACGCCGGATCGGTCTCGGCCGCCGAGACCGCCCCGAGCGCGAGCGCGGGGAGTGCGGCCAGGAGCAGGAAGCCGATCACGATGCCGATCCTGCGCGCGACCCTCGCGCGGGCGTCGTTCATGGTCGCTCCTCTCGTCACCGGCGTGCCCGACCCGGGGCAACGTTCGCGGACCCTCGCTGAGACGGCCCTGAGCGGCCGTCCTACATTTCGTCGATGGCCGGCTGGAACTTCGCCGCGTCGTGGGAGGCCATCGCCATGGTGGTGCCCGAGCGGGCCGCGATCGTCTGCGGCGACCGCCGGGTCACGTGGGGCGAGTTCGCCGACCGGGCCCGGCGCCTCGCGTGGCACCTCGAGGCGTCCGCCCTCACCCCGGGTGACCGTATCGCGATCCACCTGACGAACCGTCCCGAGTACCTCGAGACCTTCTTCGCCGCGCTGCTCCTCGGCTGCGCCCCGGTGAACGTCGACTACCGCTCCCGCGTCGACGACGTGCACGCGATCCTCGACCACTCGGACGCGAAGGCCGTCGTCACGAGTACGGAGCACGCGCGGACCGTGACCCGCGCCGCGCGTCGCATCCCGAAGCCGTGGCGGCCGCGTGTGCTCGAGGTCGGGTCGCCCTACGAGCACGCGATCGGCGCCGCGGCGCCACCGGCCGACCCACCACACGCGCCGAGCGGTGACGACCTGATCCTGCTGTACGCGAAGGATGCCGCGGGCAGACCGAGCGGCGCGGTCTGGCGGAACGACGACCTGTACCTGGGGATCTGGTCGGCCGCGCACCCTGAACAGCCGGACCCTCCCGATCCGATGGTGACGGCACTCGAAGGAAGCGACCACCCCGTCGTGCTCCCGGCGGCGCCACTGGCGCACGGCACCGGGCTGTTCGCGTCGCTGGCCGCGCTCGTGGGGAGCGGGACGGTCGTGCTCGTCGACCGTCCCGGCCTCAACGTCGTGCTCCTCTGGGACGCGGTGGAGCGCGAGCGCGTGGACACGTTCGCGGTGGTGGGCGACGGCTTCGCGCGCCCGCTGCTGGCCGCGCTCGACGCCGAGCCCGGTCGGTGGGACCTGAGCAGCCTGCGCGCGGTCACGTCCTCGGGCGCTCGGTTCAGCGCCGACGTCAGGCGCGGACTCCGCGCCCACCTCGGCGCGGGCGCGGTCGTGGACGCCTCCGACACGCGGGACGCTTCCGACGAGGCGGACGCGCCGGACGCGCCGGGCTCCTCCGACGCGCCGCCGCCGATGCGCCGACGTGTGAGCGAACGCATCCGCGTGGTCGACGAGCTCACGGGTCGCGACGTCCGGCCGGGCAGCGGCGACGTCGGGCTCGTGGCCCTGGGCGGTCACCTGCCGATGGGTTACCACAAGGACCCCGAGCGGACACGAGCCACGTTCAAGCTCCTCGACGGTGAGCGCTACTCGTTCCCCGGCGACTACGCGATGGTCGACGAGGACGGGACGGTGCGACCGGTCGGGAGCCGCCCGCCCATCGCCACCGGCGGCGAGACCGTGGACCCCGGAGCGATCGAGCGGGCACTGAAGCAGCACCCGAGCGTGGCCGACTGCGCGGTCGTCGGCGTTCCCTCGGCCGGCCGCGGCGAGCAGGTCGTCGCGCTCGTCGAGGTCACCGACGGGCACTACATCGACGAGGTCGAGCTGTCGATGTGGAGTCGCCGCAAGCTCGCCGCCCACGAGACGCCGCGGCGGTTCCTCTTCGTCGAGACCATCGACCGGTCGCCCTCGGGATCGGCGCCCTACGCGACCCTCCGCGCGCTGGCCATCGAGCGGTTGCGCGACCGGTGAAGCCTGCTACGCGCCGCGAGCGAGTGGCGTCTCGTTGAGGCGTACGGCGGTCGGCACCGCGCCACCCGCCACCCGTGCGGAGGCGAGCACCCGGTCGCGCCCGGCGCGTTTGGCCTCGTAGAGCGCAGCATCGGCCGCCGCGACGAGGCGGTCGCCGTCGAGCGCGTTGTCGGGGACCGTGGCGAGCCCCGCGCTCACCGACACGGGCACGAAGTTCGCCCGGCGGATGATCTCGGCGCGCACGCGCTCCGCGACCCCAACCGCGTCCTTGCTGCTGCAGCCCGGGAGCAACAGCATGAACTCGTCGCCTCCGTAGCGGGCGGCGACGTCGTAGCTCTTCGTCGTGGTGACCATCGCCTGGGCGACCTCGTGCAGCACGGCGTCCCCGGTCATGTGACCGTAGGTGTCGTTGATCTGCTTGAAGTGATCGACGTCGAACACGATGAGGCTGAGCGGGGCGCCGAGCCGTTGTGCGCGCGCCGACTCCCGCGCGAGCGACTCGTCGAACAACCGACGGTTCGCAATACCGGTGAGGGAGTCGCGGGTCGCGAGTCGCTCGACCTCGTCGAGCAACGCCGCGTTGTGCAGCGCCGACGCGGTGTGCATCGCCGCCTGTGACAATCCCTGGACGGTGAGGACGGGGATACGGTCGTCGTCGTACCCTCCCCACTCGGCAGCGACGAGCCCGAAGTACTCGTCGTCGGCGACGACGGGCACGATCACGACGTTTCGCGCATCAGGGAGCAGGAGGTCGAGGAGGCCGTTCTCGTCGAGGCTGCGCACGAGCTGGGGCGACGCGTACGCCGACGACTCCAGCTCCGGGAGATCGCGCGCCCCCGCCTCGACGACCGACTCGACCAGGCCGTCGTAACAGACGCCACGCCAGCCGTCGCCACGACGCGTGAGCACAACGGCGCGGGCGAAGCCGAGCCGCCGGCACGCGTGACGGATGAGCGCGCTCATTCCCTCGTCGGCGCGGTGAGCGTGCTGCAGCTCGGTACCGAGCTCGACCAGCGATTCGAGTTGCGCCCGGCTGTGGCGGAGCGAGCGTTCGTTGACCGCGGAGAAGGCGGCGGCCCCGATGGCGAACACGAGGAACGTCGCTGCGCTCACGAGCGCGAAGCGGTCGCCGACCGTGGGCTTGGTCCCGAACACGTCGGCGTCGGCGGCCGCGTAGGCGAGCATGAGGAGCAACGCGCACCAGAGCGCGAACTTCAGACCAGTTCGGTACGAGACCAGCAGCGTGGCCGCGGCCACCTCGAGGAACACGAGGAAGACCAACGGACTCATGTAGCCGCCCGTGCGCGCCACCGCGATCGCGAGCACCACGCCGTCGACCAGTACCGACGACCAGACGAGCGTCGGGTCGAGTCGCGGCGCGTGCCGACGCACGAGCTCCACCGCGCCGATGACCGTCGCGTACGCGAACGCAAGCGGCAACAACACGATGTGGAAGTCCCCGGTGATCGCCGGGACCGTGCACAGCGCGATCGCGACGAACACCCTGACCAGCTGGAGTACGAGGAACCGGTCGGTGACGGGTCCCACCTCGCGGGGGTAGTGGACGGTCACCGGAACCGCTCGGCGCCTTCGGCGTCGCGCGCCATCGCGAGACCCGGGTCGCGACGATCCACCAGTTGCTGCGCAACGACGAACAGGAGCACGGCGAACGCGAGGATCGCAACGACCGCACCCGGGTGCGTGGTATCGGGCGACAATCCGCTCGCGTCGGGGAGCGGGCCGGCGGATACGAGGTCCGGCAGGGCGGACCGCGTCGGCGACCCGTACGCGAGCGCGGAGCCGGCCACGCGGGGTGAGGAGAGCACGGCGTCGCCGCCTCCCGTCGTGGCGGCGTGACCGGCGCCGGCGTCGGGCCCCGGGTTCAGGGCGGCGGCCGACGACCCGGCGGCAGCGGGCTCCGCCCCGTTGGGCGGGGTGGGGGCGGTGGAGGCGGCAGCCGCCTCCAGTCCCGCTGCGCGCGCAGTGGTCGCCGGCTCGCCGCCGACTGTGGCCCCTGCGCCGGGCGCGCCGCCCGGCGTCCTCGTCGCATCTGCCGCGTCGACCTCGGTGGCGGGCGGTGCGTCCCCGGGGGGCATGCCGGCCTCGGCCGAAGCGTCGTGGTCGGGGGCCTGCTTCTCGGTCTGGCCGGTCGGTGCCGCCGCGGCCGACACCAGCAGCGCCGGGTGGCCGGCGGAGTCGTGCCCGAACTCGGGGTGGCGGTCGCCGTCGGCGTGCGCGGAGGACGCCGTGAAGATCACGAGGCCGGCGGTGCCGATCGCCGCGAGGACGAGCGGCACCACCACCGGCACTGGTGCCGGCACTGTGACCGCCGTCGCACGACGTCCTAGCATTGGGTCCTCCTCCTGCCTCAGAAGACCCCGAGCAGCCCGTGGAGGGCGTTCACTCAGAGCGAGAACACGACTACTCATAGTGAAATCTGTCACAGGGTATCCGGTGGGTCAAGCAAAGCAGGGCAAAGGTTGGGCAAAGCCACGGGTGGGTCGGTGATCTTCGAGCAGTACTACCTGGAGTGCCTGTCGCACGCCTCCTACCTGGTCGGCGACGAGTCGACCGGCCGTGCGGTCGTCGTCGATCCGCAGCGCGACGTCGACGGCTACGTCGCCGACGCCGACGCCGCCGGCCTCACCATCGAGCGGGTCATCGAGACCCACCTCCACGCCGACTTCCTGAGCGGGCACCTCGAGCTCGCCGCCCGCACCGGGGCCACGATCTCGTTCGGCGACGCGGCCAGGGTCGACTTCCGGATCGAGCCGCTCCACGACGGCCAGCGGCTCGTGCTCGGCGACGTGGTGCTGGAGGTCCTCGCTACGCCGGGTCACACCCCCGAGTCGATCTGCATCGTCGTGTACGAGCACGCCGACGATCCCGAGCCCTTCGGCGTGCTCACCGGCGACACGCTCTTCGTCGGCGACGTCGGCCGACCCGACCTGCTCGCCTCGTCGGGCAGCGGTCTCACGGCCGACGTGCTGGGGCGCCGGCTCTACCACTCGCTCCACGATCGGCTGTTGCGCCTCCCCGACTCCACGCGCGTCTTCCCGGCGCACGGAGCGGGGTCGTCGTGCGGGAAGCAGCTGTCGAGCGAGCGGAGCTCCACGCTCGGGGAGCAGCGCGCGTTCAACTACGCGCTCGCTCCGATGAGCGAGGACGAGTTCGTCGCCGTCGTCACCGAGGGCCAACCGACCCGGCCGCACTACTTCGAGTTCGACGCCTCGCGCAACCGCCAACTGCGGCCGCTCCTCGACGAGGAGGCACCGCCGGAAGAGCTGTCGCTCGACGATGTCCTCGCGCGGCGTGACGCGGGTGCCGCGCTGCTCGACGCGCGCGAGCCCGTCGACTTCGGTGCCGGGCACCTCCGCGGCGCGATCGACGTGGGGCTCCAGGGCCGCTTCGCCGAGTGGGCGGGCGACGTCCTCGATCCCGGCCGCGACATCGTGCTGGTGGGCGACCCGGCCACGGCGCTCGAGACCAAGGTGCGCCTCGCGCGCATCGGCTTCGACCGTGTGGTCGGGCAGCTGCGCGGCGCGAGCGACGTGCTCGCGCACCGTCCCGATCTCGTCGAGCGCAGCTCGCGCGTCACGATCGAGCAGCTCGCCGAGCTCCGCGGTCTCGAACCCGACCTGCAGGTCGTCGACATCCGCAACCCAGGTGAGACCTCGACCGGCGTCCTGCCCGGCGCGCACCCGATACCGCTCCCGAACCTCGTCGATGCTCTCGGCGGGCTCGACCGCACCGCACCCACCGTCGTCTACTGCGCGAGCGGCTACCGCAGCGCGGTCGCGGCGAGCGTGCTCGAGGCGTCGGGGTTCACCGACGTCTCCGACCTCGTCGGGGGGTACGGTGCCTGGTCGGGCGCGGGTCTTCCCACGTCGGCGCCGACCGAATCACCGAGCGAGGGTGCGGCGACCACGACCGTCGAAGTGCCGGAAGTGGATCCCGTGGCCGGTGCCGCGCTCGTCGACGCCGGTGCGCAGTTGCTCGACGTGCGCGAACTCGACGAGTGGGCCGCCGGCCACGCGCCGAGGGCGTCGCACATGCCGATGCGCGAGATCCCGGCCCGCGTCGAGGAATTGCCGCGCCCGCCGCAGCGCATCGTCGCCATCTGCCGCTCGGGAGGACGGTCCCGTGCCGTCGCCGAAGCCCTGCTCGGCGCGGGCTTCGACGTTGTCAACGTCGAGGGCGGCATGCGCGCGTGGCAGGCCGCCGGACTGCCGATCCAGACCGACGACGGCGCGCCCGGCAGGATCGCCTGACCCCGAACCCGGGCGAAGTTGCGTCGGGTACCGACGCTCTACGTCGGTTGGCGACGCAAGTTCGGTGGTGAGGGGTCGATACCCTGACGTGGTGGCGAATGCCGGCCGTGCGCGCTTCGAGCGCGGTGACGCGTTGCGCAGGTTGGGCACCACGACGTTCGACGTGCTCGTGGTGGGCGGTGGCATCACCGGAGCCGGCGTCGCGCTCGACGCGGCGAGCCGCGGGCTCACGACCGCGCTGGTGGAACGCCACGACTTCGCGTCCGGCACGAGCTCACGGAGCTCGAAGCTCGTGCACGGCGGCTTGCGGTACCTCGACCAGCACGAGTTCCGTCTGGTCTACGAGGGCCTGGCCGAGCGTCAGCGCGTGCTCGAGAACGCGCCGCATCTCGTGCGCGTGCTGCCGTTCCTGGTGCCCGTCCTCACCACCGGCGGCCGCGTGGATCGGCGATTGGCGCCGGTGCTCGGCAGCGCGCTCTGGATGTACGACCTCACGGGTGGCCTTCGCATCGGCAAGATCCATCGCAAGGTCACGGTCGACGACGCGCTCGCGCAGTTCCCCACCCTCGACCGGGACCGGCTGGCGGGCGCGTACGTGTACTACGACGCGCAGGCCGACGACGCGCGCCTGACCCTCACGATCGCGCGCACCGCGGTCGAGTACGGCGCCGTCGCGTCCAACTACACCGACGTCGTCGGGTTCGAGCGCGACGGGACCCGGCTCGCGGGTGCTCGCGTCCGCGCCGACGGACGCGAGCTCACCGTCGGAGCGCGGGTGGTCGTCAACGCGACCGGCGTCTGGGCGGACACGGTTCGGGCGCTCGACGAGGGCTCGCGCCCGGCGTCGATCCGTCCGGCGAAGGGCGTGCACGTCACGGTGCCCTGGCAGCTCGTGCGCAACGACATCGCCGCCATCGTCCCGTCGGCACACGACGACCGCCCCGTGTTCGTGATCCCCTGGGACGGCCGCACCTACGTCGGCACCACCGACACCGACTACGACGGACCGCTCGACGATCCCCAGTGCACCGCCGCCGACGCCGCGTACCTCCTCGACGCCCTGAACGGCGTCACCGAGGTCGGGGCCAGCCCCGACGACATCGTGGGGTCGTGGGCCGGGCTCCGGCCGCTGGTCGCCGCCGACTCCGACGCTCGCACGGCCGACCTCTCCCGGCGGCACTCGGTGCACGTGTCGCCGGCCGGGTTGGTGACGGTGACGGGCGGCAAGCTCACGACGTACCGGCGGATGGCGGCCGACGCCGTCGACGCGGCCGCCGACCTGCTCGGTGACGACGTGCCGCGCTCCCGCACGAAGCGGCTCCGGCTCTTCGGCAGCGGCGACATCGACTCGGCGGTGGCCGAGCACGATCACCTGCTCGGACGATTCGGCACCGAAGCGGCCGCCGTCCGCGCGCTCGCCGACACCGACGCGACGCTGAACGAACCGCTGGTGCGCGGGCTACCGTACACGCGCGCCGAGGCCGTCTACGCGGCACGCCACGAGATGGCCGTCACCCTCGACGACGTGCTCGCACGACGCACCCGGGCCCGGGTGCTGTCGCGGGACGCGTCGGCGCGAGCGGCGCCCTCGGTCGCGACCCTGCTCGCGCCCGAGCTCGGGTGGAGCGACGCCGAGCGCGACCGGCAGGTGTGCGCGTACCGCGCGTCCGTCGCCGAAGAGGTCTTGTGAGGGCGCCGCGCGCGCTGCTGGTCGCTGCGCTGGTGGCGGCGACGCTCGTGGCCGCAGCCCCGGCACCCGCGGCGACGAAGGCCCCCGCACCCGCGACGACGAGGGCTTCGACACCCGCGGCGAAGCCTGCGGCCACGAAGGCGCCGGCCTGGCCGCCGCTCCCGCCGTTCGACACCGCCATCGCGTGGTCCGACTGCGGCGACGGCTGGCAGTGCGGGACCCTGAACGTCCCCGTCGACTGGGCCGACCCGGGGGGCGAGGCCCTCGGACTGGCGCTGACCCGCCACCCGGCGACCTCACCCGACCAGCGCATCGGCATCCTCGTGGAGAATCCCGGGGGGCCGGGCTTCGGCGGCGTCGCCTTCCTCCAGAACACCTACGGGCGGCTTCCCGACGTCGTGAAGGGACGCTTCGACCTCGTGAGCTGGGATCCGCGCGGTACCGGCAACTCGCGTCCCGTCGACTGCGTCGACGATGCGTTCCTCGACCTCGGCGCCAATGTGGCCGCGGTCCCGGACACCGCCGAGACGCTCGCCGTCGCCCGCCAGTACTCGCGCGCGTTCGCACGCGGTTGCGTCCAGCGCGAAGGCGCGTACGCCGGCGAGGTGGGCACCCGGAACTCGGCGCGCGACCTCGAGGCCATCCGCATCGCGCTCGGTGAACCGAGCATCACGTACCTCGGCTACTCATACGGCACCGTGCTCGGCATGGCGTACGCGCAGATGTTCCCGACCGCGGTCCGCGCCATGGTGCTCGACGGACCACCTGACTACTGGACGTCGGACCTCGACTACGCGCACACGCAGGCCGAGGGGTTCATGAAGGCGCTCGACGCGTTTCTCACCTGGTGCACCGGAAGCTCGTCGTGCGCGTTGCGCGCCGTCGGAGACCCCCGCGAGCTCTTCCAGCAGTTGCTCGACCGTGCCAACGCGGGTCCGATCCCGACGCAGTACACCGCGAACGGCCAGACCCGTACCGGCGCGCTCACCGGCACCCTGTTCGAGACGGCCGTGATCTCGACGCTCTACGACGAATCGCGCGGCTGGCCGCTGCTCGGCCGCGCGCTCCAATCGGGAGCGCAGGGCGACGCCGGGTTGCTGCTCGCGCTCGCCGACAGCTACATGGGTCGCAACGTCGACGGCACCTGGACCTCGGTGTTGCAGGCGAATGCCGTCATCGACTGCGTCGACCGCCCCGACCCGAAGCCGCGCAGCGCCGCGCGCGAGCTCGCCGACGTCGCCCGCTTCCAGTCGGAACTGCCGCCGTGGGGCGGCGCGTGGGCCGTCTCGTCGTGCGCAGGGATGCCGAAGCCGGCAAAGGGCGACAAGCTCGGCGACGTGCACGTCACCGGCACGCCGCCCGTCCTCGTGGTGGGCACCACCGGCGACCCCGCGACCCCCTACTCGGGCGCGTACGCCGTCGTCTCCCGGATCGCAGGGTCGGGACTCCTCACCTTCGAGAGCACGGAGCACACCGCCTATGCCAGCGGGCGCAGCCCCTGCATCGACGACGCGGTCGACGCCTACCTCGTGGACGGCGTCATGCCGGCGCCCGGCACGAGCTGCCTACGGGGATAACCACTCCGCCCACTCCGGCCCGGGTGTCGCGTCCGGCGTGTGGGTGAACGCGCCGCGGCCGTCGACGCGGTAGCGACTGCGTCCCACGAGGAGCTCGCCCACGACGCGGCCCCCGTCCCACTCGAGATCGAAGCCGACCGGGAGGCGTTCGCCGACGGTGGCGGTGCGAGCCTCGTCGCGGTCGGCGAGACGGAGACCGAACGCCTCGAGGCCGAGGGTCCAGTGCTCGCCGGGCACCTCACACAGCACCTCCGCCCAGAGCCCGTCGCCCCGGACCTCGAGCAGCGTGCCGCGCGGCGGCGCGACGTCGTCGTGGCGGATCGCGACGAACCCGTCGCGGCCGAGGTCGGCGTACATCCAGTACCGCGCGCGGTCGTCGGCGACCTCGAGTCGTACAGCTCCGCCGACGCCGTCGGGCTGCTCGAACCTCAGCTCGTAGCGCTCGGGCATCAGCCCCCGAGGAGCTCCCGCACCTCGTCGCGCTCGTCCACGAGCTCTTGCCGGGTGGCGGCGATCTTCGCCCGTGCGAACTCGTCGTGCTCGATGCCCTCGACGATCGACCACGAGGTGTCCTGGCTGCGGACCGGGTAGCTGAAGACCAGACCGTCGGGTACGCCGTACTCGCCGTGGCTCACGACCGCGAGCGAGTGCCAGTCGTCGCCGGGCGTGGGCGTGTGGATGCTGTTGACCGAGTCGATGATGGCGTGCGCGGCCGACGTCGCCGACGACTGGCCGCGCTTCGCGATGATCGCCGCGCCACGCTTCTGGATCGTCTCGATGAACTCACCCTCGAGCCAGGCGCGGTCGGTGATCATCTCGGTGATCGGCCGGCCGTTCGCACGCGCGTGTGCGAAGTCGGGGAACTGCGTGGCCGAATGGTTGCCCCAGATGGCCACGTTGGTGACGTCGCCGTGGTGCACGCCCGCCTTCTTCGCGAGTTGCGTCCGGGCGCGGTTCTCGTCGAGGCGGGTCATCGCGAACCAGCGGTCGTCGGGGACGTCGGGCGCGTGCGAGCGGGCGATGAGGCAATTGGTGTTGCACGGGTTGCCGACCACGAGCACGCGCACGTCGGCGGCGGCGTTCTCGTTGATGGCCGCGCCGTACGGGCCGAAGATGCCGCCGTTGATCTTCAGCAGGTCGCCCCGCTCCATACCTTCCTTGCGCGGGACCGAGCCGACGAGCAGCACCCACGACGCCCCGTCGAACGCGTGCTTCGGGTCGGACGTGGGCTCGATCCCAACGAGCAGCGGGTGCGAGCCGTCCTCGAGCTCCATGACGACGCCGTCGAGGGCGGCCATCGCCGGCTCGATGTCGAGCAACCGCAACACGACGGGTTGTTCGGGACCAAGGAGTTGGCCGGTCGCGATGCGGGTGAGCAGCGCGTAGCTGACGTTGCCGCTCGCGCCGCTCACGGTGACGTGGACGGGAGTCGTTGCCATGGACCCGACGCTATCCGGCGGGTTGCGCGTCCGCCGAGTCGACGAAACCGAGGAGCACCTCGCGCGCGTCGGCCAGCTCGGCGATGCGCTCGGCCGCGCCCGTGTTCCCCGCGCCGTGGTCGGGATGCGCGAGGCGAACGAGGCGGCGGAACCGTCGCTGCACGTCGTCGCGCTCGACCTCCATGCCCGCGCGCAGACCCAGCACCTCCATGGCCCACCGACGTTCCGACGGGACGCCGCGCCACTCGTCGGGCGATCCCGGCGCCGGCCGCGCCCCTGGCGCGTACGGGCGCAGCCCGGGCAGGCCCTCGAACATCCGGTGCACGTCGAGGCCTTCCGGCAGGAAGCCGGGACGGGCGACGGCGGCGTCGACGAAACGGAGGGCGATCTTGCGCCCCGAGGGCGGGAGCGCGGCCGCAGCCATGATCGCCCCGATCACCTGTGGCGCCGCGGGGCCGTGCCGGTCGAGCTCGAGGACGGGCCAGACCGATCCGGTCCGGACATCCGCACCGATGACGCGGTGCCGCGACAGGTCGAGTCCGTGCGTGTCGGTCTGGAGGCGGTAGCGGAGCGCGATCCGCGGGACGGTGAGGCCGTTGCGGGCGGCGTCGACGAGTCGGCCCAGCGCGTCGAGCTGCTCCTCGTCGAGGCCGGGAACGTGCTCCGCGACCACGGCGCCGAGGAGCACCGCACCGAAGGCCGAGCCGCTCGTCGGGAGGTAGCTGTCGTCGAGGGCGACCCGGCGAGTCGGCATGTGCCGGCGCGTGTGCCGCACGTTCAACTCCGCGAGCAGCAACTCCACTCTCTCTTTCCTGTTTTGGCGTCTTTGAGTGGGCCTATGGCCCCACTCAAAGACGCCAAAACGTCACAAGCGGTCGACGATCGCCTGCGCGAACTCCGACGTCTTCACTTCCGTGGCGCCGTCCATCAGACGGGCGAAGTCGTAGGTGACGATCTTCTCCGCGATGGTGGCCTCCAGTGCCCGGATGATGTGGTCGGCCGCTTCCTGCCACCCGAGATGCTCGAACATCATCACGCCCGAGAGCAGCACCGATCCTGGGTTGACCTTGTCCTGTCCTGCATACTTCGGCGCCGTCCCGTGCGTGGCTTCGAAAATCCCGTGCCCGGTGACGTAGTTGATGTTCCCGCCCGGCGCGATGCCGATGCCCCCCACCTGTGCGGCGAGCGCGTCCGACAGGTAGTCGCCGTTCAGGTTCGTGGTGGCGATCACGTCGAACTCGTCGGGGCGGGTGAGCACCTGCTGGAGCGTGATGTCGGCGATCGCGTCCTTCACCAGGATCTTGCCGCCGGGATCGCCGCCGCAGTCGTCCCACCCCACGGCGACGTCGGAGAACTCGTCACGCGTGAGCTCGTACCCCCAGTTGCGGAACGCGCCCTCGGTGAACTTCTGGATGTTGCCCTTGTGCACCAGCGTCACGCTCGACCGCTTCCGGTTCACCGCGTACTCGAGCGCAGCGCGGATGAGCCGCTTCGACCCCGTCTCCGACACCGGCTTGATGCCCACACCGGAGTCGGCACGGATGTTCCAGCCGAACGTGTCGTGCAACAACTCGATGAGGCGGCGCGCCTCCGGCGTGCCCTCCTCGACTTCGAGGCCCGCGTAGATGTCTTCGGTGTTCTCCCGGAAGATCACCATGTCGACCTTCTCGGGGTGCTTCACGGGTGAAGGCACGCCCTGGAACCAGCGGACCGGGCGCAGGCACACGTAGAGGTCGAGGATCTGGCGCAGCGCCACGTTGAGGCTGCGGATCCCACCACCGACCGGCGTCGTGAGCGGGCCCTTGATGCCGATCAGGTACTCGCTGAACGTGTCGACGGTCTCCTGGGGCAGCCAGTCGCCGGTCGCGTTGAACGCCTTCTCCCCTGCCAGCACTTCCTTCCAGGCGATCTTCTTCCCGAACTTCGCCGCCGCGGCGTCCATCACCAGTTGGGCGGCGGGCCAGATGTCGACACCGGTGCCGTCACCCTCGATGAACGGGATGATCGGCTCGTCGGGCACCTTGAGCTGACCGTCGGCCAGCGTGATCTTCTCGGGCATCAACCTGCTCCCTGCTGCGGAATGGGCCGGCTCATCGTACCGGCGTCCCCGGAAGCAGGATCAGTCGTGGACGGTCGCGACGATCACGAGCGCGACGAGGTAGATCACGAGCAGGCCGGCGGCCCACCACCAGATCGTGCGGCGGGTGAAGGGCCCCGGTCGGTTGCCGATCCCCTCCAGCGTCATACCGCACGACTCGCACCGGTTGACCGTCACCGGCACCGCGACCCCGCACAGGGGACAAACGGCGTCGACGGGCGCGCCCGGCGCCGGCTCCGCGCTCACGCGGCTACCCCGTTCATGACCTCCGCCCGCTGTTCATGTGACCCGCCCTCCAGTTACGCGATCCTCCGCTCCGCCGCTTCGACGAAGTTGCGGAACAACATCGCGATCGTCGTCGGCCCCACGCCGCCGACACGCGGCGTGATCGCGCCCGCGACCTGCTCGCACGACTCGTCGACGTCGGGGAGGATCTTCCGTCCCTCGTAGCGGACGCCGGCCCCGACGACGGTGACGCCCGGTGTGAGGTGCTCGGGTTGGATCATGCCTGGCACCCCCGCCGCGGCGACGACGACCTCGGCGCGTTTCACGAACCGCGGCCAGTCCTTCACGCCCGTGTGCACGACGGTGACGGCCGCGTTCGCGGTGGGGCGCTTCTGCGAGAGCAGCAGTGCGAGCGGGCGGCCGATGGTGTTGCCACGGCCGACGATCACCACCTCGCGGCCCGCGACCGGGATCTCGTAGTACGCGAGTAGCGCCTCGATGCCGGCGGGCGTGCAGGACACCGGGCCAGGCATCGCGAGCGCGAGCCGACCGAGGTTCGTGGGGTGCATGCCGTCGACGTCCTTGTCGGGATCGAGCTCGAACAGCGCGGCCTCGTAGTCGATCTGGTCGGGCGCCGGGTACTGGAACAGCACCGCGTCGACGTCGTCGGCGTCGTTCATGTCATGGATCGCGGCGATGACGTCGGCCTGGGTTGCGTCCTGCCGCAAGTGGATGTCGACCGCACGGCAGCCCAGCTCTTCCGCCTTGCGTTGTTTCATCGCGACGTAGCGCGCGCTCGGTTCGTCGTCGCCGACGAGCAGGGTGCCGAGACCAGGTGTGTGCCCGTTGGCGATCAGCTTCTCGATGCGCGGCGCGAGGTCGGTGAACACGGCGTCGGCCACCGGGCCGCCGGGCATCATCGTGGCAGTCATCGCTCGTACTCCATCAGTGGAGGAAGTGCCGCTCGCCCGTGAACACCATCGCCAACCCGAGCTCGTCGGCCTTCTCGATCACCCGCTCGTCGCCCACCGATCCACCGGGCTGCACCACCACGGCCACACCTGCGGATGCGGCCGCCTCGACGCCGTCTGGGAACGGGTAGAACGCGTCGGACGCGCACGCGCCGCCGGCGGCCCGCCCCGCCGCCTTCTCGGCCGCGATCTCACCCGACTGCACACGGTTCTGTTGCCCCGCCCCGATGCCGACGGCCTGCCCGTCCTTCACCAGCACGATGGCGTTCGACTTCACGTGACCGCAGACGCGCCACGCCAGCTCCGCGTCGCGCCACTCCTCCTCGGTGGGCGCGCGCTTGGTGACGACGCGCCAGTCGTCGCGCCGGGAGACGAACTCGTGCGCGGTCTGCACGAGGAACCCGCCGCTGATCTGGCGCACGTCGAGCCCGGTGGGCTGTGGCGGAGGCGCTTCGAGCAGCCTCGTGTTCTTGCGCTTCTTCCGCAGCGCGGAGACGACACCCTCCTCGTAGCCCGGGGCGATCACGACGTCGGCTTGCGGGCCCTGAACCATGCGTTCGACGGTGACCTGGTCGACTGAACGGTTCAGCGCGACGATCCCGCCGAACGCCGAGCGCTCGTCGCACTCGAGCGCGCGCTGGTACGCGGTCGCGAGATCGGCGGCGACGGCTACGCCGCACGGGTTGGCGTGCTTGATGATGGCAACCGCCGGGTCGCTCCCGAGATCGTGCACGAGTTGCCACGCCGCGTCGGTGTCGTAGAAGTTGAGGTACGAGAGCGCGACGCCGCTGTGCTGCAGGACCGCGTCCCACCAACTGCGCGTGCCGACGGCGCGGTAGCGCGCAGCTTGCTGGTGCGGGTTCTCGCCGTAGCGCAACTCGTCGCTCGTGCGGTCGAGCGCGAGCACGAGGTGCTCCGGCAGTACTTCGTCGCGCTGCAGCCAGGCGACGATGGCAGCGTCGTAGGCCGCCGTGCGCGCAAACGCCTCGAGGGCGAGCGCGCGCTTCGCCGCGTCGCTCAATACGCCCTGCTCGCGCAGTTCCGCGAGCACCGAGTCGTACTGATCGGGGCTGGTGACGATCGCCACCCACGCGTGGTTCTTGGCCGCGGCGCGCGTCATCGCGGGCCCGCCGATGTCGATCGTCTCGATGTCGGGCGACTCCACGAAGGGGTAGAGGTTGCTCACCACCATGTCGAAGGGAGCGATGCCGTGTTGCTCGAGATCGGCACGGTGCGCTTCGTTGCTCCGGTCGGCGAGGATCCCACCGTGCACCTTCGGGTGGAGCGTGACCACCCGGTGGTCGAGCATCTCCGGGAAGCCGGTGACGTCGGCGAGCGGGGTCACCCGGATGCCCGCTTCGTCGAGGGCGCGCGCGGTACCACCCGACGACACGAGTTCCCAGCCCAACTCGTGGAGCCCGCGCGCGAAATCGACGAGCCCCGACTTGTCCCACACCGACAGCAACGCGCGCATCACGCGTCTTCGGCTGCGAGTTGGCGGAGCACTTCGGGGTAGAGCCGACGCTCGACCTCTTTGATGCGCTCGTGGAGCGTCTCGACCGTGTCGTCATCGAGCACGCGGACCGCTTCCTGGGCCAGGATGGGGCCTTCGTCGACCTCGAGACGAGCGATGTGCACCGTGCACCCCGTGACTCTCACGCCCGCGGCCAGTGCGTCCTCG
>Ga0187777_10001082_pt1 | contig 17782 bp, 16 predicted proteins | sample 1015_Q2_SP5_10_M_FD_132416 | JGI IMG/M metagenome (GOLD analysis project Ga0187777, IMG submission 132416) | Tropical peat soil microbial communities from peatlands in Department of Meta, Colombia - 1015_Q2_SP5_10_MG | ecosystem: Environmental > Terrestrial > Soil > Wetlands > Peat | place... | reverse complement strand
CGCGTCGATCCCGGCAACGGCCAGTGGACGACGCGGACAGTCCCGAAGGTCGTCGGCGGGATCACGGAGGCGTGCACGCAGCGCGCGGCCCAGCTCTACGCCGATGCGGTCGACACCGTGCACGCGGTCTCGTCGCCTGAGGCGGCCGAGCTGACGAAGCTGCTCGAGAACATCTTCCGCTCCGTCAACATCGCGCTCGTCAACGAGCTGGCGCAGCTCTGCGAGCGGATGGCGATCGACGTCTGGGAGGTCGTCGATGCGGCCGCGACGAAGCCGTTCGGCTTCATGAGCTTCAAGCCGGGGCCGGGGCTCGGCGGCCACTGCATCCCGATCGACCCCTTCTACCTCACCTGGAAGGCGCGCGAGTACGGCTTCTACACGGAGTTCATCGAGCTCGCCGGCAAGGTCAACGAGAACATGCCGTACTACTGCCGCTCGCTGATCTCGCAGGCGCTGAACCACGGGAAGCAGCGCTCGCTCAAGGGGTCGAAGGTGCTCGTGCTCGGCGTCGCCTACAAGTCCGACATCGGCGACGTGCGCGAGTCGCCGGCGCTGAAGCTGATGGAGCTCCTGCGGGGAGCGGGCGCCGAGGTTGCGTACCACGACCAGCACGTGCCGGAGGTGAACGACCTCCGTAGCGTGCCGCTCGAGCCCGCGCGCTACGACTGCGTCGTGATCGTCACCGCACACACGGGTATCGACTACGAGCGGCTCGTCCAGGAGGCGGAACTCGTCGTCGACCTCCGCAACGCAACGGGCAGGAACGGCTCCGGCAACGGGAAAGTCTGGAAGCTGTGATCCGACTCGGCCAGGCTGGGATCGGCCAGTGGGGCAAGAACCTCGTGCGGAACTTCGCCGAGCTCGCGGACCTCGCGTGGCTCTGCGACGCCGATCCGGAGGTGGTGGCGAGATTCGGCGCGCGCTACCCGGCTGCGCGGACGACCGGCGACTTCGACGACCTCCTCGCCGACGACTCGGTCGAGGCGGTGGTCGTCGCAACGCCGGTGCCGACGCACTATCCGCTTGCGAAGCGTGCGCTCGAAGCCGGGAAGCACGTGTTCGTCGAGAAGCCACCGGCGATGCGCGGCGCGGAGATGGACGAGTTGTGCGAGCTGGCGGAGGACCGCGGCCTCGTCCTGATGCCCGGCCACTTGCTCCTGTACCACCCGGGCGTCCAGGCGCTGAAGCGGCTCGTCGACGCGGGCGAGCTGGGCGACGTGCTCTGCGTCTACGGCAACCGGCAGAACCTCGGCACGATCCGCACGCACGAGAACGCGCTCTGGTCGCTCGGCGTCCACGACCTCTCCGTGCTGCTCTACCTCGTCGACGAGGAGCCGTCCGAGGCGTGGGCGCACGGCAACTCGTTCCTCAACCCCGGCGTCGAGGACGTCGTCTTCTGCTACCTCCGCTTCCCGTCGGGGAAGATCGCGCACATGCACCTCTCGTGGCTCGACCCGCACAAGATCAGGCGGATCACCGTGGTCGGCCGCGACAAGATGGCGGTCTTCGACGACATGGAGCTCGAGCGGAAGATCACCGTCTACGACAAGGCGCCCGAGGAGCCAACGACGACGTACGGCGAGTGGCGGACGCGGACCGGGGACATCTGGAGCCCCAAGATCCCGAACGACGAGCCGCTGCGGCTCGAGTGCGAGCACTTCCTCGGGCTCGTTCGCGGTGAAGGCGACAGTGCGCGCGCAGCGGCCGACGGGCTGCGGGTGGTGCGCGCGCTCGAACAGCTCCAGTCGTCGCTGGAGAAGGTCGTCGCTTGAGCTACGAGGTCGCTCCGACCGCCGTGGTCTATCCGGGCACGGTGATCGGGGACGGCTGCCGGATCCTCGACGGCGCAGTGGTGGGCAAGCAGCCGACGCTGTCTCCTCGCTCGACGGCGAAACGCGAGGAGCTGGCGCCGCTCGAGCTCGGTGAGGGGACGATCGTGTCGACGGGCGCGATCGTGTTCGCCGGGAGCAGGCTCGGCGCGCGCGTGATCGTCGGCGACCAGGCCTGCGTGCGCGAGCGCGTGTCGATCGGCGACGACGTCGTCGTCGGCCGCGGCTCGCTCGTCGAGAACGACACGACGGTCGGTGCACTCACGAAGATCCAGGCCGACGCGTACATCACCGCCTACTCGACGCTCGAGGAGAACGTGTTCGTCGCGCCGTGCGTCGTCACCACGAACGACAACCTGATGGGTCGCACGGAGGAACGGCACGCGTCGATCAAGGGGCCGACCATCCGACGCGGCGCTCGTGTCGGCGGTGGTGCGATCCTCTGTCCGGGCGTGGAGGTCGGGGAGGAGGCGTTCGTCGGCGCGGGCGCGGTCGTCGTCTCGGACGTTCCGCCACGGACGGTCGTCGTCGGGAATCCCGCCAGGGTCCTGCGCGAGGTCCCCTCGGAGGAGCTGCTCGGCGCGGACTGACGCGGGGGCTAGGTGCGCTTGATCGAGAGCGTGTACTGGCCGAAGCCGCGCGTGACGAGCTTCGCCTCGATGTAGTACCACCCCGGGACTTGCGCGCGGAACGAGAGCCGGTGGAGCGAGCCGCGACCCGTTGTCTGCGCCACCTTCATGTTCGAGTGCCGGAGGTCCATGACGCTTCGCGTCCCCGGTTTCCAGAGCACGAGCTTGGACGTCGTGCCCGCGGGGCCCTTGAGCGCGAACGAGACGGAGTGCCCGGTCGCGAGGTGGAACCGGTAGACGTCGATCGGGTCGTCCCAGTAGTCGAGCGTCGCCTTGAGGATGCGGCGCGCCGGGGGGAGGACAGGTGCGAGCGAGCCGGCGTTGTCGTTCGGCTCGAAGTGGTCGGCGGGCGGCAGCGGCTCGCCGAGCGCGGCGACCGCCTTCGAGATGTCCAGGCGTCCCCAGCCGGTGAAGGCGTCGCGGCCTCCCGGGCACTTGAGGCAGCCGTCCGCGCTGTTCACGTCGGTCGCGCTGCGCTCGAGGATGTTCGAGACCTGGTCCGCCCTCAGCGTCGGCCTGAGCGCGAGCAGGAGCGCGGCGGCCGCGGCGACCTGCGGTGCGGCGAACGAGGTGCCGTCGGCGGGCCTGAAGTCGCTCGGGCCGCAGTCGGAGTATCCCTGGTCGACGCAGGTCGGGTTCTGCTTCGTCAGCGCGAGCGGCAACGTCGAGAAGATGTCCTCGCCCGGAGCCGAGATGTCGTTGTAGATCGCGTCGCGGTTCGAGAATGAGGCGACGTTGCCGGATTCCGTCAACGCGCTCACGCCGATCACGTGCGGCAGCGCGGCCGGATAGCTGGCCCATGGCCACGGCGAGCGCGGCGCCTCGTCGGAGTTGCCGACGGCCGCGACGATCACCACGTTGTGGCGGACGGCGTACTGGAGCGCACTTGCCTCCTCCGGTGAGTAAGTGTCGTCGTGCGGGTCGAGCGGATCGCGCACGCCGCCGAGCGAGAGGTTGATCACCTGCGCCCCGTGGTCGACGGACCAGCGGATCGCTGCCGCCTCGGCGTCGACGGAGATCGACCCGTCGGCCGACGCGATCTTCGCGATGATCAGCTGCGCCGGAAAGGCAATGCCCGCGATCCCCTTGCCGTTGTCGATCGCGGCCGCGATCTCCCCGGCGACGAACGTCCCGTGCCCCTGCTCGTCGACCGACCACGGCGTGTTGACGAAGCTCTTGGCCGCCCAGACGAGCTTCTTCGGGAACTCCGGGTGCGTGATGTCGAGGCCGGAGTCGATGATTGCGACGTTCACGGGGTTGAGCTTCGGCAGCGTGTCGCCGAACGCATCGAACGCGTGGTCCTGCTCGAGGTAGTACTGGTACTTCACGAGCGGGTCGGTCGGGACGAACGACTCGCGCGCCGACGAGGCGCTCGGGAAGACGAGGCCGAGTGCGAGGAAGACGAGCGCCGCCGCGCGCTTCACGAGCTCGAGACCTGCAAGATGCTCGAGACGCCGGCGACGAGACCGTGCCCCGGCGCAACGCGCGCGCGATACGTGCCGTCGGCGAGTTGCAGCTGCGCGTCGAAGGTTCCCGACGTGGTCAGGGTCGTGTGTGCGACCGTCACCCACTTGCTTCCCTGCTCGAGCTGGATCGCGACCGCGACGCCGGGCAGGATCGGCCGCACGGTGCCGCGCAGGTCGGTCTGCGTCCTCGGTGGCGTCAGGCGGACGAGCGGCGCGACCGGCACCCGTGCGACGGCGGTCGCCGCCTTGCCGACGCTCAGCCGGTAGTACGAGGTCGCGGTCGGCTTCACCGACACGGCGATCGTCCCGTCCTTCGCGGGGGAGACCGCACCGACGGTTTGCCACGCGGTCCCGTTCCGCTGCTGCAACGAGACGTCGGCGAGGCCGCGTACGACTCCCGGCAGCTGTGCTGCCGATCCGTACGAGACCGCCGCCCCCGGTGTGCCGAGCGCGAGCGTTCCGACCTTGAACCACGTCGAGCGCAGGCCGAGCACAGAGCGGAGCGTGTTGGCGTCGAACGACTTCTCACCGTGGGCGGTGAGCACGTTCATCGTGGCCACGCGGCCGGAGGAGTTGAGCGTCGTCGCAGCGTCGGTGACGGCGCCGCCGGCGTGCAGCAGGCGCCCGAGCTTCGCGCCGGTGAGGGCAACCGGGCCCCACGTGTGGTACGGAGAGATCGAGTCGTACGGGTCGGGCACGGAGACGAGGTAGGGGACGGCCTTCCCCCAGACGTCCTGGGCCGAGGCCGTCTTCCCTCCCGAGGTCGAGAAGAAGTACGTCGTCGCGACCGCGCCGTCGTAGGTGACTACCTGCCCCGACGTCGCATCCACTGCGGCGGTCGTCGTCGGCTTCTCGTGATCGATGCCGAGGTACACCTGGCTGCGCGTGTCCGGATAGAGGTCGAACGCACCGGTCGGACGCCTCGTGGCGAGCGCGTACGACCGCGCGGCGACGGCCTGAGCATCGAGTGCCTGCGGCGACCACTGGAACGGCATCTCCGATGGAACGACGCCGTAGAGGTACTGCTCGAGTCCGACGACGTTGATCGCGCGCAGCTTGCCGTTGCTGAGGTCGACCTGGATCGACCCGCGGTAGCGGCGCGCGAGCGCGAGTGGCGCCGCTCCCGGCTGGAAGAGAACAGGCTGTGCGAGCGCCACCGGTTTCTGCGCGCCGTCGACGGCGAGCTTCAGCGCGGGCGTGAGTGTGTACGTCCCCGCCGCGACCTGGTGCGTGACGCCGTTTGCGTCCTTGACCGTGAAGTCCGCTGCAGAGGAGATCTTGAGCTTCGCCGCGTTGACTGCGAGCAAGACGCGCACGCGGCTCTTCGGCACGGTCGTCAAGTCCGTGCCCGGGAAGTAGTGCGCGAGGATCTCCTGGTACGTGTAGCCGTGCTGGGCGTAGCCGTACGCGCCGTACTGGCTCATCCCGACGCCGTGGCCCCAGCCCCGGCCGTTGATCACGAACGTGGCGGCGGCCGGAAGCGGTGCGAGCGTCTGCTGGGCGCTCCCTGGCGCAGCGGCGGGAACCGTCGCGAAGACGGCGACAGCGGCGAGAAGTGCGAGCGGTCGGCGCATCGGAGAGGCCCTGAGTCTCGGCGGGCCGATGCCGAGGACCGGGACGAGGCTAGCAAACAGGCTCATGAGCAGCGGTTTTTCTTTACCGAATCGTGACGTCCTCTCCGGCGTCGTCCACGCGGGCACCCTGCTACCAGGCGGTCTCCTCGACCGGCGCGCGTCGCTTCAGCGGCTCCCACCACTCCCGGTTCCGCGCGTACCACTCGACGGTCTCCGCGAGGCCGCGCCCGAGGTCGTGCGCGGGCTTCCAGCCGAGCTCGCCCCTGATCTTCGTCGAGTCGAGCAGGTAGCGGCGGTCGTGGCCCGGCCGGTCCGGGACGATCGTCTTCAGGGACGCGGGCCTGTCGAGGAGCGCGAGCACGCGGTCGGCGAGCTCCTCGATCGACAGCTCGACCCCGGAGCCGACGTTGTACGTCTCTCCCTCACGGCCGCTCTGCAGTACGAGGTCGATCGCAGCGCAATGGTCGAGGACGTGGAGCCATTCGCGGCGGTTCGCCGTCGATGCATAGAGCGGCAGCGGCTCGTCGTCCAGCGCGTTCGTGACGAACACCGGGATCACCTTCTCCGGAAACTGGTACGGCCCGTAGTTGTTCGAGCAGTTCGTGATCGTGACGGGCAGGCCGAAGGTCTCGAAGTACGCGCGCACCGCGTGGTCCGCGCCCGCCTTCGAGGCGTTGTAAGGCGTGCGCGGACGGTACGGAGACTCCTCGGTGAAGGTCTCCGCCGAGTCGAGCGGGAGGTCGCCGTACACCTCGCACGTCGAGACGTGATGGAAGCGGGAGATGCCCAGGTGCAGCGCCGCCTCGAGGAGCGGCTGCGTGCCGAGCACGTTCGTACGGAAGAACCGAGTCGGGTCGACGACGGCGAGGCTGTTGTGCGACTCGGCGGCGAAGTTGACGACGACGTCGACCTGCTCGTCCGAGAGCACGGCGCGCACACCGTCGGCGTCGGCGATGTCGCCCTGGACGAAGCCGATGCGGTCCTCCAGGCCGTCCAGGTTGCGGCGGTCGCCGGCGTAGGTGAGCAGGTCGTAGACGACGAGACGGTCGTCCGGATGGCGGTCGAGCCAGTAGCGAACGAAGTTCGAGCCGATGAACCCGGCCCCACCCGTGACGAGGAGGCGCATGGACGTATACTCACGCCGTCAGCGAGGCGACGCTGCCTCAGGCGCTCCGGCGGCGCCTGGGGCTTTCGTGTTTTCAGGGAGGGAGTCATGGCGCAGGTCGAGAGCAAGCACCGGGCAACGTCGAGCGAGGAGTCGCGCCGCGCGGCGCTGAAGCGGATCGACGAAGAAGGGGTCGAGTTCGTGCTCCTTTGGTTCACGGACATCGAGGGTCACCTGAAGTCGTTCGCGGTGACGCCGAGCGAGGTCGAGGACGCGCTGAACGACGGCATGGGTTTCGACGGCTCGTCGATCACGGGCTTCAACGCGATCGAGGAATCCGACATGGTCGCGATCCCGGACCCCGAGACATTCCAGGTGATGCCGTGGAAGGAGGGCGAGACGAAGGTCGCGCGGATGATCTGCGACATCGTCACGCCGGACGGTCTGCCGTACGAAGGCGACCCACGGCACGTCCTTCGGCGTGCGCTCGAGCGCATGCAGTCGCTCGGCTTCGACACGTTCAACGTCGGTCCCGAGCTCGAGTACTTCCTCTTCAAGGACGACAAGGGCACGGAGACGCTCGACGAGGGCGGCTACTTCGCGATGACGACGCTCGACGCGGCGAGCGAGCTCCGGCAGGAGACCGTCCGCGCGCTGCACACGATGGGCATCCCGATCGAGTACGTCCACCACGAGGTCGGGCCGTCGCAGCACGAGATCGACATGCGCTTCGCACCCGCACTGACCATGGCCGACCACACGATCACGTACCGGCTGATCGTGAAGGAGATCGCGAAGAAGGCCGGCTTCCACGCGACCTTCATGCCGAAGCCGATCTTCGGCGAGAACGGCTCGGGCATGCACACGCACCAGTCCCTGTTCAAGGACGGCCGGAACGCGTTCTTCGACGAGGCGGACGAGTGGCACCTCTCGGAGGTCGGGAAGGCGTTCATCGCCGGGCAGCTGCGTCACGCGCGCGAGATCACCGCGGTGTTCGCGCAGTGGGTGAACTCGTACAAGCGGCTCGTTCCCGGGTACGAGGCTCCCGTCTACGTGGCGTGGTCGCAGCGGAATCGCTCCGCCCTGATCAGGATCCCGCTCTACAAGCCCGGTGCGGAGCAGGCGACCCGCGCCGAGATCCGCTGTCCCGATCCGGCCTGCAACCCGTACCTCACGTTCTCGGCGCTCCTCCACGCCGGGCTCGAAGGCGTCGAGCGGGGGTACGAGCTCCCGGATCCGATGGAGACGAACCTCTACCACCTGACGCCCGAGCAGCGGCGCGAGCGCGGGATCGTCTCGCTTCCGGAGACGCTCGGCGAGGCGATCGACGAGCTGTCGGGCTCGGAGGTCGCCCGCAAGGCGCTCGGCCCGCACATCTTCGACCGCTACGTCGAGCTCAAGCGGCACGAGTGGGACGAGTACCGCGTGCAGCTCTCCGAATGGGAGCTCCAGCGCTACCTCTCGGTGCTGTGAGAGGCCACTTGAGCACTCGCGGGCAAAGAGGGATGATGCGGGACAGATCCCGCCGGGACTCTGCGGCCGGGTGGGATCCAACTGACGGCCGACTGCGAGCCGCTGCTTCATAGCGCGGCTCGTGGTCGTTCATGGGCGTGCCGCTAGAGGAAGCGGCGGATCGAGTCGCGCGCGACGCGCAGCGCCACGACGCCCGTGGTCGAGTCGATCTCGGCGATCGTGTTCGCCGGGACGAGACGCCGGTGCCGCGAGAAGCGACCGGCGCGGACCGACAACGCATCAGGCACGTGCTGCTGCGTCCCGTACATCGGGCATTCGACCCGTCCGACGACGCGGCCCCGGTTATCGGCGACGACGAATCCGGTGGTCGCAGTCAAATCGGGGGCCAGCGAGTTCACGCGCGAGAAACCTATTCCCCTTCTGCTAGGGAAAACCTCCATCGCTGTAAGGATTCCGTAAACGACGGCTGACGCCGTTCAGGCGCCGGGCTTCCCCGACATTGCGAACCAGGCGACTGCGAGGGCGCAGAGGTACACGGTCGACAGTACCGCGAATGCCGCCGTCGTGAAGCCGCCGCCGCGTCGCTTGCTGAAGTAGCCGAGGATGCCGAGCGCGATCAAGACCAAGACGCCGGCGTCCGAGACGATGAAGCCGATGCCCACCCACGTCTTGTTGTCCAGCCCGGGGATCTGATCCTTCTCGCGGCTGAGGATCCACTCCGCCGCGACCCGCATCAGCACGAACGCCGGGATGACGACGATCAGGAACGTGCGGAACGCGACGCCGGTGAGCAGCCCCGCAACGTCTCGGCGCCGCCAGGCGGCGATGCCGACCACAGTGACCGTGAGCATTCCTCCGAAGAGCAGCGTCGCGCCGAGCACGTGCAGGAACAACGGGAAGTCCCAGCTGTGTGGACGGAGGACGGCGATCGTCACGAGCCGGGCTTCCAGATCATCAGCACGAGGATCACGAACACGATCACGCCGCTGCCGAAGCTGAGCGCGAGCGTCGCTGGGTCGCGCAGCCGAGCGCGGAGGTCCTCGCTCGCCACGTCGCCCTCCGAGGCGAGTCGCGCAGCGAGCTCCTGCGTCTCCTTCTCTCGCTTCCCGCCGGCCTGGCCGAGCGCGTTTGCGAGCACCCACAGGATCAGCGCGGCGATCACCCACGCGTCGTCGTAGCCGTAGCCCTGGTTCGCGGCGCGCACGAGCCAGAGGCCGAAGACGAGCGTGAGCACGACGCCGGCGAACATCAACGGCAGGACGACGCGGACGAGCCCGAGCAGCGTCGCGATCTCGCTCGGACGCTCACGGCGTCTGGCGAGGAACGTCAGCCAGCCCGCGCAGACGGTGGCGCCGATCAGGAAGAAGGCGCCCGTGACGTGGAAGAAGAGGAGCCAGTCATAGGTCGTCACGCACCGCGATCCTAAACGTGCCCTTCGGACTGCGTTCCTAGAATCGGTTCGCACATGGACGCACGCGAGCGGCACCTGCGCCTGCTGACCGAGACGATCGAGGCCGTCAACTCGACGCTCGACCTCGAGGAGGTGCTGGCGCTCGTCGCGCGCAAGGTCGCCGACGCGCTCGGCACGGAGGCGTGCTTCGTCTATCTATACGACGAGCGGGCGAACGAGCTCGTGCTACGCGCGACTCACGGCTCGAGCGTGGACGAGCTGACGCGACGGCCGCGTCTCCGGCGCGGCGAAGGGATCACGGGCACGGCCGCCGCCGAAGGCGAGCCGATCATGATCGCGGCGAAGGCGCACCTCGACCCTCGCTTCAAGTCGTTCCCGAACCTCCACGAGGACGAATACGAGTCGATCCTCGCCGTGCCGATCGTCGCGCGCGACCGGCTCGCAGGCGCGCTCAACGTCCGTACACTACGGCCTCGCGCCTTCACCGATGACGAGATCGACCTGCTCGTGGCGATTGCGGCGCAGGTCGCGCAGACGATCGTCCACGCGCAGCTCTATGCGCAGGCGCAGCAGCGCGTCGCCGAGCTCGAGGCGCTTGCGCGCATCTCGGAGGCCGTCTCCGAGTCGCTGTACCTCGAGGAGTCGCTCGAGGCGATCGTGGCGACGACGATGGACGCCGTCGGCGCGACCGGTGCTGCACTCGTGCTCGAGGACGGCGAGATCGCCTGGCCGGAGGGTCGCGCAGGCACGTATGCGGTGCGACTGCCGCTGCGCTGGAAGCGCCGGCAGATCGGCGAGCTCGTCTGCGACCGCGACACGCCGTTCACCGACGAGGAGCGTGCACTGCTCGCCTCGATCGCGCATCACGCGGCGGTCGCGCTCGAGCACGGACGTGCGGTCATGCGCGGCGTGCTCGCCCAGGAGATCCATCACCGCGTGAAGAACAACCTGCAGACCGTGGCCTCCCTGCTCAGGCTGCAGGCGCGGGCCGAGCACACCGATCCACGCCGCGCGCTCGAGGACTCCGTCAACCGGATCCTCGCGATCGCCGCAGTCCACGAGGTGCTGACCGAGCGGCGCGAGGAGGAGGTCGACCTGCGCGAGCTGCTCGAGCGTCTGCGCGCGATGCTGGTGCAGGGGCTCACCGCGGGCAAGGACGTCCGCGCCGAGCTCGAGTCAGTTGCGCTCGCGGGTGCCCGTGCGACGGCGCTCGCGCTCGTGTTCAGCGAGTTGCTGCAGAACGCGCTCGAGCACGGTGGCGACGTGATCCGCATCGAGCTCACGCGCCGGAACGGAAAGGTGATGCTCGCGATCGGCGACGACGGAACCGGGATGGGGGACGCGGAGACCGGCACCGGCCTGTCGATCGTTCGCGCGCTCGTGCGCGACGAGCTGCAGGGGACGCTCGAGCTCCGCACCGACGGCGGCACACGCGCCGAGGTCGTCTTTCCGGGCTAGGCCCTCGGGTCAGGCGCTGCGGCGCAGCTCGGTGACGCTGTCCTTGCCCTCCGGCGTCGGCTCGTCGCTCAGGGAGCTCTGGAGGTCCTGGACGTAGGCGGCGAGGTCGCGCCCGCGGCGCTCGAGGTCTCGGGCGACCGTGTCGAGCTCTGCGCGCCACTGCTCGATTCGCTCCTCGCGCATGAGCACGTCGGCCTCGAACTCGGCCTCGCGCTCCGTGAATGCCTGCTCGCGCGAGGCCAGGTCCTCCTGGGCGAGATCGAGCTTCTGCTGACGCTCGGCGAGGCGGGAGCGCTCGGCTTCGGTCTCCGGGTTGTCCGACGAATCGAGTGCGGCTTCCCGCTCGGCGAGGTCGCGCTCGCGGACGGCAAGCTCGTGCTCCCTCAGCACGAGTTCGTGCCGCGCCTCCTTCACGCGACCTTCTGACGGGAGCTTCTCCCACGAGCCGAGGTCCGCTTCTCGTTTGTCGAGGTCGCGCTCGCGCACCTCGAGTCCCTGCTCCCTCACCTCGAGCTGCTGCTGCCATTCCGTCAAGCGACCTCGCTCCGACTCTTCGCCCGACTCCTCGACCGAGCCCAGCTCGGCCTCGCGCTGGTTGAGCCGGCGCGCGCGCTCGTCGAGCTCCTGCTCCCTCGTCTCGAGCTCGTGCTCCCAGTCCGTCAGGTCGGCGCGCTTCGACTCGTCGGCCGAATCCTCGGAGGAGCCCGGCTCGGACTTGCGACGCCTGAGCTTCCCGCCCGTCCCGCTCGCCGACAGCGCCTCCCGGATCCGGGGCGCGAGCAGCGCCTCTGCCTGGTCGGACGTGATCTCGACCTGGAGGACGAGCTTGTCGTTGGCAGCGGGGTCGGACATGCGGCGGTGTCTCTCCGGTCGGAGCATGAGCGTCCACGCAGCCCCGCGCTATCCCCCGTATGGTTGTCTCGATGCGGGTGCTCGTCGCAGAGGACGAGACGCTGATCCGGCTCGATCTGCGCGATCTCCTGGAACGGTCGGGGTTCGATGTGTGCGCCGAGGCACGGGACGGCGAGGAGGCGGTCGCACTGGCCCGGTCGGAGCAGCCCGACGTGGCGATCATGGACGTGAAGATGCCGAAGCTCGACGGGATCGAGGCGGCGCGGCGCATCCTCGACGAGCGGCCGATCCCGATCGTGATGCTCACCGCCTACGGCCAGGACGAGCTGGTCTCACGCGCGCTCGAGGCCGGCGTCTTCGGCTACCTCGTCAAGCCCTTCCGCGAGCAGGACCTGCTGCCGGCGATCCGAATGGCGCGGGCGCGTCACGAGGAGCTCGCGGCGCTGCGAGAAGAGGCCGAGTCACTTGCCGAGGCGCTGGCCGCGCGAAAGGCGATCGAGCGCGCGAAGGGCCTGCTGATGAAGCGCGAGGGCCTGTCGGAGCAGGAGGCGTTCGCGCGCCTGCGGAAGGCGAGCCAGGTTTCCGGGCGCCCGCTCAAGGTCGTCGCGGACGCGCTGATCGCGACGTTCGCGGCCGAGGAGCCCTAGAAGAGCCCCGTCCACTCGATCAGCAGGCCGACGCCGATGAGGGCGACGCCGAGGATCATCGTCGGGACCGCGTACGGGCCGCCGCCGGTCGGGTGTCTCTGCGTCGTCCGGCCGCGAACGACCGAGAAGCCGCCTCTCGGAAACGCACCGACGAGGAAGATGACGCTCCCCGAGATGTAGTACGCGAGCGAGATCGTCGAGTTGAAGTTGACGCTGCGGACCACTGCGATCAGCGCCCCGACGACGCCGATCACCAGGATCGCGAGCGCGACCCCGACGAGCATCATCGGCACCGTCAGCGTCGTCGACGTGTCGTGCTCGTGCTCGTGTTCGTCCACGAAGTAAGTCTAGGTAGCGCTCTGCTCGCGTTCGAAGAGCGTCTCCCACCGCGTGAGCAATGCCTGCAGGTCGTCACTCGCGCGTCGATGCGCCGAGACCGCGTCCGCGTCCGCCCAGTCCTCCGACAGTCGCTGCTCGAGCTGCGCGACGGCGGCTTCGCGCTGTGCGATCTCGGCCTCGATCCGCTCGAGCTCGGACGAGCGCCGCTGCGGCCGTTCCGCTCTCGCTCGCTCTTTGCGCGGCTTCGGTGGGGACAAGGGTGCGGGCTCCGGAGCGAGCCGCTCGTCGCGGGCACGGAGGTACTCGGCCCAGCCGCCGTCGGTGGAGACGAGCGTTTGGCTCTCGATTGCCAGCGTCCGCTCGGCGACGGCGTCGAGGAGCGCGCGGTCGTGCGAGACGAGCAGCACCGTCCCGGGGAACGCCTCGAGCGCCACCTCGAGCGCTTCGCGGCTCTCGAGGTCGAGGTGGTTCGTCGGCTCGTCGAGGACGAGGAAGTTCGCGCCCGACGCGACGACGATCGCGAGTGCGAGCCGCCGCCGCTCGCCTCCCGAGAGGGCAACCACGGGCTTCTCGTGCTCTGACCACCCCGAGAACAGGAACCGCCCGAGCAGGTTCTGCGCGTCGGGCCGCTGCAGGCCGGTCGCCCGCTGCACGCACTGGAGCACTGAGCCACGCTCGTCGAGTTCGACCTCGTGCTGCGAGAAGTACGCGGGAACGACGCCGTGACCGAGCCGCAGCGTGCCGGTCGCCACGGCCTCGCTCTCCAGCGGATCGGACTCGTACCGGGAGAGGATCGCCTCGAGCAGGGTCGTCTTGCCCGAGCCGTTCGGCCCGATCAGCGCAACGTGCTCGCCTCGCTCGATCGCGAAGTTCGCGCTCTCGAGCAATTTGCGCCCGCCGATGCGAACCGCGAGCCCCTCTGCTTCGACGACCGTTCTGCCGCTGCGCGGCGGCTTGAGGAACTCGAAGCCGAGCTGCCTGCGGCGGACACTGAGGCGCTCGAGCTCACCGGTCGCCTGCGCCTTCTCGCGTTCGAGCCGCGCGATGTGCGTGAGCTTGGCCTGAGCCTGCTTCGCCTTCTCCTTCTTGTAGCGGAACCGTTCGACGAAACGCTCGAGCCGCGCGATGTCCTCCTGCACGCGCTTTGCCGTCGTCTCGGCGGCCTGCGCGCGGGCGGCCTTCTCGATGCGCCAGGCGTGCCACGGACCCGCGAAGTAGAGCGACCGGCCCGAGCCGAGCTCGAGCACGGCGTTCGTGACCGCCTCGAGGAACCAGCGGTCGTGCGCCACGATGACGATGCCCGTGTCGAGACCCTGCAGCTCGCGCTCCAGCCACTCGAGGTTCTCAACGTCGAGGTGGTTCGTCGGCTCGTCGAGCAGCAGGAGATCGGGATCACCGCCGAGCGCGCGTGCGAGCGAGGCGCGTGTCAGCTCTCCACCCGAGAACGTGTCGAGCTGCCGGTCGAGGTCCGTCTCGGCGAAGCCGAGCCCGCGGACGACCGACGCGGCCCGGTCCCGCCAGCCGTAGCCGCCCGCGTGCTCGAGCCGGGACTGCGCCTCGGCGTACCGGCGGAGCGTCGCGTCGCCGTGGTCGCCGCTCGCCATCGCCTCTTCGAGCCGGCGCAGCTCGTCCTCGAGCCGAACGAGGTCGGCGGCTCCGGAGACGAGGTACTCGCGCAGCGTCAGCCCGAGCTGGAGAGGCGGGCGCTGGTCGTGGAGCGCGATGCGCGTTCCCTTCTCGAACGCGAGCTCACCGCCCTGGAGCGTCGTCTCGCCGGCGATCGCCCGGAGCAGCGTCGTCTTGCCGGCGCCGTTCGGGCCGGAGAGCGCAACGCGGTCGCGGCGCTCCACCTTGAAGGAGACACCGTCGAACAGCGGGTCCCCCGAGAACTCCTTCCGAAGGTTCGAGGCGATGAGCACGGCCATGGCCTAAGGGTAGAGGCGCCCGCGTGCACGCCCGCCGGGGCCGGTGGGTGTTCGCACGGCGACTGAACGGGGTAGAGGCATATCGTTCAGCGAGTGCCTTGCGAGCACGAGGCGGGCAACGCAGGGAGGTGACGTGAGCGACGCGCAGATCGAGCAGCTGTCCATCGACACGATTCGCACGCTTTCGATGGACGCCGTACAGCAGGCGAACGCCGGCCACCCAGGGACGGCGATGGCGCTCGCACCCGTGGCGTACCTCCTCTACTCGGAGGTGATGAGGCACAACCCCTCCAATCCCGAGTGGACGGACCGGGACCGGTTCATCCTCAGCGCCGGCCACGCCTGCATCCTCCAGTACTGCGCGCTGCACCTGACGGGCTACGACCTCTCGCTCGAGCAGCTGAAGCGCTTCCGCCAGTGGGAGTCGGCGACGCCGGGCCACCCCGAGTACGGGCACACGGTCGGCGTCGAGTCGACGACGGGGCCGCTCGGCCAGGGTTTCGCCAACGGCGTCGGCATGGCGCTCGCCGAGCGGTTCCTGGCGGAGCGGTTCAACCGTCCGCACCACGAGATCGTCGACCACCACGTCTACGCGATCTGCTCCGACGGCGACCTGATGGAGGGCGTCTCGAACGAGGCGGCGTCGATCGCCGGCCAGCACGGGCTCGGCAAGCTCGTCTACTTCTACGACGACAACCGCATCACGATCGACGGGACGACTTCGATCTCGTTCACGATCGAGGATCGCGGTGCGCGGCTCGCCGCGCAGGGGTGGCACGTCCAGCGCGTCGACGACGCGAACGACCTGACCGCGCTGCGAGGTGCGATCACACACGCGCGCGACGAGACCGAGCGTCCGTCTCTGATCGTCGTCCGGTCGCACATCGCATTCGGCGCGCCGCACGCAGTCGACACGGCAAAGGCTCACGGCTCGCCGCTCGGTGAGGACGAGGTGCGTGCGACGAAGGAGGCGCTCGGCTGGGATCCCGACGCGCACTTCGTCGTTCCGGACGCGGTGCGCGAGCATCTCGGCTCGGCCGTCGACCGCGGGATCGAGGCGGAGCAGGAATGGCGGGGCCGCTTCGACAGCTGGAGCGTCGCCTTCCCCTCGGCTCGGGAGGACTGGGACCAGGTGCACAGCGGCCGACCGCGACCGGGGTGGACGGACGCGCTGCCGGAGTTCGCCGCCGGCGAGGAGGTCGCGACGCGCGACGCCGGGAAGAAGGCGATGCAGGCGTTCCTGCCCTATACGCCGACCATGATCGGCGGCGCCGCCGACCTCGTCGAGTCGACGAAGACGGAGTTCGAGGGCGGCGGCCTGTTCTCGCGTTTCCACGCCGGCCGCAACGTCGCCTTCGGGATCCGCGAGCACGCGATGGGCGCGATCGTGAACGGACTCGGCCTGCACGGCGGCATGCTCAAGCCGTACGGCGCGACGTTCCTGATCTTCTCGGACTACATGCGTCCGGCGGTGAGGCTGTCCGCGCTGATGAAGCTGCCGGTCGTCTGGGTCTGGACGCACGACTCGATCGGGGTCGGCGAGGACGGGCCGACCCACCAACCGGTCGAGCACTACGCGGCGCTGCGTGCGATCCCGAACCTCTGGTTCGTCCGTCCGGCCGACGCGAACGAGACCGTCTACGCCTGGAAGCTCGCGCTCGAGCGCGAGGACGGTCCCGTTGCGCTCTCGCTCACGCGACAGAAGCTGCCGACTCTCGACCGCGCGGAGGTTGCGTCGGCGGCCGGTGTCGAGCGCGGCGCATACGTGCTGTGGGAGGCGGAGAACGGAACGCCGGAGCTGCTGCTTCTCGCCACCGGCTCCGAGGTCGCACTCGTGCTCGAAGCTGCACGGCGGTTGCGCGACGAGGGAACGAGCGCGCGCGTGGTCTCGATGCCGTGCTGGGAGCTGTTCGAGCAGCAGCCGTCCGAATACCGCGACGAAGTCCTGCCGCCCGACGTGAAAGCGCGCCTCGCGGTGGAGGCCGGTGTCGCGCTCGGGTGGGAGCGTTGGGTCGGTGACCACGGCTCGACGGTCTCTCTCGAGCGGTTCGGCGCGAGCGCTCCCGGGGAGACCGTGCTCGAGAACCTCGGCTACAACGTCGACAACGTCGTCGGGCACGCGAGCGCGCTGCTCGAGCACGTCTCGTGAAGGTCGCCGCCGCTTTCGATCATCGCGGCGTGCACCTCAGGGACGTCGTTCTCGAAACGCTGCGCGAGCTCGGCCACGACACGCTCGACCTCGGCACGGACACGGACGCGGTTCGCATCGACTATCCGGAGAAGTCGCGCCAGGTCGGCGAGGCGATCCTCGGCGGTGAGGCCGAGCGCGGCGTGCTCGTCTGCGGCTCGGGCGTCGGTGCCTCGGTAGCGGCCTGCAAGCTCCCGGGCATCCGCGCCGCGATCTGTCACGACATCTACTCCGCCCACCAGGGCGTCGAGCACGACGACATGAACGTGCTCTGCCTCGGCTCGGAGGTCGTCGGCCCCTCGCTCGCCGCCGAGCTCGTCCGGGCCTTCCTAGGCGCGCGTTTCGACGGGGGCGAGCATTACGTCAGACGCCTTCGCCAGATCGAAGAGCTAGAAAGGAACGCAACGCATGCCTGAATCGAACCTGCACAAGCTGTCGGTGCTCGGCCAGAGCGTCTGGATCGACTACCTCTCGCGCGACCTGCTCGAGACGGGCGAGCTCGCGCGGATGACGAAGGAGGACGCCGTCGTCGGCGTGACTTCGAATCCGACCATCTTCCAGAAGGCGATCTCGCACGGCGAGCGCTACGACGGGCAGCTCCGGGCGATCGTCGACGGCGGCGAAGACGATGCGAAGGAGGTGTTCCTCGAGCTGTCGTCGCACGACATCGCGGCGGCGACCGACCTCCTCCGCCCGATCTGGGCCGAGACGGGCGGGCTCGACGGCTACGTCTCGTGGGAGGTCGACCCGACGCTCGCGTACGACCGCGAGGGGACGTTCGCGGAGGCCGTCCGCCTGCACGAGTGGATCGACAAGCCCAACCTCTACGTGAAGATCCCGGCGACGAAGCCCGGCCTCGGTGCGATCGAGGACATGGTCGCAAAGG
>Ga0187777_10001078_pt1 | contig 17838 bp, 14 predicted proteins | sample 1015_Q2_SP5_10_M_FD_132416 | JGI IMG/M metagenome (GOLD analysis project Ga0187777, IMG submission 132416) | Tropical peat soil microbial communities from peatlands in Department of Meta, Colombia - 1015_Q2_SP5_10_MG | ecosystem: Environmental > Terrestrial > Soil > Wetlands > Peat | place... | reverse complement strand
GGGGCAGCCGCACGTGCGATGCTCGTTCAAGCCGCTGCGATCAAGTGGCAGGCCGATCCGAACGAGCTGACGACGGCGAAGGGACGCATTTTCCACGAGGCGACCGGACGCTCAATCGGCTACGGCGAGGTCGCCTCGGCGGCGGCAACCTTAGCTCCACCGGACCCGAGCGCCCTGCGTCTCAAAGAGCCCGGACAGTTCACGATCATCGGGCGCCCGATGGTGGGCATCGACAGCGCGAGGATCCTGAAGGGCGAACCGATTTTCGGCGTGGACATCCGACGGCCCGGGATGCTGTACGCCATCTACGAGGTTGCGCCGGCGCACGGCGGCCGACTCGTCAAAGCCAACATCGAGGCGGCGAAACGCTCGCCCGGGGTCAAGCACGTCGTGCCGATCATCGGCAACGGCGATCACGATGCAGGGCTCGCCGACGGCGTCGCGATCGTGGCTTCGAACTGGTGGTTCGCGAATCAAGCCCGGGCAAAGCTCGCGATCGAGTGGGATCTGAGTGCTGCCAAGGGTCACAGCTCCTCAGAGTATCGAGCGAAAGCCGATGCAGCGATGACGGCGGGCGGGGGCACTGATCTGCGCCTCGATGGCGAACCGGTCGCGAAACTCGCTTCGGCCGCGAAACGAATATCGGCGCGCTACGAGTACCCCTTCATCGCGCATGCACCGATGGAACCGCAGAACTGCACGGCATGCTTCAAGGACGGCAGATTTGAGATCTGGGCACCCAGCCAGACTCCGCAGCAGGGACTCGAGACGCTGCGCAAGGCACTCGGTATCGCGCCTGAGGCGGTGACTCTGCACCTGACGCGCGCTGGCGGCGGTTTCGGTCGCCGACTCATGAACGACTACATGGTGCAGGTCGCGGCGATCGCAAAGGCGGTCCCAGGCGTACCGATTCAGCTCATGTGGTCGCGCGAGGACGACATCCGCCGGGACTACTTCCGTCCCGGAGGCTGGCACAGTTTCGAGGCCGGTATCGGCGCGAACGGCGAACTCCTCGCGTTCAGCGATCATTTCGTGACCTTTGGCGATGGCAAGACGCCCGCGAGGGCTGCGGGCTTAAACCTGGCGATGCCGCCAGCCGGTCTCATCCAGCACCTTCGCTACAGCCAGTCCATGGTGCCAACGGTGGTGACGACCGGTGCCCTGCGCGCACCGGGCTCAAACGCGCTCTGCTTCGCGTCGCAGTCGTTCCTCGACGAAGTTGCGTATGCGGCGGGGACAGATCTTCCGAGTCTCATGTTGAAACTCCTCGGCGAGCGCCGCGAGATCGCGGCACCCGACAACCGCCCCTCATTGGACACCGGACGTGCCCGCGAAGTAATCGATAAGGTTGTTGAGATCTCAAGTTGGTCGCAGAAACCCGCCCAACCGGGCAGGGGCAAGGGTTTCGCCTTCTATTTCTCGCATCGCGGGTATTTCGCGGAGATCGTTGAAGCGAGCGTCTCGGGTGGCGATGTTACCGTCCACAAGGTGTGGGTCGCGGGAGACGTCGGCAGTCAGATCGTGAATCCCATGGGCGCCGAGAATCAGGTGCGCGGAGCGGTGATCGACGGGCTGGCTCAGGCACTGACGGGACAGGCGATCGAGTTCATCGACGGGGTGGTCCAGCAGAGTAATTTCAACGACTTCGCCCTCGCACGGATTCCCATGACTCCGGACATAGAGATCGCCTGGGTCAAATCGGCCAAGCCGCCGACCGGACTTGGCGAGCCAGCTCTGCCGCCGGTCATTCCGGCGCTAACCAACGCGATGTTCGCAGCAACCAACACCCGGATCCGCTCGTTACCGGTGCGACTGCAGACGGCCTAGAGCACTTTGCTCCAAGCCCTTGCCAGGTTCAGGGATTCAGGGCGCTAACGATCCAAAACGCACCTGGCAAGGGTACTTCCCCTCCGACTTGATACCGTGCAAGCGCGGAACGGATCGCTTCGGTTGCCGCGGCCTGTAGGGCAGGGGGCTGGCCTTCTAACGCGCGGCTCGTCGGACCCAGGTTCAGCGTCGTGTTGACGGCGACGTCGAGTCCCTGGCCGAGTGCGAGATCAAATAAGAGGTCGACCGGTTCGAATCCGATCCCGACGAACCCGGCCCGTTCCAGGATGTCGCGGACGCGGGCTTCGCTCGCAAACGAGAACGGTCCCGGATCTTCTGGTCCGACTTCTGGCAAGCGCGGTACATACCGGTAGGCCTCCTGCAGTGGCAGCATCGCCCAGGCGTTCCGGCGCGGCTCGCGCCACGACGCGAAACCGAGGCGCGCACCGCTGCGCAGGCCACCACGCATATTGGCGAATGAGCGGACCGGGTCCGCGAAGAACATCACGCCGAACCTCGAACAAAGCAAATCCGCACGGCCCGGCTCGAATGGATAGACCGTTGCGTCCGCCTCAACAAATGCAGCGGGCAACCCCTTCGGGAGTAGCTGGCGGGCACGCTCGAGCATCGGTGCGGAAACGTCGATGCCGAGCACAGCCCCGCTCGGCGCTACCCGCGACGCCAACGCGATCGAGGTCGCCCCGCAGCCGCACCCGATATCCAACACAAATTCCCCGGCGCGCGCGGCCACTCGTGCCAACAGGATCTCGCCAACTCCGGCAAGGAGCTTGTCGTGCGTCTGCTGCTGATTGAACCAGCGTTGACCACCGGGTCCGTTCCAGTAGGCAATCTCTTTGGCGTTGCGTTCATCCGCGGGGGTTGATGTCATCGGGTGCCTCCGGATGGTCGCCAACGCTCTTGCCGTCGCGAATGTGCGTAATGATGCCTGCGAACGTAGTGCATGAGTCTAGGGCGCGGATGCCAGCTCACCGAGCATGGTCGGAATCAGCTCACTTACGGTTGGATGGATGCGAACACCGTGTTGCACAACGGTATACGGGAGATGCCCGTACATGGCATCCACCAACGAATGTACCACTTCGTCGCCACCGACCCCGAGAATCGCAGCCCCCAGGATCTGTTGCGTGCTCGCATCCACGAGCACCTTCATAAGTCCTTGGGTCTCACCCTTCTCCCGCGCTCTCGAGACGTCCGTCATCGGCATTTGTCCGATCAGTAGTTTGTAGCCGGCGCGGCGCGCTTCGGTCTCGGTCAAACCGACGCGGCCTAGCGGTGGGTCCGTGAAGAGGGCGTAAATCGGTATTCGGTCGCTCACTTTGCGAGATGTCCCGTTCAAGAGATTGTCGGCAACGATTTCGTAGTCGTTATATGAGGTGTGTGTAAAGGCACCCCGGCCGTTACAGTCGCCGAGGGCGTAGACGTTTGGTGCGCTGGTCTTCAGGGTTTCGTCGACCTTGATGTAACCGCGGGCATCGGTCGCTATGCCCGCCTCGCGAAGACCCAAGTCATCGGTATTCGGGACGCGGCCGACGGCAAGGAGTACGTGCGTACCGGTCACCGTCGGCGGGCCGGAGGTGCATTGCAGATTCACTCGGATGTCGCCCGACACTGATTCGAGCGCGATGCACTTCGCGTCGAGCCTGATCTCAATCTCCTCCGCCACGAGAATGTCCCGAATTGCATCCGAGATGTCCGGGTCCTCCCGGCTGACGAGCTTCGGGGACATTTCGATGATCGTGACGCGGCTGCCGAATCGGCGGTACATCTGTCCGAACTCGAGGCCCACGTAGCTGCCTCCCACTACGATCAGGTGCTCGGGCAGGAAGTCGACGTCCATCATGCTTTCGTTCGTCAGATACGGCACCTCCCGGACACCGGGTAGCTCCGGTACGTAGGGTCTCGCGCCGACGTTGATGAATACCCGCTCTGCGGTGAGAGTGTCGGCGCCCACGCTGACGGTATGCGCATCCCGGAATCGGGCCTGCCCTTGATAGACCGTGGTACCGGACAGCGAGCGCAGCCACTTCTCGAGTCCTTTGCTCGAACGCTGGACCAAGGCGTCTTTCCGGGCCTTGACCCGGGCCATGTCGACCTTTACGGAACCGTCGATCTCGATCCCCCAGTCGGTGGCACGTCGCGCGAGGTGCGCGACGGAGGCACTGGCGATCAACGTCTTGGTCGGAGTACAGCCATTGTTAACGCACGTGCCGCCGAATCGGCCGCGCTCAATGATGGCGACGCGCATTCCCCGTTTCGCGAGGCGCTCGGTAAGCGATGGTCCGGCCTGACCGGTGCCGATGACGATGGCGTCGTACCGATTCATCACACCCTCCCAAGCGCAGAGGCGATCACACCGATCCGCTGCCCGCGCTTCTCAACCCCGGGAGAATGGGGGTGATCTGCGGCTCACGGTACTGACCGGTCAGGATGCGTTCGATACTACGCCCTTTAAGACCTCTGTTGGACTTGCGCCCTGCGAAGCGATCCGGACAATTGTTTGCCCCACGAGCGCCAAGGGGCGCATCGGAGCCGATATGTCGAGTACTCTTTTGCAAGGGCGTCGCCAGCAGATGTTTCCGAAGCTTACGCCCGCGCAACTCGAGCGGATGCGCTCCTATGGAGAATGTCGTGAGACTCATCCCGGCGAGATACTCGTCGAAATCGGCGATCGACCGCGCAATCTATTCGTCGTGCTGGCAGGGAGCCTCGAGGTACTCGTCGAACGGCTCAGCACGCTCGGGGAGTCCGCGCGTGAGGAAGTGCTCTATGTGCTCGAAGCGGGCGATTTCACTGGAGAGATGGCCACACTGCGTGGTAGCGCCGGCGTCGCACGCATTCGGGTGCGCGAAGCGGGGCGGGTGGTCGCCATTGACGCCGCCAAGCTGCGCGTGATTGTGCAGACCGATGCAGAACTAAGTGAACTCTTCATGAGGGCCTTTATCTTGCGGCGTATGGATCTTCTCGATACGGCGCAGGACGAAGTGATGTTGCTCGGTTCGCCACACGCGGCCGATACGCTGCGTCTGCGTGAGTTCTTATCGCGAAACGTTCGTCCCTACGTGCATGTCGATACCGAGCGCGATGGCGATGCACAGGCATTCCTCGAGCGCTTTCACGTGCAGCCGCACGAGCTCCCGGTCGTAATGTGCAACGCCAGGGAGCTCCTTAGGAACCCGAGCAATCGCCAAGTCGCCGAGTGCCTCGGATTGAATCCGATTGTTGAAAGTGATGCTGTTCATGACCTCGTCATCGTCGGCGCGGGACCTGCGGGTCTCGCGGCAGCCGTTTATGCCGCATCTGAGGGCCTGGATGTGCGGCTCGTTGACTCGTTCGCCCCGGGAGGTCAGGCAGGAACGAGCTCGCGCATCGAGAACTATCTTGGATTCCCGACTGGCATCTCGGGTCAGGCCCTCGCCGGACGCGCCCTCTCGCAGGCGCAGAAGTTTGGTGCTCGAGTTAACGTCGCCTGGACGGCGGCCCGACTCGATTGCGATCACTGGCCCTTTGGGGTCGAAATGGACGATGGCGCGATGGTGCGCGCGCGCATCGTGCTCATCGCCTGCGGTGCGAAGTACAGGACGCTCACGCTCGAGAATCTGGAGCGTTTCCTCGGCTCGGGGATCTACTTCGCCGCAACCCACATCGAGGCAACCCTCTGCCGTGACGAGGAAATCGTGATCGTCGGCGGCGGGAATTCAGCAGGTCAGGCTGCGGTGTTTCTTGCCGCGAGCTGTCGCCGTGTGCACATTCTCGTGCGTGCAGAGGGGTTGGCGGACAGCATGTCCCGTTATCTGACCCGACGGATCGAGGAGACCCACAACATAACCTTGCACACTCGCACAGAGATCACGGCGCTTTCGGGTTCGGACCGGCTGGAGCGCGTGACTTGGGCGCGAGCACCAGGAAGGATTGCGGAGCAATATGAGATCAAACATGTATTTATGATGACGGGGGCAGAACCGAACACGGGGTGGCTGTCCGGTTGCCTCGAGCTCGACGACCACGGCTTCGTGAAGACCGGAGCGCAGCTGCGGTCGGAGGATCTCGCACGCAGCGAATGGCCACTGCCGCGCGCGCCCCATCTACTCGAAACCAGCGTGCCAGGGGTGTTCGCCGCGGGCGATGTACGGTCGGACAGCACGAAGCGAATTGCAACCGCGGTGGGAGAGGGGTCGAGCTGCGTGCAGTTCATACATCAGTGTCTCAAGGAACGTGCCGATGCCGATCCGCGGCAGAACTTGGGGATGCACTGAGTAACGGTTGGGTGCGTAGCGGGGGGATTCCCGCTAGCGACCTGATCTTATTAACCTTTTCTCAAGATAGCCGAAGCCATCCGGCCTTCGGCGGCTCTGCCGCCTATGCGCCTTGGTTCAACTCCTCCTAGACCGACGGCCGAGCGCGGCCGCCACATAGCGGCCCATCTGGTTCAAGCGGGAGTTTGGCGCTAGATTCGGAAGGTCCACGGGGGGCGTGGGGGCTAACAACCATGCAAATCACCGTCCCAATCAGAATCAACGGCCGGCAGCATGAGGCCGCGGCATCCGTCGAGACGACGCTGGTCAGATACCTGCGCGAGACGCTTGGTCTCACCGGTACACACGTCGGATGTGACACCGGGGCCTGTGGTGCCTGTACGGTGCTGGTCGATGGCCGTGCGGTCAAGAGTTGCAACGTGCTGGTCGCGCAGCTTATGGGCTGCGAAATCACGACAATCGAGGGCATAACGCCGGCCGATGGCTCTTTGCACCCGATGCAGCAGGCGTTTCGCGCGTGTCACGGCCTGCAGTGCGGGTTCTGTACGCCCGGCATGGTCATGAGCGCGATCGACCTCGTGATGCATCATCCACACGGCACGGATGAGGAGATCCGAGCGGGGCTCGATGGCAATTTCTGCCGGTGCACCGGCTACCAGAACATCGTGCGGGCAGTCGCGCAAGGCGCGAAGGCCATGGGAGTCTGAGGAGACGCGAGATGAGCGCTACCCAGAATGCCTACATCGGGCGCCGCGTAGAGCGGCGTGAGGACTACCGTTTTCTGACCGGGGCGGGCCAGTACACCGATGACATCACCTTGCCGCAGCAGAGCTATGGATTTTTCCTGCGTAGTCCGCACGCACATGCGCGCATTCTCAGCATTGATGCGGAGCGAGCACGCGCGGCGCCCGGCGTGCTGGGCATTTTCACCGGCAAGGACTTGGCCGCGGTGGGCGGCCTGCCCTGTGGCTGGCTGATCCACTCGATCGACGGTACGCCGATGAAGGAGCCCAAGCATCCGATCATCGCCGAGAGCAAGGTGTGTTACGTGGGCGATCAGGTCGCCCTGGTTGTGGCTGATACGCTGGCGCAGGCCAAGACCGCCGCTGCGTTGATCGAGGTCGATTACGAGGAGTTGCCGGCCGTAGTTGACACCGCCACGGCTGCGAAGGCGAAAACCGCCGTCCATGAAGTTGCTCCGGACAACGTCTGCTACACCTGGGCGATTGGCGACAAATCGGCCGTGGATGCGGCCTTTGCCAAGGCCGCGCACGTAACGCGGTTGTCGCTCATCAACAACCGCTTGATCCCCAATGCCATCGAGCCGCGCGCGGCGAACGCCTCATATTCCAGGGCTGATGACTCCTACACGTTGTACGTGACCAGTCAGAACCCGCACGTTGAGCGTCTGCTAATGGCAGCCTTCGTGTTGGGCATACCCGAGCATAAGTTGCGGGTGATCGCGCCGGACGTGGGCGGCGGATTCGGATCGAAGATCTACCTGTATGCCGAGGAGACGGCGCTAGTCTGGGCAAGCAAACGCGTCGGACGCCCCATCAAGTGGACGGCGGAGCGTAGCGAGTCGTTCCTCACCGACGCCCATGGGCGCGATCATGTGACGACGGCGGAATTGGCACTCGATGGCGAGGGGAAGTTCCTCGCGCTGCGCGCCGAGACAACCGCGAATCTGGGCGCCTATCTTTCAACATTCGCCTCCTGCATTCCCACCATCCTGCACGGCACGCTGCTCGCGGGTCAGTATGCGACTCCTGCGATTTACTGCCGTGTACAGGCCGTGTTCACCAACACAGCGCCCGTCGATGCATACCGGGGCGCCGGCCGGCCCGAGGCGACGTTTTTGATCGAACGGCTGGTCGATACCGCCGCGCACGAGCTCAAGGTAGACCCCGCCGCACTGCGGCGACGCAACTTCATTCGTGAGTTTCCGTACGCATCCCCGGTCGGGTTGACCTACGACATCGGTGACTATCAGCCACTCCTCGATCGCGCGGTCGGCTTGGCGGACGTCGCCGGCTTTGCTTCGCGCAGGGCCGCGAGTGCTGCGAAGGGCATGCGTCGAGGGCTCGGTTACTCCTGTTACATCGAAGCCTGCGGCATTGCCCCAAGTAGCGTAGCCGGCGCACTCGGAGCCCGGGCCGGGCTGTTTGAAGCCGGGGAGGTGCGTGTCCATCCCACCGGCAAAGTGACTGTGCACACTGGTTCGCACAGCCACGGCCAGGGGCACGAGACCACTTTTGCGCAGGTGGTGGCCGACAAGCTCGGCATACCGATCGAGGACGTCGACATTCAGCACGGCGATACCGGGAAGATTCTCTTTGGCATGGGCACCTACGGCTCGCGCTCGTTGGCAGTCGGTGCCACCGCTATTCTCAAAGCCGCCGACAAAGTGATCGCCAAGGGGCGCAAGATCGCGGCTCACTTGCTGGAAGTAGGCGACGAGGATGTGGAGTTCCGCAATGGCAGCTTCCGGGTCGCAGGCACGGATCGGGCCAAGAGTTTTGCCGAGATCGCCCTGACGGCGTACGTGCCCCACAACTACCCGCACGACAAGCTCGAACCGGGGCTGCACGAGAACGCATTCTATGATCCCTCCAATTTCACCTTCCCCGCGGGCGCCTATCTGTGCGAGGTTGAGATCGACCCCACCACGGGTGTGGTACGCATCGACCGGTTCACGGCAGTTGATGATTTCGGCAACGTCATCAACCCGATGATCGTCGAGGGGCAGGTGCAGGGCGGGTTGACGCAAGGTATCGGCCAGGCGTTGCTCGAGGGTTGCGTGTACAGCCGCGAGGGCCAACTGCTTACCGGCAGTTACATGGACTATGCGCTGCCGCGCGCCAGCGACATGCCCGACTTCCGGGTCGAACTCTCGAAGGGCACGCCTTGCACGCACAATCCTCTCGGGGTCAAGGGTTGCGGTGAAGCGGGCGCCATCGGTTCGCCACCTGCCGTTATCAATGCCATTGTCGATGCGCTCTGGGATGACGGCGTGCGCAACTTGCAGATGCCGGCCACGCCGTTTGCGGTTTGGGGTGCGCTCCAGGCTGTGCGCCGCTGAGGAGAACGTCATGCCGACAATTCAGTTCAGCCGCCCCGACAGCATTGCCCAGGCAGCGGGGTACGCCACGGCCCAAACTGAAGCCCGTCTGCTGGCCGGTGGCCAGACGCTCCTGCCTTCAATGCGGCTCGGATTGCTGGCGCCGAGCGCGCTCATCGATCTGGGCGGTATTGACGACCTGCGTCGCATGCGCGCGGACAGTAAGGAACTGACGATCGGGGCAATGTGCCGCCATTCGGAGGTAGAAGCCTCGCCAGATGTGCGCTCACGCCTGCCGGCGCTCACGCGCCTTGTGGCCGGAATTGGTGACCGCCAGGTACGAAATCGCGGAACCATCGGTGGCTCCATCGCCAACAGTGATCCCGGGGCAGATTACCCGGCCGCCGTTCTCGGGCTCGGCGCCACTGTGCACACCAACAGCCGAAAAATCGCTGCCGACAGCTACTTCACGGGCCTGTTCACGACCGCCCTGCGTCCGGGGGAGTTAATCACGGCGATCAGCTTTCCATACGCCGACCAGGCCGGGTACGTGAAGCTTAAGCAGCCAGCCTCGCATTTCGCGCTGGTCGGAGTGTTCGTGGCGCGCTTCGGCAAGGAAGTGCGCGTCGCGGTGACCGGTGCCGGCCCCTATGTATTTCGCGTTGCCGCTCTCGAGCAGGCGCTCAGTAAGCGCTTCGCGCCCGAGGCTTGCGATGGCATCTCAGTACCGGCGCAGGGCCTGAACTCCGATTTGCATGGCAATGCCGCTTACCGTGCGTGGCTCATTCCGCAGCTCGCGAGACGAGCGGTGCAGCAGGCGCTGGGTTGAGCGCTGCGCGTACCGGCTTGCCGCGCGCTCGCTAAAACATGCCCCCTGAGCAGCCGACCTCGGTAGAGGGCACGCGGGCTCTCCTGCTCGCGCAAGACTACGTCGCTGACACCGCGCTCGCGACTAGCGTATTTCTCGCCTTACGGCTCGAGCGACCGCTCTTTGTCGAGGGAGAGCCGGGCACGGGAAAGACCGAGCTTGCCCGTGTCCTCGCGCGCGCTCTCAACGCGGAACTCATCAGGCTGCAGTGTTACGAAGGGTTGGATATTGCCGCTGCCGCTTACGAGTGGAATCACGCCCGTCAGTTGCTCGCGATCCGGTCCAGTGAGGCGGTCGGTGCGGGCGCAGCGGTCGCCCAAAACCTCTATGACGACCGTTACCTCATCGCGCGGCCTCTGCTGCGGGCTATTCAGCCTCATCCAGTGGCACCGGTGCTGCTGATCGATGAGATCGATCGGAGCGATGAACCCTTCGAGGCTTATCTGCTCGAGTTGCTGGCCGATTACCAGATAACGATTCCCGAGCTTGGAACGATACGGGCTGCCGCGCCCCCGCGCGTCGTCATCACTTCGAATCGCACGCGCGAGGTACACGATGCCGTCAAGCGGCGTTGCCTGTACCACTGGGTGGGGTATCCCGATGCCGAGCGCGAGCTAGACATCGTACGCCGGCGCGCACCAGGGGTTTCGGCGCGTCTCGCGGCACAGGTCGTCGGGTTCGTGCAGTCCCTGCGTGCCACGGAGCTCTACAAGTTGCCCGGGGTCGCCGAGACCATCGAGTGGACGCGGGCGCTCATTGCGCTCGACACCATCGCGCTCGATCCGCAAACCATCGATACGACACTCGGCCTGCTGCTCAAGTATCAGGACGACATCGTACGCGTTCAGGGCTCGGAAGCTGCTCGATTGCTCGCGGAGGTCACAAAGCGTCAGCAGGAGAGAGCAGTACCGTGAGTGTCGGCGAGGACGCCGGACTGGTCGGCAGGGGCCGATTGGCGGAGAACGTAACTCACTTCGCGCGCGTGTTGCGGATCGCGGGGCTGCCGATCGGTACCGATCGCGTGCTGCTCGCGTTGAACGCGCTCGAGTGTGCGGGCATCGCTTCGCGGGTGGAGTTTCATGCCGCCTTGCGGAGCTGCCTGGTTTACCGCGCCGAGCATCTTTCCCTGTTTGATCAGGCATTCGACGCCTACTGGCGTGATCCGGATGTGTTGGGCAAATTACTTCGCTTGCGCCTGCCGACGACGTTACCGCGCATCCGCGCGAATGCGCGGGCAAAGAGCCAGCGCCTTGCCTCGGCCTTGGCCGAAGGCATCTCGTCGAGTTCACGTCAAGCAGACGCCCGCACCGAAAGTACTGCGCCCGTATTGGCTGCCGCGCTCAGCTGGTCCGACCGCGAGCGTTTGCGGAAGATCGATTTCGAGGGCATGACAACCGCCGAGTGGCAGGCAGCCCGCCGCCTGCTAGCGACGCTCGATCCGGCACTGCCTCGACAGGCGGCCCGTCGCTGGCAGCAGGCCGCCCATGGTGCGATTTCGCTGCGCGCGGCAGTTCGCGACATGGCGCGACACGGCGGCGAGTTCACGACTCTTTCGCACCGCCGCCGTTGTTTACGTCGAGCGCCGTTGGTTCTACTGATCGATATTTCTGGTTCGATGAGTCGCTACTCGCGCATGCTCCTGCACTTTGCGCAGCAATTGTGCGCTGGCGAAGGGGCAGGTGACCGGCGGGTGCACGTATTCGCATTCGGCACCAGGCTCACGCATATCACGCGACCCCTTAGCGCAGGTGATCCCGACGATGCAGTGGCGGTGGTCGTGCGCGCTGTCGATGACTGGGCCGGCGGCACGCGCATTGCGTCGTGCCTGAGTGAGTACAATCGGCGGTGGCTGCAGCAGACGGGCGGTACGCGCGCCACCGTCGTGCTCGCGACCGACGGCCTCGATCATGCGGCATTTGATGTCTTGGCGGCGGAAATGCAGCGCTTGCGGCTCGGCTCTCGGCGGCTGCTATGGCTGAATCCACTGTTGCGCTACGATCAGTTTGAACCACGCGCACGTGGCGTGAGCGCCATGTTGCCGCATGTGGACCAGCTGCTTCCTATGCACGACGTCGCTTCGCTCGAAGTACTGGCGCAAGTGCTGGGTGCGTACACGCGGCGGCAATTGAGCAGTGTGTCGCTAAGACCTTCGAGCGTCATTCAACGCCGCGGAATCGGTGCCGCAGGCGGCAATTTTTGACACCGCGATCACGCGGACGTGCGTAGACTCCGATCAGGAGTAAGCCGACCTTCCACCGAACGCCCGTCGTTTCGGAAACAGGACATTGCGCTTGGGTATAACTGCCAGAGCAGAACGATGAGCCATTCATTAACCCGACAGGCAAGTGCGCGTGCGGTTGCCTTTCTGTTTGCCCTATCGCTACTCGTTGGCTCAGCAGCGGGCGCGGCGGAGGAACCATGGCAGACCCTCCCGCCCACGCCGTCATTACCTAAGTCCGTGAACAGCGGGTTCGCCCCGGTAAACGACATTCGAATGTTTTACGCCGTATTCGGTCAGGGCACGCCGGTACTGCTCTTGCACGGAGGGCTTGCCAATTCGAACTACTGGGGATATGTGATTCCGATACTGGTTAAGCGCCATTACAAAGTCATAGTCGCTGACAGCCGCGGCCATGGCCGCAGCACGCGCACGGAGCAGCCCTACAGCTATGATCTGATGGCGTCCGATGTGATCGCGTTGCTCGATTATCTCAAGATTAAGAAAGTGGACTTGGTCGGTTGGAGCGACGGCGGCATTATCGGCCTTGATATAGCGATGCATCATCCCGAGCGCCTGAAGCGGCTGTTTGCGTACGGCGCGAACAGTGATCCGACGGGTCTGAAGCCCGATATCGACAGCAGTAAGAACTTCAACGCTTACATCGATCGCTGTCGTCACGAGTACGTCCAGCTCTCGCCGACCCCGAACGATTACGAAGGCTTCCTGCAACAGATTCAGGCGATGTGGGCGACGCAGCCGAATTGGACAAAGCAACAACTGCAGCAGATCTCGATTCGCACGGCCATCGCTGACGGCGCGTATGACGAAGCGATCAAGCGCGAACATACCGAATATCTTGCGCGCACGATTTCGCATGCCGAGCTGCTGATCCTCAATGATGTGAGTCACTTCGGCATGTTGCAAAACCCGGAGGAATTCAGCACCGCCGTCCTCAGTTCGCTAAAGGGACGCTGAGCGCGGAAGCAAGGTTGGGAGGACGTGATCACGCTGGCGCGTTTGAGTCGCAGTGGTGGTGCTGTGTGACACAAATCGCTCCCCAAGCACGCACGCAGTGACTGCGAAGCTTGCGGCGAGCGAGCGTTCGGATTACCTAGTCAGTCAGGGATTTGAGCATCAGGAAATCGCTTTGGCGGGTATTACTGTCACTTATCAACGACAGTTGAGATTCAGTGCTTAACTCGTGTTCAAATCAAACGATTTTTGGCAACGTATGCTCTTTGGTGCACGGAATCTGACAGAAGACGAGCGCGGTCGATTCAGGTCGCTCGATCCTTCTCTCTGCGGGAATACCCGCTTCGTTGGCCTATGAGCAGGAACCAGCGCTTTGATGGACGAAGTCTGGACTAAGTGGCAAGGGCGCGTGATCAACGGCGCGTTTCCGTTGCAGCGCTATCTGGGCTGCTCGGATCACAGCGCGGTTTTCCTCACTGCGCCGGCGACGCGAGATCCTGCTGAAGCCGCGGTCAAGCTCATTCCCGCCATTCCAACCCTCACCGTGGGACAACTCTCGGATTGGAACAGAGTGGCCAGCCTCGCGCATCCACATCTGATCCGTCTCTTCGAGGCAGGTCCGTGCGAGCTCGACGGACTACCGTTCTTTTATATCGTCATGGAATACGGTGACCAAACTCTTGCGCAGTTGCTGAAACATCGTGCCTTGACCGAGGTCGAGGTGCTCGAGATGCTGCCGCCGACGCTGAACGCCCTGGCATTCCTGCACGCCAGGAATCTGGTGCACGGGCAGTTGAAGCCGGCGAATGTCCTTGCGGTTGGCGACCAGTTGAAGATCTCGAGCGATAGCATCCGAAGCGTCACCGAAGCCGGCGCGAGCCGGCATACCCTGTCCGCATATGACCCCCCGGAAGCCCGGGGCGGGAGCTACTCCGCGGCCGGCGATGTCTGGGCACTCGGCGTCAGTTTGTTCGAGGCACTCACCGGCAGTCCGCCGCCGCGTCTGGACGATAGAAGGATCAACCTAACACTGCCCCAGGATTTCTCTCCGAAATTCCGTGAGATCGTGGCGCGGTGTCTGAACCGTGGTCCGAGCGATCGTCCGAGGGTGGCCGAGATTGAAGCCTGGGTCCGTAGTCAATCGATGGCGATACCTGAGTCCGCCGGCGACGAGCAACCTGCTGCGGCAGCGCTTCCGACCACGCCCGAACCGGCGCCACCACAGCCGGAGCGCGAGAAAGTCTCCGAAGCGCCTGATTCGGAATTTGCCGACGAGGCCGCTCAGCCACCCGCTGTCGGTTCGGTGCCGAGCCCGGAGGCAGCCAGACGGCAGGCCTTGAGATGGCAGTCACCTGTTCCTCTTCTCTTGGGAGCCATCGCGATACTCGGCGTGATTTGGGTGGGAATGCGCGCGCTCAGCATTCATCGAAACGCCACCACCGCTGTCGTTGAGGGGCCCCGAGACGGACGAGCCCGGATTCCGAGCGAAGGTGCCGAAGGGGCCAGCGGCCAAGCGTCGCCCGATTCGTCCATCTCGGGCACAAAACCGGCAGCGGAGGCGGCTGGGTTGGGCTCGGCACTCCACGAGGAAATCCCCGCCGTTCCGGCGAGTGCTCTCCAGACGATCCACGGACACATCAGAGTTGGAGTGCGTGTCATGGTGGACAAAGAGGGGACGGTCTACGCCGCGATCGTGGACCAGCCTGGTCCCAGCCGGTACTTCGAGCGGGTCGCCATCGAGGCGGCCAAGAAGTGGACATTCCCCCCTTCCGAGGAGGAGGCTACTCGCCTCAAATTGATCCGGTTCGAGTTCACGCGCCAGGGGGCAAAGGGACACGCCGTGACGCCGTCCTAGTCAGGATGTGTTCGCCGTGGAATTGCGCCGAACCCAGTGATCTGGTGCTTCGGCGAATCGCCCGGAAACACGCTTTCGCCAGGCTGATGCGCCTTTAACATAGTGCACTCCTTAATATATGTCGGTTGCCTGATGTTGCCGCGTGTCGGGTGCTTGAGCTCGAGCCTCGGTGTGTATCGCTTGCGGCACGCTCGGCACTTCTGACTCGCGCAAACGACGCTCGGTAGCCCGTCTTTACGCGGGTGTATCGCTAGCCGATACCTTCGTGCAATCGACTGACCTCGACGAGTGCGCTGAGATTTGCCCTTGCGATGCTCCAGGGAGATACAAAACTCGGAGGAAAAAATGTACAACGAAATCGACAGCGAACGTCGCCGCTTCCTTGGTGGGGCGGCCGTGAGCCTTGCCGCCACTCAACTCGGTGCGGTCACTTCGGCGCAAGCGAGTTTCTCAGGGGCAGCCGCGAGTGCTCTGCCACCGATTGCTCCGGCCACTAACACCACATTTGCGCCACTCAAGCAGATTGACGCTGGAGTTCTCAACGTTTCCTATGCCGAGGCGGGTTCTGCCAACGGTCCAGCCGTCGTTCTGCTGCATGGATGGCCGTACGACATTTACAGCTACGTCGACGTGGCTCCACTTCTGGCCTCGGCGGGCTACCGGGTCATCATTCCATATGCCCGCGGCTACGGGTCCACGCGTTTTCTGTCAAGCGCGGCGGTGCGCAACGGTCAGCCAGGCGCCTTGGCCCGCGATGTCATCGACTTGATGGATGCGCTCAAAATCCAAAAAGCGACGCTCGGCGGCTACGATTGGGGAGGACGTTCGGCGGACGTCGTCGCGGCGCTCTGGCCGGAACGCTGCAAGGCACTTGTCTCGGTCAGTGGCTATCTGATCACCAATCAGCAGGCCGGTAGGGCCCCGCTGCCCCCGCCGGCCGAGTACCAATGGTGGTACCAATACTATTTCGCGACTGACCGCGGCCAGGCGGGCTACGACAAGTATCGGCACGACTTTGCGAGACTCATCTGGCAGCTCGCCTCGCCGAAATGGAATTTCGATGCGGCCACGTTCGATCGCAGCGCCGCCGCCTTCGACAATCCGGATCATGTTGCCATCGTGATCCACAACTATCGCTGGCGACTCGGGCTGGCGAAAGGCGAGCCTCAGTACGACGATTTTGAAAAACGGCTTGCAACGAGCCCGGTCATTTCGGTGCCCACGATCACGCTCGAAGGTGACGCCAACGGCGCCCCACACCCCGAGCCTGGCTCCTACGCAAAGAAATTCTCGGGCAAGTACGAGCACCGCACGATCAGCGGAGGCGTCGGACACAATCTGCCCCAGGAAGCCCCGCAGGCGTTCGCTCAGGCCGTCGTCGATGTCGATCACCTCGCGTGAGCGAGGTCTTGGCTACGCCGAGGAGCACGCGAGACGAGGAGGTCCGTCGTATCGCGTGCTCCAGGGCGCACTCACTCAGGCGGGTGCCGGATAGAGCAATGTGCCGTCCGCCAAGGTGCAGGCGCTCGGTGTAAGAGTCGCCTGCTCGATCTCGCGCTGTCCGACGATATGCAACACCTGTGTGCCTTGCGCGATCAGGTAGTCGGTGATTATGCGGCGATGGCATCGCCACCACAGCGCTTCCGAGCACATGATGACGCAGCGCTGGCGATCTGCCAGCTCGTTCAATTCAGCGAGACCGATCCTGAACGCATCGGTCGTTGCGTAGTCCGCATAGTTGCGGAAGGACTCATTGCGCCAAAAGGTGTTGGGAGAGGGCGGCGCTCCCCGCAGACGGTGGCGCCGGCCGCCAAGCTCGGGGATATGCTGATAGCCGACGTCGAATTGCGCCAGCGAGCCTGGGAGGAGCTCAATGTTGAACTGGGGATTGGTGCGTGAATGAGGAAATGACCTTACGTCGGCGACGACGCGGATTTCGGCTTCGCCGAGCAACGACGCGAACTCCGCTATCGTTCGGGTCGAATGACCAATGGTATAAACGGTCACGTTTTCCGGGTGAGAACAATGTACGTGAAAGGATTATTCCGGATCCCAAAGTGGTCATGATTCATACGCCGTCAATGCCGAGGCTTTGTGGAGGGCGATGTGGGGGGTTTTGTCGCTTTTAATTTCGTATTGCGGATCGTCGCTGGTTGCATGATGTACGTAGCCTTTCCACAGCACGTTCGTGGTATGCACAGCGATGATGGTGCCGCTCACGTGCCCAGCTTCGGAGTTCCAGGTAACGTGATCTCCGATCTTGAATGCTCGTTTCATGACGTCGCTCGGGGCGGTGGGGCTTGCTAAACCGACTCTCCAGCTCTCTTCTTCAATGATCGCCTATCTTATCGCTGTCATCCCCATCCTGATCTGGGCGTACCTGCTGGTGGGCCGCGGACAGTTTTGGCGCATTGCGGCACGCCGCTCTTTGCCCTCGACAGCCTCGCGTAATGTGGTTGTCGTCATACCAGCACGTAATGAAGCGGTCGTAATCGGGGTCGCGGTGGACTCGCTGGCCCGCCAGGTGTTCGACGGCTCCATCCATCTCATCGTCGTGGATGATGGCAGTAGCGACGGTACGGCTGAGGCCGCGCTTGCAGCCGCCCGTGCCGCCGGAGCGTTACCCCGCTTTACGCTAATTCGGAGTGCGCCGCTGCCTCAGGGCTGGACCGGAAAATTGTGGGCTCTTTCGCAAGGAGTGACGGCTGCGGGGGCGCTCGGGGCGGTGGGGCTTGCTAAACCGACTCTCCAGCTCTCTTC
>Ga0187777_10001077_pt1 | contig 17846 bp, 20 predicted proteins | sample 1015_Q2_SP5_10_M_FD_132416 | JGI IMG/M metagenome (GOLD analysis project Ga0187777, IMG submission 132416) | Tropical peat soil microbial communities from peatlands in Department of Meta, Colombia - 1015_Q2_SP5_10_MG | ecosystem: Environmental > Terrestrial > Soil > Wetlands > Peat | place... | reverse complement strand
GCCGGGGGATGGGCCACGCCGTCGCCGGTGCCGCGATCGGCCTCGCCGCGGCTCTGGTGGCTGGGCGATGGTTGGCGAGCGCCCTGTTCGACGTGAGTCCAGCGGATCCGGCGACTCTCCTCGTCGTGACCGCCATCCTCCTCGGCGTCGCGTTTCTCGCCTGCTGGCTCCCCGCACGACGCGCCGCCTCCATCGACGCCGCCGAGGCCCTGCGACTGGACTGATCTCGGAGCGACGTGCATCCTCCCCTCGGCGGCACGCTCCGTGCACTGGCGGGAGGAGCTCGATGGGAAGGCGGAATCCGCGAGTCGACGCGTACATTGCACAATCAGCCGGCTTCGCGCGGCCGATCCTCGAGCACCTCCGCGACGTCGTCCACGACGCCTGCCCGAGCGTCGAGGAGGAGATGAAGTGGCGTTGTCCTCACTTCATGTACCACGGCATGTTGTGCAGCATGGCGTCCTTCGCCGAGCACTGCACCTTTAGCTTCTGGAAGGAGTCGCTCATCGTCGGCGAGGAAGAGCGGCGCGATGGAGCGATGGGTCAATTCGGGTGCCTCCGCCACATCTCGGACCTCCCTTCCAAGAGGGCCCTGACCGGCTACATCAAGAAGGGGATGCGGCTCAACGAGAAGGGCGTGACGGTGCCGCGGGCGAAGCCGCGGGCACGGAGAGACGTGGCCATCCCGATCGAGTTGCAACACGCGCTTGGCGGGAACAAGCAGGCTCTGGCCACTTTCGAGGGATTCAGTCCGAGTGCCAAGCGCGAGTACTGTGAGTGGATCGCCGAGGCGAAGACGGAGGGGACGCGCCAGCGCCGGTTGGAGACGGCCCTCGAGTGGATGGCGGAAGGAAAGCCGCGCAATTGGAAGTACATGAAGCGTTCATGATTGCCGCCGCGTGAAGCGACCGACGTCCCACACGATCATTGCAGTCGTGCTCGGCCTGACGGGCGTCTGCGGCCTGTCGCCGGGGATCTGGTCCTCGTCGGCTGCGCTCCCGTTCCCTCTGTCGTCGACCGCAAGAGCTCTCATCATCGGCACCAGTCTCGCCGCGCTGGTGGCAGCCGTCGGCATCTGGGGGGTGCGGCCGTGGGGGCGCCGGTCGTATGTGATCTGGGCTGTGCTCACCTTGGCTACCACCGTGTACTTCCAGCTGTACGTGATGCCGGAGATGCTCGCATTTGTCGGCGAGCAGATCGGCGTGACCGATCTGAAGGCATCTCCGGTAGTCGAGGGCGTCGCGTTGCTCATACACGCGGGATTCCTCTGGCTCGGCTACTGGTATCTCCGCCCCCGAGCACCGGCCACGAGCGAGACCCCTGCCTGACGCGAATCGAGATCTCGACGTCGGCGCGGGTCGACCACCCGGGCGAGCCCCGGACCGGCCCGGGTGGGAACTTCCTTGTCGTTGCGGCGGGTCGCTCCCGACGTCATCCTGAGAGCGGCCGTGGTCCGAGCGTCGTTCGGCCAGGGTGCGCGTACTGGGCTAGGGCCCGGTGACCTTCCTTCATCGGAGTAGTGACCGAATGGACGACAAGAAGATTCGCGCGCTTGCCCTGAAGAATGCGGCCAAGGCGAAGGCGCAAGCGAAGCCACGCAAGGCATTCGACGCGACGATCGATGCCACGCGTCCGCCGGACAGCGACGAGGCAGCCGAGGCGGAGCGCCTCTTCAAGGAGATGAAGAAGCGCGAGTTCTGATCCGGCACGCGCCCGCGGGGCGCGTGCACTCGGGTGACGACGGAGAGGAGATGGCGGGAGCGCCCACGATCACCCGTATGCTCGAAACGGCGCTCTATGTCGACGACATAGAGCGCGCCACAGCGTTCTATCGGGACGTCATGGGGTTTCGAGTGCTCGACGCCGGGCCGCGGCTGGTTGCACTCGATGCTGGCCAGGGGACCCTCCTTCTTCTCTTCCGACGCGGTGCGACGGTCACCGGCGCGCAGACGCCGGGCGGCTGGATCCCGCCGCACGACGGCACCGGCGATGCGCATATCGCGTTCGCAGTTCCGGCCGACGACTTGGCGCGGTGGGAGTCGCAGCTGAGCGCGCACGGCGTGGCGATCGAAAGCCGCGTGAGCTGGGGGCGCGGTGGCCGGAGCATCTACTTCCGCGATCCGGACGGCCACTCGCTCGAGTTGGCGACTCCCGGCACCTGGCCCACCTACTGACGTCTGACGTCGCCGCGAGACTCTCGCCGGGGCGACTTCGAACAGCCACGGATCGACGCCTCAACGGGGTGTGTCCGTCGTACCGGGAGTTCTACTCCTTCGATTGGTACGCCTGCTCCATTTGCGCGCGGAGCTCCGTCAGGTCCCTCTGGAGCGCATCGCGCAGACCACCTTCGACCCTTCCCTTCAGGCTGATGAAGCCTGTCTTGAGCTTGTCGAATCGGAAGCGGCGCACGGTGAGGAGATAGATGCTCGGCGCCTCACCGGCACGGTCGACCAACGCGATGAGATCGAGCCCGGCCTGGTAGTAGTGGTCGGCGTAGATAAGCTTGAGGCCAATCAAGGTGATGTTCGACTGACCTGGCGAGGTGTACGTGGCGAATTGCGTGGCTGTGATGACAGGCTTGAGCGGGGAGTTCGCATCCTTCGTCCAGTAGAACTTGCTCGCCGCGCCGGGGAGTTCGCGGTTCGGATAGTCGTGGAGGTAGCCCTGAAACGATGAATCGAGGGCGAAGAGGTACTTCGATTGTGCGAGCAGGCTGTCGAACGCTGCTGCCGCGCTCACCGCGGTGCTCCGATCGGCATAGTCCAGCATTGCCGCGTTGCCCCGACGCTGGTATGCGGCCACGTACCGAACGAGGGCCGCGCGCGCGAGGGAGTCCACCTGAGCGTTGACGTTGGGACCCGACCAATTCACGGCATCACGCAAGCTCGTGATCTGTGCGGCGGGGAGCTTGATCCCGCAATCTCCCGGCTTGCACTGCTTGAGCTGATCCACGTCATCCTGCTCGGCGGTGAGCGCGGTGACGTCAGCGGTGGTGGGGGGAGTGGAGAAGACGCCGAACGCCATCCGCGTGGTGCGGGGGAGGGAGGTCTTGAGGTCCTCGAAGCGGTGAAGGAAGAACTCGCGCGGGACACGGACGGTCGTGCCGCCGAAGACGGCGATGTCGAGATCTCCCGCGGCCGGGAGCGACTTGACCACGACATCGCCGCGCTCGATCGCCTGCACTTGATCGGCGCTGAGACCGACGACGTTCTGGAGGTAGCCTGCTACGTCGGCGGGAGCCTGTCCCAGCGCCTGACGAACGAGCGCCAGGGTGCCGAGGCCGGCGAGGCCGACGGCGGCCGCGAGACGACGCAGCAACGCGGGGAGCCGAGAAGCGTGGCGAGGCACCACGGGCCGAACCTACGCCCATCGGTGTGGGGTGCAAGGGGCCGCGACAGGGGAGCGGGCGGGCCCGGCCGGCGCGCGAGGATGCCCCTGATCGCACTCTCCCTGAGCGGGCTGGCCATCGCCCTGACGGCGGCACCGGCGCTCGCCTGGGATGCCACCGGTCACGAAGTCGTGGCACGGATCGCCTGGAACGCGATGTCGCAGACGACGCGGCAAAGAGTGATCGATCTCCTCGAGCGCGCCCCGGCGGACTCGCGCATCGCCGACCTCGAGCCGAATTCGGGACCCCGAACGGTGCGAGACCGCACCTTCTTCTCTCTGGCGAGCACCTGGGCCGATGCCGCGAGCCGGTCTCAGGGGAGCGATGCTCCCGCGAAGGGCTATGGGCACCCGAACTGGCACTACATCAACATCGCCTGGTCTCGCACCGCTGCCGGTCGCGCCGTGGCGGACACCTTTATCCGAGCGAACGAGCCGAACGTCGTCGAGCGGCTGGCCGCTCTCGAGCGATCGGTTGTCGATCCGGCGCGACCAGCGAGCCAGCGGGCGGTGGATCTCGCGTGGATCCTGCACCTGGTGGGCGACGTCCACCAACCGTTGCACGCCAGCACGTTCGTTTCGGCCGAGTTCCCCGACGGGGATCGGGGTGGGACGCGGGTCCGACTCCGGCATGGGACCCTGCACTCGTGGTGGGACCACGCCCTCACCGATGGCGATCGGCGTCGGCAGAACGAGAGTCGCGACGACTACATCGAGCGCGTCGCCAATGCCATCGCCGAGCGCTATCCTCGCGCGGCGCTCGCGGCGGTGGTCGAAGACGCGCGTCCGATCGCCTGGGCGCGCGAGTCGCTCGAGACGGCGGAGGACTCCGTGTACACCAGCGAGGTGGTGCCCTTCGGCAAGCCGCCGGCGGCCTATCGCCAACGTACGACGCGGACAGCCGAGCTCCGCTGCGCGCTCGCCGGCTACCGTCTGGCCGCGCTCCTCGACCAGCTCTTCGGATCGGCGCGCTAGGTCGGCGTGTCGTCCGCGGACGTCTGTCGCGCCGGACTGCGCAGCCAACGCATGAAGAAGAACGCCCCGACAAGAAGCACCAGGGCGAGGATGACCACCCCGGCGAGCCCCAGGGCGTGCTCGATGACTGGCAGGCTGTTGCCGAAGAAGTAGCCGACCAGGCCGATTGCCACGGACCACCCGAAGGCCCCGATCGCATTGGCGAGCTCGAATTGCCCCAGGGGCATGAGGCTGATCCCGGCGAGCCAGCCGGCGATCACACGCAAGACCGGAAGGAAACGCGAGAGGAGCACGGTGCGGAAACCATGCGTCGCGAAGAGCTGGCGCAGGTGCTGGATGTGATCGTCGCTAATGTGGAGAAGTCCTCCGTACCGCTGCAGCAGGGGGGCTCCGCCTCGAAAGCCAAGCCAATAGCCGCCGGTGCCTCCGGCGATCCCTCCGATCGTGCTGGCGAGAATCACGCCGACCAGAGTGAGCCGGTGCTGCACGGCGTACGGGTGGGCCGTCAGCGCGCCGGCGGTGAGCAGCGCCGTCTCACCGGGAAGTGGAAGACCGAGCCCCTCGGCGAAGACGAGGAGCGCGACGACGGCATAGCCGTACTGCGAGACCAGCTCGACGACTCTCACCCCATCTCCCTCTTTCGCACGCGACCCTTGGCTCTCGCAATCGCGCGGGTCATATTTCGCAGTCGATGTCCCGCAACCAGTCTCTCATTATGGACGCGCGCGCGGTGGATCGCACGCTGCGGCGCATGGCCGACGAAATCGTCGAGCTGACGGACGGCACCGACAACCTGATCATCGTCGGGATTCAGCGACGGGGCGTACAGCTCGCCGAGCGGATCGCGCGCACGATCAAGGAGCGGGATGGCATCGACGTCGCCCGCGGCGCGCTGGACATTACGCTGTATCGCGACGATCTCCAAACTGTCGGTCCGCGGCCCGTCGTCGGTCCCACCGATCTCCCCTGGAATCTCGACGGGAAACGGGTGGTGATCGTCGACGATGTGCTCTACACCGGCCGCACCGTGCGGGCGGCGCTCGATGAGCTGGCCGACTTCGGCCGCGCGGCGCGCATCGCGCTGGCGGTGCTCGTCGATCGCGGCGGGCGCGAGCTTCCCATCCGCGCCGACGTCGTCGGAAAGAGCGTGTCGGTCGACCCCGGCGATCGGGTCGACGTCTTCGTACAGGAGCTCGATGGCCGCGACGGCGTGGTGGTCGTGAGGCGGGGGGAGGAGTGACGAGCGCTCTGGGCAAGGACCTCCTCGCCCTCGAGCCGCTTTCATCCGATCAGATCAGACTCATTCTCGACACCGCCGAGCCCTTCAAGGAGATCAGCGAGCGGGCTATCAAGAAAGTCCCCACGCTCCGGGGGCAGACGATCGTCAACCTCTTCTTCGAAGCGTCCACCCGCACCCGCATTTCCTTCGAGTTCGCCGAGAAGCGCCTCTCTGCCGACACCGTGAATGTGGCCGCGTCGGGATCGAGCGTGGCCAAGGGGGAGACCCTGGTCGACACCGCGCGCAATCTCGAGGCGATGCGCATCGACATGGTGGTGATTCGCCACGGTGCGTCGGGGGCGGCGCAGTTCCTGGCCGAGCGGATCGAGAGCAATGTGATCAACGCCGGCGACGGCACGCACGAGCATCCGACGCAGGGCCTACTCGACCTCCTCACCCTCCGTGACCACTTCGGTTCTCTCGAGGGTCTGCGGGTCTGCATCGTCGGCGACGTCCTCCATTCGCGCGTGGCCCGCTCGAACATCTGGGGGCTGCAGAAGATGGGCGCGTCGGTGGCCGTCTGCGGACCGCGGTCGCTCCTCCCGTACTCGATCGCCGACTTCGGCGTGCAGGTCTTCAAGCGGATCGAAGAGGCGATCGAGTGGGCGCAGGCGATCAACATTCTGCGGCTGCAGCTGGAGCGGATGACGGCGGGCTACATTCCGTCGCTTCGCGAGTACAATCGCGTCTTCGGTGTGACGCGTGAGCGTCTCGAGCGCGCGCCGCGGGATGTGCTGATCCTGCACCCCGGCCCGATGAATCGTGGCGTCGAGATAGACTCCGATGTCGCCGACGGCCCGCACAGCGTGATCCTCAATCAGGTGACCAACGGCGTCGCCGTGCGCATGGCGGTGCTCTATCTACTCGCCGGGGGGCGTCCGGAGCTGGCGGAAGCAGCGAAGAGCGGGGGAGAGCGGTGACGCGGGCGATCCTCCTCCGCGGCGGCCGGCTGATCGATCCCTCCGAGCGGCTCGATCAGGTGGGCGACCTGCTCCTCGCCGGCGGGGCGATCGCGCAGCGCGGGGGTACGATCGAGGCACCGGCCGACGCCGAAATCATCGAGTGTCGCGGCGCCTTCGTGACTCCGGGATTCGTCGACGTGCACACGCACCTCCGCGAGCCGGGGCGCGAGGACGTGGAGACGATCGCGACCGGGGCCCGGGCGGCGGCCGCTGGAGGCTTCACCGCCATCTGCGCCATGCCGAACACCGACCCGGTGACCGACAATCAAGCGGCGGTCGGGTTCATCATTCGTCAGGCACTGCGCGCCGGTGGCGCGCGGGTGCACCCGATCGGGGCGATCTCAGTCGGACAGAAGGGAGAATCGCTGGCCGAATTCGGCGAGATGGTGGGAGCCGGGGCGGTGGCGGTGAGCGACGATGGGAGGCCGGTGGCCAGCGCCCACCTCATGCGCACAGCGCTCGAGTACGCACAGGCTTTCGGGATCCCGGTGATCGATCATTGCGAGGAGCTCACCCTCGCGAACGGTGGCTCGATGAACGAGGGCGTCGTGAGCGCGCGACTCGGCCTCAAGGGGATCCCCTCCGAGGCCGAGGAGATCATGGTGATTCGCGACATCCTTCTCGCTCGGCGCGCCGGCGGCCACGTCCACCTGGCGCACATGAGCACGCGCGGGAGCGTCGAGCTGATCCGGTGGGGGAAGGAGCGCGGCATCAACGTCACCGCCGAGGTGACACCGCACCACCTGACGCTCACCGAGGAGGCGGTGGGCGGATACGACACGCACGCGAAAATGAATCCGCCCCTCCGGACCGCCGCCGACGTCGAGGCGCTGCGCCACGCGGTGCGCGACGGCACGATCGACGTGATCGCCACCGATCACGCGCCGCACCACTACGACGCCAAGGAGCGGGAGTTCGCCGACGCGCCCTTCGGGATCGTCGGCTTGGAGACCGCCCTGGCGCTGGTCGTCACCGAGCTGGTGGACTCGGGCGTGCTCGACTTCCCCATGCTCGTCGAGCGGATGGCGACGCACCCGGCGAAGCTCTTCAACCTCCCCGGCGGGACGCTCAAGGTGGGGGCGCCCGCCGACGTCACGATTTTCGACCCGAAGCGCGAGTGGGTGGTGGACCCAACCACCTTTCTCTCGAAGGGGAGGAACACCCCCTACGCGGGGCGAAGGCTGCGTGGTCGCGCGGTGGGGACGATCGTCGCCGGCAAAGTCGTCTACCGTCTCGATCCGCCGGTCCCGAGCGGGCGCACAAAGTGACGCGTCGGACGCGCACTCTGCTGCAGACGGCCGTATCGAAAACGACCGATAACGTGATAGTTGGCGACCGCTCCGTGAGGACCGAACGTTACCCATCCTCCCGCGCGACGGTCCACCTTAAGATTCCCTCAGCATTCCCGCGGGGTCGTGCACCGGTGGCATACTGCTTCGTGTGCCGAACCTGGGTCGCGTGGCGGAGCGGGTGATGACCTACACGAGCACCCAATTCGAGCAAGTCATTGCGCTCTTCGAGGAGCGGCGCCGATTCGAGGACTGGCTCGCGACGCTGGAGGCGAAGCGCGCGGCCACCCCGCCGCACATTTACACGCGGGTGCACGCCGACTACACCGCGCGCCTCCAGCGGGTGATCGAGGAGCTGGGCACGCACCGCTCCGGGCTTCAGGACATGGAACGGACGCTCCTCGATCGCGTCGGCGCGCTCGACGTCGATGAGGCGAAGCGGCGCGACGAGGCCGCCGAGGCGGAGCTCCGAGCGAACGTGGGCGAGCTCTCGGGGGACCAACACCGCGACATCCGCGAGGGGGCGCAGCAGGCGATCACCGCCGCGCAGGCGGAGCGCGCGAAGCTGAACGAGGAGCTGGCCCGCGTGCGACAGATGCTGGATGCCACGCGTCCGGCGGGGGCACCGGCGGCGGCACAGACCGCCGCAGCGGCGCCGGCCGCCAAGGTCGAGCCCGCGGCGCGCCCCGCGCCCGCTCCGGGCCGCGGCGCGCGCAGCGATGGGAAGGATGAGTGGGACCTGGCCTTCGAGGATCCGCTCGTGACCCGCGCCCCGGCACGCCCGAGCGCCCCGGCGACACAACCTGCCACCTTCGACGACCTCGAGTTCCTCAAGTCGCTGCGTGATTCGCAGCATTCCGGCGACCACCCGGCGGTCACCCCGCCGGCTCCGGCGCCGAGCCGCAGCGCGCCCTCGCGGACGGCCTCGTCAGGCGCCTCGGCGTCGTCCGCCGGCACCGCGGCCGCATCGGCAGCGATGGATCGCTCCCCCGGGGGCGGTGGGAGCGCGACCGCGGTCTCGACGCCGACCCCGAGCGTGCCGGAGATCGTCGCTGTGCCATCCGCTCCGACGACGGTCGTCCCGAGTCCGACGGTCGCCGCCCCCAGCGTCGCCCAGACTCCCGCCCCCGAGGTCGCGCCTCCTCCGCCAGCGCCGTCCGCGCCGGAGCCCTCGCGCCCGGCGGCGCTCGACTCGCTCCCCTTGATCGATCCCGACGAGCTCTCGGAGAAGGCGCCGCGCGAGCGGACGCCGGCCTACCTTCGCGAGTCGCCCCCCGAGCAGGTCAAGACGCTCAAGTGCCAGGAGTGCGGGACGCTGAACTACCCCACCGAGTGGTACTGCGAGCGTTGCGGCGCGGAGCTGGCGGCGCTCTAGTCGTCAGGCAGCGGCCGCAACACGGATGCGAGAGGGGCCCGGCGCGATGCCGGGCCCCTCGTGTCTTGCGTGGCGGGCAGAAGTCAGCCGGCGAGCTTGGAGAGCCGGCTCTTCCGGCGGGCGGCGGCGTTCTTGTGGATCAGTCCCTTGCGCGCCGAACGGTCGAGGAGCTGGACGGCCAGGCGACGCTCGGCCGGCGTGGCCTCGGGCGACAGGGCCTTCTTCACCGCGGTCTTGAGCGCCGAGCGCTGGGCGCGGTTACGAACGGCGGCCGCGCGCGACTTGCGCATGTTCTTCTTGCCGGAGGCGATATTGGGCACGGATCTGTCCGAGAAAAGATCGACGGGGGTAGGAGGAATTTGGGAGGCGGAAAGCTAGGCCTGACAATCACGGATGTCAAGGCGCCACAGCACTTTGACACACGTTGGCGGTGACACTAGTTTACGGCCGGAGACGGACGCTCGCAGGCGCTGCCCGCGAGCCAATCCTGGCGCCCTCAACCTCAATCCGCGGCCAAAGACGTTGGATCGCGAAATCCTCGCCAGAATTCTTCTCGTCGCGCCGGTGCTGCTCTTCTCGCTCGTGGCGCACGAGTGGGCGCACGCGTACGCGGCGCTGAAGCAAGGCGACCCCACCGCCTACCAGCTCGGGCGCCTGACGTTCAATCCGATCAAGCACATCGACCCGTTCATGACGATCATCTTGCCGACGCTGATGCTCGTCCAGTCGGGCGGGACGACGGCGCTCGGCGGGGCGAAGCCCTGTCCGGTGAATCCCCGAAACTACAAGAACTACAAGCGCGGGGACATCATTGTGTCGCTGGCCGGTGTGACGATGAACGCTCTGCTGGGCGTGGCCTGCGCGATGCTGATCGGTCTCTTCGGGCTCCTCGGCCAAGCGGTCCCGGGTGCGGCGTCGGTGCTCAAGGTCGGCCAGGAAATGATGTACTGGGGCGTGCAGACGAACATGCTCCTCGTCTTCTTCAACCTGCTCCCGATTCCGCCACTCGATGGGTCGCACGTGGTGAAGCACTTTCTGCCGCCCTCCCTGAGCATCGCCTACCAGCGGGTCGGACGGTACGGCTTCCTCATCCTCATCGCGCTGCTCTACTTCGGCGGCCCCGTGCTGCGCTTTTGGCTGGCTCCGGGGTCGGCGATCGGGAACTGGCTCGTGCGCGGGGTGGCGCCCCTGATCCTGGCGATGCGATGACGGCCGCGCTCGCGCCGATCGCCTTCGAACCGACCGACGGCGGATTCGTCGTCGAGCTCGACCAATTCTCCGGTCCTCTCGATCTCCTCCTCACCCTGATCCGTGAGGAGCAGCTCGACATCGCCGACCTCCCGATCGCTCGGGTGTGCGAGCAGTTCCTCGCGCGCATTCACTCGTTAGGCCTGAGCGAGGCAGCGGAGTACCTCGAGATGGCGGCGCGGCTCATCCGCATCAAGGTCCAGATGCTGCTCCCGCAGCGCGCCGAGGACGAGGCGTGGGAGGACCCGCGGGCCGAGCTGGTGCGCCGGCTCCTCGAGTACCAGCAGATGCGGGAGGTGGTGGACCTGCTGGCCCGGCGCGGGGAGGAGAGGCGGTGGCGCTTGACGAGGGGCTACCTCCCGGAGCCCACCGCCGCGCCCTCGGCCCCCCTCGCGCTGAGCCTCCCCGAGCTCCTCGCCGCGGTGGACCGGGTCCTCCGCATGGTGCGGGAGCCCGACCTGCACGACGTCGTCCCCCGGCCGCTCGATGTCGACGGCGCCATGGCCACCATCCGCGCCGTGCTCGCCCTCCGCGCGAAGGTGCGGTGGGGCGACGTCGTCGCCCGGGAAGCCGCGCCGTGGGAAGTCCTGAGTGCGCTCCTGGCGCTCCTCGAGTTGGCCCGCCGCGGCGAGCTGAAGCTCCGCCAGCGCCGCCCCTTCTCCCCCATGGAGATCTCGCGTGAGACCGCTGGCTAGCCTGCTCGAAGCGGCGCTCTTCGCCGGCAGCCGCCCCCTATCGCTCGACGAGCTGTCGGCGCTCGACCCCGACGCCTCGCCCGAGGAACTGCGCGCGGCCATCGACGAGCTCAAGGAGTGCTACGACAGCGGCTCGCACGGCATCGAGCTGGTGGAGATCGCGGGTGGCTGGCAGATCCTGACCCGTCCCGAGTACACGGAGACGATCGAGCACGCCCAACTCGCCGCGCGACCGCATCGTCTCTCGGCCGCGGCACTCGAGACGCTCGCCATTATCGCCTACCGGCAGCCGATCGGGCGGGCCGACATCGAGGAGATCCGCGGCGTCTCCGTCGGGGGGATGCTCAAGACGCTCCTCGAGCGTGGACTGGTCGATGTCGTGGGACGGGCTGAAGGGATCGGCCGGCCGCTGCTCTACGGCACCACCCCGGTCTTCCTCGAGCAGTTCGCCCTGCGCCATCTCGGGGAACTGCCGCGAGCCGACGAACTCGCGGTCGCGCTGAGGGCCGAGCCGCGGTTCTTGTGACGCGATGCCGATGCGTATTCACCGCGCCTTGGCTCGCGCCGGGGTCGCGTCGCGGCGCAGCGCCGAGGAGCTGGTGGCGGCCGGACGGGTGTTGGTGAACGGCACCGCCGCGTCGATCGGACAAATCGTCGATCTCGATCATGATGCCATCACCGTGGATGGCCGCCCGATCGCGGCGCCCGTCCCCGATCAGTGGATCGTCCTCAACAAGCCGGCCGGCGTCATGACGACCCGCGCCGACCCCCGAGGCCGACCGACCGTCTTCGACCTGGTCCCGCGGATCCCCGGCCTCACGTATGTTGGACGCCTCGACCTTCTCACCGAGGGCGTGCTGCTCTTCACCACCGATGGTGCGCTGGCGCACGAGCTGCTTCATCCGCGCGCGGGGCTGGAGCGTGCCTACACGGCGACGGTCACCGGTGATGCTCCGGCGGCGGTCAGGGCTGCCCGGCGGGGCGTGATGCTCGACGATGGTCCGGTGCGCGTGGCCGACGCTGAGGCGTCGCCGATCGGTCAGGGACGCTGGGCATTCACGGTGACGATCACCGAAGGACGCCGCCGCGAGGTGCGCCGACTCTGCAAGGCGCTCGGCCTCTTCGTCGAGCGCCTCGTTCGCATCCGCTTCGGGCCGGTCGGCATCGGAACCCTCCCCGTCGGGAGGACACGACCCGTCACGGCACGCGAGCTTGAGCTTCTCAAGGCGCTGGCCCACGCTCCCGCCTAACGCCAATGGAGCTTCGTGGCACGACGGCGCTGCTCCTCGGGGGGAGCGGATTGGTCGGGATGTCGGTGGCCCGCCGGCTCCTGCACTTCGCCCCGGCGAAGATCATCGTGGCCGGCCTCGGAGAGGGGGAGGTGGAGAAGAGCGTCCGGGCCCTCCAATCGGAGCGGGGATCGACGATCGTCGAGGGAGTGTGGGGGAACATCTTCCACCCCGCGCCGCTGGCCCAGCGCACCCGCGCATCGATCCTGGCGGACAAGCAAGCGCGCCGCCGCCTGGTGGAGGAGTACCTCAGCCCGGCGAGCGCCACGGCGCTCGAGCAGAACCTGCTCCACAACTGGCTGGTCCAGTACGCCCCGAAGCTGGTCGTCGACTGCGTCAACACGGCCACCGCTGTGGCCTACCAGGACGGATTCGCCAGCGCCTACGAGCTGCTCGACGCGGCCGACGCGGGGAGGGTGGTGCCGGAACTGGTCGAGCGGCATCTGCTCACGCTCCCGCTCCCGCAGCTCATCCGACACCTCGAGGTGCTCGCCGACGGCATGCGCCGCGCGGGGACGCAGGTCTACATCAAGATCGGGACGAGTGGCACCGGCGGCATGGGGCTCAACATCCCCTACACCCACAGCGAGGAGAAGCCGTCGCGCACCCTGATGTCGAAGTCGGCGGTCGCCGGTGCACAGACGATGTTCCTCTTCCTGCTCGGCAGGACTCCTGGGGCCCCGGCGACAATCGAGATCAAGCCGACGGCGGCGATCGCCTGGAAGGAGATCGCCTATGGGCCTGTTCGGCGCGGGGACCGACCGATCCCGTTGGTCGATTGCGCCAATCCTCTTCCTCTCGCCTCCGCCTTCGACGAGGACGCGAAGGGGTGGACTGCGCTGGGCAAACCCGTCGAGAGCGTCTTCATCGACGTCGGCGAGAATGGAGTCTTCGCACGCGATGAGTTCGATACCGTGAGCGCGCTCGGCCAGATGGAGATCGTCACGCCGGAGGAGATCGCGGAAGCCGTCGTCATGGAGGCCACCGGTCACCCGACCGGCAAAGACATCGTCGCGGCGCTCGACGCATCGACATTCGGCCCGACGTATCGGGGCGGCTACCTTCGCGCGGTCGCTCTGCGCGAGCTCGACGCGCTGGAGTCACGACACGGCGTGCGATCGGTCGCCTTCGAGATGCTCGGGCCGCCGCGGCTCACGAAGCTGCTCTACGAGGGCGAGATCCTGCGGCGGCTCTATCCGAGCCTGAAAGATCTGGCGGCCGCCGACCCGGCCTGCGTCGCTCGCGATAGCGCGGTGCTGGTGCGGGAGCGCGAGCCGGCGCTGCGTCGCCTGATTCTGAGCGTCGGGTTGCCGATCCTCCTTCCCGACGGCGTGTCGGTGTTGCGCGGCGAGACGGTGGTCGTGCAGCCCGGATCGCGCGGGGCCGAGATCGCGCCGCGAGGTTGGGTGGACCTACGCGTCGAGAACTGCGCGCTCTGGACCCGGCGTGCCGCGTCGATCTGCGCCGCTCCGCCGAGTGCGGGGACGGGATCGAACGCAGCGTGGACGGCGATCGATCCGAGCGCGGCGATCGCTCCGGCACCTCTGGCGGTGTGGGTGTTCGAGCACGAAGACGGCGGCTTCCGCGTAAAGCGGTAAGGGGCCGCTCGCCGGAGCCCGGCGCGCGGGCGGCGCCGGCGAGCCGTGGCTTGAACCTCGCTCGTCTCTATCGGTATAACTCCCATTCACCTTCGTCCGTGGAGCAAGAGTGGCGACACGCGTGATGCCGGCGTCGGATACGGCCCTCGTGCAAGGAATTCTCGACCAGGTCGCGCGGCGAGTGGTCGGGCAGGAGTACATGGTGGAGCGTCTGCTGATCGGCCTCCTCACGGGCGGACACGTGCTGCTCGAGGGAGTGCCGGGTCTCGCCAAGACGCTCACGGTGAAGACGCTGGCCGAGGCGATCCACACCTCCTTCCAGCGCATCCAGTTCACTCCCGACCTGCTCCCCGCTGACGTCATCGGCACACAGATCTTCGATCAGCAGACGGGGCAGTTCCGCCCGAAGCCCGGCCCGATCTTCGCCAACGTCATCCTCGCCGACGAGATCAATCGCGCGCCGGCCAAGGTGCAATCGGCGCTCCTCGAGGCGATGCAGGAGAAGCAGGTGACGATCGGCGGAGTGACCTACAAGCTCGAGGAGCCCTTCCTCGTGCTCGCCACCCAGAACCCGATCGAGCAGGAGGGCACGTACGCGCTTCCCGAAGCGCAGGTCGACCGTTTCATGCTGAAGCTCAACGTCAGCTATCCGTCCCGCTCCGAAGAGAAGGAGATCATGCGCCGAATGGCGGGGGGCCAGGCGATTCCGATCACACCGGTCGCGACACCCGCCGCCATCCTCGAGGCCCGTCAGCGGATCACCGAGTTGTATCTGGACGACCGCGTAGTCGACTACATCGTCGACATCGTACACGCCACGCGCTCGCCGAAGGAAGCGGGAATCAAGGAGCTGGAGCCGCTCATCGAGTACGGCGCCAGTCCTCGGGCGACCATCTACCTCGCCCAGGCGGGGCGGGCGCACGCCTTCCTGCGCGGGCGGAGCTTCGTCACCCCCGACGACGTGAAGGCGATCGCCCCCGATGTTCTTCGCCACCGCGTGCTCATCACCTACGAGGCGGAGGCCGAGGACGTGACGAGTGACGAGATCGTGCGCCGCGTGCTGGCGGCCGTCGAGAGCCCCTGATGGCGCTCCTCACGCCGCGCACCGGTCGTCAGGCGAAGCGGGCGACCGGTCGGCAGCGGGCCGTGGGAACGGCCGAAACGCGCGCTGGGGAAAGTGCGCGCGACCGGCGCACGGTCGGTGTCCCACCGGAGATCCTGCGCCAGGTGAAGCTCCTGGAGCTGCGGACGCGGGGACTCGTGAACTCGCTCTTCACCGGCGAGTACCACTCGGTGTTCAAGGGGCAGGGGATGGAATTCTCCGAGGTCCGCGAGTACGAGCCAGGGGACGAGGTCCGCTCGATCGACTGGAACGTCACCGCGCGCATGGGGAGTCCGTACGTCAAGCGCTACATCGAGGAGCGCGAGCTGACGGTGATGCTGGTGGTCGACCACAGCGGCTCGGAGCGGTTCGGAACGGTCTCGCGCTTCAAGAGCGAGCTGGCGACCGAGGTCGGCGCGGTGCTGGCCATGTCGGCGATCCGCAACAACGACCGCGTCGGCGCGCTCCTCTTCACCGATCGGGTGGAGCACGTCGTGCCACCCGGGAAGGGGCGCCGCCACGTGCTCCGGCTCATTCGCGATCTCCTGGTGCACGAGCCGGAGGGCAGGGGGACGAACATCCCGGAGGCGATCGACTACCTGGCGCGGATGCTCCCGCACCGGTCGATCATCTTCCTCATCTCGGACTTTCTCGACCCGCGCATCGAACGTCCGATCAAGATTCTCGGACAGCGGCACGACCTCGTCGCCGTGACGATCGAGGACCCGCGGGAGCGCGCACTTCCGAACGTCGGTCTGGCCCGATTCGCCGATCCCGAGACCGGTGTGACGGTGAACGTCGATACGGGGAGCAAGGCGGTGCGCGATCGATTCGAGCGCGCCGTGCGGACGGAGCGTGAAGCACGCACGCACCTCTTCCGGCGCCTGGCGATCGATGAGATCGCGGTGCGCACGGACAAGAGCTACGTCGAGCCTCTCCTGCGCTTCTTCCGGCTTCGGGCCACTCGGGGGATGCGCCGGTGATCACGCTCGTCGCTCTCGCACTGCTTCAGGGAACGATACCGCCGATCCCTGTCGGTATCACGGTCGCCCCCGAGACGGTGACGGTCGGCGACCACGTCACGCTTCGCGTCACCGTGCGCGCGCCCAAGGGTGCGCGGATCACCTTCCCCGTGGGCCCGGACAGCGGCCAGATCGAGGCGGTCGATCCGGTGGCGATCGCGACCTCGCCCGAGACCACTGTCGTTATGCAGACGGCCTCGTACGTGATCACCGCCTGGGAGCCGCATCCCCTCACCGTTCCCCTCGGGGACGTCACGGTCACCGTGGGCTCGCAGGTCGAGCGGGTGCCCGTGCCCGAGGCGCACGTCGCCGTTCGCAGCGTGCTGCCGCGCGACACGTCGCTCCGCATTCCCAAGCCGGCGCGCGACCTGTTGACCGCCCCCCGACCCTGGTGGCCCTGGCTCTTGGCGGCTCTCGCCGCCGTCGGCCTGGTGTGGTGGTTCCTCTGGTGGTGGCGTCGCCGACGACAGCGGGAGCCGGCCGCGGCTCCCGCCGCTGTCGCCGCGGAGCGGGAGTTCGCCCGCATCGATGCCCTCGCCCTGCTCGACGCCGGCGAGTGCGGACGGCACCAGACGCTCTACGTCGACGCCTTCCGTGACTACCTGGCGGCGCGCATTCCCGCGGCTGAGCGGCACCTCACCACGGGTGAGCTCCTCACCGCTCTGGCGGAGACACCGCGCCTTCCGATGTCCAGGATCGAGGCTCTGCTCGTCGAGACCGATCTGGTGAAGTTCGCGCAGCGCGGCGTGACCCGCGACACGGCGGTCAAGATCGCCGCCGCGGCGCGAGAGCTGGTGCCGGCGATCGAGAAGGTACTCCTCGCCGCCGCCGCGGCCGCCGCGGCGGCGGATGCGGCGGCGAAGAAGAAGGCGGAGAAGGCCGCGTGATCGACATCCCGGTCGTCCACTTCGGCGCCCCGTGGGCGCTGCTTCTCCTCCTGCTCTTCCCGGCATGGTGGCTCTGGCGTCGGCGCCGGCGTCCGGCGGCGATCGTCTTCTCGCGCGCCGATGTCCTCGCGCAGGGGCCGAAGTCGGGCCGCGCCATCACGGCCACCCTGCTCGTCATGCGCAACGTCCTTCTGGCGGGTCTCATCATCGCCCTCGCTCGGCCGCGGACCGGTGCCCGGGCCGAGAGCGTCACCAGCGAGGGGATCAACATCGTCCTCCTCATCGACCTCTCGAGCTCGATGCTCTCGGAGGACTTTCAGCCGCAGAACCGGCTCGAGGTGGCGAAGGACAAGGTGAAGCAGTTCATCGCCGGACGGCGTACCGACCGGATCGGCCTCGTCGCCTTCGCCGGTGAAGCGCTCACCCAAGTGCCGCTCACCGTCGATTACTCCGTCCTCTTCGCCGCCGTGGACAATCTGCAGGCGGGCCAGCTCGAGGACGGGACGGCGATCGGCACGGCGATCGCCACCGGCGCCAATCGGTTGCGGAACGCCCCCGGGCGCACGCGCGTCATGATCCTTCTCACCGATGGCGAGAACAATCGCGGCGCGATCGACCCGCGCACGGCCGCGCAGGCCGCCGCCGCGGTCGGCGTCAAGATCTACACGATCGGCGCTGGCACCACGGGGATGGCTCCGGTGCCGGTCGGGCGCGGACTCATGGGCCTTCGCTACGAGT
>Ga0187777_10001076_pt1 | contig 17847 bp, 16 predicted proteins | sample 1015_Q2_SP5_10_M_FD_132416 | JGI IMG/M metagenome (GOLD analysis project Ga0187777, IMG submission 132416) | Tropical peat soil microbial communities from peatlands in Department of Meta, Colombia - 1015_Q2_SP5_10_MG | ecosystem: Environmental > Terrestrial > Soil > Wetlands > Peat | place... | reverse complement strand
CTAGCAAAGAGGCTAGCGCCAAGCCGCCAAGCAACTTGATGTACTCGCGCCGCCTCATGCCGTCCCCAAAGACTCAGAATGGCATTGTAGCGATTCAAACTAGCATACTGAAAATAGTTTGGCCGCGTGGCTCGCTGGTGTCTGCTTTGGGTCAAAAGCAGACATGTGCGTCGCAAAAAGCGATGTCCGCTTTACCCCCGAAAGCGGACATGCACATTGCTTCGCCCCTTTAGAGTCCCATACTAAAACGCGCCATGACCACAATAATCGCAACTTGCATGGTTCCCTGCACGGCCACGACAAACAGATACGTTTTCATCCAGCGCGCGATCTTTTGCATATCGGGCTGAGGTTTCTGAACTTCAAAATAAAGCCGAAGATTGGTCGGCAACAGATAGCCGAGGCCCTGTATGGTAAGCACGGTCACGATAGCAAGCGCGGCGATGACCCACCAGAATTCAGGATAAGCCACATCCAGAAAACCCATACGTACCGCCAAGAACCAGCCTGTCGTTGAGGTGATGATAGACAGGGTGGGCATCAGGACCAGCGTGCGCGGAATCAGCCCGCCAATCATCGCGCGACGGGTTTCTAAAGCAACGCTGCGCAACACTGGTCCGACGACGAAGCCCATGAACAGGTCAATGCCGGTCCACAACGCGCCAGCCATCACATGCATGAAATCAAGAAACCACATGCTGGGGCTTAGGATTGCTGCCGTCATTACTACAAATGCAACCATCGCTGCGACGAGGTACCACGGTCGTAGCGGTGTGGTTCGGACAGGCGATGCGCTGAGAGTGGTGTCAGCCAAGGCAATCCTTCGTCTATTAAATTTCAAATGACGGTAATCGTAGATAGGTGTGGCGCCAAGGGCCATGAGTGGACGTTTCGGACGTGCACCGAGACGTCCGCTTTACCCCCCGAAAGCGGACATTTGCACTGCGATGGCCAATGTCTGCTTTGGGCCAAAAGCGGACATCGCGGCCTTGACGTGGATCAACGCAAAATCTGCTTCTGTTGATGAGATAGGGTGCAAACGGGGGATTTGGCGATGCGTATTGCTTGTATCGCCCTATTTATTTTTGTCGCGGTTTCTAGTTTCAGCGCGTCTGCCGGAACCAACGAGCCGTTTGGGGTTGCGACGGTTCCTGCGCCAGACCATCCACTCGGAATCCACTGGCACAAAGCTCAGGGTGATTGGACGGCCGAACGCAAAATTTTGGATCAGTGCCGTGCCGAACGCGAGCACTGCCCGTCACGTGAGGCACTACAGTTTCTGAACATAATCGATGAAGCACGCATTCGGACCGGCCTCGCTCGACTTGCGTACATTAATCGCGCGATCAATCTCGCCATACGTCCAATGAGCGATCTCAAGAACTATGGAGTTTTCGAAATTTGGACGGCACCCCTTGCTACGCTCGCAAATGGTGCTGGCGATTGCACGGATTATGCAATTGCCAAGTATTTCGCACTTGGCGAGGCCGGTATCTCAGAAAATGAACGGCGGTTGGTTGTTGTGGGTGACAGACGCCGGGGCGGAGAACATGCCGTACTTGCTGTAAGCGAAGAGCAGCATTGGCTAATACTCGATAACCAACGTATGACGATCGTGGATGCGATCGAAGCCAATCAATATGTTTCGTTGCTTGTGCTAGATCATCAGGGTGTACGGCAGGTGTCGGGACCAGTTCAGCCACAAATGAGCAAGTATACCTGCGTCCTGAATGGCGGTTAGAAGGCGTTCTGATGTTTATTGGGGCAATGTCCGCTTTGGGTCATAAGCGGACATATGCAGTGCAAACAGCGATGTCCGCTTTACCCCCAATAGCGATCGCGAAAGCGGACATCCGCAAACGATCCTGTCTGCTTTGCCCCCGAAAGCGGACATTAGACGGCATGATTGGAATGTCCGCTACAGGCTAGCAGCGGACAGCACGAGCCGACCCACGTCGTTTGGCAGAACCCATAGCCACGTTCGATAACCTCAAGCGATCGTTGAGATCGCGGACGTTGCCTGCGTCAGAAGCTGCGACTGCAATCGGATCAACTCTTCTATCAGATTGTTGTTGCCCGCCCCGCTGGACGAGCCCCCCGCCGATCCGTCATTTGACGAGCTATTGTTCTGAGGTGCCGCCGGCGTATTCATGCTGACTGTAGTGCCGTCGGCGTATGAAATGGTGGTGGTCGTCGACCCGTCCGAATTAGTGGTGGTCTGCGTGGTAGCGCCAGTGATGTCAGTTGAATTAAGCAAAGAATCCAGACCACTCTGCTGCGAACCGTCGTTCTGCGATGAGGTACTGCCATCCACATGGTGGTGATGATGGCCGTGACCACGTGCTTTGGCCAATTCGCTTTGGCTCACATTGCCGTCACCGTTCGTGTCGAGCCTGCTGAACAGGGCGTCGGCACTCTGCGTATCGACACCGACGTTACCGAGCGCCTGCTCGAAGTCAGCCTTACTAATCTGGCCATCGCCATCGAGATCCAGTTGCGAGAACAGATCGGAAGGCGCTTGACCCGTCGCACTGCTAGCTGATTGGCCTTGTAGTGAAACTAGCGCGGCCAAAGTGCCGGGATCGAAGGACGACCCGCATCCTGAACCTATCGGCGATGTCGTCGCTTGTGACTGACTGGAACTATCAACCCCGGTTGGCGCCTGCCCCAGCGTCAGCAGGGGGTCGATACTGGTGGCTGCTACGCCGTTTGAGCCGTATTGCAACAATTGTTGCAAATAAGACAGCGCACCCGAGGGTGCGCCAATTGTCATCGACATACACGGTACTCCTCAACATGCCGCTCATCACGGCCGTCGCGCCCGCTTTGCCCACGCAAAAATCACGCCAGACTTTGATTCAGCTAAGACGCAGGTCCACCTTAAATATTATGAGCTATTCTGTCGGCGGCCTTGTATAGAGCACACTTTCACCTGGCAAAAATTGCCGATGAAATCGAATCTAATTGCCTAGTAATTTGGATGAGTTCGGAATTCGAGTTAGTCAGGCTTGGATATCGACCTTATTTTCAGTGCCCGGCGAGATGGTAATTTGAATTTGGATGATAGTGTCGTTGTTCTGTCCGCCAGACGTTGAGCCATTCGTAGACGATGAGTTCGATGCCTCCGAGGCGCCCCGTGGGCCGCCGCCATGATGATGGTGGTGGCCGTGCGTCTGCATCTGCTGTTGCAGTGCGGCCATTGCTTTTTGCGCATCGGCAAGATCGCCCTGCTGCAGATAGTTACCAATTTGCTGGATCGCTTGCGCGAACGGGCCATTGCCCTGTGCGAGCGGTGACGACGACAACGTGGCGTAAGCATTTTGCGCGTCGCTCAAGTCGCCTGACTGCAAGGCGCTCACAAGCTGACTGAAGTCTTGCCGAAACGTTTGAAAATTAGAAATGGGGGACGCACCGGACGATGATATAGCTGAGATTGTCATGACCCTCGCTCCTGACGGGAAGTGCAGCCCCGTGAATGAGAGTCGCCCCAACGTTCATCTAACGAATCGCGCTTACTAACCCGTAAATGGGATCGGTTTCAGCCCTTTGAGAGGATAGATCTTTATACGGTTTTTATTTCTGGGGTGTTTTTTTGGGCCCGCCGTCAAACGACGCGATCTTTCTAAACGACGCGATCTTTCTAAAAGAACATTGCCCGATGTCTGGAGTGAGGTCCGCTTTAGCGGATGTGACCTATCGCATGCTCTTCCAGGGGTCTGGCTTATCAGTCGATGCAGGTATGTTTTTTAGAGCGTTTTCGTATGCCTTCTCATCCACTTTCTTTTTTTGCCTGATCTTCTGTTTTTTGAGTGTCCCGATGTCTTTTTCCCTTCTCGCTGCCAGCCATTTGCGCACTAGCGGCCAAAGTCAGTGACAGCATCGCGACGGCTACTAATCCACTCCATTTTGGAATCCGTCGGTATCTAGAAAAAAGATCGTCAGACCTCATCGATAGACCTTTTACAGATTCATTTAAGCCGCTCAGATTCACCCGTCTGGCGATATTGATCGTCTGCCTCACTTTCAAAATTGGCTATATTTTTTCGATAAAGGTGAGAAAGCCCCACAACGGCGCCAATCAACAAGCAAAGCATTGTTAGCTTTAGGTCCATTTCTCTCATGCCCAGCTTTTTCGGCCCGAATAGACCTATTTTTTTTGTAGGTCGCTCCTTATTGTGTCGAAACGTAAGCTGCACACGCTGACCTGCGTTAATAACGCATAATTTTTTAAAACGCTGATCAGTTCCATGTCCGTTTTGGGTCAAAAAGCAGACATGTGCGTCGCAAGAAGCGATGTCCGCTTTACCCGAATAGCGACTGCGAAAGCGGAATTCCCGCAAAGGTCATGTCTGCTTTACCCCCGAAAGCGGACATGTGCGGTGCAAAAGGGAATGTCTGCTTTGGGCCAATAGCGGAGATTTTCTTTTCCCGCTCTGCTGTCCCTTTGCGATCCGAAACTATCCGCAATCGAGTGCTTCGATGCTCAGGATAGTCGGGAGGTGCCGCGCGATCTCGTGCCAGCTTTCACCCTCGTCGAGACTGGCAAACACAGAGCCGCTATTGGTCCCAAAGTAGAGCCCCACCGGCTCGCGCTCGTCACGAGCCATGGCTTGCCGAAGTACGGTGAAGTAGCAGGCCACCTGAGGCAATCCATCGCGAAAGGCCTGCCAGGTCCTGCCGCCGTCCCTTGAACGCCATACCGCCGCAGCGGCATCGGGCGGAAAACGGCCTGCCGTGTCACCATTCAAAGGCACAGTCCAGAGGGTTTCAGGATCTCGCGGATGAACGCAAATCGGAAATCCGAACGTTGACGGAAGGCCGCGAGTGATGTCGTCCCAACTCCGTCCCCCATCGGCAGAACGCCAGACGCCGTGGTGATTTTGCTGATAAAGAATGTCCGCAGGGCCTAATGCCCGCATCATGTTGTGGACGCAATGCCCGATTTCGCCATCGCGGGGTGCAGCGGGATGAGAGTGTTCTGTGCTGGGCTCCGCATTTGATAGACGATTGCGGCGATCCCATGTCGTGCCTCCATCTTCGGTCGCAAAGACGCCAGCCGACGAAATCCCGATCCAGAGCTTTTTGGCATTTTCCGGATCAAATAAGATTGTATGCAATACCAATCCGGCGCCGCCAGGGCTCCAACTGTCGGCAGAAGGATGCTCTCGCAAACTTCGCACTTCTTCCCAATTCTTGCCGCCGTCGCGGCTCGAAAGCAATCTTGCTGGTTTGGTTCCGGCATATAACGTGCCGTGAGCGTAGCAAAGCGACCAGATTTGCGAAAACTCATCTGCAAACCGCAACGGCTGGCTAGTCCAGTTCATCATTGCAGCGAGTTGCGGATCGTTGGCCGCCCAGTCATCGATCTGTCCTTTTGTGAGCTTTGCAACCTCCCAGGTTGCACCCAAGTCTTCAGAACGCCACACACCCGCTCCGTGAAATTCGCCACCCCCACCCGCCCACAGAAACCGCGTGGCAGGATCACCGATGATGTGATTGATGGGCCAGCCATCGCAGAATGGCCCCTTAACTGTCCAGCCATTCCGGTCGCTTCCGCTTGATATGAGGAAGGCACCCTTCGTCGTGCCGATAAGTATCGTGATCCCGTCTTGGCTCATCGCCACAGCTCTCCCGTTGCTGGCGTAAACGAGCGCGCCCATTCAAGGGCCGTCATTCCCGGACCGATGGCTATCAAAACAGGAAATTTGCAACCCGCAAAATGGGGCCAACAGTCAATTTGCGCTGCGAAAGTTCCAACGCCTAGCTGATCGGTGACGACATCTCTATGTCCGTTTTGGGTCAAAAGGCGATATTCGCAGTGCACTAACCATGTCCGCTTTGGGCCAATAGCGGACATCAAGTCTACTCGATCACCCCGTCGGCGCGGGCGATGAGCGATGTCCGAAAGCCACGCGAAACATGCCCCACCTTTGCGCAGCATCTGGCACGCGAGCAGGAAAATTGCGCTCGCGGCCCTTCACCAATTCAGTCCACATTCGGGTTGCGAAGGATTTTCAAGGATTTCGCGTTTTTCTGCCTATTTTTTAGACTAACTTTCGCTATTGTATGCAATTCACCCGACAACTCACTAAGTTGCCTCGCGCGGCGCTTAAGGCGAATTCGCTGGTTAGTTCAATAGGCTAGTCATCGCTATCCGCACGCGCCAAAGTTGGCATGACCTTTGCGGTTTCCCCTCCAGAGCATTCGGGGGAAGTGTCATGCAACGACGCGAATTTCTGAAATCGGCACTGGCTGCGGGCGCCGCGATGTGCGCACCTGCGATTTTTTCGCCGGCCAAAGCGCAATCACGCCAGGAGACGCTACTGATCGTCTCTGAAAGCGGACCAAACAACCTCGACATTCATGGTGTCGGCACCAACGTGCCAGGCTACGAGGTGTCGTGGAATTGTTACGACCGCCTGATCAGCCACGAGATGAAGACTGGGCCAACCGGGCAGCCATACTACGACAAGGACAAATTCAAAATGGAGCTCGCCGACGACATGAAGATCGGCGACATGTCCGTCACCTTTAGGCTGAAGAAGAAAGCCATCTTCCAGGACGGTACACCGGTCACCGCCAAGGACGTCAAATGGTCGCTCGACCGCTCCGTCAGCGTTGGCGGCTTCCCTACCTTCCAGATGGGTGCAGGCTCGCTCACGAAGCCGGAGCAGTTTGTCATTGTTGATGACAACACGGTGCGCGTCGATTTTGCTCGCAAGGACCGGCTCACGATTCCCGATCTTGCGGTGATTGTGCCGTGCATTCTTAATTCCGAGCTCGTGAAGAAAAATGCTACCGAGAAAGATCCGTGGGGCCTTGACTACGTAAAGCAGAACACGGTCGGCAGCGGCGCTTACAAGGTGGTGAGCTGGGTTGCCGGTACTGAGGTAGTTTTCGAGCGCAACGACAAGTGGACCGGCGGACCTGCCCCCAAGGTCAAGAAAATCATCTGGCGCATGGTGCCGTCGGCGGGCAATCGGCGCGCGCTCCTCGAGCGCAGCGATGCGGACATTTCTTACGATCTGCCAAACAAGGACTTCGTCGAACTCAAGAGCGACGGCAAGCTCAACATTGTCTCAACGCCCTATTCCAACGGCATTCAGTACATTGGCATGAACGTAAAAAATCCACCGTTTGACAATCCGAAGGTTCGGCAGGCAGTCGCTTACGCGATTCCGTATCAGAAGATCATGGATGCTGTTCTGTTCGGCCTCGCCAAACCGATGTTTGGTGCGCCGGAGAATGCGCCCACGCAGGTTGCCTGGCCGCAACCCCACAAGTTCAATACCAACATCGATAAAGCCAAGGCGCTGATGGCCGAAGCCGGATATGCAAATGGGTTTGAGACGACACTCTCGTTCGACCTCGGATTCGCCGGCGTTAACGAACCGATCTGCGTGCTCACGCAGGAAAGTCTCGCGCAGATTGGAATCAAGTGCACGATCAATAAAGTACCGGGCGCGAACTGGCGCACAGAGCTGAATAAAAAGGTGCTGCCGCTCTACACTAATGTATTTTCGGGTTGGCTAGACTATCCCGAGTATTTCTTCATCTGGTGCTACCACGGCAGAAATTCGATCTTCAACACGATGAGCTATCAGTCAAAGGAAACCGATGCCTTCATAGATGGCGCCGTGACAGCGGCAGCGAATGGCGACACGGCAACTTACGAAAAGGACGTAAAGGGCTTCGTCGATCAGGCTTATGCAGACATGCCACGCATCCCGCTATACCAGCCGTACGTCAATGTCGCGATGCAGAAGAACGTGTCCGGTTACGCCTACTGGTTCCACCGCCGGCTCGACTATCGCACGTTAGCAAAAGCATGACGTTCGCAATTCGGGGCCGCGCCCGGAAAGACTACCGCTGACGCCGTGCTCGGACTAATCACAAAACGCCTCTTGCTGGTAATCCCGAACCTTATCGGGGTTGTGATCATCACATTTCTGCTTACGCGCGCATTGCCAGGCGATCCTGCCGCGTATTTCGCTGGGCCCGCTGCTAGCAAGGAGGCAATCGAGCAGATTCGCGTGAAGCTCGGGCTCGACCGTCCACTGCCCGAGCAATTCATTCGTTATGTGAAAGACCTCGCACGTGGCGATCTCGGCAATTCACTCACCACTGGCCAGCCGGTGGTCACGGAAATTCGCCGTCGGCTCCCTGCGTCCGCTGAGCTGACATTGCTTGGACTGATGATCTCGATTTCAATCGCAGTACCGCTCGGTATTCTCGCGGCGGTGAAGCAGGGGTCCTGGATCGATCATGCCTGCCGCGTGGTTGCGACGGCTGGTGTCTCGCTCCCCGTTTTCTTTACCGGATTGTTGCTGGTCTACCTCTTTTACTTCGTGCTTGGCTGGTCGCCGGCACCACTCGGCCGCCTTGATGTCTTCTTCTCGGCCCCGCCGCAGGTCACCGGTTTCTACTTGATCGACAGCTTGACTGCCCGCGACTTCGGCCTGTTTCGCGCAGTCCTCGGCCAGTTGATCCTGCCGGCGGTTACTCTCGGAATTTTCTCGCTCGCACCGATCGCCCGCATGACGCGTGCCTCCATGCTCGCCGTGCTCGGGTCCGACTTCGTGCGTACGGCACGCGCAAGCGGGCTCGATAACCGTACCGTCATCCTTACTTACGCGTTCCGCAACGCCATGCTGCCCGTGATCACCACGCTTGGCATGGTGTTTTCGTTTCTGCTTGGCGCGAACGTGCTGGTCGAGAAGGTGTTCGCTTGGCCGGGCATAGGTTCTTACGCGGTCGAGGCGCTGATCGCATCAGATTTTGCGCCGGTACAGGGCTTTGTTCTGACAATGGCCATCCTCTATGTGGCGCTCAATCTCCTCATTGACATTCTCTACGGCATTATCGATCCGCGTGTGAGGCTTGAAGGATGAAGGAAAGTAATTCCATTCTGCGCCACGCACGTTATGTGGTTTCGGAAAACCTGGTTACCGGATTTGCCTTTTTGTTGTTTGTGCTCATCGCCCTCGCGGCACTGTTCGGCCCTTACATTGTGCCGCATGATCCGCTCGCAAGCGACACCGCGACGACGCTTCGGTCACCATCATTCAAGCATTGGTTCGGCACAGATCAGCTGGGACGCGACATTTTCAGCCGCGTGATCGTCGCAACGAGGCTCGACTTCGCCATCGCGCTATCGTCCGTAATCCTGGTCTTCGCGATGGGCGGTCTCGCCGGAATTGCATCCGGTTTCTTCGGTGGCTGGACCGATCGCATTATCGGCCGCATCTCTGACACGATCATGGCCTTTCCGTTGTTCGTGCTGGCAATGGGAATTGTCGCCGCGCTCGGCAATACAGTGACAAACATTGTGCTCGCTACCGCGATTATCAACTTCCCACTTTACGTTCGCGTCGCACGCGCGGAGGCTAATGTGCGACGCGAAGCTGGCTTTGTGCAGGCGGCGCGGCTGTCGGGCAACAGCGAATCCCGCATCCTGCTCACGCATATCCTTCCGAACATCATGCCGATCATGATGGTCCAGATCTCGCTCACGATGGGATATGCGATTCTCAATGCCGCGGGCCTCTCCTTTATTGGGCTTGGCGTACGTCCGCCTACTCCTGAATGGGGAATCATGGTCGCGGAAGGCGCCGGTAATATCATCTCCGGCGAATGGTGGATCGCGCTGTTTCCCGGGCTCGCGCTGATGCTGGCGGTTTTCTGCTTCAACCTGCTGGGCGACGGATTGCGCGATCTAGTCGATCCGCAACGGAGGACGTAGTTTCGATGATGGCAAGACGCACGCGTAAGAAAGCCAGGCCCAGAGTAACGGGCGATGTACCAACTTCAATGCCACTGCTCGAGGTGCGCGATCTGACCGTTGAATTCGCGACGCGGCGCGGCGTCGTTCGTGCAATCGAACATGTGGACGTCGCCGTCGCTAAAGGCGAGACCCTGGGCATCGTCGGTGAATCCGGCTCCGGCAAATCGGTCACGTCCTACGCGGTCATGCGTATTCTCGACCGCGCGGGTCGCATTATTCAGGGTTCTGTGCTGTTCTCCGGCCTCGATCTCATCACCAAGTCGGACGCCGATATGCGCGATCTGCGTGGGCGCGAGATGTCAATGATCTTCCAAAACCCGCGCGCGGCATTAAACCCAATCCGCAAGATCGGCCATCAGATCGAAGACGTGCTGTTGCAGCATGCACAGGTCGGCAATCAAGACGTCGGCGAGTACGCAATCCAGATGCTCGATCAAGTGCAGATCGCCCGGCCACGTGAGCGCTACCACGCCTATCCCTTCGAGCTGTCCGGCGGGATGTGCCAACGCGTCGTGATCGCCCTTGCGCTCGCCTGCCGGCCGCAACTGCTGATCGCCGACGAACCGACCACAGGTCTCGACGTCACAACGCAGAAGGCCGTGATGGACCTTGTGGTCGAACTAACTCGCAAGCGCGACATGTCATCAATCCTGATAACTCATGATCTCGGCGTTGCCGCCGCTTACTGTAACCGTCTCGTCGTGATGCAAAATGGCCATGTGGTCGAAACGGCGAAGTCCCAGACCATCTTTAGCAAACCGTCGCACGCCTATACCCGCAAGTTAATGCGTGCGACGCCGCGCCCCGGTGTTTCGCTGCGCGAGTTGCTACCGGAGGACGTCCGCGCGCCAAGGCCTAAGGCATCCCCAGCCCGCGGCGCCGGCGCACCGCTCCTGACGGTTGAAAAGTTGGTGAAGGAATATCCGCGCAAGCGTGACGTTACCCTGTTCGCCCGCCTATTCGGCCCGAAGCCGCCGATCGAACAGGAAATCTTCCGCGCGGTCGATGGCATCAGTTTCAGTATCAAGCGTGGTGAAAGTGTTGGTCTCGTTGGTGAGTCTGGGTGCGGTAAATCAACGACCTCCATGATGCTGATGCGGCTGATCGACAAGAGCTCGGGGCTAATCATGTTCGACGGCGAGAACATTGGCGAAATTCCACCGCGCGATTTCACGAGGCTGCCGCTGCGCAAGCGCATCCAGATGGTTTTTCAGGACCCGACTGATAGTCTTAATCCTCGCTATACCGCTGCCCGTGCAATCGCCGATCCAATTTTGCGCCTGGGCGATATCTCAGGCGGTGATGAAGTGCGCGCTCGCTGCGAACAACTCGCCCAGCGGGTCGGGCTGCCGAACGAGCTCCTTGACCGGTTTCCACATCAGCTCTCCGGCGGACAGAAAGCGCGTGTGGGAATAGCACGCGCGATCGCGCTCAAACCTGACCTCGTGGTCTTGGACGAGCCGACGGCAGCGCTCGATGTTTCAGTGCAGGCGGTCGTACTCAACCTGCTGCAGGATCTCAAAGATTCACTTGGAATGAGCTACCTGTTTGTGTCGCACGATCTCAATGTGGTGCGCCTGCTTTGCGATAGGGTCATCGTGATGCGGGCGGGACAGATCGTCGAGGAGGGACTGACTGAACAGATCCTTTCCGAGCCGCAGGCGAACTACACGCGCGAATTGCTCGCCGCCATTCCCCATCCTCCGGTGTAACCATGGCCGATCCGCTCGACAATTTTATTGCAGCAGCAGCAGCCGCGTTGTCGCTCCCGCTTAGGGAGGAATGGAAGCCATCGGTGAAGGCCAATCTAGACGTTACGCTGAAGCATGCAGCCTTTGTCGCCGAATTTGAGTTGCCAGACGATGCCGAACCTGCACCAATCTTCAAGGCTTAATGCCATGCCCGATATGGAATGGGGCACCGCAGCCAAAATTGCGGCCGCGGTCTCGCGTGGTCAAACCACAGCGAGAGCCGTCGTTGACGGTGCGCTCGCGCGCATTGGGAAGCTCAATCCGACGCTCAACGCGTTCACTACCGTGACCGCCGAGCGTGCGCGATCACGCGCGAGGACAATCGATTCCGTTCGGGACAAGTCCAGTCTTCCGCTTGCGGGTGTCCCTTTCGCCGTGAAAAATCTCTTCGATGTTACAGGGATCGCGACGATCGCGGGTTCGAAAATCAACCGCAGCAACCCGCCCGCGGATAAAGATTGCCCACTAATCGAGCGCCTCGAAGCCGCCGGCGCCATTCTGGTTGGCGCGCTCAACATGGGCGAATACGCTTACGATTTTACTGGAGACAACGCGCACGACGGCCCCTCGCGCAACCCGCACGACGTGACACGGATGACCGGCGGCTCTTCCGGCGGTTCGGGTAGCGCAGTTGCCGGCGGCATGGTGCCCTTTGCGCTTGGCTCGGACACCAATGGGTCGATCCGAGTGCCCTCTTCGCTCTGCGGCATTTTCGGTCTCAAACCGACCTACGGTCGACTAACGCGCGCACGTACATTCCCTTTCGTGGCTAGTCTTGATCATCTCGGCCCTTTTGCACGATCGGTTGGCGATCTCGCGCTTTCCTATGACGCCATGCAGGGCCCACCTGAAGGTGATGACGGCTGCACCGGACGTCCGGTTGAGTCTGTGACACAAGAGATCGAGGAAGGCATGGGCGACCTGCGCATTGCGACTGCAAGCGGATATTTCCAAGAAGGCGCATTTCCCGAGGCATCCGAAGCGCTTGATCGTGTTGCCAAAGCGCTTGGTGTGAGTGCCGATGCCGAAATCCTTGAGGCCGCGCGTGCCCGCGCGGCCGCTTACCTGATTACGGCAACAGAAGGCGCCGCTCTGCATCTCGATCGTCTGCGCGCGCGCGCTGCCGACTTCGATCCAGCCGTACGTGACCGTTTGCTTGCAGGCGCTATGGTTCCAGCCACGTTGGCGGTAAAAGCGCAAATCTTCCGCCGTTGGTATCGCGAGCGCATTCTCGAGTTATTTGATCGTTTTGATGCGATCCTTGCGCCGGCCACCCCCTGCACAGCGCCCAAAATAGGCCAGCAGACATTCGTGCTCGGCGGCAAGGAATTGCCCATACGGCCAAATCTGGGGATTTACACGCAACCGATATCGTTCGTTGGCCTGCCGGTTGTCACTGTCCCAGTGCCGCTCAAGCCTCTACCGATCGCAGTCCAGATCATCGCACCGCCCTGGCGAGAGGACGTTGCCTTGCGCATCGCTCGCACTTTGGAGCAGATGGGCGTCGTCACCGCGCCAAGACCAATAGCGCTGTCATGAGCATGATTTCCGTCGCCGAGACCGCTTCTGAGCCTGTCCGCCGCCGCACGCGTGCCGAGGAGCTGCGTTTGCAACTCGCCGACGAAATCGTGCGCGGCGGATTTGCACCTGGGACCGCGCTTGATGAGATCAACCTCGCCCGGCGTTTCAACGTGTCCCGCACCCCGGTGCGCGAAGCGATCCGGATGCTCACTGCCAGCGGGCTTGTTGAGGCCCGCGCGCATCGGGCTGCAGTGGTCGCGCGGCCGAGCGCGCAACACCTCGCGGGCATGTTTGAAGTGATGGCCGAGCTCGAGGCATTATGCGCTGGCTTTGCCGCCGAGCGCATGACGAGCATCGAGCGTCGCGGACTTGAGACTATTCACGAACAGTTGCGCTGCTTAATTCAGGGCGGCGGCCCTCAGCGCTATCACGAAGTGAATGAAGGGTTTCACTCCGCGATCTATGCCGGCTCGCATAACAGTTATCTCGTCGAGATGACACTCGCAACGCGCGCGCGCGTACAGCCGTTCCGTCGCGCGCAATTTCGCAATCTTGGACGTCTTACGAAGTCACATGCCGAGCACAATCGAGTGGTGCAGGCAATTCTGCGGGGCGAAAGCGCAATGGCCGCGCAAGCAATGCGCGCACATATCATCACGGTGCGCGAGGAGTACGAGACCTATAGTGGCTCGCTTTAGGCTGGCATCTTTTCCGCCAGGAACCCGCGCCAACCACCAAATTCTGTGATATCGGGCGCGTTCGCGGTAGCCGCCGCTTCGACGAGAAAACCTTTCACGCTACTGCCGTCGGACAGATTGACGGTGCCGATCGATAGCGGCGAAGGCACGCTCGCGACAAACCGACCGAATGCCTCAAGCGACAGGCTCCAGACTTCAATTTCGATTGCCGCACCTTTTCCGCCAATCACACGGAGCAATCCAGGCTTCGGCGGCTGCGTCGGCAACAGAAAAAGCCGGTACTCCGGCGACGTGCACGTTGTCTGCAATAGCCGTCCGCCAAGCTCTTGCAACTCGCCGTTCAGCGGTAGTCCCGACAAATGCGCGCCCACGACTGCCATCGCAACTTCACCAGAGGAGGGCTCGGAGGTAACGGGCGACAGGTTGGATTGCCGCTCATTTAGCGCGCCAAGCAGAAGTTTCGTGTCAGCGTGAAATACCCGACCGATTTCGGCAAGCCGCGCGTCATTCCTCGCGGGCGCGAGCAAAGTGATACCGAATGGTATTCCATCATCTGTGATGGATGCCGGCAACGCGAGGCCGCATAGGTCCAGCAGATTAACAAAATTTGTGTAGATACCGAGCCGGCTGTTGAGCTGGATCGGATCGGCGAGCACCTCTTTGACGGAGTACACTGTCGGCGCGGTCGGAAGCGCGAGTACATCGATCGAGTTGAAAATTTCGCAAGAGATACAGCTCAATTCTTTGAGCCGGTAGAACGCAGCGAAGGTGTCCATAGCACTCGGCTGCATGCCTTTGACAAGGATTTCGCGCGTTACAGGATGGATAGCGTTAGGTTTAGACATGATCAGCGCACGAGCAGCAAGCGTCCGTTCGGCCACCCAAGGCCCCTCATAAAGAAGCCGCGCGGCCTCGTAGAACGGTTCGATATCGATCTCGACAACGTTGCAGCTGAGCTGGACCAATCGTTCAAGGGCGGCCGCGTAAGCCGTTTCATATCTCCTATTGCCGAAGAACAAACGCTGAATAGTACGTGGTGCGCCTACCGTCATCCGGGCGCGCATGGCGCCCAACTTTCCAAGCGTCCAGCTGCGCGAATAAGGATCTGCACTATCCGGACCAGCCACGACCTTAAGTGCCGTCCAAGCATCCTCAACGGTCAGCGCGAAAATCGATACGCAATCGAGGGTACGACAGGCCGGTACCACGCCTGCCATTGAAATGAGACCAAGGCTCGGTTTCAGACCGACGATATTGTTTAAGCCCGCTGGCACGCGGCCCGAGCCCGCCGTATCCGTGCCGAGAGCAATTGGCACGATCCCAGCGGCCACAGCGACGGCTGAACCGGAACTCGAGCCGCCCGGTATGAGGTCGGCCTTGAACGTGTTTTTCGGCACGCCATACGGTGAACGCACGCCGACGAGACCCGTCGCGAATTGATCGAGATTAGTTTTGCCGATGACAATTGCACCGGCGTCGCGCAGTCGCGCAACCGCCGTGGCGTCTCGCTCCGGGGTATAGGCAAACTCTGGACACGCGGCCGTGGTGGGGAAGCCGACGGCATCGATATTGTCTTTGATCGCAACTGGAATTCCGTACAGCGGCCGCTCGCGCATACTCGCCGGCAAGGCGCGTGCTTCCGCAATCGCGTTCTTCTCGTCGCACAGTGTGATAAAGATGGCAGGGTCGTTGCACGCACGCAGTCGCTGGTAACTGCGCATGACGGTTTCTGCTGGCGTCTGTTTGCCCGCACGATGCGACGCGACAATGGCAGCGACTGTTTCGACCAAAGAGCACTCTCAGGACCAAAGGTTTGCGTTGCTCGGCGCAACGCTCCCCTATTTGTGCGGGAATTAGGCAGACACTGCAACGGGTACACCGAACACTTTGCGATGCCCAAGCAATGTCCGCTTTACCCCCGAAGCGGCGGCTATTGATCGGCTATATCGATTTATCGAAAGCAGGATCAGCTGAGCTAACCCGAGAGCAATTTCTCAAATCGGTAGCAGCGACAAACACGCGCGAAACTTCAAATTCGTTTCGCAAGATACCGACGCGCCCGCTGTTAAAGCGCCCAGCTAGCCTGCCCGCCTATACTGAGTGTCGCCCGAAGATGCATGCAACGCATCAGCTTGCTGATCTTCCATTTCAGCAAGGTGATGGTAGGTGCGCTGCAACTTCTCCAACCTCTCGCGACAATCCTCGTCGAAGGTCCGTCTTGCTAGCTCGGCGCACTTTTCAGCCTGTTCCCTAAAAAATCTGGAATCAGCCTGTTTCTTGAAGAACTTCGAAGAAGCCATCTTGCAGCCTCCCGAGTTCCCGGCTTTTGCATTGCAGCATTTCTTATTTCGCAACGCAACAACAATTCGCAGATTCTCAAGAGATTTTTAGGCGCAAGCTCCACCGCAGCGACCATGTCCGCTTTGGGCCAATAGCGGACATGACCCATATCGCGCGCTTGGCGATGCGTGCGCCGTCCGTGGTGCTCACTTATCGACCGCAATGATCACAAATACCGTTATCGCGACGATGGCGATCCCCGCCGATCCCACGACTCTTGCCCACCATAACGTATTAGTTGCGAGAGGCGGTCGTCGCTTAAAGGGCGGCAATCGAAATGCCACCCAGGCCACAACGCAGGCGACACAAGCTTCAACGAAAATAGGACTGGTCAATTCTGCTTTATCCGACAACAAAATCAGAAAATTAAGTGCGTATGCCACTTGCAATAAAATGAATGCTACACCGATTCCTCGCGCGGGACGCTCTTCCATAATTGCGGTATGCGCGACTAACGCCAATGACATACCACCGAGGCTGCCAAGGCCTGCAGCAATCACACCCACAATGGTTTGGTTGTTGCCACGGAAAAGATCGACCAGCTTATGAACGACAGGGTTATCGACAGCATAAATAGCAATCACTCCAACGGCGGGGCTGATGACCATGTAGAGGACGACGAACAATAGAAATGCGCCAATACCCCGCCAACTCATAACGCCCCCAACTCTTATCTAGCAGCCTGCCTTTTATAACCTTCACCGAATCGGTCGCATGCGTCTACGATTCGGTGATGTGCTGAACTATCAGGAACCCCGCCACAAGAAAGAGCAGTCCGCCGCCGAGGAACAGCGCGGTTCGAGCGCGGGCGACATGGCGTCCGTGACCGGCAATAGCCCCGATGAGCAGGTAAAGTCCGACTGGCAGGCAGGTGATGGTGGCCCAGAAGGCTGGCACGTAGGAAAAGCCGTCTTCATTCGGATCACCCCAAACCTTGATCGGCGGGATCAGGCTCAGACCCCACAACATAAACATCATAGTGGAGACGACGAGAAAGATGGCACGCAGCTTCGGCGATGCCGTTATTTCCGTTTGGTCCACGCGGCCCCCTGCGGAATGAGCGTGCATCTAGCCTACCAGAGCGTTCGGGGCATCGCAGCGACGTAAACCTGCACCGGGAAAGGCACGCCCGCGTCCGATTTCGGTCATAAGCAGACATTTGCGGTGCAGAGAGGCATGTCTGCTTTACCCCCGAAAGCGGACATGTGCGGTGCAACTAACGATGTCCGCTATGGGCCAATAGCGGACATAGCTCCCTGCGTTCGCGGGCCTTAGCTTACAGCCTTAATGGCTATCACGTTGTGAGCCGCCAGCGGGCGGCGAATGCCCTTGAGTGCAAAATCGCCGACCGATTCAACCGTTACGTTCTCCTCAACGGCCATCAGGACACGGGGGCTAATCAAGATTTGCCCCGGCTTAGCCTCGTCGCAAAGTCGCGACGCGACATTGGATACCGTTCCGATGGCGGCATAGTCGAAGCGTCCCTCGAAGCCGATGGTGCCGAGTGTGGCGAAGCCGTGCGCTATGCCGATGCCAAAGCCGATGTCGTGCCCCCAGCGGCGCCACGTTTCGGTCAAGGCTCCGATGGCGTCACGCATTTCGAGCGCCATTAGTACGGCTTGGAGTGCTGGGTTCTCCACTGGAACCGGGTCGTTGAAGACCACCATGACACCGTCGCCCGCATACCGTTCAAGTGTGCCACTGTATTTGATGATCTTCTCGCCGACCGCCGCGTGGTACTCGCGCAGCAGGG
>Ga0187777_10001075_pt1 | contig 17850 bp, 12 predicted proteins | sample 1015_Q2_SP5_10_M_FD_132416 | JGI IMG/M metagenome (GOLD analysis project Ga0187777, IMG submission 132416) | Tropical peat soil microbial communities from peatlands in Department of Meta, Colombia - 1015_Q2_SP5_10_MG | ecosystem: Environmental > Terrestrial > Soil > Wetlands > Peat | place... | reverse complement strand
TTGCGCAGCCGGAGCGAAGAACAGTTGCACGCGCGTCGTCTCAAGGCGACGGCCAGTACGAAACATCCGGGCAAACTCATTGGCACCGCGCAGTCGGTAGCGACGCGTCACGCGGCGCTCCCTGCACGAGCGGGCCTTCAGACGACGAGCCTGGAGCGGCCCTTCGCGCGGCGCGAAGCGAGCACCTTGCGACCGCCGACCGAGCGCATTCTGGCGCGAAAACCGTGGGTGCGCTTGCGCCTTACCACGGAGGGCTGGAACGTACGTTTCATGGATCCGCCTGCTGGGAAAAAGCCTTGTATTAGAGCTTTTTGCCTGCGGCCCTGTCAAGGTAAATCATGGCGAGACGGTTGTGGATAACTCGCTCCGGTTGCGGGTACAATTCGCCCGTCGCGGGCTTTGCCGACGCGCCCGCTCCGTAATTGCAGCAGAACCCCGAAGCGCCCTATGTCTACGCCCTCGTTCTGGGCGGGCTGTCTCGATGCCTTCAGGCGCGAGCTGACTCCGCAGCAGTTCAACACCTGGATCCGGCCGCTGCGCCTGGAAGCCGACGATGACGGGCTGCGTCTCGTCGCACCAAACCGGTTCGTACTGCAGTGGGTCAAGGAGCGCTTTGCAGGGCGCATCGCGGAGTTCGCCCAGATGGAGACAGGCCAGTCGTTGCGGCTTGTGCTCACGGTAGCAGACGCCCAGGGGCGCAGGGAGGCTCCCGCGGTGCCAAGCACGTCCGAGGCGGCCCGGGCGCCAGACCGGCGCAGTGAGCAAGCAAGCCTCAACCCTGCCTTCTCCTTCGCGACCTTTGTTGCCGGCAAGGCGAATCAGCTGGCGCGGGCCGCCGGGCTACAGGTCGCCGAGCACCCGACGTCGTACAACCCGCTGTTCGTCTACGGCGGCGTCGGACTGGGCAAGACGCACCTGATCCAGGCGATCGGTAATCACATTCTGGACAGCAATCCGAGCGCCAAGATCCGCTATATCCACGCCGAAACCTACGTCTCGGATGTCGTCCGTGCCTACCAGCACAAGGCGTTCGATGACTTCAAGCGCTACTACCGCTCGCTCGACCTGCTGCTCGTCGATGACATCCAGTTCTTCAGCGGCAAGTCGCGCACGCAGGAGGAGTTCTTCTACCTGTTCAACACGCTCATCGAAGCGCATAAGCAGGTCGTCATCACTTGCGATACCTATCCGAAAGAGATCTCCGGCATCGAGGAGCGGCTCATCTCGCGTTTCGGGTGGGGGCTTACCGTGGCGCTCGAACCGCCCGAGCTGGAGATGCGCGTCGCAATCCTGCTGTCCAAGGCCGCCGTCTCCGGCATGAAGCTCGACGAGCAGGTCGCTTTTTTCATTGCCAAGCACATTAGGTCGAACGTACGCGAACTCGAGGGAGCCCTCAAGCGCGTGCTGGCCTACTCGAGCTTTCACGGGCAGGAGATCTCCCTGGCGCTCGCCAAGGATGCGCTGCGGGATCTGCTCGCCGTTCAGAACCGCCAGATCTCGATCGAGAACATCCAGAAAACCGTCGCGGACTACTACAAGATCCGCATTTCCGACATGCACTCCAAGAAGCGCTCGCGGGCAGTCGCCCGCCCACGCCAGGTGGCTATGGCGCTCGCCAAGGAGCTCACCCAGCTATCGCTGCCCGAGATCGGAAGTAATTTTGGCGGCCGCGATCATACGACGGTGCTTCACGCCTGCCGTCAGATAGCAAAGCTGCGCGAAGCCGTTCCCGAGATCAGCCATGACGTCAATTTTCTGCTGCAGGTGCTCCGGAACTGACCACTGTTGGGGCGTCCCGAAGGTAGGAATATCGCGCAAAGCAGTTTATAATTTGGGGGTTATGCGCGTGTCGGAATTGCCGGGTTTTTCGTCCCCAATCGACCCACCGATTGTCCCGTTGTTTCCCGCAGCGTTTGCCATTTGTCAAGGCGTGGATTTCACATCAAATTTCTCGGTTGTCCCGGATTTCTGCCGACTCTAATTAGCTATTCTTAGGTTTAAAGAAAATGCAACTAAAGCAGATTCCCCGAGACGCATTGTTAAAGCCGCTGCAGGCAGTTTCCGGAATTGTTGAGCGCAGACACACGCTACCGATTCTGGCAAATGTTCTTTTGGAGCAGAAGGACGGACGCCTCTTCGTTACGGCAACCGACCTCGAAATGCAGATTACCGCCAACAGTGACCTTGCTGGCAAGCAGGATCAGTCAGTCACCGTGGGTGCGCGAAAACTGCAGGACCTTCTTCGTGCCTTGCCGGAGGGCGCAACGCTCAGCGTGGAAACGGCCTCTGGCAAGATGACCGTGCGTGCGGCTCGCTCGCGCTTCAATCTGCAAACGCTTCCGGCAACCGACTACCCGCGCATGGGCCTCTCCAAGGAACAGCAGCAGAGCATCAGCCTGCCGCAGCGCCAGTTTCGCGGGCTGCTCAAGCTGGCAGAGTTTGCGATGGCCCAACAGGACATCCGCTACTACCTCAACGGCATGCTGTTGGTGATCGACAAGGGAACGTTGCAGGCGGTTGCCACCGACGGCCATCGCCTCTCCTATGCCAGTATCTCGGTTCCGGGGGACTACGCGCGGCAGGAGGTAATCCTTCCCCGCAAGACGGTGCTCGAACTCGGCAAGCTGCTCGAGGACAGTGATGATGCGCTAGCCATCGACATTCTCGCCAACCAGGTGCGATTCCGCTTCTCGAACATCGAGCTGGTGAGCAAAGTCGTCGACGGGAAGTTTCCCGACTACAACCGCGTCATTCCGACCGCCCACTCGAAGCGGCTCGAACTCTCGAGAAGCGAGCTCCTGCAGGCGCTGCAGCGCGCGGCTATCCTGTCGAACGAGAAGTTTCGTGGGGTGCGCCTCGTGCTCGGCAGCGGTCAGCTCAAAATCATCTGCACGAACAGCGAGCAGGAAGAGGCGGAGGAGGAACTCGAAGTCGACTACCGTGGCGAGGGTCTCGATATCGGCTTCAACATAACTTATCTGCTGGACGTGTTGCAGAATGTGACCACCGACAAGGTCGTGCTCTCTCTCGGCGATGCGAACTCCAGCGCATTGATCACGATGCAGGACAGGGCTGATTACAAGTATGTGGTCATGCCGATGCGGATCTGACAGTGTCGGATCTTCCCGAGCCGACCGAGGCGCCGACTCGGACTTCGAGTCGGCGTCGCCGTTTAATGGATATAGAGAAACGAGCAAGTAGCGAATGACCGAAGCGAACTCCAGGCCCGCCGAGAACGGCAGCGGCGACTACGACTCGAACAGCATCAAGGTCCTCAAGGGCCTCGAAGCCGTGCGCAAGCGGCCCGGGATGTACATCGGCGATACATCGGACGGCACGGGCTTGCACCACATGGTGTTCGAGGTCCTGGACAATGCCATCGACGAAGCTCTGGCCGGCTATTGCGACGAGATAAAGGTCGTCATTCACGCTGACAACTCGGTGTCGGTACTCGACAACGGTCGCGGGATCCCCACCGACATCAAGGAGGACGACGAGCAGAAGCGCTCGGCAGCCGAGATTGTCATGACGGAACTGCATGCCGGCGGGAAGTTCGATCAGAACTCGTACAAGGTCGCCGGGGGACTGCACGGGGTCGGGGTATCGGTAGTTAACGGGCTCTCGGAGTGGCTGAAGCTCAGAATTTGGCGCGATGGCAAGGCCTACCAGATGGAGTTTCGCGACGGTGTAGCGGTGGCCCCGCTCGCCATGATTGGACCGACCGAGCGGCGCGGCACCGAAGTCCACTTCAAGGCCTCCGAGGTGACCTTCGGCAAGATCGAGTACCACTACGAGATACTGGCGCGGCGCATCCGCGAACTCTCGTTCCTGAACAACGGAGTGAAGATCGAGTTGCTCGACCAGCGCGATGGCAAGAGCGAGAACTTCGCCTTTTCGGGAGGCATTAAGGGCTTCGTGGAGTACATGAATCGCACGAAGACTGCGCTGCACTCGAAGATCTTCTACGCGAGCGGCGAGAAGGACGGCGTGACCGTCGAGGTGGCGATGCAGTGGAACGACTCGTACGCCGAGAACGTGCAATGCTTCACCAACAACATTCCGCAGCGCGACGGCGGTACCCACCTCACGGGCCTGAGGCAGGCGATGACGCGCACGCTGAACAACTATATCGAGAAGGAGGAGCTCGCCAAGAAGGCGAAGGTCGAGACCAGCGGCGACGACATGCGTGAAGGGTTGACTTGCGTGCTCTCCGTCAAGGCACCCGAGCCGAAGTTTTCTTCGCAGACCAAGGACAAGCTCGTCTCCTCGGAGATTCAGCCGATCGTGCAGGAAATCGTCGGCGGCAAGCTCGGTGAGTTCCTGTTGGAGAATCCGAGCGACGCGCGAATCATCTGCTCCAAGATCATCGACGCGGCGCGCGCGCGCGAGGCGGCGCGAAAGGCGCGCGAGCTTACGCGCCGCAAGGGCGTTCTCGACGGGATGGGATTGCCCGGCAAGCTTGCCGATTGTCAGGAGCGCGATCCTGCACTATGCGAACTTTACCTCGTCGAGGGCGACTCGGCCGGCGGCTCGGCGAAGCAGGGTCGCGACAGGAAATTCCAGGCGATCCTTCCGCTGCGCGGCAAAATACTCAATGTCGAACGGGCACGTTTTGACAAGCTCATTAGCTCGCAGGAGATCGTGACCTTGATTACTGCGCTCGGCACGGGCTTCGGCAAGGCCGAGGGCGACAAGGAGGACAAAGACGCTTTTGATGTGGCTAAGCTGCGCTACCACCGCATCATCATCATGACCGATGCGGATGTCGACGGCTCGCACATCCGGACGCTGCTGCTGACTTTCTTCTACCGTCAGATGCCGGAGCTGGTCGAGCGCGGCCACATCTATATTGCCCAACCGCCGCTGTACAAGGTGAAGCAGGGAAAGGAGGAGAGCTACCTTACGGACGACCACGGGCTCAATCAATTCTTGCTCAAGGTCGCGCTCAAGGGTGCCGAGGTACTCCCCGGGGCCGAGCGGCCGGCGCTCTCGGGACAGGCGCTCGCCAACGTCGCCCGGCAGTATCTGCTCGCCGAAGCAGTTATCGAGCGCCTGTCACGGGTGATCGAGCCGGCGGCGCTGCGGGCGCTACTGGGTGGGGTCCGCATCGACCTGTCCAGCGAGGATTCGGCGGCGGCGAGCGCGGCGGCGATGACGAAGGCAATTGCCGACCCCGAAATCCGGGTCGAGGCGCGCTACGATGAACAAACCGAACTGAACCGCCTGTTCATTGTGCGCACGCGCCACGGAACCGCGCACACGACCTCGCTCGATGCCGAGTTTCTTATGAGTGGCGACTACGCGCCGATCAAGGCTGCTGCGGAGGTGCTGCAAGGGTTGATGCGTCCCGGGTCGAGCGTGCGTCGCGGCGAGCGGGCCGCGGCTGCCGCCTCCTTTGCCGCGGCGCTCGAGTGGCTGCTTGCCGAGGCGAGGAGCGCCGTGAGCATCCAGCGCTATAAAGGCTTGGGAGAAATGAACCCCGGGCAACTCTGGGAGACGACGATGGACCCGCAGGCCCGGCGCCTGCTCAAGGTCCAGATCGAGGACGGTATCTCCTCCGACGAGATATTCACTACGCTGATGGGCGAGGAAGTCGAGCCCCGGCGCGCATTCATCGAGAGCAATGCGCTCGGCGTGCGCAATCTCGACGTTTGATATTCCCGCCACGGCCGCACCGGCGCGGCGGCGACCGCGATGAACCCTGATCACCGCACGCTTCTTGCGCAGCTAGGGATCGAAGCTGGGAATCCGGGCGCCTGCGCGGGCCCGGCGGCTTGGCGCGGGAGCGGCTCTCAGCTCACCTCGCACAATCCCGCGGATGGATCTGGGATCGGGACGGTGGCGACGGCCGGGCCGGCGGATGTTGATATGGTGCTGCACGCTGCCGTCGCCGCGGCGCACGCTTGGCGCGAGGTTCCAGCGCCCAAGAGGGGCGAGGTCGTACGGCGCTTGGGCCTGTTGCTGCGCGAGCAAAAGGACGCGCTGGGTACGCTGGTATCGCTCGAGAACGGCAAGATAAAGGCAGAAGGCGACGGCGAGGTGCAGGAGATGATCGACATCGCCGACTTCGCCGTGGGCCAGGCGCGCATGCTCTACGGCAAGACGATGCACTCGGAACGCCCGGCACACCGGATGTATGAGCAGTGGCAGCCGCTGGGCGTGGTGGGGGTCATCACGGCATTCAACTTTCCCGTTGCGGTGTGGGCGTGGAATGCGCTCATCGCCGCGGTTTGCGGCAACGCGACGATCTGGAAACCCTCACCGAAGACGCCGCTCGCGGCGATCGCGGTACAGCGCCTGTGCAACCGCGTCATCGAGGAGTTGCAACTGCCGCCGATCTTCACGCTCATCGTCGACGCGAAGCGCGATGCGGCCACGAGACTCGCAACCGATCCGCGGATCGCGCTCGTCTCGTTCACTGGCTCCTCTGCAGTCGGACGTCAGATCGCGCAGACCGTCGCCGGCCGCTTCGGCCGCTGTCTGCTCGAATGCTCGGGCAACAACGCCATCCTCGTCGCCGAGGATGCCGATCTCGATCTGGTCGTGCCTGCCGTGCTCTTCGGCGCAGTGGGAACAGCTGGGCAACGCTGCACGACGACGCGCCGGCTGATCGTCCACGAGTCGCTCGAAGCGGAGGTGCTCCGGCGGCTGCAAAAGGCCTATGCGCAGGTGCGCGTAGGCGACCCGCTCGAGGCCGCCACACTAATGGGGCCGCTCATCGACGCGGCCGCGGTCGAGAGTTTCCGCGCCGCGGTGCAGGAAGTGCTCGCGGCGGGCGGGGAAGTCGTCTGCGGTGGCGTTGTGCGGCCAGGCCCTGGGTTCTTCGTGGAGCCTACGATCGTGCGCGGCGTAGACAACGCCTGGCCGGTCGTGCAGCGGGAGACTTTCGGCCCGATCCTCTACGTGATGACCTTTCGCGATCTGGCCCGGGCGATCGCCATGCATAATGCGGTGCCGCAAGGGCTGTCGTCCGCAATCTTCACGCGCAACCTGCGCAGCGCCGAGACCTTCCTTTCGGCGGGGGGAAGCGATTGCGGCATCGCCAACGTGAACATCGGTACGTCCGGAGCTGAGATCGGCGGAGCGTTCGGCGGGGAGAAGGAGACCGGGGGTGGGCGCGAAGCAGGGTCGGATGCGTGGCAGGCTTACATGCGCCGCCAGACGAGCACGATCAACTGGAGCCGCGAGCTGCCGCTCGCGCAGGGCATACGCTTCGGCTCAGGCTGACCCGCTAGGTGGCGGCGCGCTTGCGCGCCGTCGGTCGCGCCGCACTCTTCCTGCCCGCTACGGGTTTGCCGGGCTTGGCGCCACGCGCGCGCCCGGCCTTCGCGGCGAGGAGTGCCACCGCTTCGCGCAGCGTCACCGATTCGGCGGTCTGCTTGCCCGAGAGGGTCGCGTTGATGCCACCATGCTTGACGTAAGGGCCATACCGGCCTGCGTGCAATTCGACCGGTTGCTTGTCCTTGGGGTGCGGGCCGAGCACTTTCAGCGCGGCCGACCCGCGTGATCGCGTACCGCCGGCCTTCGCCCCCTCCCGCGGCTGGAACTCGAAGCCGATCTTGCCATCCGGCTGGCGCACGAGATAGGCAGCGAACGGTCGGCGCGTGCGGGCTGAGACGAACTGAAGTAGGTCGGTCTTTCCGGCGGCGAGCAGCTTTTGCATCTGAGCGCGCTCGATCGGCCGCTGCAGGATGACGCGCCCGGAGCGGAAATCGCAGGTCCTGTTCGGACCGACGGCGCGCTCGCATACGTACGCCGCCGGCAACTCGAAGACCTGGGCGCTGCACTTCGGGCAGCTGCCGAGCGGCTCCTGCCCGGTGAAGTCTGGAGCCTCACCCGCGTCCGCGCCGTCGCCGAAATCGAACTGCGCCTCGTACGCGTCGTTGAGCTTCAGTCGCGCGGCGAACGGCCGCCCGAGCTTGCTGCGAAATCCCTCCAGCGGTCCGACCGCGCGCTCGGTGAGCAGGGTCTCCGCCTCCGGTATCTCGAGCTGCCGGCCGGCGATGATCTTCCACAACCCGAAGTCGCATGACTGGCACTGGAACTTCTTGTACTTCTCGTGTACCTCTCCGCCGCACTTCGGGCAGCGTGCGGTCAGCGTAGCGAAATCCCCGGGGATGGTGTCGCTCTCGTAGTTCTTCGCTTGGCTTACGATGTGCTTGGTCATGCGCACGATCTCGCGCATGAACTGCTCGCGCTTGAGCTTGCCATGCTCCATCTGCGCGAGCTTGAACTCCCACTCGGCCGTGAGCTCGGGTGAGAAGAGCTCGGGAATACCTAGCCCGTGAAGCAGTGTCATCAGCGAGAACGCCTTTGCGGTCGGGGTGAGCTCGCGACCGTCCCGGTGAACGTATTTCTCCTGGATTAGACCCTCGATGATCTGCGCACGCGTAGCAGGCGTGCCGAGGCCCTTTTCCCGCATTGCCTCGCGCAATTCGTCATCCTCGATCGTTTTCCCCGCACCTTCCATTGCAGAGAGCAGCGTGGCCTCGGTGTATCGCGCGGGCGGGCGAGTCCGGTTGGCAACCACGCGTACCTCGTGGGTGGCGACCTGCTCGTTCGGCAGGACCTTGGCGAGCATGGCCTCTTCGCCGGACTGGGCGTCCTTGCCGTAGACGGCGAGCCAGCCAGGACTGACGAGCACCTTGCCCTCCGTCTTGAACGGCTGCTGCTCGACTCGGGTGATGCGCGTCGTGAGAAGGTATTCGGCCGCGGGATAGAACACCGCGAGGAAACGCTTGACGACCAGATCGTAGAGCTTCGCTTCCGCCTCGCTCAGGGTCTTGGGCCGCTGCAGCGTCGGGATGATGGCGAAGTGATCGGAGATCTTCGCGTTGTCGAAAATCCGCTTGTTGGGCTTGACCCACTTCGCCTTGAGCACCTGCGACGCGAAAGGCGCGTAAGGCCTGATCTCGCGCAACGACTCAAGCGTGTCCCGGACCGTGGCGAGGTAGTCCTCGGGCAACGCACGGGAGTCCGTGCGCGGATAGGTCAGGACCTTGTGTTTCTCGTAGAGTGCCTGGGCCAGGGAGAGCGTCGTACGGGCGGAGAAGCCGAAGCGGCCGTTCGCGTCGCGCTGCAGGCTCGTGAGGTCGTACAGCAATGGCGCGCTCTGGGAGGATGGCTTGGTCTCCTCCGTGACGACGCCCGATTTGCCCTCGCAGCCTTGCGCGATCGCTCGCGCCTTCTCCTCGTCCCACAAACGCTCGGGTCGCGCGTCGGGCTCCTCCTCGGATTTGCGAAACTGCTCGTCGAACCACCGCCCTTCGTACTGCCCGCCACGGGCGCGGAACGTGGCTTGGACCTCCCAGTAGTCGCGCGGCTGGAAACCGCGGATCTTCTCTTCGCGCTCGACCAGAATGGCGAGCGTGGGTGTCTGCACGCGCCCGACGGTCGTAAGCTGGAAGCCGCCCGACTTGGAGTTGAAAGCGGTCATGGCGCGCGTTCCGTTGATGCCGACCAGCCAGTCGGACTCCGACCGGCAAACGGCGGCGTCGGCGAGCGGACGCATGGTCTCGTCGCTGCGCAGCGCACCGAAACCGTCGCGAATCGCGCCCGGAGTCATCGATTGAAGCCACAGGCGCCTGATGGGCTTGCTCGTGTGCGCGTACTGGACGATATAGCGGAAGATCAACTCCCCCTCGCGACCAGCGTCGCAGGCATTGATGAGCTCCGTGACGTCCTTGCGCTTGGCGAGCTTGAGCAGGAGCCTCAAGCGCGCCTCGGTTCTCTCTATCGGCTTGAGCGAGAACTTCGATGGAATCGCTGGCAGATGAGTGAACGTCCACTTTCCGCGTTTGACTTCCTCCTCCTCGGGCATGCCGATTTCGAGCAGATGGCCGATCGCCGACGAGAGCACGTAGCGGTTGCCCTCGAAATACTCGTCATGACGCGTGAGCCCACCCAGTGCCCGCGCGATATCGGCGGCCACGGAGGGCTTCTCGGCGATGATGAGGCTCTTGGCCATCGGCCGTGGTTCGGTCTTGGGTGCGAAAACGACCGCAGATGATAAGCAAGGAGTGGGTGCCGGGACAAGCGACCGATTTTGCGGACGGTCCGGCAAATGCGCACGGGCCGCCGTCGCGGGTCAGCGCATGATCAGTCGCGGCGCTGGTACAAAGCGCCGGGCAGGCTCACGACTCGACCCGCGACTTCGAGCTCGACGAGCGCAACCGTGATCGATTCGGCCGAAAGCCCGGTGCGCCGCGCCAGCAGGTCGATTCCCGCCGGATCGTGACCGAGCGCGGCGAGTACTCGCGCCGCCGGTCCTTCCTTCGGCAACGATCCAGCGCGCGTGATCGGTTCGCTGCCTGTGCCCATCGCAGTTGGCTCGGCGCGCACGCCGAGTTCCTCAAGGACGTCCTGCGCGGTCTCGACGAGCTTCGCGCCTTCGCGGATGAGGCGATGCGCGCCCTTGGAAAAGGGGGAATGGATCGAGCCCGGGATTGCGAACACTTCGCGGCCCTGCTCGGCCGCGAGGCGCGCAGTGATCAACGAGCCGCTGTTGAGGGTTGCCTCGACGATGAGGACACCGCGTGCGAGACCGCTGATGAGTCGATTGCGCCGGGGAAAATTCTCGGGCAGCGGAGGCGTACCCAGCGCGAACTCAGAGAGCAACCCACCTTCGCTCGCGAGACGCTGCGCGAGATCTCGGTTGCCCGCCGGGTAGACCCGATCGAGCCCGGTGCCGACGACGGCGATGCTGCTCGCAGCCGCCGACAGCCCGCCGCGATGCGCTGCCGCATCGATCCCTAGCGCAAGCCCGCTCACGATCGTAAGCCCCGCGGCGGACAGCGCCGCAGCGAACGCCTGCGCGTGCTCGACGCCTTGTGGGGTTGCATTGCGGCTGCCCACGATGGCCACTGCGTCGTGCGTCAGTAGCTCCGGTCTCCCGACATAATAGAAAGCGGGCGGGGGATCGGCGATGGCGAGCAGCGCGCGCGGATACTCGGCGTCGTCCCAGGCGACAAGGCGATGGCCCGGTTCGCGCAGCCACTCTAGCGTGCGCTCGAGCAGCGAAGGATCGGGCCCGCGCTCGATCGCGGCGGCAACCTCGGCGGAAGCTAGCGCGGCCACGCTCTTTCTTGTCGCAGCGCGGAGCTCGAGCGGGCCTCCGAAGTGCTTGAGCAGAGTGACGAGGCTACGCGCACCCAAGCCCGGCAGGAGCTGCAGAGACGCCCAAGCCTCGACGCGGGCGTCGACATTCATTAGGCAAGCGCGAAGGAGCGTCTAGGGCTTGCGCACGATGTCCCCGGGGAAAACCGGGTCCGTCGTGTTCAGGACAATCGCGTAGGCGACCCGATCGAAGACGCGAAACACGAACACCAGGCCCGTGCGCTCGGACGGAATGTTCAAATACTGGGTCGGCGGGAGCAGAACCTTCGTCCGGTCCGTGGTGGTCGACAGGATGTCACTCGCTGCGTAGGGTCTCGGGTCGGCCATGACCGGGCCCGGGTGATAGACCGCGAGCACGCTGCCGATGTCGAGGCCGTCTTGAGCGCCACGGTCGAGCGTGACGATGTAACCCCGTCCGACCTCGTGCGCGTCGTTGGCGAGGTCGATGATTCGTCCCTCCACCAGCTTGTCAGGCGCGTGGGGCACGTAGTTGACGAGCACCTCGCGCGGGGCGGGCACCAGCAGATCGCCAACGAGAATCTCTTCGCGTGCGGCGGTTATGACCAGGGTGCTGACCTCGGCGAAGCGCTGGACTTGCGCCGTTCCGAGATAACGCATCTCATAGCCCAGGATCTCCTGGCTGTCGTAGGAGCGCAACACCCGTCCGGGTCGGTAGAGGACCCACTGGCTTCCAGCCCTTTCGTCGACATCGACCGCGTAGATGGTGTCGCCTTGTCCGCGTACGACGCGATTGTCGCGACCGGCGACGATCTTGCCGGCCCTCGGCAAGCCGTCGGGCCCGGTTACCAACGGACGCGTCAGGTACGGCTCGATGTCCTGCGCCGGGATGCTCGGGATCGCCTGCGCTTCGAGTTTCTCGACGCGCACCGTTGGCGAGACCCGCACGCTCCGGTCGAGCGTGAGCTGCCACTCGTCGCCTACACGGGTGAGAATCAAGACATCGCCCGGGTAGATCCAATGCGGGTTCTTGATCTGGTCGCGGTTCATGCGCCAGAGCTCGGGCCAGCGCCAAGGCTGTTTGAGAAACTTGCCCGCGATGTCCCACAGGGTGTCGCCCTTCTGCACCGTGTAGCGATCCGGCCGGTTTTCCTGAAGCTGGATTTCCTGAGCTCGCAGGGGCACTGAGGCGAGCAGGAGCGGCAGCAAGCAGGCCGAAACCAGCAACGACGCTGTGATAGACTTGACGCGCATGACGCCTCTCCGCAACTGAGTGGTTAAGCGGGCCTTGCTATCGTCCTAAACCGCCGCAAAATAAGGGCTTAGATGTGATTCTGCATCTCAAGTCTGCATTTTGCAAGCAATTATGGTCCTGAAGATCCTCGAATACCCCGACCCACGTCTCAGAAAGGTTGCAGCCGCGGTTCCAGGCGTCACCCCGGAAATTCGCAAATTGGTCAGGGACATGGCTGACACGCTGTATTCCGCGCCGGGGGTGGGGCTCGCCGCCACCCAGGTGGACGCCCACAAACGTATCATCGTCATCGACGTGAGTCCCGCCAAGGACGAGCTGCGTGTGCTGATCAACCCCGAACTCCTGGAGGTCGAAGGCGAGGCGGTCGAGGAAGAGGGGTGCCTGTCGGTGCCCGGCTACTACGACAAGGTGCGGCGCGCCGCGCGAGTCAGGGTGCGCGCCCAGAACGAGCGCGGTGAGGCCTTCGAGCTCGCTGCAGAAGGCATCTTGGCGGTGTGCGTCCAGCACGAGATGGATCACCTCGTGGGCAAGGTGTTCGTCGATCATCTGTCGCCGCTCAAACGGGCACGGCTTACGACCAAGCTCAGGAAGAGACAGCGAGCCGCCTGATGCGGATCGGCTTTGCCGGAACGCCGGCATTCGCCGCGACGGCGTTGAAGGCGATCCTGGCGGCGGGCATGCCCGTCGTCGTGATACTGAGCCAGCCGGATCGCCCGCGCGGCCGGGGCCTCAAGGTAGAGCTCGGACCCGTCAGCGCGCTCGCGCGCGCCGCGGGCATTCCGCTCGTGCAGCCCGCGCGGCTTGCTAGCGAGGTCGAGCGCGCTCCAGTCGTAGCCGTACCGCTCGATGTTCTCGTGGTCGTGGCATATGGTCTTATCCTGCCTCCGGAAGTCCTGTCTTGGCCCGCCCACGGGTGCATCAACGTTCACGCGTCGCTCCTGCCGCGCTGGAGGGGTGCCGCGCCGATCCAGCGCGCGATTTTGATGGGCGACGCGGAGACCGGGATCTCCCTCATGCGCATGGATGCCGGTGTGGATACGGGACCGGTCGTCACCCAGATCCGGCTGCCGATCGGTGCACGCGACACTGCAGGCGTGTTGCGCGAACGCCTCGCACAAACGGGAGCCGTGGCGATCGTCGACTGCCTCACGCGGCTCGGCCGGGAGGGCCACCTCGAGGCGACGCCGCAGCCGGATTCCGGGGCGACCTACGCGGCGAAGATCGGCAGCGAGGAGAGCTTGATCGATTGGCAGTCAAGCGCAAAGTCGATTGATCGTGCGGTGCGCGCGTTCAACCCAGCGCCCGGTGCCCGCACATCCCTCGACGGCCAGTTGCTGAAGATCTGGGATGCGGAGCCAGGGACCGGGCACTCCGGCGCGCCGGGGACCATCGTTCGTTGCGACACGCGAAGTATCGTGGTGGCTTGCGGTGACGGGGTCCTGCTCGTGCGCGAGCTCCAGCTCGCCGGAGGCAAACGCCTTTCGGCCGCGGCGTTCCTCGCGGGACACCGGGTGGTCGCAGGCGCGCGCCTCGGGAATCGGGGCGGCTGAATCGCGGGCCGGGTGAGCGGAGGTAGCTCGATGACCCGGGAGCGCGGCGCGATGGAGTTCGCGCAGCGAAAAGCTGCGCGCGCCGTGCAGCAGGTCTTGAGCGGTTCGACCCTGCCTGTGGCGCTCGCAGGTAACGCGGCGCCGATCGCCGCGCGAGCACTCGTGCAGGAGCTCGCCTACGGAACCCTGCGATTTCTGGGGGAGTTGCGAGGGCTCGTGGCTTTGCTGGCGGACCGCCCGCTCGCTGACGCCGATGTCGAAGCCATTCTTTGGGTCGCGATGTACCAGCTCATCCACACCCGCGGCCCGGCGCACGCCGTAGTCGACAATGCAGTGCAAGCGACTGCCAGGCTGCGGCGCAGCTCCGCTCGCGGCCTGGTGAACGCGCTGCTGCGGGGGTTTCTTCGTCGTCGCGACGAGCTGGTGGCAGCAGTCGCACGCGAACCCGAGGGCCGCTTCTCCTACCCGCGATGGTGGATCGACCGCGTCGCGAAGGAGTACGGAGATCGATATGTTGAGATACTCGACGTCGGAAACACGCGGCCCCCGCTCTGTCTGCGAGTAAACCGCAGGCGCATCACGCGCGACGCCTACCTCGAGCAGCTTGCGGAGGCAGGAATTGCCGCGAGCCCGATCGGCGCGGTGGGAGTGCTCATCGACAAGCCGCGCCCGGTGGACGCACTGCCTGGATTCGCCGACGGCCGCGTCTCCGTGCAGGATGCCGGTGCGCAACTCGCGGCGCCGCTGCTCGAAGTGCGCGATGGCATGCGTGTTCTCGACGCCTGCGCGGCACCGGGTGGCAAGACCGCCCACCTCGCGGAGCTCGCAACGCTCGACCTGACGGCGCTCGATGCGGATGGTGAGCGCCTCGATCGCGTCGCGGAGAACCTTTCGCGTCTCGCGCTCGAGGCGAAGCTTGTAGCCGCAGACGCTGCCAATCGCGAGAGCTGGTGGGACGGGCGGCCTTTCGAGCGAATTCTCGCCGACGTGCCATGTACGGCATCGGGCGTCGTGAGGCGGCATCCCGACATCAAGTGGCTGCGGCGAGAGAGCGATCTCGCCGGCTTCGTCGCACGACAGCGCAGTATCCTCGATGCTCTGTGGCCCGCGCTCGGCAACGGAGGCGTGCTCCTCTATTCGACTTGCTCTGTGTTTGGAGCAGAGAACGCGCAACAAATCGGATCGTTCCTGGAACGCCACCGCGATGCGACATTGCTGCCACTGCACTTGGCCCCTTGCTGTGGAGCGGCGGCCCAACTCTTGCCAGCGGCGGGCGCCGCAGAGCACAATCACGACGGGTTTTTCTACGCCCGCCTGCAAAAGAGCTGACCTCGGTCGACGAGGACGCGCGGCTTGCCGCCGCGAGAGGCATGTCGCCAACGAACCGCTTCCTCGGCCTGTTGTGCGTCCTTGCGTCGCTGTGGCTGGCGCCCGAGGCGAGCGCTGACACGATTCCTGTGACCTCTGCGGAGCTTCGCGTGGAGGACGACGACATCGTGCTCAACGCGCAGTTCGACGTCGTCTTCAACCCGACTCTTGAGGAAGCGCTGCAAAAGGGCGTGTCGCTCTATTTCCTGCTGGAATTCGAGCTGGCGCGTCCCCGCTGGTACTGGTTCGACGAGAAGGTATTACAGCAATCCGTTCAGTACCGGGTGACCTACTCGCCGCTCACGCGACAGTACCGGCTTACGAGCGGACTGCTAAGCCAGCAGCTGAACTCGCTCGCCGAGGTTGAACACCAGCTCTCGCGGGTCGTTTCACGCCCCGTTGCCCAACTCGATCAGCTCACCAAGGGCGCGAGATACGATGCGGCAGTACGCCTCCATCTCGACATCACGCTCTTGCCGAAGCCGTTCCAGATCAACGCGCTTGCCTCGCGCGACTGGTCGCTGCAGTCCGACTGGTTCCGCTGGGCCTTCACGCCATGAGCGGCGTTAGCGCCTCGCGGGTGATCCGCTATGTGCTGCTCGCATGCGCATGCCTTGGCGTGATCTTCCTGTTCCTGCTCGCCACCGCGAGCGCGAACACCGAGCTTTTCGCGCGCAACATCGACATCCTGCTGGTCCTCAACGTCACGATGGTCGTGCTGCTGCTGGTGCTCGTCGTCTATCAGCTCCTGCGGCTTCGACGCAACCTCAGGGCCGGCGTTTTCGGCTCACGGCTCGCGGCGCGACTGGTTCTATTCTTCGCCCTGGTGGCACTCTTCCCTGGCGCACTGCTGTATGGAGTTTCGGTCCAGTTCCTGGGCAAGAGCATCGAGTCATGGTTCGACGTCAGCGTGGACCGTGCGCTCGAGGGCGGGCTCAACCTCGGCCGCACTGCGCTCGATTATTTGCTCAAAGAAACGACGAACAAGGCCATGCAGCTCGCGCTCACGCTGCAGGAGGGCGACTCGGCCAGCATGACGATGCGTCTGAACCTCGCCGGCGAACAGGCGGCGGTGTACGAAGCAGCGCTGTTCTCGACGTCAGGCGCGGTGCTCGGCGTAGCCGGCGTGTCGGGCTCTACTCTTACGCCCGAGCCGCCGTCGGCGCAGGCGATGCGCAGCGCCCGCCTGCAGCAGCCTTACTCCAAGGTCGAACAGATGGGTGAACAGGGGCTCATGCTGCGCGTCGTGGTGCCGGTGAACAGTGCGGACCCACGCGAGCCGCTGCGTCTGCTGCAGGTGCTCGAACCGGTGCCGAAGCAGCTCCAGCAGTACGCCGAGCAGGTGCAGTCCGGCTACGAGGACTACCAGAAGCTCTCGTTCTCGCGCACCGGCCTCAAGCGACTGTACGGATGGACGCTTACACTGACGCTCCTGCTCGCTCTGCTCTCGGCGCTGGGGCTCGCGGTGGTTCTCTCGGAACAATTCAGCCGGCCGCTCGGGCTTCTTGCCGAGGGCACGCGCGCGGTTGCCCAAGGGGATTTCAGCCGCCGCCACCCCGTACAAAGCCGCGACGAGCTCGGCGTGCTAACCGAGTCGTTCAACACGATGACGGCGCGGCTCGCGCAAGCGCAGCAGAAGGAGGAAGAGGACAGACGCGCGATCGAGACTACCCGGGCCTATCTGGAGAGCGTGCTGGCCAACCTTTCGGCGGGCGTGCTCGTGTTCGACAACAGCTTCCGACTGCGCACTGCAAATCCGAGCGCGGCGGTGATCCTACAGCAACCCCTCGCGGACCTCGTCGGCGTGCCGCTTGCAGACTGGGGCCGGCGGCTCCCTGCGCTGACCGGCTTCGCCGACTTCGTCGCCGACGGCTTTCGCCATGGTGGAGAGGGGCAATGGCAGCGGCAGGCGGAACTCTCAGTCTCGAACCTCACCCGGGTATTGCTGATGCGCGGCTCGCAGCTGCCCGGGGAACCGGCGCCGGGGTGCGTGGTGGTGTTCGATGACGTGTCGGAACTCGTCCAGGCACAGCGCGATGCGGCATGGGGCGAGGTAGCGCGGCGCCTTGCGCACGAGATCAAGAATCCCCTGACGCCGATCCAGCTCTCGGCGGAGCGTCTGGCTGTGAAACTCACCGGGCGGCTCGACGCCGCCTCGGAGGAAACCTTGACGAGGGGAACTCAAACGATAATCGCGCAGGTGAGCGCCATGAAGCACATGGTTGATGACTTCGCGATCTATGCGCGACAGCCGCGCCCGGGGCGGGTGCAGCCGGTCGAGCCGGGCGCCCTCTTGCTCGATGTGCTCGCCTTGTACGAAAATCTGCGGCCCCACGTCGCCGTGAAGCTCGCCGAACATCGCCCCGTCATTCACGGGGAGCCCACACGGCTGCGCCAGGTGTTTCATAATCTGATCCAAAATGCCATCGATGCACAAACGGACGTCACGGAGCCGCTCTACGAATTCACGGTCGAGCAACGCGGAAACGAGCTGGTGCTGTCGGTGGGCGACCGCGGTTACGGCTTTCCCGAAGACATGATGCGGCGCGTCTTCGAGCCCTATGTGACGACGAAGGCCAAAGGCACCGGCCTTGGCCTCGCGAT
>Ga0187777_10001074_pt1 | contig 17852 bp, 14 predicted proteins | sample 1015_Q2_SP5_10_M_FD_132416 | JGI IMG/M metagenome (GOLD analysis project Ga0187777, IMG submission 132416) | Tropical peat soil microbial communities from peatlands in Department of Meta, Colombia - 1015_Q2_SP5_10_MG | ecosystem: Environmental > Terrestrial > Soil > Wetlands > Peat | place... | reverse complement strand
GCCGAGCATTTGCGCGGCAATGATCGTCTCCAGCATGAAATGCATCATCAATTCGCCAAGGGTTTCTTCAGTCAGCTTGTTGATGTGGATCGTACGCACCGGGCAGCCGTTCTTTGCGAGCGTCTCAGCGGTGGCGCGGCCTTCCGCGGCCACCAGATCGCCAATGGTTTTGCCGGCAAATCCCGGCTCGCCTGCAAGCTTCGCCAGCTCGCCGTCCATGCGCGGCCCTGCGCCCTTGCTGTCGGCCGTGATCACCGTGAACAATTTGTCGCGCGGCCCGTCGATGAACAACTGCAGCTGGCTGTGCTGGTCAACCGGCCCGAGCGCCGCCAATGGCGTGGTGCCCTTGCCCTTCTTCCCCAGACTTTCAGCCCAAAGCTGTACATACCAGTGCGAGAGGCGCTGCAGACGGTCACAATAGGCCATCAGCACGCTGATCGATTTATTCTTGTTCTCGGCAAGCGCCACTGAAAGCGCGGCGCCAACGGCTGACGGCACCTGGTCCGCGGGTTTTTTCGCCAGCACGGGGGCGAGCGCCAGACCCGCACCCTCACGCACCGCCGCGACGTCGAGGCCCAGCAATGCAGCCGGCAACAGACCGACATTGGTGAACGCCGAATAGCGGCCACCCACAGCTGGATCGTGGTCCAGAACCGGCGCATGATATTTGCCGAGCAGATCACGCAGACCGTTGGATTTTCCGGACTTCAAAGGCTCGCTGATCCCCAGAAAGATATCGGGAATGCGGGTCTGCAATCCGTGATCCTTCACGGCGCTCAATGCAGCGATAGTCTGCATGAGTGTCTCGGCGGTGCCGCCGGATTTGGAGATCGCGATGAAGCGCGTGGTCGCGTGCGGCAACTTGGCGAGCATCGCTCCGTAGCTCTCCGCATCGAGATTGTCGATGAAATGCAGGTGCGGCGGGGGGCGCAAGGCGCCAACGCCAGGTACCGCGAAGCCCGCGAGCTGCGCCAGGGTTTGCCCGCCGAGGCTCGAGCCGCCGGTGCCCAGAACCACGATGTCGGTTGCCTCATTTGCGAGCCGGCGCGCGATATCGCGTATTGCTTCGAGATCGTTGCGTGTTTCCGGCAGTCGCAGCAACGGCAGGCTGCGCTCGGCATGGAGCTTGCGCAAGCGGTCGAGCGAGCCTTCCGCTCGCCCGAGGGCAGCTTTTAAAGCAGCCGCACTGATGCCGTGCGCGCCGATGCGCTCCTCGCGGGCGCTATCGATCGAGTGAAGCAGGCTCATGCCGGTATTTGCCTAGAGTCGCGCGGAAGGCGCAACGGCGTAAACAACGTCACAGCTAGTCAGGGGTTCCGCTGGAAGTCAGCCCTTTCGGTCGGCCGGCGACCGTTACCAGCAAGCCGCCGCTGTATAGGCGCCGGGCCACCCGTTTAGCGTCCTCTATGGTTACGGCGTCGATCAACGTGCTGCGGCGTTGCATATAGTCGATGCCCAGATTGTCGATCTGGATCTGTGTGAGCTGCGCCGCAATCTTGCCGGAGGTGTCGAGATTGAGCGCATATGACCCTTTGAGAAAAGACTTGGCCGCGGCGAGCTCATCCGCCGTCGGGCCATCGGTCGCCATGCGTTTGATCTCTTGCTCGATTACAGCAAGCGCATCGGCCGTGCGATCGGCCTGCGTGGCGGTGCCGCCGAGCACAACCGCGGCGCGCTTGAACCAGACCAGGCTGTCTGACACGCCGTAAGCGAGACCGCGTTTTTCGCGCACCTCCCTGTAGAGGCGCGAGGAGAAGGTGCCGCCGCCGAGTATGTGATTCACGATGTAGGCCGTCATGAATTCCGGATCGTTGCGTGCAATGCCCTGTCCGCCAAAAGTGACCACGGCCTGTGGCACGTCAACATTGATGACAATGCGGCGTCCGAGGCCGGCCGGTTTTGCATTTGCCACGGACTTGAGGTCGTTCTTCGCTGGCAGGCCGGCAAATGCCCGGTCGATCAACTCACCAGCCGTTTTGGCGTCAACATCGCCGACGATCGATACCGTAAGCTCGTTGCGCGCGAAGGCGCGGCGCACATACTCTCGAAGATCATCAGCGGTGATGCGCGGCACCGTTTCCAGCGTGCCTTTGGTCTCGCGTCCGTACGGGTGACCGGGAAAAGCAGTCTCCCACCAGCGGCGGCTGGCAAGATCGTTTGGATTGGTCGTATCGTGCTGAAGCGACGCCAGCTCCTGCCCACGCACCCGCTCGAGCGCATCGGCATCAAATCGTGGACGCGTGAGCGCGAGGCGCAGCAGATCGAAGGCTTCGTCACGATGCTCATTCAAAGCACGCAACGAACCGTGCAGGTAGTCGCGACCGACCTGGAAGGTCATTTCGATCGCGCGATTTTCCAGCCGCTCGTGAAAAGTCTTGCTGTCGATATCGCCGGCACCTTCATCGAGCATGTCGGCGGCAAGGTAGGCGGTCCCGGCCTTGTCCGCCTCGTCCTGGCTGGCGCCACCGTGAAAGGCATAATTGAGCGTCACCAGTGGCACGGCCTTTTCGCGCACAAGCCAGGCTTCGATACCGGCAGGGCTGACGATCTTCTCGATCGTCATCGCCGATGCAGCACTCGGAACCGCGATCAGTGCGACTGCGAAGCCAACAACGCAAAGTAGCAGTCGGTTCATGACCGTTTCTCCGCCTGCGGACTGACATCCTTGATCAGATAGCCAGTGACGGAACGCCGCTTGTCGAGCCATTGCCGGGCCGCATCCCGCACCTGATCGGCGGTCACCGCGCGAATACGATCGGGCCACCGCCGCACGTCATTCACAGTCGCGCCGGTGGTCAGCGCGGTGCCGTACCATCGGGCCATGCTGGCCTGGTTGTCTTGCGCATATACCGCGTCTGCAATCAGCCGGGTCTTGGTACGCTCCAGCTCCTCATTGCTCACGCCTTTGTCGATCACCTGCGCGATCACCGCATCGGTTTCCGTTTCGAGCTGAGGCAGCGTGATGCCCGGGCGCGGCGCGCCATGAACGGCAAATTTCGATTGGTCAAGGGCATTTGAATCGTACCAGGCGTCGGCTGCGACCGCGACCTGTTTGTCGACAACGAGCGTGCGATAAAGACGACTATTGGAGCCGCTGCCAAGGATATGCGCGAGAACTTCGAGCGCCTCCGATTCACCGCGCTTGGCGTTAGCGAACGAGGGCACCAGATATTCGCGCTGCATGGCCGGCATTTCTACGCGGGGATCGGCAAGCGTCAGCGAACGCACGGCCACCGGCGGAGGTTCTTGCGCACGGACGCGCGGCCCGCCGATAGTGGCGTGACGGGCAACCTTGCCATAGGTTTCTTCCGCAAGCGCTCGTGCCCGTGCGGGATCGACGTCCCCCGCAATCACGACAATCGCATTGTTGGGCGCATAGAAGCGACGGTAGAAGCCAATGGCATCGTCGCGCGAAAGCTGTTCCATCTCGTGGCGCCAGCCGATGACCGGCTTGCCGTACGGATGATTGAGGTAGAGGGCCGCATCGATTTGCTCGGCCAGGCGGGAGCGCGGATTGTTTCCCACCCGCTGGTTCCATTCTTCTAGAATGACATTGCGTTCGGGCAGCACCACCTCATCGGTGAGCTGCAAACCAGTCATGCGATCGGCCTCGAACTCCATGACTGTCTGGAGCTGCTCGCTGGGTACCCGCTGGTAGTAGCCGGTATAGTCTTGCGCGGTGAACGCATTCTCCTGCCCGCCAATGCGGGCAACCACTTGCGAGAACTTTCCCGCCGGATTTTTCGCGGTGCCCTTGAACATGAGATGTTCGAGGAAGTGTGCAATGCCCGATTTGCCCGGCGTCTCGTCAGCGGCGCCGACCTTGTACCAGATCATATGCGTAACGACGGGCGCCCGATGGTCCGGGATGACCACGAGCTCAAGCCCGTTGCCAAGCGTGAAGTCGGCTATTTCGGGGCCGGTCTGGCCGGCAGCAAGTGAGGTGGATGCGAGCGCCGCCAGGAGCGCAATGAGCGTGGCATTTGTTTTGGTAAGCAAGATATCGATCCTGGACTGAGTTGTGAGTGTGCCGCGGCACGCGATCAACTTACCCGCCAGCAACCGGAAGGGCGTGGGGATAGATTGTCGCCACGCTATTTGGACAATTCGCCGCGCGTGAGATAATCGTTGGTCGCCTTCGGCGCTACCGCCTTGCCCATACCATAAGGCTGATCCGGCGACGGAGTCTGATAGCCGACCGGCGGATCGGTCAGCAAAGCACGCGGCGGTTCGCCTGTGAATTTTGTCGTTTCTTGCTTCGAGCCCCCGAACAAGCCGAAAAAGCCGGTTTTGGTACCCAATTCCGAGGGCGACAATTGGCTGCCAAAGCCCGAGGCCGGCGCCTGATAGCCGTCGTCGCGCGCCGCCCTTGTTTTCTTGCCGCGGCTGCCGGGTGTGAGTTGATCAGGGCGCAGCGGGTTCTGCTCGCGCTCCCTTTCGTCGCTGATGTTGCGGTCCTTTTCCGCAGCCGCCTGCGCCTTGCGGCGCTCGATATCGGGATCTTTGGGCCATGACGGGTTGTTCGCGGTAATTGCACCCGTCTTCTCCGGCGCCGGAAGATCCCGGCTGGGCGGGATCACCAGCGGCGCGCGTTCCTGATAGTTGATTGTAGGCGCGCCGTCCTTCTTGAAGCCGAGCCCTTCCATAATGCCGTTATAGATTTGCTGGTCGATCGACCCATCTTCAGCCGCACGCACCGGAACGGACCCCGCGAGCGCAACAATACCGATCGCGAAGCCCAAGGCCGCGCATGTCGTTGAGAGTTTCGTCAGACGTATCGTGTTCATCCGGACCCGGACCCTGGAACCATCGAATTGTCGCGACTCTTGCGAGGGATCAGGGCGCTTTTGCGGCGCGGCCCCCTGCCACCGATTCATACAGCAGGCCAATAACCCCGGCAACGATAGCGACATCAGCTAGGTTAAATACATACCAATCAAAGCGCCAATTTGCCGTGGAAATGTGAAAAAAGACAAAATCCGCGACCCAGCCATAGACCAAACGGTCGATAGCGTTGCCGATTGCCCCGCCAATAATAAGGCCCAATGAAAGAGCTGTGAGTCGGTCCTTGGCGTGGGCGAGCCAAACCCAGAGCAGCAACACGGCAGCCGCCTTGAAGCCCAGCAATATCCACTGCCCGAGCGGCGCCTGGGTCTGGAACAAGCCGTAACTGATGCCCGTGTTGCGTGCGAGAACAATGTCCAGGTATGGGGCAAGCCGCACCGGGCCATTGGCGGCGAGGTTGAACACCGCCAGGAGATAATACTTCGTGACCTGATCAAGCAGGCAGGCAGCCGTCGCGACTGTCAGGCCAAAGCGGGTGAACGGACCGGTGAAGTTTGACACCGATTACTCCGCCGCCTTGCGCATGGCTTCCCATTCACGCAGCGCCTTTGCGTCGCGCGGCGAAACGTCGGGAAATTCAGGATCGGCGCCGATGGTCGTGAGGATCTTCCATGAACGCGCGCATTTTTTGCCTTCGGCGAGATTGGGCACGACCGCAACGCCCGCAATGTCCGGCAGGCGGAATGCGCTGGCCGGCCCATCGTCCTGGACGAGCGTCGCAGCCGAAGTGATGCAGACTTCGGCAAGATCGCAGTCGATGACCGCCTCGTACAGGTCGGCGTTCGACACGTGCACAATCGGATGCGCTTCAAGCGAGGAGCCGATGCGTTTTTGCGCACGCTCGATCTCCAGCGCGCCGGTGACCACGCGACGAACAGTACGAATCTTGCGCCACTTCTCGGCCAACTTGTCATCGCGCCAGTTCGCCGGCACGTCGGGGAAGATTTCGAGATGCACGGATTTCGCGGCCTCGCCATAGCGCGAGAGCCACGCCTCTTCTGCGGTGAAGCATAGCATCGGCGCAAGCCAGGTGACCGTGCAGCGGAATAAATGATCGAGCACGGTGAGACAGGCTTTGCGCTTCACCGACGAAAATGGATCGCAATAGAGCGCATCCTTGCGGATATCGAAATAGAACGCCGACAGATCGGAGGTCATGAAGCTCGATAGCGCGGCGAAAATGCGCTTATAGTCGAACTCTGCATAGGCCTTGCGGATCAGCGCATCGAGCTCGTGCAGCCGGTGCAGCATCAACCGTTCAAGTTCCGGCATCTTGTCGAGCTTGATCCGGTCCTCCTCGCGGAAATGCGCGAGACTACCGAGCATCCAACGCACGGTGTTGCGCAGCTTGCGGTAGGTTTCGACTGTGGTCTTCAAGATTTCCGGGCCGATGCGCAGATCGTCCGCGTAATCCGATGCGCAAACCCACATGCGAAGAATATCAGCGCCGGACTGCTTGATTACGTCTTGCGGCGCGGTGACGTTGCCCAGCGACTTCGACATCTTGCGGCCATCCTCGTCCAGCACGAAGCCGTGGGTGAGGACCACGTCGAAGGGCGCGCGCCCGCGCGTGCCGCAGCTTTCGAGCAGCGATGAGTGAAACCAGCCGCGGTGCTGATCGGAGCCCTCGAGATACATTACGGTATCCTTGCCGCCGTCGATCTTGCGCTTAATTCCTGCCAGCATCGGGAAATGCTTCGGATCTTCCAGCACAAAGGCGTGGGTCGACCCCGAGTCGAACCAGACGTCGAGAATGTCGTCGACCTTCTTCCAGCTGTCGTTGGCGAGCTTGCCAAGGAAGCGCTCACGCGCACCGGATTTGTACCAGGCATCGGCGCCCTCTTTCTCGAAGGCCTCGATGATGCGCAATTCGACGTCGCGGTCTTGCAGGATTTCGACCGAACCGTCCGGCTGCTCTTTGACGAACACGGCAATCGGCACGCCCCAGGCGCGTTGACGGGAGATGACCCAATCGGGCCGGCTTTCGATCATGCCGGTAATACGGTTTTCGCCCTGCGCCGGCACCCAACGCGTGACCTTGATCGCCGACAATGCGCGATGGCGGAGCGTGTCGCCCTTTTTCGCGATGTCTTTATCCATCGCAATGAACCATTGCGGCGTGTTGCGAAAGATGATCGGTTTTTTTGAACGCCAGCTGTGCGGATACTGATGCTTGAGGCGGCCGCGCGCGATCAGCGTGCCGGCCTCGATCAACGCCTTGATCACCGCTTCGTTGGCGTCGCCCTTCTCGCCTTTGTCGTTGATCACGCGCTTGCCGGTGAAGCCCGGCGCGGCTTCGGTGAACGCGCCGTTTTCATCGACGGTGTAGGGGATAGCGGGATTAATGCCGCGTTTTTCCAATGACGCGCGATTGGCCGTCCATACTTCGAAGTCTTCGCGGCCGTGACCTGGCGCAGTGTGGACGAACCCGGTACCGGCGTCGTCGGTCACATGCTCCCCATCGAGCAGGGGCACCATGAAATCGTATCCTTTACCGGCGAGCGGATGACGCAGTGTTATTGCCGATAAGGCCTTGGCCGAGATTTCGGCGATCTTGTCATAAGCTGCGACGCGTGCCTGTTTGAACACCTCGCCCGCAAGATTTTCCGACAGCACGAGCAAGTCGCCGGGCTTCGCCCAATTGTCTGACGGCGCATCCGTAATTTTGTAGAGCCCGTATTTGATTTTCGGGGAGAATGAAACAGCACGATTTCCAGGCAATGTCCAAGGAGTCGTTGTCCAGATGACAACCGAAGCTCCCTTGAGATCACTTGCGCCCTGCACAACAGGAAACTTCACCCACACCTGATCGCTTGTGTAGTCCTCATATTCCACCTCGGCCTCAGCCAGCGCCGTCTTTTCGACGACCGACCACATTACCGGCTTCGAGCCGCGATAGAGCGTGCCGTTGGCGGCGAACTTCATCAGCTCGCGCGCGATCTGCGCTTCGGCGAAAAAATCCATGGTCGTGTAGGGATGCGCCCAGTCGCCCTCGACGCCGAGGCGCTTGAACTCCTCGCGTTGCACATTGAGCCAGTGCTCGGCATAGGCGCGGCATTCCTGGCGAAAAGCCACCATCGCCGCCGGATTGGACAGGTCCGGCTTTTTCTTGTTCTTCGAGCGGTAGTTCTCTTCCTCGATCTTCCATTCGATCGGCAGGCCGTGACAGTCCCAGCCCGGCACGTAGTTCGAATCAAAGCCGAGCATCTGCTGGCTGCGCGTCACCACATCCTTGAGGATCTTGTTGAGCGCATGCCCGATATGAATGTTGCCGTTCGCATAAGGCGGCCCATCATGCAGGATGAATTTCTCGCGGCCCTTGGCGGCAGCGCGCAGCTCCCGATAGAAGCTCGCCTTCTCCCAGCGCTCCAGAATTTTGGGCTCCTGCTGCGGCAAGCCGGCGCGCATCGGGAATTCCGTCTGCGGCAGGAACAGCGTCTCGGAATAATCGCGCTCGGGTTTCGCCATGGCGGGCTATCTAGCAGGCCGGTCGGTTAGATGTCACCCAGCAACGGGAATGCCTTGCCCGCGCGTTTGAGCGCGTCGCGCGCCTGGCTGGCGTCCGCCATCATGTGCCGCTTGAGCGTCTCGATTGATTCGAATTTCTGCTCGTGGCGGATCCAGCCAATGAAGGCGACATCGATCGTCCGGCCGTAAAGGTCGCCGGTAAAATCGAAAAGAAAAACCTCGAGCAGCGGCGCGCCATTGTCGAAGGTCGGCCGGCGGCCAAAACTCGCGACCCCGTCGTGGCGCTTGCCTTCTATGCCGGCCCGTACCGCGTAGATTCCGTGCTTGAGGCCGCACGATGGACCGAGCTTCAGGTTGGCAGTGGGAAAGCCGAGATCGCGTCCGCGCTTCTCGCCGTGGAGGACTTCCCCCGAGACGAACCAGGGTGCGCCGAGAAGCTCGGTTGCCTCCACCACCCGGCCGGCCGCAAGCGCTTCACGCACCGCGCCGGACGATACCGGCCTGCCTTCGTCTTCGAGCGGCGGCACGATATCGACGGTGAAGCCGCGCTGCGCGCCCTGCTCGGTAAGAAACGCCGGCGACCCGGCGCGGTTTTTGCCGAAATGAAAATCAAAGCCGATCGCCGCTCCGCCAATGCCAATTGAGCCGACGAGAATATTGCCGACGAAATCCTCCGCCGAGGTTCCGGCGAGGGCAGCGTCGAATTGCATTACAATGGCGCCGTCCAATCCGCTCGCGGCCAGCAAGCGCAATTTTTCGCGCTCGCCGGAAAGCTGGAACAACGGCTCCTGCGGCCGCAGAAACAGACGCGGGTGCGGCGTGAACGTCAGGGCCGCGGCCTTACGTCCGAGCGCACGCGCGCGGTCGAGCGCGGCGCCGATCACGGCGCGGTGGCCGCGATGCACGCCGTCAAAATTGCCGATCGCCACCACGGCGCCGGCGAGCGGCCCGCTGTCGATCCGATGCGCGCCGCCACGCGCGATATGAAAATCTTTAGCCGCCACGGCCGGTTCGTTCATGGGTCTAAATGGAACATCTGGAGCGCGGCTACGGTTAGCGCGCCGTTAACAAACTTTCAAATTAACGGGTTATTCAAGGCCCATTGGTATTCAAATCGCCACCTCTGGGGGAGAGCCCACTGTGGGCGCGCGCTATGGCTGTCGACCTGACAAAGCCGGTTCTGGTCGTAGACGACTACAACACGATGATTCGTATCATGCACAACCTGCTCAAGCAGCTGGGCTTTGAGCATGTCGACGATGCAAACGACGGCTCGACCGCGCTCAACAAGCTGCGCTCCCGGCCCTACGGGCTTGTCATCTCCGACTGGAACATGGAGCCGATGACCGGTTTTACCCTGCTGCAGGAAATGCGCGCCGACCCATCGCTCGCGGAAATTCCTTTCATCATGGTCACGGCGGAGTCCAAAACGGAAAACGTCATCGCGGCGAAGAAGGCGGGCGTGTCGAACTATATCGTCAAGCCGTTCAACGCGCAGACGCTGAAGAACAAGATCGACGCTGTGTTCGGCGAAGTCGAAGCTCCCGCGCCGGCGGCCTGACTCCTACCATCGCAGCTCGCGCATTACCGCTTTCGGCATTCCACCGGCCGCGGTGAACGTCGCCGTCAGAGCCGCGTTGTCGGGCTGCTCCCGGCTGCCGAGTTCCTCGGCGTGGATTCCCGACGTCACGAACAGAAAGTCTATACCGAACGTCCGCGCCCCTTTGAGATCCGTGCGTACCGAATCGCCCACCGCCAGGACCCGGTCGAGCGCGATCTTGCGGCCGACTGCAGCCTCGGCCTTCGCGAGCGCCATATCGTAGATCGGTCGGTACGGCTTTCCCGCATAAAGAACGTCGCCGCCCATGGTCGTATAAAGATCGGCAATCGCGCCGGCGCAGTAGACCAGTGTTGAGCCACGTTCAACGACAACATCGGGATTGCCGCAAACCATGAAAAGTTTGCGCGCCAGCATGGATTCGAGCCGGCCGCGATAGTCGTCCGGCGTCTCGGCTTCGTCGTCCTCCAGGCCGGAGCAGACCACATAGTCCGCCCGTTCTAGCGGCGCGAATTGCACGTTGAGGCCGGTAAAAATCGAACGGTCACGTTCGGGTCCGAGGTGATAGAGCGTCTGACCGCGCCGGCTTTCGATCACGCTGCGGGTAACGTCGCCGGAGGATACAATCGCATCATATGTCTCGCGCGGAACATGCAGGCGATCGAGCTGCCGCGACACCACCTCGCTCGGCCTTGGCGCATTCGTAATAAGGACGACAAGACCGCCGCGCGCGCGCGCGCGCATCAGCGCATCGCAGGCGTGCGGAAATGCCGTCATGCCGTTGTGGATCACGCCCCAGACGTCGCTCATCAGCACGTCGTAGTTGGGCGCAAGCGTGGAGAACTTCGATGTCAGCGGCGGCAGAGCGGCGGCGTTCATCAGCCGGTTGCCGCCAACGGGCTTGGGCCTTCGTCGGTAATCGGTTTAGCGATCTCGCTAAGCGAGCCTTGCAGCGCCTCGGCTCGCACCGGCCGCGGAGGCGAGAACAAGAAGCCCTGGCCAAAACGCACATCATAGTCGAGCAAATCGACAACCGTCATTTCGTTCTCAATCCGCTCAGCAATGAGGTCGATCCCCGCGCGCGCCAGCAGATCCGCCAGATCTTCCGGATCAATATCGCTCTGCATCCCTACAGCCTTGTTGAGCAGCAGTTTGGCCGGCACCTTCAGGAAGCGGAACGAGCGATCGGCCAGATCATTCGGCTCTATATGCAGATCGGTGACATGATCCATGGAGAAACGGAAGCCACGCTGCGCGAGTGCAGCCAGACCCTCGTGTTCTATCGGGCCAAAGGAACGATAAGCTTCTTGCTTGAACTCGAACGTCAGCGAAGACGCGAGCGCACGATTGGCATCCATGAAGTCGAGGAATTGCTGGAACATCAGTGCATCGGTGAGGGTCGCACCGCTCACATTGCAGAACAGGCCGACGTCGCGGCTCTTCATAAGCAAGCGACGTGTGACCTGCACGCAGCGAAATATCGCAAGGTTGTCGATTTTCGGCATCATGCCGATGCTCTCGGCGACATCGATATAGTCGATCGCCGGGATCGTATCGCCATCTTCGGTGCGCAGCCGTGACACCGCTTCGTAGTAGCGCACCTTGCGTTGCGGCAGCGTCACGATAGGCTGGAGATAGAGATCGATGCGGTTGGCATCGACTGCCTTCGAAATCAGATCGGCGATACTTTCGCGTGACAGGCTGCGGAACCGCTCAAGACCGGTGGCCATGTCGTTCTCGCCGACCGCAGGCACACTTTCAACCGGTCGGATCATTTCAGGCTTCGGTGGTGGAGGTGGTGCGGAGGCGCGGGTTGCCGTCAAGGCACCGTGCTTCTGAAGGGCAGCTGCGTGGGTCGCAACCGTTTGCGCGATCTGTTTGACCAGACCGCCAAGTTCGCCGATTTCGGTAGCTAATGGATCACCCGACGCGCGCGCCCGGGCTGCCGGCGAGGCAAGCTTGGCTTCAACCCCGTGCAGGCGGCGCGAAATCTCGCCGACCTGGCGCGCAAGATCAGCGGTGCCGCGCGACAGGTCGGCGATCTGGTCGCCCAAATCACCACGATCGCGCAGCCGGTTGCTGATGGAGTTGAAGAGCGCCATCCCGGAAAGTGCGCCGAGCGCCACGATGGCCGATGTGCTGGCCTCAGCGCCAAAGCCGAGGTAAAGCACGGCGCCGATCGAGCAGGCGATAAGCACCATACAGACGGCGATAAAGATGGCACTGATGCGACGCATGCGATTTATCCTGCCACCCCCCACAACGGGCGCAATACCGGCGGGAACGATTGATTCGCCCGGCCGGCTCTAAATGTCTATGACACGGCGTCCCCGCGCAACTCGAAGTCTTGCTATGCTAGCGCGAAATCGCGCGTTATTCGCAGGAACTTGAAACCATTTTGGACCGCTAAGCCGATGTCAGGGCCCCGCCGTTTTCCATTGCTGGCTCGGATTGCGACAGTTCCGGCACAGGCTTTGGCGACGATCTTGTTGCTGCATGCGGCCGTCTGGACGGCGTTGCCGGCGTTGCTTTACATCAATTTGCCGCTCGACCTGATCGAAGCGCTGATCTACGGTCGGGAATGGCAGTTGGGTTACGACAAGCTGCCACCGCTGCCCTGGTGGTTGATTCAACTCACCTACCAGCTCGCCGGCTATGATCTTGCTTATTACCTGCTAGCGCAGATCGCGGTTGTGTCGGCGCTGTGGCTCGTGTGGTTGACCGCCCGGCCGCTTGTCGGTTCGCTCGGTGCACTGATTGCCGTTCTGATCGTAGACGGGCTCCATTACCTCAACTACACCGCCGCCAAGTTCAATCATGACGTGATCCAGCTGCCATTCTGGGCGCTGGCTGGGTTTGCGTTCCATCGCGCACTTCGCGGCGGGTGGCTTGGCCACTGGGTGTTACTTGGACTGGCGCTGGGGATGTCGCTATGGGCCAAGTATTTCATGGTCGTCCTGGCAGTGCCGCTTACGCTGTACATTCTGTTCGATCCGGAAGCGCGCAAGGCCCTGTCGACCCCTGGGCCTTATGTGGCTGCTGCCGCAGCGCTCATCACCATGGCCCCGCATCTCGTCTGGCTGGTTCAGAACGATTTTCTGCCATTTTCCTATGCCGAACACCGCGCCGCGCTCTCGGGAGGTTTGATCGACCACGTCTGGCACCCGCTGCAATTTGCCATCGGCCAGCTTTTCTTCCTGATTCCGCCGATCCTTATTGCACTGCCTCTCCTCTTTCCGCATTTCGGCGGCGGCACAGGAGCGCCAGCGGTCGCCGACGTTTTCGACCGCCGCATCATTGCCTGCCTCGCATTCGGACCGTTTGTTACCGTGCTGGCGATGTCGGCAATCAGCGGCCGCGGCACCGTGGCGATGTGGGGGTATCCGATCTGGCTATTCGCCGGACTGTGGATCGTGTTGGCCACTCGCCAGACACTCAACGAACTTCGTTTTGAACGAGCTTTTCTCGCTTGGGCTATAATTTCCATTGTTTTTGTAGCCGCGTTTATTACCAACTACGCGGTGCTGCCTTCAGACGATCACCGTTACCGGGCAGTGTTTTTCCCCGGAGCCGATTTGGGACGCGAGCTGTCGCAGCGTTACCACGCCGCGACCGGTCGGTCGATTGCCTACGTGATCGGAAGCATGTGGAATGGCGGCAATGTCTCGCACTATGCCCCCGACCATCCCCGTGTGCTCATCGACGGCCAGCCTTCGCGGGCGCCATGGATTGATCTTACGGATCTGAGGACAAAAGGCGCGCTCGTGGTTTGGACCGTCGGCGACCTGACCACGATACCGCCGGAATTGCGTGGCGTCGCCGCGGACGCCGCCGTACAGCCGTCATTCCTGGTGCCTTTCCGGCGCGGGGATTCAAAACTCAATGTCGGCTGGGCGATCCTCCAGCCGCGCCCCGCCTTCGCGCTTAAGCCACCGCGCGAATAATTTTTCCGAGTTTGTCGAATATTTCGCCGATCTGAGTTTCCGTCACGATCAACGGCGGACTGAGCGCCAGCGTGTCGCCGATTGCGCGGAACATGAAGTCGTGTTCGAAGAAACCCATCTCCAGCGCCGCCATGCCACGTTTTCCAACCGCGTCGGGCTTGCTGGCGAGATCGATACCGACTGTCAGGCCGACAACGCGAATGTCGAGAACATTCGGCAACCCCTTGAGGCCCATCGCCGCCTGGCCCCAGGCACTTTCCAGCTTGCGCGCGCGCTCGAACAGCTTCTCGTCACGGTAGACATCGAGAGTCGCAAGTCCGGCCGCGCAGGCGAGCGGATGGGCCGAGTAGGTGTAGCCGTGAAACAGCTCGATAACGTGCTCGGGCCCTTTCATGAATGCGTCGTAGATGCCCTTGCGCACGACGACGCCGCCCATGGGGACGGAGCCCGACGTGATACCCTTGGCAAAGGTGATCATGTCCGGGACAACGCCGTAGCGCTCGGCGGCAAACGCATGGCCGAGCCGGCCGAATCCGGTGATCACCTCGTCGAAGATCAGAAGTATCCCATGCTTGTCGCAGATCGCGCGCAACCGTTCGAGGTAGCCCTTGGGCGGCGGTAGCACCCCAGTTGAAGCCGCGACCGGCTCGACAATCACTGCCGCAATCGTCGAGGCGTCATGTAGCGCGACGCGGCGGTCGAGGTCATCGGCAAGGTGAGCGCCCCATTCCGGCTCGCCGATCGTGAAGGCTTGTTTCTCTCGATTGTAGGTCGACGAAAGATGATCCACGCCGGCAAGCAGCGAGCCAAATTGTTTGCGGTTGTTGACGATGCCACCGACAGCAACGCCGCCAAAACCGACGCCATGATAGCCGCGTTCGCGTCCGATCAACCGCACACGCGAGCCATTGCCTCGAACATTGTGATAGGCGAGCGCGATCTTGAGGGCGGTGTCGACGGCCTCGGAGCCGGAATTGCAGAAGAATACGTGATCGAGATCGCCCGGCGCGAGCGCCGCAACGCGGCTCGCAAGCTCGAAGGCCTTCGGATGGGCGAACTGGAAGACCGGCGCGTAGTCGAGCGTACCCGCCTCGCGCCGGATGGCCTCAACAATCGGATCGCGATTGTGGCCGGCATTGGTGCACCACAGGCCGGCCGAGCCGTCCATCAGCTTGCGCCCGTCGGTGGCGATGTAGTGCATATCCTTGGCGCCCACGATGAGGCGCGGACGTTTCTTGAATGCCCGATTGGCCGTGAACGGCATCCAAAAGGGTTCAAGATCGTTGGGAATACCGACTTTTGCTTGCGCCTGGGCCTCTGCCATGACTGTCACCATTTGGAGGCCGCCGCGCCCGGCATTTTGCCGGCAACTGCAGCCTCTGCCATTTTACACATAAAGACGTGGATGGCTGGGACAATAGCATCCTTCCGGGTTTTCAGCGTTGCTGTAATGCGCGTCTCTGATATGTAGACCGCAAATGGCCGATAAGCCCCTAAAGTCGAACAAGCTCAAACCCCGGCTGCCGCGCGGCCTTGCCGACCGGGGACCGACCGAAATTGCCGCCACGCGCGACATGGTGGAAAAAATCCGCGTGGTGTTCGAGCGCTACGGCTTTGAGCCGGTGGAAACGCCGGCGATCGAATACACCGATGCCCTCGGCAAGTTTCTGCCAGATCAAGACCGGCCAAACGATGGCGTATTTTCATTCCAGGACGACGACGAACAGTGGCTGTCGTTGCGCTATGACCTGACCGCCCCGCTGGCGCGTTACGTAGCCGAGAATTTTCAAAACCTCGCGCTGCCGTACCGGTCGTATCGCTACGGCTGGGTGTTCCGCAACGAGAAGCCGGGACCGGGGCGCTACCGGCAATTCATGCAGTTCGACGCGGACACAGTGGGTGCGCCGACCATGGCGGCCGATGCCGAGATGTGCATGCTCGCGGCCGACACGATGGAAGCGCTTGGCATTCCGCGCGGCAGCTACGTGGTGAAGGTGAACAATCGGAAAATCCTCGATGGTGCGATGGACATGTTGCAAATTCAGGCGGACAAACGCCTCACCACGATGCGCGCCATCGACAAGCTCGATCGGCTTGGTATCGAAGGCGTAAGGATGCTGCTCGGAAAAGGGCGCAAGGACGAGAGCGGCGATTTTACAAAAGGTGCGCAGCTCACCGAGCCCCAGATCAGCGGAATCGTCGCCGCGATCACCGGCAAGGCCAACGCAACGGGTGCGGCCGCGACAACCGCGGGGGAACCGGAGCTAGAAGAAATCGCAGCGTTGGTGCGCGCGGCTGGTTATGACGATCGTGTCCGCATCGACAAAACGGTCGTCCGCGGCCTCGAATACTACACCGGACCCGTCTATGAAGTAGAGTTGACCTTCGAAATCAATGACGAGAAAGGTCGGCCCGTCCGCTTCGGTTCGGTCGGCGGCGGCGGACGTTACGACGGTCTTGTTTCCCGTTTCCGCGGCGAGCCGGTACCGGCGACTGGATTTTCCATTGGCGTGTCGCGGCTGCAGGCAGCCCTCACCCACCTTAAAAAGATCAGCGAAAAGCCTGTTCCCGGCCCCGTCATTGTGACCGTGTTCGATCGCGACCGCGTCGCCGACTATCAGCGCATGGTCGCGGCGTTGCGCGCCGCGAACATTCGCGCCGAGCTCTATCTGGGCAATCCGAAAAACAACATCGGCGCGCAGCTCAAATATGCCGACAAGCGCAGCTCACCCTGCGCCATCATTCAGGGCGGCGACGAAAAAGCCCGCAACGAAGTGCAGATCAAGGATTTGATTTTGGGAGCGAACCTCACCGCCATCAAAGATCGCGATGAATACTTGAAGAAACAGAGCGAAGCGCAGTTTGCGGTTAAAGAAAGCGTGCTGGTCGAGGCCGTCCGCAAGCTGTTGGCGCGCCACGGATTGGCTTGACCGCGCGAGATTATGGCCGGCCGGGCGGTCCGCCCATTTTTTGCATGTCGAGTACGTTCATCTTCATGCCGCCGCCCATCATGACATCGCCGGGCCTTTGTCCGGTCGCGCAGGGACCGAGCCATTTTGCGGCTATGGTCATATGCGTTTCACCGTTAGGCGCGGCACCCGGCATCGGCCGCCCGCCCTGCCGCGTCGAATTCACCTGCACGGTATAGGCGCTGTTGAAGTCGCCGCTGACTACGGCATGCGACGTCGTCACGCTGTCACCGAACGTGCAGACCGAATCTACGGTAATCGTGCCCCCGTTGCTGCGCACATCCTGCTTCTGGCAATTTCGGTCAGCCGAGCCGCCGAAGTTGAGTGTCATAAACTTATCGCTGCTCGCATCGGTGCACTGCTGCATCAGTTGAGTTGGAAGGTTTCGCCCCGCGAATTCCATCTTCAGCTCCCACAGCCCTGCCTTGCGTGTCGGCATGTCGAGCGCGAGTGCGGTCGAAGCGGTCAACAGCGCCAAGACAACAACAGTAGAACGACGGCGCATGATGTGTGCTCCGAAGCAGATTGGATTGCTCAAGATAGCACGGCGCGCGGCGGCATCTACCGCTATTGGCCGCAGGAATAAAGTTATACCGTCACTATATTACCTTCAACACGGCAACCATCGTAAGCGTCGAGGCTATAGCCAAGCATTTGCTCGGCGGCATCAAAGCTATCGATGATCGACACGTAGTTGATTACCTTTCCGTCGCGAAACTGGATGAAATGCGCAATCCGGTAGCTGATCGCGCGGCCACCATTACGTTTGGTTGCATTGAGCTTGCCGAGGACGGCCGCATGGTCGCCATCGACCAGCATGATCTGCGCGGCGAAACGCCGGCTCGACAGGAACGCCGGAATCTCACGGGCCAGCAGTTTCATCACCACGTCCTTGCTGACGCGCTTGCCGCAAAACGGCAGAATGTCGACGGGGCCGCTGATGGTCCAGTCGACGTTATCATCGAGATAGGCGGCAAGGGCGTCAAAGTCGCGAACCGACAAGGCTTGATAGAACGCCTCGACGACCGCGCGCGGGACCGGCTTGCTCATGGGTTTGTCTCCCACCGG
>Ga0187777_10001073_pt1 | contig 17880 bp, 11 predicted proteins | sample 1015_Q2_SP5_10_M_FD_132416 | JGI IMG/M metagenome (GOLD analysis project Ga0187777, IMG submission 132416) | Tropical peat soil microbial communities from peatlands in Department of Meta, Colombia - 1015_Q2_SP5_10_MG | ecosystem: Environmental > Terrestrial > Soil > Wetlands > Peat | place... | reverse complement strand
GCGCGCTGGATGCCGCGCATCCGACTCCGGTGCGTCCGCGAGAGCAGCGCGGATGCTCCGTGCGCCCCATCGACGTGAAGCCAGGTTTCGTGCCGCTCGCAGAGGACGCCGATGCGCTCGAGATCGTCGAACGAGCCGGTGGCGGTCGAGCCGGCGGTGGCCACCACGGCCATGGCGCGCTGGCCCGAGGCGGCGAGTGTCTCGAGCGCCGCCGACAGTGCATCGGGATCCATCCGCCAGTCGCGCGAGGGGATCGAGATGACCCGCCGCATTCCGAGACCGAGCTCGCCGACCGCTCTCGTGACAGCGTAGTGTGCGTGCTCGCCGCAGACGACCGATGGCGCATCATCTCCGACGCCGTCCCTCCAGGCGTCAGGCATCGCCCGGGCGCGGGCGGCGAGCAAGGCGGTGAAGGTCGCCTCGGTTCCCCCCGAGGTGAATGTTCCCCCGCTCGCCGATCCCCAGCCGAGCGATTCGCACATCCATCGGATGAGCTGCGTCTCGAGCACCGTCGCGGTGGGGGACATCTCGGCCACGGCGATCGATTGGTTCATCGCCGAGATCACCGCCTCGATCCAGATCGCGACCGGGAGGGGTGACGATACTTGATGCCCCATGTACATGGGGTGCGTGAGGTGGTTGGCGTCGCTCAGCACGTCGTCGCGGACCCGCTGTGTGAGCCATTCGAGCGGGACTCCCTCGGCGGGCATCGGCTCCCGGAACCGAGCCGCGAGCTGAGAGGAGGAGAGGGCCGTCGACACGGGGCCGGCGCCGGAGCGCGAGGCGTCGAGGAAGTCGACGGCGAGATCGATGATCCGTCGTGCAGCGTCCGGCGTCGCATCGTCGGCGAGGGCGCGGACGAGAGAGGGAGGGAGCATGCCCAAAGATACCGCACACCGGGAGCAGCCCGCCGCACTCCCGCTCGAATTCCTCTGACCGTCCTCTGACTGACCGCGGCTTGTCCGGTGCCTCGCCGTGCCGGCACTATGTAGAGGTCGATATACGAGCCAATGCCGCCCATCCGCCTGACCTATTCGACCGCTCTCGCCCTCCTCGCCGTCAGCCGCGGCGTCCGGTACGGATTCGACATCATGGATGCCACCGGATTGCCGAGCGGCACCGTCTATCCGATCCTCCGTCGACTGGAAGAGGCCGGGATGCTGCGCTCGCGGTGGGAGGAGGAGCGCGCGGCACGGCGTGAGCAACGGCCGCCGCGCCGATACTATCAGGTGACAGGCGCCGGCGCGACGGCGACGAGTGAAGCGATCCGGCGCTTCCCCGGGCTCGCGCGCACCCTCGGGCGCGCGGGTGGAGCGCCGCGCCCCTCGCAGGCGTGATGCCTCGCGATTCCGATCCGCGCGCCCCTCAGCGGCTGGACGGGCCTGAGCGCGTGCCGGGGCTCGGCATCGTCCGTCTCTTCTCGCCCCTGGTTCCGCGACCGCTGCGAGGCGAGTGGCTGGCGGAATGGCACGGCGAGCTGGCTCACACTTGGATCGCAGCGCATGCGGGCGGCCCGGCGCCACGTCTCGCGGCTTTCGCTCTGCAGCTCCGAGCCCTCGGCTCGCTCACCGACGCTCTCTGCCTCCGGCGCCGATACGCGCGCGCCACGACAGGAGACATCATGATCTGGCAGGATCTGCGATACGCTGCTCGAACACTCGCCCGCCGCCCGGGCTTCACCTCGGTCGTCGTGCTCACCCTCGCGCTCTGCATCGGCGCCAACACGGCGATCTTCAGCGTCGTGAACGCGGTGCTCCTTCGCCCCCTCGCCTTCGACCGCCCCGACGAGCTGGTTCGCGTCTATCACGTCTGGCAGGGAAGAAAGGTGGTGATGTCGCCGCCCAACTTCACCGACGTGCGACGGCAGAGCCAATCGTTCACCGATCTTGCAGCGTACGCCCCGAACACGTACGTGGTCACCGGCTCGGGCGAGCCGGCGCTGGTCGATGGTGCTGAGACGAGTGCTGGATTCTTTCAGATTCTCGGTGTGCCGCCCGTGCACGGCCGGACCTTCCTGCCCGATGAAAACGAGCCGGGTCACACGCACGTCGCGGTGCTCGGCCACGCCCTGTGGCGGCAGCGCTATGGCGCCGATCCGAAGATCCTCGGAAAATCGATCGAGCTGAACGGCGCCAGCTACGAGGTGGTGGGGGTCATGCCCGAAGGGTTCAGCTTCCCCGCCAAACTCGACCTCTGGATCCCGCTCGCGTACGATCGGCAGTTCACCACCACCAGCCGCGGCGCGTGGTTCATCGGCGTCATCGGGCGCTTGCGCCCCGGTGTGACGCTGGACCGGGCGGCCGCCGAGGTCGGGGCGATCGGCAAGCGGCTCGAAGCGCAGTACCCGGACGCCAACGGACATGTCGGAATGACGGTGGGGTCGCTCCGCGAGGCGATGATCGGCGAGGTGCGCCGCCCGCTCGTCCTGCTCACGGCGGCCGTGGCCTTCGTCCTGCTCATCGCCTGCGCGAACATCGCCAACCTGCTGCTCGCCCGATCCGCGTCGCGACAGAGCGAGATGGCCGTGCGCAGCGCGCTTGGCGCCAACCAGAGGCGACTCGTGACGCAGCTGCTGACGGAGAGCCTGGTCATGGCGGCGGCCGGAGCGGTCGGTGGGCTGCTGATCGCCTACGCGAGCGTGCCGGCACTCGTGGCGCTGCAGCCGCAGGGGATCCCGCGCCTCAACACGGTGCGTGTCGACGGGATGGTGGTGGTGTTCACGGCGGCGGTCGCCGTGCTGACGGGCCTCCTGTTCGGCCTGGCACCGGCGCTTCAGCTGGCGGCGACGCGCGCCGATCTCGCCCAGCCGATTCGCGCCGGCGGCCGCGGCACCGACAGTGGATGGTTGGGGCACCGACTCCGCCGGACGCTCATCGTCGCTCAGATGGCTCTTGCGCTCGTGCTGCTCACGACCGCGGGGCTGCTCATCAACAGCTTCGCGCGGCTGCAGCGTGTCGACCCCGGATTCCGACCGGAGGGGCGGATGGTCACCGGCATCGCCCTTCCGGAGATGTCGTATGACAGTGACGAGAAGCGGATGGCGTTCTACAACGAGTTAATGGATCAACTCCGCGCGCGGCCCGGCATCACGTCGGTCGGCGCGATCAACGGCCTCCCACTCACACCCTTCCGGTTCAGCTTCTCCTTCGAGGTGTCCGGTCGGCCGCCGGTCAGTCCCGCTGACCAGCCCTCGATGGAGACTCGGATCGTGACCCCGGACTACTTTCGCACGATGGGCGTGCGAGTCGTCCGCGGACGGACGCCCACCGACGCCGATCGTGCGGGGGCGCCCCGGGTGGCGGTGATCAACGAAGCAGCAGCCCGTGAGTTCTTCCCGAACGAGGACCCGATCGGGTCGTCCGTGACGATGGGGTGGAGTCGCCGCGACTCGGTGCCCGACGTGAAGGGGATGATCGTTGGAATCGTCGGCGACGTCAGGCAGGCGGGGCTCGATCAACTGGCGCAGCCCGAGATCTACTTCCCGTACGATCAGGTGCCCGTGGGGTCGATGACGATGGTGATCGAATCGGATGCGGCAGTATCCTCGGTGGTGGACATGGTTCGCCGGGAGATTCGCGCACTCGATCCGCGCCTCCCGGTCGCCGAGGTGTTGCCGCTGGGGCGGGTGGTGGCGGCGTCCATCTCGCAACCACGGTTCTACTCCCTCTTGCTCGGCGTCTTCGCCGGCGTCGCACTCGTGCTGGCGGCGGTGGGGATCGGCGGCGTGATGTCCTTCACCGTCGCCGAGCGGACGCGGGAGATCGGCATCCGCTCGGCGTTAGGCGCAACGCGTGGCGAGATTCTCCGGATGATGGTGGGCGAGATGACCACCCTGGCGGGGGCAGGTGTGGCGCTCGGGACGGCGGCGGCGGCGGCGAGCTCGAAGCTGCTCTCCCGATATCTCTTCGAGGTCGCGCCGCGCGACCCGGTCACCTATGGCCTAGCGGTGGCGGTGCTGATGCTGGTGGCGCTGGCGGCGACGTTCCTTCCGGCGCGCCGGGCTGCGTCGATCGACCCGGCGATGACGCTGCGTTTGGAGTAAGAGCGTCTGCGCTCGCCGGTGGGAGTGTCGTCGTCGGCGCGCGGCGGTGTCTCGCGTGTCTCGCGTGTCTCGCGTGTCTCGGACGGGCGTTCGTTCCAGATTGCTTGACTTCTCTCCTCGCGCGCCGTAGCAATTCCCCATGCGGCGTATGCATGACAATTCGAGCCTTGCGCGCTTGCTCCTTACCCGCGCCGCCCGGCGGCGGACGAGACGGAGTCGGCGCGTCGTGTAGCCACGCCCACGCATGATCTCCCTCGCCGGCCGCTCCCCCCGAGCGGCCGGTATCGTTTCCAGCCATCATCGACGAGTGCCGCTCGTTAGGACGTTCTCCAAATCACACATGCCGATCGACTGCCGACGATGCCTCCTGTGACGCGACCGCGAACCCTTGCCCCGCCGCGCGCGCTCGCCAACAAGATTTGGGACCAGCACGTGGTCGTGGCGGCGACGAAGGAAACGCCGGCGGTGGTGGGCATCGACCTCCACCTTGTGCACGAGGTGACGTCGCCGCAGGCGTTCGCCGAGCTTCGGGCGCGTGGCCTCCGAGTGCGGCACCCGGAGCGGACGGTGGCGACGATGGACCACGCCTCGCCGACGGCGCCCCCGCTCGCCAATGGGACACTGCCGGTCGCGACCCCCCAGGCCGCGGCGCAGCTGGCGCAGCTCGAGCGCAACTGTGCCGACTTCGGGATTCCGCTCTTCGCGATGGGGGATGACCGGCGCGGCATCGTGCACGTGATCGGGCCCGAGCTCGGTCTCACCCAGCCCGGGATGACCATCGTCTGTGGCGACAGCCACACGAGCACCCACGGCGCCTTCGGCGCGCTCGCCTTCGGTATCGGGACGTCAGAGGTCGGCCACGTGCTGGCGACGCAATGCCTCCTGCAGCAGCCGCCGCGGACGATGGAGATCCGCGTCGAGGGGGGCCTCGGGGAGGGGGTGACGGCCAAGGACATCATCCTCGCCGTGATCGCGCGCATCGGGATCGCTGGTGCCACCGGCCACGTGCTCGAATACACCGGCCAGGCCATTCGCGCCCTCGGCATGGAGGAGCGGATGACGATCTGCAACATGTCGATCGAGGCCGGCGCGCGCGCGGGCATGATCGCGCCTGACGACACGACGTTCAACTATCTCGCCGGGCGGCCTTACGCTCCGCGGGGTGGCGACTGGGCTACGGCGGTGAGCCGGTGGCGCGCCCTTCCGACCGACTCGGGGGCGCACTACGACCGCGTCGTCACCTTCGACGCGCGGCAGCTCGCGCCGATGATCACCTACGGCACCAATCCCGGCATGGGCGTGCCGGTCGACGGCGCCGTGCCCGATCCGGCGGATCTGGCCGATCAGAGCCAACGCACGGCGCTCGACCGTGCCTTGCACTACATGGATCTGCGCCCCGGCGAGCGGCTCGCCGGGAAGCGGATCGATGTCGTGTTCATCGGCAGCTGCACGAATTCCCGCATCTCAGACCTCCGACTCGCGGCCAGAGTGATGCGCGGCCGGCGGGTCGCTCCCGGCGTCCGCGCCCTGGTGGTGCCGGGGTCGCAGGCCGTCAAGCGTCAGGCGGAGGCGGAGGGTCTCGACCGCATCTTCCGCAGCGCCGGCGCCGAGTGGCGCGAGTCGGGGTGCTCGATGTGCATCGCCATGAACGGCGACACGGTCGGACCGGGGCAGTACGCGGTGAGCACGAGCAACCGGAACTTCGAGGGCCGGCAGGGACGCGGCGCCCGAACCTTTCTCGCCAGTCCGCTCACCGCCGCGGCGGCGGCGGTGCACGGCGCGATCACCGACGTCAGGCCGATGATGGAGAGCCTGTGAGGACGGGCCGGCCGCCGGTCGCCACGTTCAGTGCGCCCTTCGTGGTCCTGCCGCGCGAGCACGTGGACACCGACCAGATCATCCCGGCGCGCTTTCTGACCGTCACCGACCGCGAGGGTCTCGGCGATGCGCTCTTTGCCGACTGGCGACTGGACGAGGACGGGACGCCGCGGGCCGACTTTCCGCTCAACGCGCCCGAGGCACGCGGCGCTGCGATTCTTGTCGCGGGGGAGAACTTCGGTTGCGGCTCCTCCCGCGAGCACGCGGCCTGGGCGCTGCTCGCGTACGGCTTCCGCGCGGTCGTCAGCACGCGGTTCGCCGACATCTTCCGCGCCAACGCCCTCAAGAACGGCCTTCTGCCCGTGGTCGTCCCGGCGGATGTGCACGCCGCTCTCCTCGCGCACGGCGGCGGAGCCGGTGCCTCGGTGACGATCGACCTCGAAGGCGAACGCATCGTGCTTCCCGATGGCAGCGAGAGCGCCTTCCCGATCGACCCGTTCGCCAAGCATTGCCTCCTGAACGGCGTCGACGAGCTCGGCTTCCTCCTCGGACAGCGCGACGCCATCGACGCCTACGAGGCCACGCACCCCGCGCGCGTGCGCACGACGGAGCCCGCTGCGAGCCCCGGCGTGGAGCATCGCGCGTGACTTTCCGCATCGCGGTCCTTGGCGGCGATGGCGTCGGCCCGGAAGTGGTGGCCGAGGGAGTGCGGGTGCTCCAGGCCGTGGCCGCCCGCTGGGGGCACGCCGTGGAGCTCCTCGAAGGGGCGATCGGCGGGTGCGCCATCGACGCCACCGGCCGACCTCTGCCTGACGAGACGCTGCGGCTCTGCGGCGACAGCGATGCGGTTCTTCTCGGCGCAGTGGGCGGGCCGCGGTGGGATGACCCATCGGCCGCGGTGCGCCCCGAGCAAGGGCTCCTCGGACTTCGTCAGGCGCTCGGCGTCTACGGCAATCTGCGGCCGGTGGTGCCCCACCGGCGCGCAGCCGCCATCTCTCCGCTGCGCGCCGATCGGCTGGAAGGGGTCGACCTCTTGGTGGTGCGTGAGCTCACCGGGGGGATTTACTTCGGCGATCGATCGCGGCAGCCGCTTCCCGATGGCGGCGAGCGCGCGACAGACCAGTGCACGTACACCACGGCGGAGATCGAGCGCGTGGTGAGAATGGCGGCCGGGCTCGCCCGCGGCCGGCGCCGGCGCCTGACGTCGGTGGACAAGGCCAACGTGCTCGAGACCTCGCGCCTCTGGCGCGCGGTGGCCACGCGCGTGATCGCGACCGAATTCCCCGACGTCGACCTGCGGCACATGCTGGTCGACGCCTGCGCCATGCACCTGCTCAGGCGGCCGGCGGAGTTCGACGTGGTCGTCACCGAGAACATGTTCGGCGACATACTGACGGACGAGGCGTCGATGCTTGCGGGATCGCTCGGTATGCTGCCGTCGGCATCGCTCGGCTCGGCGCACCGGCGCGCAGGGCCGCGGAACACGCGGGTGGGTCTCTACGAGCCGATTCACGGGTCGGCGCCGGATATCGCGGGACGGGGGATCGCCAACCCGATGGGCACGATTCTGAGCGTGGCGCTGCTGCTGCGCTGGTCGTTGGGCTTGGAGGCCGAGGCGAAGGCGGTGGAGAGCGCCGTGAGCGCGGTGCTCGACGACGGCCCCGTCACGAAGGATCTCATTGCCGACGGCTCGGCCCCCGCAAGCACCTCCCAGGTCGGCCACGCGGTCGTGGAGCGCCTCTGTGCCTCTTGACAGACCCAGCAGGCGCCGCCTATCATGCCCATCTTCCGGTGCGGCATCCGCCGAATCGCATCTTCCACTATCTTCCCGTCATGTCCCTCGGCCTCTCGCTCCTCCCTCTCCTCCTTAGCCTCGTCTTCGCGCTCCTGCTTATTGGCACGGGCGAGATCACGCTTGGGAGAGTATCGGGCTGAGTAGCACGGCATAGTCGAACCCGCCCCTCCCAGGCACGGCGAGGGGCGCAGATGAGGCCCCGCGCAGTGACGCTCGGGGCCTTTCGTTTTTTTCGAGGTACGCACGGTGATGCGTTCCGATACGATCAAGCGCGGCGTGGACCGCGCACCTCATCGCAGCTTGCTGCGGGCGACGGGGCAGATCCGCGAGACGAGCGACTTCGACAAACCGTTCATCGCGGTGTGCAACTCGTACGTGGACATCGTGCCGGGACACGTGCACCTGCAGGCGCTCGGGCGCGTCGTGAAGGAGGCGATCCGGGACGCCGGCGCGATTCCGTTCGAGTTCAACACGATCGGTGTCGACGATGGGATCGTGATGGGCCACGAGGGGATGCGCTACTCGCTGCCGTCGCGCGAGCTGATCGCCGACTCAGTAGAGACGATGGCGGTCGCGCACTGCTTCGACGCAATGATCTGCATCCCGAATTGCGACAAGATCGTCCCCGGGATGTTGATGGGCGCCGCGCGGGTCAACATTCCGACGGTCTTCCTCTCGGGCGGCCCGATGCGGGCCGGCGTCGACAGCAGCGGACAGAAGATCGATCTGATCACGGTGTTCGAGGGTGTCGGCGCCTACACCGCCGGCAAGATCGACGCGGCGCGGCTGGCCGACCTCGAGGCCCATGGCTGTCCCAGCTGCGGCAGCTGCAGTGGAATGTTCACCGCCAATTCGATGAATTGCCTGTGCGAGGCGTTAGGCATCGCTCTCCCGGGCAATGGATCGACCCTCGCCCGGACTCCCGAGCGCGATGCGCTGGCGCACGCCGCCGTTCGCGCCCTGATGAGCCTCCTCGAGCGGCAGGTGCGCTTTCGGGACATCGTGACCGCCGAGGCGGTGGACAACGCGATCGCGCTGGACGTCGCGATGGGCGGCTCGACCAACACGGTGCTCCACGTGCTGGCACTGGCGCGCGAGGCGGGAGTGGAGTATCCGCTGGCGCGATTCAACGATGTCGCCGATCGCATCCCGCACCTGGCCAAGGTGTCACCGGCCTGGGATGGGAATCGGCAGTGGCACATGCAGGACATTCACGCCGCCGGCGGCATCCCGGCGATCCTCGCCGAGCTCTCCGGGAAGCCAGGGGCGCTCCACCTCGACGCGGCGACCGTCACCGGACGCACGCTGCGAGAGAATCTCGCAGGGGTGCGCAACCGCAACCCCGAATGCGTCCGGCCGCTCGACCGGCCGCACTCGGAGCGTGGCGCGCTCTGCATCCTCTTCGGGTCGCTCGCGCCGGAGGGGGCGGTGGTGAAGGTGGGGGCGGTCGACCGCAGCCAGCTGGCGTTTCGCGGTCCGGCGCGCGTCTTCGAGGGCGAGGAGGCGGCGATCGATGCGGTGCGTCGAAACTGCGTCGCCGCCGGCAGCGCCGTCATCGTCAGGCAGGAGGGGCCGCGGGGCGGTCCGGGGATGCGCGAAATGCTCGCCCTCACCAGCATGCTCAAGGGGATGGAGATCGGCGACTCGGTGGCCCTGATCACCGACGGCCGCTTCTCCGGCGGCACGCGGGGTCTGTGCATCGGGCACGTGTCTCCCGAGGCCGCCGAAGGCGGTCCGATCGGCCTCGTGCGCGAAGGCGACATCGTCCGTATCGATCTCGAGGCGCGGACGCTGGACCTGGAGCTCACGGAGCGTGAGCTCGCCGATCGCCGCGCCGCCTGGTCGGCGCCGGCACCACGCTACACGAAAGGCTGGCTCTCCCGCTACACGCGCCTGGTGACCAACGCCAGCCGCGGCGCGGTACTGGCCTGACGAGCGCGCACCCACATGTCTCTGCGATCCGAGGCGACCATGGTGATCGATCGATGACCCCCGAGACCACGCGGGCACGGCGCCAGCTCCACCACGAGGCGGTGGCGGCGCACCGCCGCGAAGACGGCCCCGCCGAGATGTTGACGGGGGCCCACGTGATGTGCGAGGCGCTCATCCGCCAAGGGGTCGACCTCCTCTTCGGAATTCCCGGCGGCGCGATCATGCCCTTCTACTTCGCGCTCGCCGACTACCGGTCGCAGCTCCGTCACGTCCTCTGCCGTCACGAGCAGGGCGCCGGCCACGCCGCCGAGGGATATGCCCGCGCCACCGGGAAGGCCGGCGTGTGCGTGGCGACCAGCGGACCCGGGGCGACGAATCTTGTGACCCCGATCGCCGATGCGTGGATGGACAGCACGCCCCTGGTGGCGATCACCGGACAGGTGTCGAGCGCGGTGCTCGGACGCGATGCCTTTCAGGAGACGGACATCACGGGCATCTCGGTCCCGATCACGAAGCACAACTATCTGGTGACGCGCGCCGAGGAGCTCCCGCGAGTCTTTCGCGAGGCGTTCCACATCGCGCTCACCGGCCGGCCGGGACCGGTGCTGATCGACGTGACGAAGGATGCCCAACAAGCGAGAATCGTTCCGAACTGGGAGGTCGCGATCCGCCTTCCCGGATACCAGCCCACGATCGAGGGGAACCATCGCCAGATCCGCCGCGCGATCGAGTTGATCGGGGCCGCAGAACGTCCGCTGATCATGGCGGGGAACGGCGTCATCCAGTCGGGGGCGTCGGCGGAGCTCCTCGAGCTCGCGGAACGGACCGGAATTCCGGTGATCACCACGCTCCATGGACTCGGGTGCTTCCCGCAGGATCACCCGCTGAGCCTCGGCATGCCCGGCATGCACGGATGGGTGCACGTGAACCGGGCGATCCAGGAGTGCGATCTCCTCCTCAACATCGGCGGCCGGTTCGATGATCGGGTGACCGGGAAGGCGTCGACATTCGCGCCCCACGCCCGGGTCATCCACATCGACATCGACCCGTCCGAGGTGGGGAAGAACGTGCGTGTGGATGTACCGATCGTCGGGGATGCGCGAGCCGTCCTCACGGCGATGCTCGCGGAGCTCCCGGCGCGCAGCGCCGAGGAGTGGCGCGAGCGCATCCGAGAGCTGCGCGAGGCGCACGAGCATCGACAGGCCTATCGCCGCCGCACCGGCACCGCGCCCCTCATGCCGCACGATGTCTACGCCTCGCTCAACCACGCGCTCCACGTGCGCGGCAACGCCTGCGTGGTGACCGATGTCGGCCAGCACCAGATGTGGGCGGCGCAGCTGCTCGATTGGTACACTCCGCGCTCGCACATCACGAGCGGTGGCGCGGGGACGATGGGGTTCGCGGTGCCGGCGGCGCTGGGCGTCGCCCTCGCCCGGTCGGATGAAACGGTGTGGGTGATCGTCGGCGACGGCGGCTTCCAGATGACGAATCAGGAGCTGGCGACGATCGCCCAGGAGCGCTGCGGCAACATCAAGATCGCGATCGTGAACAACGGCTATTTGGGGATGGTGCGTCAGTGGCAGGAGCTGTTCGAGGATCGACGCTACAGCCACACGCTGCTCACCGGCCCCGACTTCGCGCGCCTCGCCGAAGCCTACGGCCTGCTCGGCTTGACGGTCGAGCGGGCGGAGGATGTGGACGACGCGATCGCCCGAGCGTGGGACCACGACGGGACGGCGGTGATCGATTTCCGCGTGGAGCGGGAGGCCAACGTCTTTCCGATGGTGCCCCAGGGGAAGAGCATCGGCGAGATGATCGTCGCGCCGGCGCACAAGACACCGCCGGCGTAGAGGAGGACATTATGGCGCACACTCTCTTGGTACTCATGGAAGACCACCCCGGCGTGCTCCACCGCGCGGTGAGCCTCTTCCGTCGTCGTGGCTACAACATCGAGAGCCTGGCCGTCGGCCGGAGCGAGACGCCTGGCGTGAGCCGCATGACGGTGGTGGTGGAATCGGAGAACGTGGAGCAGGTGGCCAAGCAACTCTATCGCCTGATCGAGGTGTTGAAGGTGACGGACGTGACGAACGAGCCGACCGTGGAACGGGAGACGGCGCTGGTGAAGGTGCACGCTCCGGCGGCGAGCCGGGCGGCGGTGGTGGCGTCCGTGCGCGCCTTCGAGGCACGGACGATCGACGTCGGGCTCACGACGATGATCGTGGAGATCACCGGCGCTCCCGAAAAAGTCGACAGCTTCATCGAGGTGCTGCGGCCGTTTGGCGTGAAGGAGATGACTCGATCCGGCCGGATCGCGATGACCCGAGGCGCGCGCATCCCCCCGCGCACATCGGGGCAGCGGACTGCCGAATACGCGGTGCCCGAGGGGGCGCCGGATTCGTTCGGCTCCCAGGCCGACGGTTCCACCTAACGAGGACCCATGACTCAGCGACCTTACTACGATGCGGACGCCGACCTCGGCGTCCTGGCGGGCCGACCGATCGCCGTGATCGGCTACGGCAGCCAGGGCCATGCGCACGCCTTGAACCTCAAGGACAGCGGGCTGGATGTGCGCGTCGGCCTCCCGGCCACCTCCGCCAGCAACGCGAAGGCGGCCGCGGCGGGACTGCGCGTGCGACCGGTGGCCGACGCTGTTGCCGAGGCCCAAATCGTGTCGATTCTCACTCCCGACACGACCCAGCCGGCGATCTACTGCGAGCACGTTCTCCCGCACTTGAGCGCGGGGAAGACGCTCCTGTTCGCTCACGGATTCAACATCCGCTACGGACAGATCGTGCCGCCGGCGAACGTCGACGTGGTCATGGTGGCGCCGAAATCGCCCGGACACCGGGTGCGCGAGGTCTTCCAGGCAGGAGGGGGGGTGCCCGCGCTCGTGGCGGTCCACCAGGATGCGACGGGGAAGGCGCTCGCCACCGCGCTCGCCTATGCGAAGGGGATCGGGTGCACCCGTGCCGGTGTGCTGGCGACGACCTTCGCCGAGGAGACGGAGACGGACCTCTTCGGCGAGCAGGCGGTGTTGTGCGGCGGCGTGGCGGCGCTCGTAAAGGCGGGCTTCGAGACGCTCGTCGAGGCCGGCTATCAGCCCGAGATCGCGTACTTCGAGTGCATGCACGAGCTGAAGCTGATCGTCGATCTCTTCTATCAGGGGGGACTGAACTACATGCGCTACTCGGTCTCGGACACCGCCGAGTACGGCGACTATGTCGCAGGCCCGCGACTGGTCGATGAGCACACGCGCAGCACCATGCGCGCACTCCTCGCCGATGTACAGAGCGGCGACTTCGCCAACCGGTGGATCGAGGAGAACAAGCAGGGGCGACCCAACTTCAGGCAGTGGCGGGCCCGCGACACCGAGCACCCGATCGAACGTGTCGGGCGCGACCTCCGGCGCATGATGCCGTTCGTTCAGCCGAAGGAAGTCGTCCCTGGCCAGGGGGGCGCGTGAGCACCACCGGACCGCGCGTCCGAATCTTCGACACCACCCTGCGCGACGGAGAGCAAGCGCCGGGTTGCACCATGACGCGCGACGAGAAGCTTCAAGTGGCGCGTCAGCTCGCCCGACTCGGCGTGGATGTGGTCGAGGCCGGGTTTCCGGCGGCATCGGCGGGCGATTGGGAGGCCGTCTCGGCGGTGGCCGAAGAGTTCCGCAACAACGACAACGTGATCATCTGCGGACTGGCGCGCGCGAACTACGCCGACATCGATCGCTGCTGGTCGGCCCTCGAGTCGGCGCGCCGCAAGCGCATCCATACCTTTCTCGCAACCTCAGACATCCATCTCGAGCACAAGCTCCGGATGACGCACGAGCAGGTGATCGAGACCGTTGGCACGATGGTGGCCTACGCGCGCTCGCTTGCCGACGACGTGGAGTTCTCGCCCGAAGATGCCTGCCGGACGAACCTGCAGTTCCTCTATCACGTGCTCCGGGTGGCGATCGATGCCGGTGCCACGACGCTCAACATCCCCGACACCGTCGGCTACATCACGTCCAACGAGTACGGGGCGCTGATCGCCGGAATCATTCAGAACGTGGTCGGAAGTTCGAACGTCGTCGTCTCGACGCATTGCCACGACGATCTGGGGTTGGCCGTCGCCAATTCGCTCGCCGGAGTGCATGCGGGCGCCCGGCAGGTGGAGTGTACGATCAACGGCATCGGGGAGCGCGCCGGGAACGCCTCGCTCGAAGAGATCGTGATGGCGCTTCACACGCGGAAGTCGTTCTACCAGGTGGAGACGGGGATCGCGACGCGTGAGATCGCTCGGACTTCTCGCCTCGTTTCGATGTGTACCGGCGTCGCCGTTCCGCCCAACAAGGCCATCGTCGGCGCCAACGCATTTGCGCATGAGGCGGGGATCCATCAGGACGGGGTACTCAAGAATCCGCTCACCTACGAGATCATGGATGCCGAGACAGTCGGCCTCGCCGGCAACACGCTCGTTCTCGGCAAGCACTCCGGTCGCCACGCCTTCCGCAAACACCTCGAGCACGCCGGGCACCATCTCTCCGATGAGGAGCTTCGGCACGCCTTCATGCGATTCAAGGAGATCGCCGACAAGAAGAAGGTGGTCGACGATCGGGACATCGAGGCGATCGTGTCGGGGGAGACGAGGCGAGTGCCCGTGGTCTACGCGATCGAGCAGGCGCACGTGACCACCGGAACGCACATGACGCCGACGGCAACGGTCACTCTCCGCGGGCCGGGAGGGGAGGTCCGCACCGGCTCGGCCCAGGGAATCGGCCCGGTGGATGCCGTCTGTCGGGCGATCGACAGCATCGTCGAGGAGCCGGGTGAGCTGGTGGAGTTCACCGTCAACGCGATTACCGAGGGCATCAACGCCGTCGGTGAAGTGACGGTGCGATTGCAGGAGCGTGGCCACCTCGCCTCTCATGGACATGGTGGCCACGGTCACGATGGGGCGGTCATTCACGGACCATCGCATGGTCACGCCGGCGTACGCAGCCACGGCGAGGGACCGGCTGACGCGGAGTCGCGGATCACCTCGCACGGCGATCGGCGTCCGGAGCTCTTCAGCGGCTACGGCGTGAACATCGACATCATCATGGCCGCCGCCGAGGCGTACGTGTCGGCGCTCAACAAGCTTCTCCACGTGCGAGAGGAGCGGCGGCGTGCGCGCCTGACCGACGCTCCGCCGAGCTTCATCGCGGCGGTGGCCTCGGATCGTTAAGCGGCGCCGCCCGGGGAGCGCGGCGCGAGGGGCGGCGTCACTCCCCGTCCGGTGGGCCGCCCCCCATCGGAATGGTCCAGATCAGTGTGGAGCCGCCGTGCGCGGAGGGCCCGAGCGTCGTCGGCAGAAGCCATCGATCGATCGCGTTGTGCGGACACGCCTGGTGAAACCGCATGACGAAGATCCCGGCCAGGGTACCCACTCCCGCGCCGAGCGCCACATCGCTGATCCAGTGCTCGTTCAGGTAGATCCTCGACCAGCCGACGGCGGCGGCGCCGCCGTACGCGAGCGGGGCGACGTACCAGAGTGCGTTGGGGTGCCAGCGTGCCGTCTCCATCGTCAGCACAGTGGCAGTGGCGAAGGCGACTGTCGCGTGTCCTGATGGAAGGGCGTCGTAGTGGCTGTCGGTGAAGCCGCGGCCGAAGGAGAAGTCGGTGGAGACGCTGTCCCCGACCGTTTTTGGACGAGCGCGGCCCGTCAGCCCCTTCACCAGAAAAGTGAGGGCGGAGCCGAGCGCGATCGCTTCGGTCGTACGGAGCCCTACTTCAGCGACCCGCGACTTGTGGGAGAGGCGACCGCTGGCATAGAGGCCGAGTCCGGCAGCGATCGGCACCCACCCACCGAGCGCCGTCAAGACGTTGGCCGCGGTGGTGGCATTGTCGGATTGGTGCTCCGGGCCCTGCGTAGCCTGGGCGATGGCGACGTCGGATGGCGCGATGCTCAGCGCGACGAGTACGAAGGCACCGCCGGTGGCGGCATCGCTCCAGGTGAAGAGCGGAGCAGGCGGGCGGGGTGGGGATGGCGGGGCAGGCGCCGGGAGAGTTGTGTCGCGCGAGGAGGGTGCCGGGGCGATGGCGGCGCTGTCCGAGTCGGCGCGCTGCGCGTCACACGGTGGCGCCGATCCTGCAAGCACGACCCACGCTGTCGCGACGAAAGCAGTGGGGATCTTGCGTCGTCTGATGACGGGGGGAACCGGTGAGGGGGAGCACGCTGCGGGGCGACCACGCGCCGAATCGCCCGTATGCGTCGGAACATGTGCGCGGCGGATCGACGGCGCTACCGGCGGTGATAGATTTCGCGCCGGTGTGCCTTCGAGTCAGAGACCCCGGGGAGCGAGTGGACCGAGTTCGGGAAGTGCGCGACACGCAGCGGCACCGAGTTCGAGAAGTACGCGACTTGGAACGGCACCGGCTAGGCCGCCCCTGTCAGAGGACGGTCGCGGTGGGGGTAGGGGTGGCGACAACAGTTCGGCATCCGACGGCCCTGTGATCGAACGGATCGCCACCGCTGTCGTCAGGCACAGGTGCCTCGCCATACTCCTCTGGATCGCCGTCGCGGCCGTCGCCTCCCTCGCGGCGCCGAAGATCGGCGCGCGGCTCGGCACGGGCGGCGATGTCATCGAGGGAACCGAGTCGGCGCGTGCCGCGCACCGGCTGGAGAGCCGATTCGCCCGACCTCTCGATCAGGCGCAGATCGTCACTCTCGAGACGCCCGAGCCGCTCACCTCCCCCGGGCCGACGCTGGCTGTGGACAGCCTGAGCGCTGCCCTCGCTCGAGTGCCGTTCGTCACGCGAGTCGATTCGTGGCGATCGTCGAAGGATTCGATCTTCCTCGGACGCAACGGGAGGTCGACCTTTCTCTCGGTGGCGCTCGCGCCGGACGCCAGAGCCGATGACGCGATGCGTGTGGATTCCATTCGCGCCGTCGTGCGGCGCGCGATCGCTCGCACGGGACTGGACACCGCGCAGTATCGCGTCCGGGTGACCGGCAATACCGCGCTCGACGCCGACATGCGGCGCGTCGTCGAACAGGACAGTCGACGAGCGGAGCTGCAGCTCATGCCGATCACGCTCGTCGTCCTGGTGGTGGCGTTTGGCGCGCTGGTCGCCGCTCTCATTCCGGTGATCATCGGCATGCTGGCGATCTGGATCGCGCTCGCCCTGATCTCGGTTTTGGCGACGATCACGCCGGTCTCCGTTTTCGTTCTCAACATCACCACGATGCTGGGCCTCGGCGTGGGGATCGACTACTCCCTGCTGATCGTCACCCGCTTTCGCGAAGAGCTCGCGGCAGGGTTGGCGCCGAGAGACGCGGCGGTTCGCGCCGCCGCCACCGCCGGGAGAGCGGTGACGACCTCCGGTGTGAGCGTCGTCGTGGGCTTCGGCGCGCTGCTGCTCACTCCACTCACCGACACGCAGAGCGTCGGGATGGGCGGTCTCGTGGTCGTCGGGGTGGCGGTCATTCTCGCCATCACGCTTCTACCAGCGCTGCTCGCGACGCTCGGCCACGGCGTGGATGCGCCGCGATGGCTGGTGGCGGCACTCGCCTGGTACCACGACCGCCGGCGCTGGCGAAGTTGGGCGCAGAGAGTGACGGCCCGACCGGTGACGGCGCTCGTGGCCGGCCTGTTGATCATCGGCAGCCTCACGCTCCCGCTCCTTCGGATGCGGATCGGCCTTCCCGCGTCGGGGTGGTTTCCGGCGTCTTCGGAAGCGGGTCAGGGGGTGGGCGCCCTCGAGCGGATGGGAGTGGGCACGGTGAGCCAGCCGATTCACGTCCTGGTTCAAGCCCCATGGAAGTCGTACATGACATCGTCCACCGCTCTCACGGCGCTCGGGCGGCTCGCCGATTCGATCGCCGCCGAACCAGGTGTGAGGCGGGTGACCAGCGTGGCGAGCTTCAAGGAGGTGCGGGACGCGCTGCCGCTCGTATCGGCGCGCAAGGGGGATGCGTCCGATGCGCCGGCGAAGATGAAGGATCTGCTCGATACCTACATGAGCAGAGACGGCAGGCTGGCGCTCATCGACGTCGTGTTGCAGGACACGACATCGCTCACGTCGGCGATGCACATGGTCACACGCCTACGGACACTCGTGGGCCGCGTCATGCGCGGCACGAACGCCGAGGTGCTGGTGGGCGGATTCGCCGCCGAATCGGTGGATCTGCAACGGGTGATGCTCGACACCTTCCCGACTCTGGTCGGGCTCGTTCTCGGAGCCACCGCCCTCATGCTCGCGGCGTCCTTCCGCTCACTCCTCGTGCCGTTCAAGGCGGTGATCCTGAACTCGATGTCGGTGGCGGCGAGCTT
>Ga0187777_10001072_pt1 | contig 17885 bp, 17 predicted proteins | sample 1015_Q2_SP5_10_M_FD_132416 | JGI IMG/M metagenome (GOLD analysis project Ga0187777, IMG submission 132416) | Tropical peat soil microbial communities from peatlands in Department of Meta, Colombia - 1015_Q2_SP5_10_MG | ecosystem: Environmental > Terrestrial > Soil > Wetlands > Peat | place... | reverse complement strand
AGCCGTCTGCCTGCCTTATTCACCCACAAGGCGATGCGGAGGGTTCTGTGCTTTTGTTGGCTACTTCGCACCTTTGGAGGGACACAACTATTCTACCAACTTAAATTGCGAAACGGGTAGGAACAGGGCGAGGAAACTTAAAGTAACTACACGAAGAAGTGACCAATGTGCCATCATCCTGAAACATTTTTGCCCCGTTACTACCCAATCTGATCTCAAGGCTGGTAGTAATACAGGGGGGCAATATGCCCCTTACGAAAACCTATGTCAGGAATGGGAATCGTACGATCATCGCAAGCATCACGAGCGGGTTCTCGAACAATACCGAGATCGTCCGTGAGTCGGACAACCACATCCTTGGCAAGGTCAACCACCACTTTGGCAACACACGGGATGCCCGGAAAATTAGTTAGCGTAGATACCGCTGATCCAGGCCTGCTCATCAAGCGCAAATGGCGTTTCGAGGCATCTCGCCATTCCTGCCCTCTTAAACGAACAGTCGGCAGACCACGTGACTGAGACCATCGAGTACCCGCTTTGTCCGGGAGAAGGCAAGCTCGGGCCGTCAGAAGTATTGGAGCGGCTCAGTGTCGGAGACTTCGCTGGGGCCGCCCAACTCTCGACCGAGGAAGCGTTCCCTGTTTCGGCAGAAGCACGGCAACGACAGCCAGTAGGTTTGGGCGCGGTTCGATACGGAACTCGCAAAACGAAGTGCCGAAATCGAACCGCGGCATCGCAGCGAACTCCAAGCCCTCACAGTTCAGAACTCGACCCTGACCCGCCGCGTCGTGCGATTACGTCGGTGTGGGGGTGGTTACCAATACAGGAGCCCATGGCAGGAATTGTGCGAGTTTGCTGTCGAAAAAATCCCGACTGTGTACGAACTCTCCGCAGCGAGTATCAGTCAATGAGAATCCAAATAGAGCACGGAGAGGTCATTGCCGAAGACGAAGGCGGCTGTGGCGTGTGCTGGAAGTTACCCATGATGAACTGTTTCTCCTCATGCTCCCAGAGTGCCGGGACATAGTCCACACTCGAACTGTAATGTGGAGTCAATTTATGGAATGTGGATATGGCCTGAAGTTCCGTAATCCGTTCTTTAATCTCAGTACACGAGCTTGAGACCGTCAGAGCAACTAGAAAGGAGGATCTGCTAAATGCCAAAATCCGGTGGGGGAGGAAAGAGCAACGCAAAGATAGAAGCACGATTAGGTATCTTCTGGTTGGTTGATGGCAAGCTAATAATCGACAGTGCCCCGCTCAGCGAGTGCGAAAAATATGGCGATCACCTGACCCATCCCAGAGGTCACAATGACGTGTGGGAACGTTGGCAGCAGGTCGGCAAGACCCCAGTTGAGACCGAGTACGAAGAGTACGCACGCGGCAGGGTGATGTGTGATACGAAAACCAAGCGGTTCACTCTTCTTGCCGACACATGCATTCTGAAAAGGAAAGACTTGATCGCTGCGATCAAGAACGAATTGCATCTGCCCAAGCAAACCTCACTGGGGACAGACCCCCACTATCGGTGCTTCCACTGCTTGCACGGCAACGCGGACGAAGAGGAGTAACGCTTTGGCGATCACCGGGTCGAAGTTCATGTCCGGCGTGCAGTGCTTGAAACGCCTGTACTTGCTAGTCAACAAGCCAAAATGTTGGCAGCGGACCGCCGCCGATTTGACTTTGGTCAAACAAAAGCGGCAGGTTAAGTTGCCGTCAATTGTTTCCCGGTGGTGTCTTGGTCAGCACTAATCCAGAGGAGGCGATTAATGTCACTGAGGAATTGCTTGCCAACCCTTCAGCTCTGGCCGTCTTTGAGGCGGCGTTCGAGATGATGGCGTACAGGTGAGAGTGGACATCCTGCATGGGCGACGAGATGGACCTTGGGAACTTGTAAGCAGCCTCGCAAGGAAAAGCCGGTCGGATGTCTGCTATTAACTACAAGCCTAACTCTGACTCGTGAAGATTAATCGTCAGCGCTCGAATGGCCGGGCTAGCGCGCAACCGTTTCTTCGAAAGCTGCCTTCCGAAAATACTCCAAGGACATCTTGAGCCCGGTCTCGAGATCAATCTTCGGTTCCCAGCCCAGAAGCTCCTTAGCTTTTGTGATGTCTGGGCGGCGTTGTTTGGGATCGTCCTGTGGCAGCGGTTCATAACGAAGCCTGCTCTTTGATCCGGTCACGGCCAGCACTCGCTTCGCGCATTCTAAAATTGTGAACTCGGAGGGATTGCCAATGTTTACCGGCAGATGTTCCGACGACCTTGCGAGACGCATGAAACCATCAATCTCGTCGCTCACGTAGCAAAAACTCCGTGTTTGGCTGCCATCGCCATAGACCGTGAGTTCTTCACCTCGGAGTGCCTGTTTCATGAAGTTTGGCACCACCCGGCCGTCGTTGAGTTGCATGCGCGGCCCATAGGTGTTGAAGATGCGAACAATTCGAGTGTCAACTTCGTGGTAGCGGTGATAGGCCATGGTGAGCGCTTCACTGAATCGCTTGGCCTCGTCATAAACCGAGCGCGGCCCAATGGGATTTACATGACCCCAATAGGTTTCCTTCTGTGGATGCTCGAGCGGGTCGCCATAGCATTCCGAAGTGGATGAGATCAGATACTTTGCTGAATACTTGCGTGCGGTCTCGAGCGCGTGGAGCGTGCCCTGCGAACCAACCTTCAAGGTTTCGACGCCATGACGCATGTAGTCGACTGGACTTGCGGGACACGCGAAATGAAACACGTAGTCGACCCGACCGCAATCGAATGACTCGTTAATGTCGATGTGGCGGAACTCGAAGCGGGAATCGTTTCGGAGATGGTGAAGATTCGATTCTCGGCCGGTCAGAAGATTGTCGACGGCCACGACCGAGTAACCTCCGCCGAGTAAAGCGTCGCAAAGGTGGGAACCGAGAAAACCGGCTCCGCCGGTCACCAGCGCTCGCAGCTGCGTCATGAATTCTTAGCACTCTCCGCTCTGCCGCGGGCGGCGGAGATGGCGATCGGCAACAGCGTGTCGTTCTCCGCTTTCTTCTTGCGACTTTTCGTTCGGTCCTTCGGACGCACGAGATCCGCCAATGTTGTGTTCTCCAGGATGCGGGCAGCCGCGTTGCGGACATCGAGGAAAACCTGATACAGCGTGCGATGTTCGGTATCGCGATCAATCAAGCTGCGCAACTGCTCGGCATCGCCAAAGGGTGCTAATGGCCCATCGATCAATCGAATGATTTCGCTGAGCCTAATCTCAGATGGCGACCGACGAAGCTGATATCCGCCCTTGGCCCCACGCACGCTCTCGACCAGGCGGGCGTTTTTGAGTTCCAGGAGAATAAGTTCCAGAAACTTCTCGGGGAGATTTTCCTCATAAGCGATCTCGCGAATCCGGACTGTCCCCTGGTTATAGTGACGGGCTAGCATCATCATGGATTGCAGCGCGTAGAGTCCCTTTTGCGAGATCTTCATAGTAGGCAGCGGTAGATGAAGAGCGCTCAGCTTACTGCTAGTCCCGCGTAACACCTCGAGGCAACGCTGGAGCTTGTAGTTTATGACTCTCCGGCGTTATCGCTGGACGCCCAATGCTGTGATAAGTAAATCCGAGCACTGCCATCGCTTCTGGGTCGTACAAATTCCGCCCATCGAGCACAATCGGATACTTCAGTTCCTCCTGCAGACGCTGTAGATCCAGTGTAGCGAATTCCTCCCACTCAGTAAGTATCAGCAAAGCATCCGCGCCACGTGCTGCATGATATGGGCTTTCGGCAAAGTCCACTGTCTCCTTTAACACCTCGCGAGCACGTTCCTGCGCTGCTGGATCGTAAGCCGAAATACGGCATCCTTCCTGCAACAATGCCTGAATTAGCATAATGGCCGGCGACTCGCGAACATCGTCAGTACCACCCTTAAACGCGAGACCCAGCACTGCCAGACGTTTGCCACGTAACGTCCACAGAGCGTTGCGCACCTTCCGCAGGAACCGGCTACGCTGTTCCTCGTTAATGTTCATGACTTCGTCCAGGAGACGGAAGTCGTAGCCAGATTCGCGGGCAACCTCGCGGAAAGCCTTCAGGTCCTTCGGAAAGCACGAGCCCCCATACCCGATACTGGGATTCAAGAAGCGCGGCCCAATGCGGCTGTCACTTCCGATTCCTTTACAGACTTGCTGTACATCGGCCCCTACCGATTCGCAAACCGATGCTACGGCATTAATAAAGGATATTTTCATGGCCAGGAATGCGTTCGAGGCATGCTTAATCAGCTCGGCGCTTTTCGTGCTCGTGACAATCAGGGGAGGTGGAATCCTCGTCCCATCCGGCCGAGGAATCGCTTCCTGCCGCTGGTAATAGCTGCCATCCACCAGTGGTGCGTAGATGGCGCGCAGCACCGCGGCGCAGCGTTCATTGTCAGCACCCACGACAATACGATCCGGAAAAAGAAAATCTGTGACAGCTGTTCCCTCCCTCAGAAATTCGGGGTTGGAGGCTACATCGAAGGAGTCGGGAGCTCCCGCATTGCGCAGAATGATCTTGCGAATCCACTCGCTGGTGTAGACCGGTACGGTGCTCTTCTCGACGACGATCTTGTAGTCGTTAATCGCGCCAGGTATGCTGCTGGCAACCGACTCCACGTAAGACAGATCCGCGTGTCCCTGTTCTGTGGGCGGGGTCCCTACCGCGATAAATATGGCCTCGCTGGCCATGACGGCAGCATGCAGATCATCAGAAAATGTCAGCCGTCGGCCGCGGTGACGCTCGAGAAGCTCGGGCAAGAACTTTTCATGAATCGGAACTTCGCCCGCCCTGAGAGCCGCCATCTTTTGCTCGTCATTATCAACTAAGATAACGTGGTGGCCGAGATCGGCAAAACACGCCCCCGCCACTAGTCCAACATAACCTGTTCCAACCACCGCAATTCGCATTGAATTAACCTCTGAAAACACTCAGCTAGCATCTAGCGACTGGCACGCGGAAAAAAGACCGTACGGCGGCAGCCCGTTACAGCCATTGTTTAGAATACTTTAGCATGTAACCTCAGACAATGAGCCGTTAGTAAGGTGCACTTTCGGATGTCGGCGAAGAAGCGTCTGGACTTACCGTGGCGCCGTATCTCACATCAGCTTTGCGGCCGTTAGCGTTGGGTTACGAGAATTTCGGCGATGCGCTCGCCAGCTCGACCGTCCCAAAGGGGCGGCACACTTCCCTTCTTCGCTCTGCCGGAGAGGATCTTTGCCAGCTCTTCGCGAAACTTGTTCATGTCGTTTCCAATTAATACGTTTGTTCCCTGGGCAATCGTGATCGGCCGTTCGGTATTCTCTCGAAGCGTAAGACAAGGAATCTGAAGATAGGTGGTTTCTTCCTGAATGCCTCCGGAATCGGTGATCACCACTGTAGCCAACCGCTGCCGCGCGAGAAACTCGATATACGGGAGAGGATCAAGCAATTGAAGCTGGTCCACATTGAGTCCGAATTCCACAATGCGTTGACGAGTTCGAGGATGCACGGGAAACAAAATTGCAAGTTCGTCGTTCACCGCCAATAGTGACTCCAGAATTCGCTTCAGAGCTTTTGGGTCATCGACGTTGGACGGACGATGCAAGGTGACCAGCGCGTAGCGATTGGGAAGTCCCCGAATCTCGGTACGCGTGGCGTTTGGTAACAGTTGTACCAGCGTGTCGATCATCACGTTGCCGACAAGACGAACTTTCTCGGCGGCGATTCCTTCTCGTGCCAGGTTTTCGTTGCCATCCTCGGAGGGTGTGAATAAAAGATCCGAGAGTTGATCCGTAACCAGTCGATTGATTTCTTCCGGCATGGTGCGATCGAAGGAACGCAAACCAGCCTCAACGTGAGCAACCTTGACAAGGAGTTTCGCGCAGACCAGCGCCGCAGCGGCAGTTGAGTTGACATCGCCATAAACCAGCACCCACGCCGGTTTCTGTTCCAAAACAACCCTTTCAAAACGGCTCATTATTTCCGCCGTTTGCTTAGCATGAGTTCCCGATCCGACGGCAAGATTCACGTCCGGCGCTGGAATCCCAAGTTGCTGAAAAAAGACGTCCGACATATTGGCATCATAATGTTGACCGGTATGTACAAGAGTTTGGTTGACTCCGCGGTGCCCCTGCAAAGCCCGTATGACCGGGGCCGCCTTCATGAAGTTTGGTCTCGCACCTACTACGTGCAAAATGTGCATATATTTCCACTCTGACATCAGGCGGCGGGTTCAATCGGCCGCGCTTCAAATCAAACACGCACTCGCCTAAGACTACGAAAACTCACGGAAAGCTCATTGCTGATTTACAAAGCAGGTCGGTGCGAACAACTGAAACCATTATCACCTGTCGATCCTTTAAACACAAAGACAACCTCGCTGCGAGGGATTGTCCCCGATGCAGTAGTTTGAAACTCTATCCAACGCCCAGGACGGACCACGGACCAAACGATAGGTTAACGGGACCACCGTGGTAATGCAGGATTACGGCCGGACAGCCATTCGAATCCCAGAACGATCATGGTCCCTGCTGCCAAACGCCTCTGACCGGTGCAAGCTGTTAAGAATTTGCGCAGTTGTTCGAATGCCCTTCTGAGATCTTGTTTGCTGCTCTGACTTTGTTCAACATCACTGCATGAAGCGCGGCTCCCAGTTCGCAATTAGCCGACATCTCTCGTTGATTTCTTTCCCACTTCGTCTCGGCCAAGAACAGAGGTCTCTGTTGCTGGTTTGACCGTTACGCGCAGAGGCAGTTCATCGCTGCGAAAAACTAAGTCCCGGGTTTGGCGTCGCAGAAGAGAGAAGGTCTGTCGAGACCCTCGGGCCAGATCATCAGCCAAGGAGAACAATCGTAATGGAAAGAAAAATCGTGCGCGGTTCTATCTCGACTTCTACCCGACATGCATTGCTTCTGATTGCATTACTTGGCATAGCTCACGGAGCAGCCACCGGCCAGATTAGCTTTGTTCAAGTCGCCGCTAGTACACCCCAATCAAACGTTGCTAGCGTTCAAGTATCTTATCCTCATACTCAAACTGCAGGAGACCTGAACGTTATCGTGGTGGGATGGAATGACTCGAGTGCATCAATTCGTTCGGTAACAGATACGCACAAAAATACTTACGTATTGGCCGCAGGACCGATCAAGGGAACCGCACTCACTCAGTCTATCTACTATGCCAAGAACGTTACGGCGGGCACCAACAATGTCACCGTCAGCTTCAATAAGGCAGCAGCCTATCCGGACATCCGGATTCTGGAATTCAAAGGTTTGAGCACGACCGTTTCGCTAGATATAAGCGCGGGAGCCAGCGGCAAAAGCAACAGTAACACTCTGGTCAGCAGCGGATCTGCGACCACGAGGTCAGCCACTGAACTCATCATTGGAGCTGGGATCACCAGCGGCGGCTTCAGTAAGGCAGCAAGTCTGTTTACCGTAAATACGATTACCAGAGATGGCAGTATCGCCGAAGACGAAGCTGTCTCGAAGGCGGGAACTTACAGCGCAGCTGCCGTTCTGGGACACTATGGGGAGCAGTACTGGGTTATGCAGATGGTCGCGTTCAGGTCAAGTGCTGTGAGCAGCAGCGGAAACAACCCTTCGATTAGCTCAATTTCCCCTGGTTCGGGATCAAGCAGCGGTGGGAGCAGTGTGACCATCACTGGCAAGAACTTTCAACCCGGTGCAACGGTAACTTTTGGGGGCACGGCAGCCAGCAATGTAAAGGTGATCAGTAGCAGCTCAATCACGGCTAAAACCCCGGCGCATGCGGCCGGTACGGTTAATTTGGTTGTTAGTGACAGCAGTGGCACTAGCACTCTTGCCAACGCATTTACCTATAACTCGAACACCTCGGTTCAACACAAGGTAGTTCTGTCGTGGAAGGCAAGCTCCAGTTCAAACGTCACAGGTTACAACGTATATAGATCTACAATCTCTGGGGGTTATTACGGACTAATAGGCAGCACCTCTGGCTCTTTCTCATACACAGACGCAACGGTAGCCTCAGGCACGACGTATTACTACGTAACCAGGGCAGTAAACACAGAGGGACAGCAAAGCAGCGACTCCAACCAAATCGCTGTGACTGTACCTTGACCGTGAAAGGCCTCTCATTTCCTCATTGCCGTAGTTCAAGGACAGCAGGGCAAAAACTTCGGAAGAAAGGCCCACCCCGGGCTGCGCAGAACTACTATAAATTGGCGTAGGCACGACAAACTTACTTCCAAGAGATTTGCAACAGGACCCAGACTTCTATTAAATTGTTGCAATCCTGTTAAAATCTCACTCGAGGAGACAAAATGGTGAACTTAACGGCCGTCGTCCGACAGCTGAGGAATCAAAGGCAACACGCAAAAAAGCAGGTCGAACGCATCGACGCGGCACTAGTGGCACTTTCGGGCTTGAGCTCTAAGCGAACCGAGAATGGTGGAAGTCGCAAACTGTCGGCAGCAGCCCGGAGGAGGATCGCGGCTGCTCAGCGCGCGAGGTGGGCGAAAATCAAAAAGGCCGCCTAAAAACACAATTCAAACTCATTACCGACGTGTATTGGAAGGGTAATGGCCACATCGGCCGTTAGCACCCTATACGCGTGCCTTTTCATCCACAACAAGAATATTCAGAAATATAATCTGTGACGATATGGAACCTCTGGTCTGAAGCCGAAGCCGGAGTCGAGGATGTTGCTGGGTACGCTCTGCTGCTCTCAGTCCTTCTGGTGCTCACGCTGGGACTCGTCCAGCTTATCGGCCGTAGCTGCACCAACGTATTCTCCATGGTGGCGGCGAAAGTCGGAATCTGAAACGTTGTCGCCTTCGCAAAGTCTCTTACATAACATCTTTCCTGTCGAGATGTAAGGTGCTGGGGCCAAAAGTTCGACTGGGATCTGGGCACCGTGAGCTGAAACATTTATGGGTGTCGGCTAGCTTCGCCTGCACCCATAACCCTCAATAACCTCACAGCCAACGCTGGGGTCAAGGGTTCACGACCGTCCTCGAGGAAATCCACGATTAGTTCTGTACTTCGACGGTCTGGCTCCGAGCTGAGATTATCCCCCATCGGCCAGAAAGCAAACGTGTGTATGAGATACCGTTCAGATGGTCAGTTTCCAATAACCTGCCAAAGGAGCACGCTGCACCTGCTTTTGATCACAAAGCAGAGTCAGGGCGCTGGAGACAACTTCCTGTGGTTTCCGTAAATGCTTGGCTAGATCAGTATCGCTTATGACCACCTCGCCATCTGGATAGCGGTTGTGAAGATCACGGGCATACGTCGAGATTTGCTTGGCGACTCTGCTGAGTTCATTTTCATATTTCTGCTTAGCTTTTAGTGCTCGCTGTTCTTCGGTTTCGGTGGAGAGTTTATAAAGGCATGCCAAGGCTAAACCAGAGGCAATAACGGCACCGATGCGCCAGCGCGAGACGAACCATGAGAATGTACTTGTCGAGTCCACAATTATGCTCAGGATGGCAGAATAATATCCAGGTCCAGGGCGGCAAAGTTACAAAAGGCCGAGCACTCGCGCGAGACCGCCTAACGAAAGAGCGGCGGTGATTCTTAGTATGCACATTCGTGGACGTTATCGATGATCGAGAAGGTCGGCAAATAGAAGAGCATTACTCTGTCTGGCCTGCGGAACCGATGTATCACCAGAGTACGTTGAGACCTATCATGACTTTATGCTCCAGTCTTCAAAACAGGTTCTTCTGGGAGAGGCCAATAAGGTGGTAGAAAGAGAAGAGACTGCGATTTCTCGCAACTGCTCCAAACGGAAGCGGCCAGCACATGGTTCCCTTTGCCGCACTTTTGTAAACCTTGAAGGTCAATGCTGCCTGCCGCTTGTTCTTCGCCGATTTAGTCCTCAGCGAGTTCGCCCTTAGCGGATTAGGATCGTCCGAGTCAGCAGACTGGCTATCAAAGTAAACTAATACCCATAATAAATATAGGTAAAGCAAGGAACTGTAGGAGGTGGAAGCACTCCGGGGTTGGGAGTGACCTACCGCACCTGGAATGAGCCGATGCTAACCACAGTCGCCCAAATCAGAATGAAGGCGATTGCCAAGCCGACTACAAAGAGGAGCTTTGTGGCATCATCGAAGGCGGATGACTGCCGTCTCCGGCGCAACATATAAACACCTCAAACTGCTCGCGAGAGCCCCAAGCCAGCTAAAATGTCACGCGCAATTTGCAGTCTTCGGCAAGGACTGGACTCCTTAGGATGTGTCGCAAACTGGCGAAGTGCTCTCTAGATCACCCGCGGCTGTTTCATAACCGCCTAAGCGCTCAGGTCAAAAGCGATTGAAGTCGGCGCTCCGTTTTTCGGCACGCGATTTTGGATGCGTCAGCAACCTGGCGCGGTACTTCTCCTGGCGCTTTCTGCGAGGCCAACCCGCGGGGCAGCTTGCGCTCCAGGAGAGACCTAGTTGTTCGCACCCAAGCAGGCCCAGTTCATTTGGGAACGGCTTGCTTTTCCCATTGCCGACGTTGACGGGAAGCTACTTAATTGCCTTCGCCTTTTTCTCGTCCGTGGCAGAGAAGCGAGTGCTCAGAGGTGGTCGACGGCGCCAGGCACGCACGGACTTGATGTCGACGTCCAACTCCTGAAGAGTCCGGCGCACGGTATTGCGGTGCATTCCTAGTTTCGCGGCAGCTTTTACCTGGTTACCATTCAGGTCGCGCAGAACGATAATAAGGAAGGCTCTCTGAAATTCCCGTAGGGCTTCGGGGTATGGAGTACCCATCCGGTACATCTGCAGCACCAGCCTCTCGAGCTGTTCTTTCACGGCGACCTTCGCAGCGAACAAAAAAAGGCTGTGACCTTGGTTACGCTCTAGCCGCCGACTTCTGCGAGGAAGCTAGCAGCGTGGAGACATGCACCGTCACAGCCCTTTGATGTGATTACCGCTTTCGCAGCTCCAAACCCCAGCTACTCCTCGCAGAGTAGTCGGTTTTTTCGGGTCTGGCTGCCCGACCAGTTGCCCGGTCGGACTCATCACTCAGTCTAATTCGGACTGGCAGAGATTTTGACTCAGCCAACCCTTTCGACCGTCGACGCGGGACAAACTAAACACTTGTTCGGCGATTGTCAATGCCGCTTTTCGGTGCAAAGAGAGAATTGGGAAAGTGCGCTTGCAAGATCCTCTGACCTCTTGGTCCGCAACGGCTTGTATATGCCGATGCCCACCTTTCCACAAAATGTTCACAGGCAATCCTCGGTATCAGCCTGAAGAGAAAAGTCGGAACTGTTCCTCCGGATTTCTTATGGCTGCGGATCACAAACTTGGCTACGTGACTGTCCCAATTTCCAAACTGTTCGACACTTTCGTAATGTTTTGCCCGTATCTCAACTGCACTAACGTCGCACGCATGGACTCCCCATCGTCTCGTACGCTCGAACGCCGAAGGGGCAGACGTTATCCTGCACGTCTACCTGTCGCGATCAAGTTCACCACCGCCCATATGGCGGAATCGTGTTTCTCTGCGCGGACGCAAAACCTAAGTGAGAATGGCATTCTGCTTAGCAGCAACTCTCGCATCCCAGAAGGCTCCGATGTCGAGCTAACAATCGATGCTGCCGCCGCACCGCTGCTACTAAAGGGAAAGGTTCTCCGCGTGACTTCGCGCCCGGGAAAGAGTTTTGCCATTGCGGTTGCATGCGAGTTCCCTTTGAGCCTTTTTCGTCCCTGGCCTTAGCCTGCGTGCCAGCCGGGAGCCGCGCGGCCCCTGGGGCTCATCGCCGCTCAGGCAACATGTCGGTAGGAGTTCTGAATTGAACCGTGACAGCACGTCATCTACGGAGCCATACGTGTCACGTGCTTGCCAGAAAAAGAGCATGTTCTTCGATAAGGTCACTTCTGTACGTACTGCCAGAGGCAAAGCTCGTTGCCGTCGGGATCTTTGAAATACGAAAGAAGCCCTCCGGGCTCCTCCTTCACGGGGGTTGTCGGCACGCCTCTAGCTTGCAACTCACGCGTTGCCTGCCGAATATCGGTAACCCCAAGGCTCACGCGTGCATTGCCTGTGCCCGGCAACAGGTTGCCAGGCAAAGTAGGAACAAGCTCGAAAAGCACACCTCCGAGGTCGAAGCGAGCGACGTAATCCCGAGAGGTGAGGCGAAAACCCAAGATATCGCGATAAAAGGCAATCGACTTTTCCATGTCCGCCACGTGGTAGTACACCGCATCAAATGTAAGTTTCAATCCTGAAGTTGACATCGCACAGGTCTCCTTTAAGTGCTGTGAACTCTTCAGCAGATCGTTTCGTTGGTGTTTCTGGGTGAAGCAAGCCGCTCTACTTCTCGACTTGCAATGGTCAATAGCCGCGGCCCGACTTTCGCCAGTCGATCTTCAATTGCTCGACGATGTCATCAGCCAATCTGTTGATCTCAAAGCTCGCTGATTTCGTGGTTCTCCAGATCGGCCTCTGCGAGCGACGATCGACAAGAGTCACGGTTGCGGTCGTCTCTCGTATTGCTACTTTGGCCGGCACGATTGCGGTTTCAGTTTGACAGGTCAAAACCGCATCAGCTTCTTCAAGCTCAGCCGTGATCCCCACAGCACTCCATTTTTCCAAGCGTGATTTAATGAGCAGCGCAAGTCCGTCTGGGGACGAAGCTACGTAGATCGTTTTCACTTGGTAGAGTAATGGCGGTCCCGCTGAGATGGTGGCTTGTCCGGCCAGCAATCCTGCGCAGAGGAATAAGACGGCAAGAATCGATGGGATCTCGCAACTGATGCGCAGAACTAAATAACGTGAACTTCGGAGGCTCGTCATGTTCACCCTCCTTCCCGCACGTTTTGAAGTGCCTTAGGTTTTTACAGATAAGCAAATGACCCTCATTCATTAGCCGACATCACTTCGAGATACGCCGCAGTGAGTATCATCACGAGTGCTCGTGACGCGTTTCAGAGGATTCCGCAGTCACTGACAATGGATTCTTGGCACGGTTAACATTTTTGAAGATGCGAGGCGTCTGCAACATAATGTGCATCGCGCTGAGGGCGATTCTTGCAATCGGTGTTGGACTACTTCTTCTTGTCTTCTTTTGCTCAAGCATTGTGCATGCGAGCAGAGAAAGAAAAACGCCATTGATCCAAACGGTCAATGGGTCAGAAATTTTCGAGAACTACTGTGCTCCTTGTCATGGTCTTGACGGAACGGGCAACGGGCCGGTGGCACCGGCACTCAGATTCAAACTTCCGGACTTAACTCGGATATCGAAAAGGGCGGGTGGCAAGTTTCCAAGTGCCCGAATCCGTTCTGTTATCGAAGGAAACGAATTTATATCCGGACATGGGTCTCGTGAGATGCCAGTTTGGGGACCAGTCTTTCATCACGTTGGCGCGGACCAGGATTTAGGTGCTGTACGGACTGATAATGTCACCAAATATCTTGAATCCATGCAGCAGAAATGACTCAAGGTGGGAAGCTGCAACCAAGGTATCGGCGACAACAGGGGGCTCCTAAGGTACGACTCAGCATTTATTCTTGAATTTGCGCTCGCCATGCACGGTCAACCGTTGCCCTCGTCATGAGGTCGAGCAAGTGTGGTCTGCCTTTTCTTTTTTACACCGCAGAAGAGCGCTTGAAGTGAATCTGCTTTTGTTCCTGCGAGGTTGAGATGAAGTTCGGTCGTTTCGCTTTCGGCTGCATACAGATCGATGACACTACCTACGGGCATGACGTAATTGTCGACCGTGGGCAGATCCTGAAACGCAAGAAGAAGCCTTCGAAGCGGTTTCAAGACGAGTTTGGGCACACGCCGCTGTCTGTCGAAGAGGATATACCGTGGAAGTGCAGGCAGCTGATTATCGGAACAGGAGCGTATGGCAGGTTGCCTGTAATGGAGGAAGTCAAGGGCGAAGCGCAGCGGCGCCTCGTCAAATTGCTGATCCTGCCAACCGCTGAGGCTATCGAAAGGCTGGGTCAGAATCCTCGTGACACTAACGCAATCCTGCATGTGACGTGCTAGCAGCCCGACTTTCGAGCGCCCTGCTCTACGAGAAGCAACGCTTGTCATCATGTCAGTCTCGTACAGCTTTACCGCAACGCGCGCGAGCTTCCAACCCGCCTATGTCAAGTTGTGGGAGTCAGGAGAATTGTCACGCCGCGTCCAGCTTGGCCTGAAAAAACTGGGGGACTGCGCCCTGTGCCCGCGCAACTGCCACGTCAACCGCATCGAAGACGAAACGAAGGTATGTAAGACGGGCCGTTACGCCATCGTGAGCAGTTGTTTTGCCCACTTTGGAGAGGAACGCTGCCTCCGTGGTACGCACGGGTCGGGAACCATCTTCTTCAGTTCATGCAACCTGCGTTGCGTGTTCTGCCAAAACTGGGGCATCAGTTGGCGGGGTGAAGGCCATGCGACGAAGCCAGACAAACTCGCCGAGATGATGGTCGACTTGCAGGACCAAGGTTGTCACAACGTCAACTTTGTGACTCCGGAGCATGTTGTGCCGCAGATTCTAGAGGCCATTTTGCCGGTGGTTGAGCGCGGCCTCCACCTTCCTTTGGTTTACAACACCAGTGCCTACGACTCTGCGGATTCGCTCGCGCTCATGGACGGAATTGTCGACATCTACATGCCCGACTTTAAGTTCTGGGACCCGCACCTGGCGCGGCGCTACGCGAAAGCTCCCGAATATCCGGACATTGCTCGACGGGCAATCAAGGAGATGCACCGACAAGTAGGGCCACTCGTCACAGACGAACACGGCGTAGCTTTGCATGGTGTTCTTCTGCGTCACCTCGTCATGCCGGGTGGCGTGGCAGGCACACCCGAGATCATGCAGTGGATCGCCCGCGAGTTGGGCGCTGACACCTACGTCAACCTTATGGCTCAGTACCATCCTGCCTGCCGCGTCGGCGAAAGTGAATATCCCGAGATCGACCGTTGCATCACGCGTAGTGAGTTTCAACAGGCCCTCGACTCGTTTTATGCGGCGGGGTTAGCACGCCTCGACTCCGATGCAATCTTGCACTGATAGCTCTACAACGTTTGCAAGAAATTGATCAGGTCCTGCATTTGCTGCGACCCGAGTCCGATCTGGAAACGTTGATTGTAGAAACTCACTACTCGGAACTGCAGGGGAATGGCACATTTAGGGGAATCCATGACCCAATGCGGCCGTTACTGTTGCGAAGTACGGTCGTAATCCATCATGCCTCTACGCAGCAGCTGGCTATCGTCTGAAACCAAAGTCACCAAATTTTTGGGACCTCTGTAATGACGCAAACACGGGAATTGTCGCTAAGATCACAATCGGCGGGCCGCGCTCGCCAAAGGGAGGTTAACCATGACCTGGAAGAGTAAGTTGGTTCTAGGGATACTCACTGCTGTAGCCATGTTCTTACTTACCTTTGCGCTTCCAAGAGGAAGTGGGTTACGGGATGCTGCGGTGGTTCAATTTCCAGTAACGGTGGGAATCTGGGCGATTTTCGTTTTGCTCTTTGTAAAACTTAAATAGTGGTGAATCCTGACTGCGCATAACGCTCCGCAAATGCGGCCTGCGTTAGGGTGAAATACAGCGACCTTCGTCGCTCCACACTGAAGAACGACATTTGGCTGGCCTACCACCGGTCCGGGATTAATAGAAAGCCGGTGTCGTCCCGGCCGTTGTAGTCTGCTCGACCGACGATTTCCCCATGATTGTTAATACCAGTCGCGGATTCCAGCTTCCATCCTGAATTGGAAGGGATGTTTGCGTTCAGGTCGCGAAAACCGCGCGATTTTTCCCATATGAAGGCTCGTTCTGCATCGGCGAATGGTCCGAAGGATCCGATGACGACGTCGCAATCGTTGATCGCGTGCGGCTGGCTTGGGTATCGAGGAGACAACTCCAAGTGGGTGAGGGATCCGCCGGCATAGAGAAAGACGTCAGGAAATGCTGTGAGTACAACATGACCATAGTTGTTCAAAGCGATTGCCGAACTATAGCGATCCGGCGGCCCAATTGTTTGCATGCCACGATTAGCGTTCCAAAGAAATGCGTGATAGCGTCCGGCCTCATCATAAACGTCCCCGATCACATCTCCGCGATTGTTGACGCTTTTCGCCGCTCCTCCGCAGCAGCCACCGAGTGCTTGTAGCGTCTTCTTGCTCCAAAACACCGGCCGCGTGCCTGGCTTACCGGGGAGCAACGACTCTCCGACGACCTCGCCGGAATCGCTGATGCTGTACGGGCGAGATTGTTCTCCCGGAAGCATGACTAAAACTCCATCGACAAAGGTAAATGCTTGGTGCTTACTGTAGGTACGGTCGAAGGCAACTCCGGCGATTTGACCTGAATTATTCATTGCAATGCCTTCGGAGTGGTCCAAGCCTGCGGGCAGGGGAACTTCGCGAAGCCCGGATTGTTCCGTCCACATTGCGGCGCGACGACCTTCGGTTGAGCCCACGATCTCTCGATCCTCATTAATGTGGGTGGGGAGCAGAGGTAATGGAATCACCCGGTAATGTTCGGCAATGCAGCCAGCATTGCTCGACTGAGCCATGAGCCCGCTAGAAAGGATCACGAACACGAGCACAGCTGCTGACAATACGAGCTTGATACCGAACGCGAGTCTTGAACTCGGTTTCACACTTTGCTGACTCTACTGCGCTATCAGTTTAATGTAATCGAAACACACAGTGTATCCGCTACTGCTGGCGTTGTGTCCAATCACAGTGAACTTGAACGAGTAGTTTCCTGCGCTCGAGAATGTGACGTTGCCTAAGTCGTATTCCTGGAAGACGCCATTCCCGTTGGAGCTGTATTCGTCCTCGGATGGTCCGGCGTTCGTGCCATTGATTGAAAGCTGGAAGATTCCGCGAGTGGTAAACTTTTTGGTTGCCGCCCTGATGTCGTAGGTTCCGGGTGCAGGCACGTTTACGGTGAAATTCAGATAGGCGCCGACTGCGGTGCCATCAGCAATCTCTCCCGAACCGTCCGGGAACCCGGACCAAGCGAAAGAGCGCGCATTGGGCGATCCCGTGACCGGAATCGTCGTCGCTTCATATTGGATGGTCCCCGGCGCACCTGACGTAAATGTCCAAGTCAAAATATCCTGGGTAGCCGTCTCACCACCGGTGCCGGCGGTAAATCCGACATAGGCAGTATTGGCGCCCACCGTGCTGGGTATGTTCACCGCCCAACTCGTCGTGAACGTGTCGGCAGGCGTGGTCGCATCGGTGAGGGTCATGGTCAACGTCGTGCCGTTGTAGGTGATGTGAACATTGAACACATCGCCGCTGTGCAGGTTGACGTTGCCGCCTAAGGTCGTGGCAGGAGTGGTGGGGGAAGCTCCATCTGTGTACAAGCCGGTCGAGTTTGTGCCTTCTCCCGCGTTGCTATAAAGATCAAATTTCACCGCGACGCTGGAGGCAATGCCCGGAGTTCCTCCGGGTGTGTCAGGTCCGTAGCCCAGACCGCCTCCGCTTGGACCAAGCGCAGTGGTACCGACGTTCTGGATGACGAAGGCCATGCCGTCCGCATTAGGATTTGTCAGCTGAAAACTGAAGTCGGTGCTAAATGACTGAACATTCAGAGGCGTCGTGTAGAAGCCGCTACCCGCCTCCGTTCCTCCACCATCGGTCAGGCGCAGGCGTGTGCCATTCAACTTGGCGGAGCCGTTTATAGCAAGGCCTGTCGAAGTGAATCCCGAACTGTAGCTGACGTAGGGGTTCCCTGTCGTGTTAATGGTGTAGGTTCCACTGGCCACCGCACTATTGTTGTATCCGCTGGCTACTGCCATCGCGTTGATCGTGGTGGTCGTCCTTACTTGTACGGTCGTACACACCGGTGAACCTGAAGTTGGCGTACTACCATCGGTGGTGCAGTGAATGGTCGCACCTGTCGTCGTATCCGACAGGGTCACAGACTGAGCTAAGTTGTAAACGCCCGGAGCTGGACTGAACGAGGGGGTT
>Ga0187777_10001071_pt1 | contig 17898 bp, 12 predicted proteins | sample 1015_Q2_SP5_10_M_FD_132416 | JGI IMG/M metagenome (GOLD analysis project Ga0187777, IMG submission 132416) | Tropical peat soil microbial communities from peatlands in Department of Meta, Colombia - 1015_Q2_SP5_10_MG | ecosystem: Environmental > Terrestrial > Soil > Wetlands > Peat | place... | reverse complement strand
GATCACCGCAGCCCAATGGCCGGCAAGATCCGCCGTCACGGCTTCGACTTTCATCAAGGGGGCAATCAACACGTCATGACCACGCGCGCGCAGCACGCCCGCGGTGCGTTCACCGTCGGCTTGTGGGCGGGTGATAACGACGCGCATTGTTTAATCAAAGAATCCTGCGCCGGCGCGGTGCTTGAGCTCGCGACCGGCGTCCGCACCGATGGTCGCCGCATCTTTCCGGCGGCCGGTCCTGGAAATGTCATGCGCGGCGCTCCCATCGGGACGCGCGATCAAGCCGCGAAACTGCGCTGTATCACCGGTAACCGTGGCGTGGCCTGCAATCGGAGTCTTGCAGGAGCCATCAAGCACGGCAAGAAAGGCCCGTTCGCATGCAACGGCGGTCGACGTATCGGCGTGATCGATACGCGCAAGAATATCGGTCACGCGCGAGTCATCCTTGCGCGACTCGATTGCAATGGCGCCCTGCCCTACCGCAGGCAGAAATTCTTCCGTGCTCATGACCACGGTTGCACGATCCGCGAGCCCAAGACGTTTCAATCCGGCGAGAGCTAGAAGAATCGCATCTACTTCGCCGGCATCGAGCTTGCGTAGCCGCGTCTCGACGTTGCCGCGCAACGGCGTCACCCGAAGATCACGCCGCGCGCGCAACGCGATCGCCTGCCGGCGCAACGACGCAGTGCCGAGACTTCCGCCTCGCGGCAATTCAGCGAGCGACCGCGCCTTGCGGCTTATAAATACATCGCGCGGATCCTCGCGCTCGAGACAGGCAGCGAGCACCAGCCCTTTTGGCAGCACGGTCGGCATGTCCTTCGTCGAGTGCACCGCGACGTCGATCCGGCGGTCCAGCAAAGCCTCTTCGATCTCCTTGGTGAAGAGGCCCTTGCCGCCCTCATCCGCCAGCGACCGGTCCAGGATCATATCGCCAGTGGTCTTTATGACGACGAGCTCAATGGCATCCTCCGCGACCCCGGCTGCCGCAGCCAGCCGCGCACGCACGGCGCGCGCCTGCACCAGGGCAAGCGGACTGCCGCGTGTTCCGATGCGCAAGGAAGGGGCTCTGGATTGCGCCATATGACCTCGCGGTGCTAGGCCGAAAAACAGGGGTCGGCTCTGCTGTCAGGACTAGCTATTATTTGCGCCGCCGTCACCTCGCCTGGTGCGGCGACGGAATATATGAGGAAACGATGATCGTCCTCGGCATCGAGACAACCTGCGACGAGACCGCGGCGGCCGTGATCGAGCGGCTCGATGACGGTCGCGGCCGAATCCTGTCCAATGTCGTGCTATCGCAGGTGAGCGAGCATGCCGCCTTCGGCGGCGTGGTGCCGGAAATTGCCGCGCGCGCGCATGTCGAGGTGCTCGATGTGATTATAGCCGACGTCATGACACAAGCCGGCTGCAGCTTTGATGCGATTGACGGCGTCGCTGCGGCGGGCGGACCGGGGTTGATCGGCGGCGTCATCGTCGGCCTGACAACGGCGAAGGCGATTGCGCTCGTCAAGAACAAGCCGCTGATCGCGGTCAACCATCTTGAAGCGCACGCGCTCACGGCGCGACTTACGAACAACACGCCGTTTCCCTACTGCCTCTTCCTTGCGTCCGGTGGCCACACGCAGATTCTTGCCGTGCGCGGCGTCGGCGACTACGTCCGCCTCGGCACCACGCAGGACGACGCAATCGGGGAAGCCTTCGACAAAACCGCGAAGTTGCTGGGGTTGGGCTATCCAGGCGGACCGGAAGTCGAGAGAGAAGCCGCGCGCGGCAATGCGTCTCGTTTCGCGCTGCCGCGGCCGATGCATGGGCGCAAGGATGCCGATTTCTCACTGTCCGGCCTGAAGACCGCCCTGCGTCTGGAAGCGGAGAAGATAGCGCCGCTGAGTGACCAGGATGTCGCTGACCTTTGCGCTGGCTTCCAGCAGGCAATCGTCGACGTTGTTTTCGACCGGCTGCGCACTGGCCTGCGCCTGTTCCGTTCGCGTTTCGGATCGCCCACCGCCCTGGTTGCCGCCGGGGGCGTTGCCGCCAACCAGGCGATCCGCAAGGCGCTCAATCGTCTCGCCTTCGAAGTCGGCACCACGCTGGTCGCGCCGCCGCTCGAATTATGCACCGACAACGGCGCCATGATTGCGTGGGCCGGCGCCGAGCGGCTTGCGCTCGGTCTGACCGACTCACTGAACGTGGCCCCGCGCGCACGTTGGCCGCTCGATGAAATTGCCGCGGCTGAAGGCGCGCGGCGTCGCACGGCCGCGTATAAGTAAGCGAGCAGACGGGGCATGGCCATTCAACGTATCGCAGTGCTTGGTGGCGGCGCCTGGGGAACGGCGTTGGCGCTGACCTGCGCGCGCGCCGGGCGCGATGTCACGCTCTGGGAACAAGAGCCGGGCAATGCCGCAACGCTCGAAAAGAAGCGGGAAAGCCAATTCCTGCCGGGAGTGCGCCTCGACGAAAAAATCAAGGTGACGCGCGATCTGAGTGAAACCGCGCGCAGCGACGCCATCCTTGTTGTTGTTCCGGCGCAGGCCGTACGCGCCGTCGTAACGGCGCTGGCCAAGACAAATCTCGAGCGCGTGCCATTGATCGTCTGCGCCAAGGGCATCGAATACGGTACGCGAAAATTCATGACCGAGATAATCGCCGAATGCGCGCCGAAAGCCGTGCCTGCTATTCTTTCAGGGCCGAGCTTCGCAGCCGACGTGGCGCGCGGCCTTCCCACCGCGGTCACCGTCGCGGCTTCCGATTCCCAAATTGCTCAGGATCTCGCACAAGCGATGAATTCCGGCACTTTTCGGCCCTATCATTCAACCGACGTGCGCGGCGTCGAGCTTGGCGGCGCCACCAAGAACGTGCTCGCCATTGCCGCCGGCATTGTTACCGGCCGGGGGCTCGGCGCCAGCGCTTCAGCGGCGTTGACGACGCGCGGCTTCACCGAGCTGGTGCGCTTCGGCAAGGCGTTCGGCGCCAAGACAGAAACCATGATGGGGCTGTCCGGTCTTGGCGATCTCATTCTCACTTGCGGGACGCCGCAATCGCGCAACTTCTCCTATGGTGTCGCGTTGGGCAAAGGCGAAAAAGCCGACACTGCCGCGCACGGCAAACTTGCCGAGGGCGTTTTCACGGCGCCGGTTCTCCTGGAAATGGCGCACGAAAAGGACGTCGACATGCCGATATCGGCTGCGGTCGCTGCGGTGTTGGCGGGAAAGCTAAGCGTCGACAAGGCAATCGAGTCGTTACTGACGAGGCCCATCAAATCGGAAGAGTGACATGGCGTATTGGTTGCTGAAGACAGAACCGGACGAATATTCGTGGGATGACCAAGTCAAGCGTGGCGCCAAGGGAGAGGCGTGGACCGGCGTGCGCAATTTCACCGCGCGTCGTCATCTCAAGGAAATGAAGAAAGGCGATAAATTCTTCTTCTACCACACTGGCGAGGAGAAACAGGTCGTTGGCATCGGCGAGGTGATCCGTGAAGCCTTCCACGATCCAACGGCTGCAAAAAATGAGCCTTGGGTGGCGGTGCAAACCGCAGCCGGCAAACCACTGCCAAAGCCGGTGACGCTTGCTGCCGTCAAAGCCGAGTCAAAATTAAAAGAGATGGCACTCGTGAAATACGGGCGGCTATCGGTTCAGCCGGTCACCGATGCGGAATGGAAGATCGTTTGTAAAATGGGCGGGCTCTAACGGGAGGCACGCATGACCTTCGCAGGGATCAACTATTGGGCGGTGCTGGTGGCGGGAACGCTCGGCTTCGGCCTGGGCGGCGTCTGGTATCGTCTGCTGGCGGAGCCGTGGAAGGCGGCGCATAAATTTACCGCCGAGCAAATCCGCGCCCACCACGGCAGGGGCGCATCGCCGATCCCGCTGATTGTCGCCTTTGTTGCCGACCTGGTGATGGCCTGGATGCTGGCGGGATTGATGGGCCATCTCGGCGCTATCTCAGTGAAGAACGGTCTGATTGCGGCGTTGTTCGTTTGGCTGGGTTTTGTCATTACCACGCTCGCCGTCAACAATACCTTTGGCATGCGCAACCCCAGTCTGATCCTGATCGATGGCGGCCACTGGCTGGCGGCATTGCTGCTAATGGGCGCGGTTATCGGCGCCTGGGGCGCCTAGGCCCTCCAACCCCCGACAAAAGTGGGGCATTCCGCGCCTTGTCGGTCGCGCGAACACCGTCGCATAATATGTAAAAGCTGATCAAAAACGCCCCGGAGACAGACCGGCAGGCGGGGAGGAGTAGAGTCCATGTCCGACAAGATTTATGACGTTCCAGCCGATTGGCGAAAGCGCGCCTATGTCGACGACGCCAAATATCAGGACATGTATGCGCGGTCGGTGAAGGACCCAGACGGATTCTGGGCCGAACAGGCCAAGCGCATCGATTGGATCAAGCCGTTCAAGAAGATCAAGAACACCTCCTATGATCCGCACAATGTTTCCATCAAATGGTTCGAGGATGGCACGCTCAATGTCTGCCACAACTGCGTCGACCGCCATCTTGCCAAACGCGGCGATCAGACCGCGATCCTTTGGGAAGGCGACGATCCGAAAGACGACAAGAAACTGACCTACAAGCAACTGCATGCCGAGGTCTGCCGCTTCGCCAACGTGCTGAAAGCGCGCGGAGTAAAGAAGGGTGATCGCGTCACGATCTACATGCCGATGATCCCCGAGGCGGCCATTTCGATGCTCGCCTGCACGCGCATTGGCGCGATTCACTCCGTCGTGTTCGGCGGTTTTTCGCCGGATTCCCTTGCCGGCCGCATCGAGGACTGCAAGTCGAGCGTGGTCGTCACTGCCGACGAAGGTGTCCGTGGCGGTCGCAAAATTCCGCTCAAGGCCAATGTCGACGTCGCCTGTGACAAGGCAGGCGGGGTAACGTCGGTGATCGTCGTCAGGCACACCAAGGCGGCGGTGAATATGAAATCCGGCCGCGATATCTATTACGACGAAATTGCAAAGACCGTGTCGGCAGAGTGTCCTTGCGAGGAGATGAAAGCGGAAGATCCGCTGTTCATTCTCTACACGTCGGGCTCGACGGGCAAACCGAAAGGCGTATTGCACACGACTGGCGGCTACCTGGTGTACACATCAATCACCCACCAATACGTCTTCGATTATCACGAGGGCGAAATCTACTGGTGCACCGCCGACGTCGGTTGGGTCACCGGCCACAGCTACATCGTCTATGGCCCGCTTTCCAACGGCGCCATCTCGATGATGTTCGAAGGCGTGCCGAATTTTCCGACGACCTCGCGTTTCTGGGAGGTCTGCGACAAGCACAAGGTCAACATTATCTACACCGCCCCGACCGCAATCCGCGCGTTGATGCAGGGCGGCAATGATCCGGTGAAGAAGACATCGCGCAAGTCGCTGCGTCTGCTCGGCACCGTGGGTGAGCCGATCAATCCGGAAGCGTGGGAATGGTACTACCACGTGGTCGGTGACGACCGTTGTCCGATCGTCGACACCTGGTGGCAGACCGAAACTGGCGGCATTCTGATCACGCCGCTGCCGGGCGCAACCAAACTCAAACCCGGCTCGGCAACACGACCTTTCTTCGGCGTTATTCCGCAAATCGTCGATGCCGAGGGCAAAGAGCTCAACGGTGCCGGCAGCGGCAATCTCTGCATTGCCGATTCCTGGCCCGGACAGATGCGCACGGTCTATAGCGACCATCAGCGTTTCGTCGACACCTACTTCAAGACCTATCCCGGCAAGTATTTCACCGGCGACGGCTGCCGGCGCGACGAGGACGGCTACTACTGGATCACAGGCCGCGTCGACGACGTCATCAACGTTGCCGGTCATCGCCTCGGCACCGCTGAAGTCGAAAGCGCGCTCGTGGCGCATCCGAAAGTTTCGGAAGCCGCTGTCGTCGGCTACCCGCACGACATCAAGGGTCAGGGCATCTACGCTTACGTCACCTTGATGGCGGGTGAAAAACCGACCGAAGAGCTGCGCAAGGAACTGGTCGGCTGGGTGCGCAAGGAGATCGGCCCGATCGCCTCGCCGGATCTGATACAGTTCGCGCCGGGCCTGCCGAAGACGCGCTCGGGCAAGATCATGCGCCGAATTCTGCGCAAGATCGCTGAAGACGAGTACGGCAATCTCGGCGACACCTCCACGCTTGCCGATCCAGCGGTCGTCGACGATCTGGTCAACAATCGGCAGAACAAGCGCGCGGTGAAAGCCGGCGCGTAAGTTTTGCGGCTTCAATGTCGAGGCCGGCAGGTTCGCCTGCCGGCCTCCTTTAATATTCATTTACGCTATTCCGAGCTTTCGCCGGAGCAAGTGCCGTCTCGCATTACTATGCGCCCTCCATTCCCGTGGGACGGGCTCATGACTCTGCTGCAAAGGACGGCGCTCGTTCTCGCCATCGTGCTGGCCTGTGCGTTGCCGCATGGTGCGCAGGCCTCGACGCGTGACATCGTCGCTTTTTCCGGCTTCGCGCCCGGCACCATTGTGGTGAAAACCAGCGAGCGCCGGCTTTATTTTGTCATCGACAGTTTTCGCGCGCTGCGGTTTCCGGTTGGCGTCGGCCGGGCCGGCATGACCTGGACCGGCACCGCGCGCGTAGAAGGCAAATACGTGCGTCCCGCCTGGGCGCCGCCCGACATGATCCGCAGGGAAAATCCGAGATTGCCCGCGGTCATCCCTGGCGGAGCGGCCAACAATCCGATGGGTGAAGCGGCCCTCACTCTGCGCGGCGGGGAATACGCCATCCACGGCACCAACCGGCCCGTCTCGATCGGCGGATTCGTCTCGCATGGATGTATTCGCATGTATAACAGCGACATTCGCGAGCTCTACCGGTTGGTCAGCGTCGGCACACCCGTCGTCGTCGAGCAATAACGCGTTACCTCCGCTACAACTTCCGGAAGCACCCGGGGAAAACGCAATCCACCTCTGACTAAAGCTGTGCGCGGCTGATAGTTTTGCCGGAAGTTTCGCGACCTGGACACAATTTATGGGCAACTATCCGGGTATGGCGCGCCCGCGCACTTCCCCGCAGCCGGAAGTTCCCGGCCTCGCCGCTCGAAGAATTGCCGCCGACATTCTCGACGGCGTTCTGCGGCGGCACATTGCGCTCGACGATCTCCTGTCGGGCAAGAACGCGCACCCGGGTTTGCCCGCGCTCGCCGATCGCGACCGTGCCTTCGCGCGCCGGCTCACCGCCACGGTGTTGCGGCGGCTCGGTACGTTGCGCCACCTGGTCGGCGGCTATCTCGAGAAAGGATTTCCCACCGACGCGCCGCGCGCCGAGACAATCCTGTTGCTCGGGGCCGCGCAGATTCTCTGGCTCGAAGTCCCGGATCATGCGGCGGTCGATCTGTCGGTACGGCTGGCGCAAGCGGACCGCCGGGCCTCGCGCTATGCCGGGCTTGTCAATGCTGTGCTGCGCCGCGTGGCACAAAACGGCGCAGCTCCGCCCGACGATGTTTCACGTGACACACCGGCCTGGCTGCTCAAGCGCTGGAGCAAGTCCTATCGTTCCGATGCAGCGCGCGCCATCGCCCTGGCCAATGGCCACGAGCCTGCGCTCGACCTCACCGTGAAGCAGGATGCGGAAGCCTGGGCGGAACGGTTGCGCGGACGCGTGTTGCCGACGGGAACAGTACGAACGCTCGCGCACGGTGCGATCTCGCTGCTGCCGGGATTCTCCGAGGGCGCGTGGTGGGTGCAGGACGCCGCTGCCGCGCTGCCGGTTCGCCTGTTCGGTGACGTGCGGGGGCTGAACGTTGTCGATATCTGCGCCGCGCCGGGCGGCAAGACCGCGCAGCTTGCACTGGCCGGCGCTCATGTTACTGCCGTCGATCGCTCTTCCGCACGCCTTGCCCGCTTACGCGAAAACCTCGCGCGCCTTTCCCTTAGTGCCGTTACGGTCGCCGTGGACGCGTTGGAATGGCAGGGTGGTCCATTCGATGCGGCGCTGCTCGACGCCCCCTGCTCCTCGACCGGCACCATTCGCCGTCATCCGGATGTTCCCTGGCTCAAGAGCGAGGCCGATCTTTCAGTGCTCACGTCCATCCAGCAACGGCTCCTCGATCGCACGGTCGAATTGCTCAAGCCGGGCGGAACGTTGATCTATTGCGTCTGCTCACTGGAACCCGAAGAGGGTCAGAACCAGATCGAGAGCTTGCTCGCGCGTGATTCGCGGGTTGCCCGCAAGCCGATCACGGCGCAAGAAGTGTTTGGGCGCTCTGAATTCGTGACCGCGGCCGGCGATTTGCGGACGCTACCTCTGCACTTCCCGGATTCCGATCCGCGCTGGGCCGGGCTCGACGGCTTCTATGCCGCTCGTCTCGTGCGCAAAACTGGCTAATCCACGGGCCGGACTGGCATATTGGCCGTTTCCCGACCCTTCGCTATCGTGTGGCGGGCGCGTGTAAATGACAACGCGTGGCAGGGGACGAGCGCATAGATGATGCGGGTTTCGGTCGCGGAGCGGGCTAAGCTCTCCGTGCTCATCGGGCGCCGCGCGTTCCGCAGCCTTGTCGGCCGCATCAACGCGCATCCGCTGCTGCGCTGGCGATTTGCCTCAGCCACGACTGACCGGCTGGTGATCGCGCCGCAGGACCTGCGCACCGCGGACGCCACCCGCGCCAGCGAAATTTACGCTGGCCGCTTCGCCTTCGCCGGCAAAGTGGTTATCTGCGACCGCCGCTCGCCATTTGAAATGACGCCGCCGTCGGAGGAGTGGGCCGCGACGTTGCTGGGCTTCGTCTGGCTGCGTCACTTGCGCGCCGCAGATTCGACCATAACGCGCGCCAATGCCCGTTCGCTGATCGACGAGTGGATCAACCTGCAACGCGGCTGGCACACAACTGGCTGGCGTTCCGACATTCTCTCCCGCCGCATAATCTGCTGGCTCAGCCAGGCGCCGTTTGTATTGCAGGACGCCGACGCGCGTTTCTACCGCCGCTTTATCCGCAGCTTGACACGACAGGTGCGCTATCTGCGACGCACTCTCAATGAATCGCGTGACGGCCTGCCACGTCTCCAGGCGGTGATCGCGCTCAACTACGCCGCGCTTTGCATGCAGGGACAGTCCAACTATCTGCGCGCAAATGTCCGCCGCCTGATCGAGGAGCTGCGCAAGCAAATCCTACCGGATGGCGGACACGTCAGCCGCAATCCGGGCGCGCTGATCGAGGTGTTGGCTGACCTGCTGCCTTTGCGGCAGCTATTCTCCGCGCGGCAATTGCAGCCTCCGCAGGCACTCAACAATGCCATCGATCGCATCATGCCTATGTTGCGGTTTTTCCGTCATGGCGACGGAAATTTTGCACAATTCAATGGCATGGGTCAGACACCGGTTGATCTGTTGGCAACAGTACTCGCTTATGACGATGCGCGCGGCGCACCGGTGTCGAACGCGCCGCACTCCGGATATCAGCGTATCGATGCCGGGCAGACCGCGCTTCTGATGGATACCGGCCGGCCACCGCCGCCAGTCCTGAGCATGGAAGCGCATGCCGGCTGCCTCTCGTTCGAGCTGTCGTGGAAACAACACCGGCTGGTCATTAACTGCGGTCTGCCTGCGGTGAACCGGGAGAATTGGCGGCAGGTGGCGCGCGCAACGCCGGCGCACTCGACCGTCACGTTCAACGAGCGATCCTCATGCCGCTTTCTCGGATCGATTGCCGCGCGGCGACTCTTGGGTGGCACGCCGATCATCGCCGGCCCCCGCAATGTCAATGTTGATCGCGAGACGCAGGCGGGCGAAACGGTGCTACACGCGTCCCATGACGGTTATGCCAATGACTGCGGCATTATCCACACCCGCACCATCAGGCTGAACGCCGACGGCAGCGCACTCGATGGCGAAGACAGCTTTACCCCCGCCGAAGGGCGGACCCATCTCTCGCGCGTGGGTGACGAATACGCCATTCGTTTTCATTTGCATCCGGCGATCAAAGCGAGCCGTCTGGCAGATGGCCGCGGTGTGATTTTATTGCTTCAGGACCGTGAACTGTGGACGTTCGCCACCCTCGCCGATTCGGTCGAGCTCGAGGAAAGCGTGTTTCTGGCGGGCTCCGATGGTCCGCGGCGCGCTGTTCAAATTGCAATTTACGGCCGCGTCTCCCAGCAGGCGGCGGTGCGCTGGAGCTTCCGTCACACACCGCCCGCCACCCCCGGCGCCAAACCCGACCGCGCGCAAGAGCCGGAACTGCCATTGTGAGAGCGGGTTGTGGATGCCTTGTTCAGGCGCGGCATTCCCGAATACACATCCGGCCACGACATGTGCTAGCCCCTAGCCCGTGACCAGCCACCCTCGCCGCATCACCCGTGCCTTGTTGTCGGTATCCGACAAGAACGGACTGGTTGCCTTTGCGGCCGGGCTCGCCGGATACGGTGTCGAACTGGTTTCGACCGGCGGTACTGCCAAAGCACTCAAGGACGCCAAACTTAAGGTCATCGATGTCGCCGACCTCACCGGTTTTCCCGAGATGATGGACGGCCGGGTGAAAACTCTGCACCCAAAGGTACATGGCGGGCTGCTGGCCATCCGCGCAAACAAGGAACACGCCGCGGCATTGGAGAAACACCAGATTAAGCCGATCGATCTGTTGGTTGTGAACCTCTATCCATTTGAGTCAACTGTTGCGAAGGGTGCCGCTTTCGACGATTGCATAGAGAACATCGACATTGGCGGACCGGCGATGATACGCGCCGCGGCCAAGAACCATGCCGATGTCGCGGTGGTCGTCGAACCCTCGGACTACGAAAAAGTGCTGGGCGAAATGGCGCAGCACAGCGGCATGGTTTCTCTTGAGTTGCGCCAGCATCTCGCGGCAAAAGCCTATGCGCGGACGGCAGCTTACGACGCGGCGATCTCAAACTGGTTTGCGGAAACACTGCACGACGAGGCGCCGGACTATCGCGCCTTCGGCGGCAAGCTTATGGAGGAATTGCGCTACGGCGAGAACCCGCACCAGAGTGCGGCTTTCTATCGTTCGCCCGGCGAGCGCTTTGGCGTTGTCACCGCAAAGCAATTGCAGGGCAAGCAGCTCTCCTACAACAACATCAATGATATAGACGCGGCCTACGAATGCGTCGCCGAGTTCGACCCGCGCCGCACCGCCGCCTGTGTCATCGTGAAACACGCCAATCCCTGCGGCGTTGCCGAGGCCGACAATCTCGTCGATGCGTACCGCAAGGCGTTGGACTGCGACCGCACCTCGGCATTTGGCGGCATCGTTGCGCTCAATCGCAAGCTCGACGCCGAAGCGGCAAAGGCTATCACCGAGATTTTCACGGAAGTGATCATAGCGCCGGAAGCAACGGACGACGCAATCAAGATTATCGCCGCCAAGAAAAACCTGCGTCTGCTGGTGGCCGGCGGCCTGCCCGATCCGCGCGCAAAAGGCCTGACCGTTAAATCGGTTGCCGGCGGGCTGCTCGTTCAGTCGCGCGACAATGCGGTCATCGACGAGATGCAACTCAAGACTGTCACTAAGCGCGCACCGAGCCAGGCCGAGCTTGCCGACCTGCGCTTTGCATTTCGTGTGGCCAAGCACGTCAAATCAAACACCATCGTCTACGCAAAAGACCGCGCTACCGTTGGTGTCGGCGCCGGCCAGATGAGCCGCGTCGATGCCGCGCGTATCGCAGCGCGCAAGGCCGAAGACGCGGCGAAAGAAATGAAGCTTTCGGCGCCGCTCACCAAAGGTTCAGTGGTGGCGTCGGATGCCTTCTTCCCATTCCCCGATGGATTGCTGGCTGCAATCGAGGCCGGCGCCACCGCCGTCATTCAGCCAGGCGGATCGGTGAATGACGACAAGGTCATCGCCGCGGCCGACGAACATAATGTAGCGATGGTCTTCACCGGCACCCGGCATTTCCGGCACTAGCCGCTATTGCCGCGCTAAATCCCCCAGCAAACTTGCCGCTACCGAGAGTTTCGACAGGGTCAGGCCGGAACCCGCAATTTCATGGATGGCCGAGCGGATGCGCTCGACTTCCGCTTGTCTCGGGCGAACCCATTCCTCGACCGCGCCGGTGCCGGCATGGCCATTGCCGACCATTGCGGCGGTCAGGCGTCGTTCTGCGTCACCGATCGAATCGAGCGCACGGTCGAGTGCAAGCCGATCGAAATAATCCGACACGACGATATTTGGCACTGCGTTGGCAACGCGGTCGAGCTGAAAGAAGGCTTCTGTCGCGAAATAGGTCGCCGTCACTTCACCGACCGGCTTGCCGGAACGATCTGCCACCAGCGCTATGTCGGGTGCGGCCTTGAGCACGGCAAGGCTGGCGACCCGGCGCGCCAGCCCTTCAGGTACGCCGGCCTTGGCAAGCTCGGCGATACGAACGTCACGTCCCGCCACAGCCGCTTTCGACAGCGCGCCATCGAGCGCAGCCGCAACCTGCGCGATGCCCTCGCGGTAGTGTCCGATGATCTTTTCCAGTCCCTGCGTGAGATCGACGTTACGCAGAAACCAGACGAGGCGGTCCAGCAACAGATTTTGCACGGCCGCATACAGGGATAGCTGGATCTCGCCGGAGATCTTGTTATCGAGCGCGTCAATCTCGCCATTGAGCGCGATTAGATCATAGCTGTTGCGTACCGCCGCAAAGGCGGCGGCAATAGAGGGCGATGACGCCCCGGTCTGGTCCGCGATACGCACGATTAAAGTGGGGCCGCCGCGATTGATCATTGAATTCGTCAGCTGCGTTGCGATGATCTCTCGCCGCAACCGGTGCGCATGCAGCGCCTCATCGTAACGCTGCGACATTTCCGTCGGGAAATAGCGGTTGAGCTCGAGTCCAAGATAAGGATCGTCCGGCACGGTGCTGTCCAGCAGCTCGCTGTAGAGCGAGAGCTTGGCATAGGCGAGCAGTACTGCGAGCTCGGGGCGCGTCAGGCCGACATTGCGCTTGCGCCGTTCGGCGATCGCGATTTCGTCAGGCAGAAATTCAACCGAGCGGTCGAGCTCGCCGCGCATTTCCAATATTTGCATTAACCTCTGCTGGAAGCCGAGATCTTCCAGCCCGCGCCGTTGCGCCAGAGAAAGCGCCAGGGTCTGCTGATAGTTGTTGCGCAACACCAGCTGCGCCACCTCATCGGTCATTTCGGCCAGCAGCGCGTTACGCGCTTCCATCTTGAGCGCACCGGACCGCACCGGACGACTGAGGGCGATCTTGATGTTTACTTCCACGTCGGACGTATTGACGCCGGCGGAATTGTCGATCGCGTCGGTGTTGAGGCGAATGCCGCGCTGCGCCGCTTCGATACGGCCGCGCTGCGTCATTCCGAGATTGGCGCCCTCGCCGATTACCTTGCAGTTGACGTCGGCGCCGGTGACGCGAATCGCATCGTTGGCGCGGTCTCCGGCCGCATCGTCGGTTTCGCTCGACGCACGGATGTAAGTGCCGATGCCGCCGAAAAACAAAAGATCAACCGGCGCCTTGAGAATCGCCTTTATCAGCTCCTGCGGCGTTACGGACTCTCCCACGCCGAACAGATTGCGCGCCTCTGGACTCAGACGGATTTCCTTGGATGCGCGCGGATAAATGCCGCCGCCTTTGGAAATCAGCGCCTTGTCGTAGTCCTGCCAGCTTGAGCGCGGCAACGCGAACATCCGCTTGCGCTCGGCGAAACTCTTTTTCGGATCGGGATCCGGATCGATGAAAATGTCGCGGTGATCAAATGCGGCGAGAAGCCTGATCGTGTCCTCGCGCAACATACCATTGCCGAACACATCGCCCGACATGTCGCCGACGCCCGCCACATTGAATGGCGTCTTGCCGATATCAACGTCCATCTCACGGAAATGGCGTTTCACCGCTTCCCACGCGCCGCGCGCCGTGATGCCCATGGCCTTGTGGTCGTAGCCGGCCGAGCCGCCCGAGGCGAAGGCATCGCCCAGCCAGTAATCGTGCGCAACGGAGATCGCATTGGCGATATCGGAAAAAGTAGCGGTGCCCTTGTCCGCCGCAACAACGAGGTAAGGATCATCGCCTTCGTGGCGCACCACTTCGGCCGGCGGAATGATCTTACCGTCGGGGCCGATATTGTCGGTGATGTCGAGCAGGGAAGAAATAAAGAGTTTGTAGGTCGCCACGCCTTCGGCTTGCACAACATCGCGGGCGGCGCCTTTTGGCATCAGCTTTGGTACGAATCCGCCTTTGGCGCCGACCGGCACGATCACCGCATTCTTCACCTGCTGCGCCTTGACCAGTCCGAGAATTTCGGTGCGGAAATCCTGCGGCCGGTCCGACCAGCGGATTCCGCCGCGCGCGACCTTGCCGAAACGCAGGTGCACGCCTTCCACACGCGGCGAGTAGACGAATATCTCGTAAAGCGGGCGCGGCGGTGGGAGATCAGTGAGCTTGCGGCTCTCGAACTTTATGGAGATAAGCCCCTTGGGCTGCCCGTCCTTGTCTGTCTGGTAGAAATTGGTGCGGATCGCGGATTGCACAGCGTTGACGAAGCGACGCAAAATTCGGTCTTCGTCTAGGCTCTCGACTTTTTGCAAAGCCTCTTCGATGCGCGCAGCGACCGCGTTCTGCATGTCGGCGCGACCGGCTTCAGCGCGCGGATCAAAGCGGGCGTGAAACAAATCGACCACGCTGGCGGCAATGCCGGCATGTTTCACCAGCGTCGCCCACATGTAATCCTGCGAATAGGCAACGCGGACCTGTCGCAGAAACCGCGACAGGGCGCGGATCAGCGCGACATCGCGCCAAGCGATTGCGCCGGTAAGCGTCAGCGCGTTGTAGCCATCATTTTCAGCCGCACCGCGCATTACCATCAGAAACGCAGCCTCGAGCCGGGCCTTGCCGCTGTCGAGATCAATCATCCCGCCATCGGCGCGCTCGAGCAGCATGTCGTGGAACCAGACAGCGCTGCCGCCGTGCGGCTCGATCTGATAGGTGCGTTCGTCCACCACGCGAAAACCCATGTTTTCCAGCACCGGAACGCGCTCCGACAGCGGCAACGGGCGGGCGAAACTCCACACTTTCAGGCCAACCGCGCGCTGTTCTTCTTCCAGCCGGTGATGGAAATCGACGCCAAGCGGGCGTTGCTCGGACAAGCCCTCGACCACGCGAATATCGCCGGCCGCAACCGTCGGCGCGTAATTTTCGTGGAAACCTTCCGAGAACGCGTCCCGGTAGCGGTTGAACAAGGCGCGCGCGGCATCCGGAGGATTGACGAGAGCCAGCGCATCGCTGAGCCCGTCGGTCCAGGTGCGGATGATCGCCGCCACCTCGTTTTCGAGGGTTGCGCGATCGATATCGGGCGTCGCGCCGCCGGAGCGGCCGATGATGAAATGCACACGGACCAGCGGTCCCTCGTCCGGGAAGAACGGATAGAAAGCCGACACACGTCCGATGAACGCGTTTGCCAGGTAGGCGCCGATTCTGGCCCGGATGTGGCTGTCGTATCTTTCGCGCGGCACGAAGACGAGGACCGATACGAATCGATCGAAGCGGTCGCGTCTCGCCAGCACGCGTACGCGCGGACGTTCAACGAGCTGAAGGATAGCGAGAGCGAACTGGTAGAGAGTTTCTTCATCGATCTGGAGGAGTTCGTCGCGCGGATAGTGCTCCAGCACGTTCGCCAGCGCTTTTCCCGAATGGCTGTTCGGGTTGAAGCCGGCGCGCTGCTCGACAGCTGCAATCTTGCGCCGGATGTAAGGAATGCCGTGCGCGGCACGCGTATAGGCTGTCGACGTGAACAGGCCGACAATGCGGTGTTCGCCGATGAGCGTGCCGGATGTATCGAACCGCTTCACGCCGATGTAGTCGAGATAAGCGCGCCGGTGCACGCGCGCGTGGATGTTAGCCTTGGCGACGATCAATGGGCGCGGTTCCTTGAGAAACGCCATGATTTCCGGGGTTATCTCAAGAAGCTCGGTGCCGCGCCGGAGCACGCGTAGCTCGCGTGACCGCATGATACCGAGCGCGCTGCCGTGGTCCGGTTCAAGCGTCTGTCCGCTGACCCGGTAATCGCGCACGCCGAGAAATGTAAAATTATCCGCCAGGAGCCATTGCAGAAACTGTACCGCCTCGGCGATTTCGTCGACCCGCAGCGGCGGTGGATTAGCTTTCATTTCATCAACGATGTTGCTGACGCGATCGCGCATCGCGCGCCAGTCCTGCACCGCAACCCGCACCTCTTCGAGCACGGTTTGCAGCCCGAGTACCAGTTCCTCGCGCGCTGCGTCAGCGATGTCCGCAAGATGGATATGGATAAAGCTTTCACGCGAAGCGTCGGCTCCGGTTGGGGCATCAAGCGCGGTGAGCTTGCTGCCATTGCGTCTCACCGCGAACGTCGGATGAGCAACCAAGCGCACATCGAGACGGCGATCGGCAATCTCGCCCATCACCGAGTCGACGAGGAACGGCATGTCGTCGTTGACAATCTCGACGACGGAGACCGCCGTGTGCTCACCCGAAGCTTTGAGCGGCACCGTTTCACAGCGGATTTTCGGTGCCCCCGCTGGGCGGTCGGAAATGAAGTCGTAGGCGCGCGCCGCCAGCATGGCGAGATCGCTTGCGCCGTATTGAATCAGGTCTTCCGGCACCGCGCGGCCATAAAGCTGCGCGACAAAATTTTTCGAAATGTCGGCACGCTGTCCAGCGAGCGCCGCACCGGCTTGTTCAATCAGGTTGCGGGCGGCGCTTTCTTCCTTGCTGCCGGGAAGCTCAACGGCCATGGAACCTCGTGCGCTTGGCACTCAAGCAATGATCTTTTCCGAGAACCGGTTCCCGCGCGTCCGGAATTATGCGCGCACGGGAATCAGTCGAGGCGGTTTGGAAGTTTTCACCTTCTGCGCAGGCACGTCGAGAGCAACACACTGTTTGATGACGCGGCGTTGACAAGTCTGCGAAGCGTTGCCTCTGCGGGCGTTTTAACTCTCTGAATTAAAAGGTGAAACCCTACCCCACCACTCGTATCGCCTACGCATATAACAATGTAATCTGGCGTCGGCTGCGTATCGTAATAAGGACGGGGACATGCCCAAGGCCAATAAATCTGCCAAAGCCGCCAGCAAGGCGGTTGTAAAGCCCATCAAAGACAAGCCGATGCTGCACGCCATCAAGGGCGGCAAACCCGGTATCAAGCCGGCGGCCAAATCGGCGCCGCTCAAGCCGGTGCCGGCGGCGGCCGACGATGCCCCCGTGATTGCGCTCAACCTCGAGGCGGCAAAGCTCTCGCCGGCCATGGCGGCCTACTTCAAGAAATGTCAGGAAAAGCTTGGCTTTGTGCCGAACGTGCTCGCGGCCTACGCCTTCGATATGGCAAAGCTCGAACCGTTCGTCGCCATGTACAACGGACTCATGTTGGGCGATTCCGGCCTTTCCAAGCTCGAGCGTGAAATGATTGCGGTGGCCGTATCGTCGCAGAACCGTTGTTACTACTGCCTCACCGCGCACGGCGCGGCGGTACGGCAATATTCCGGTAATCCGCTGCTCGGCGAGCACCTGGTGATGAACTATCGTGTGGCGCGGCTGAACAAGCGCCAACGCGCCATGCTCGACTTTGCGGTCAAGCTCACGGCATCGCCCTGGAGCGTCGAAGAAGGCGATCGCGAGCGGCTACGCCGCGTCGGCTTCAGCGATCGCAATATCTGGGATATTTCGGCGGTGGCTGGCTTCTTCAACATGTCGAACCGCGTCGCGTCCGCCACTGATATGCGGCCGAACACAGTTTATCACGGGCAGGCGCGTTAGCCTTTTAGTCCGCTCATTCCCGCGTAAGCGGGAATCCAGCTAAGTCTGCCTCCTCGGAACGCGATCCAATTGGATCCCCGCTTTCGCGGGAATGAGCGAGAAGAGAGTTGATGGTTCGGTTACTTTCCAGCTTCGTCGTCCTCCTCTTCGCCTTCGCTGCGACCGCCCAGGTCGCGCCGGTTTCGCGCCCACCGGCAATCGAGCCGG
>Ga0187777_10001070_pt1 | contig 17910 bp, 15 predicted proteins | sample 1015_Q2_SP5_10_M_FD_132416 | JGI IMG/M metagenome (GOLD analysis project Ga0187777, IMG submission 132416) | Tropical peat soil microbial communities from peatlands in Department of Meta, Colombia - 1015_Q2_SP5_10_MG | ecosystem: Environmental > Terrestrial > Soil > Wetlands > Peat | place... | reverse complement strand
GGCGGCACGCCGATTTCGTCGGCGATGATTTGCGCCAGCGTCGTGCGCAGGCCCTGGCCGTGCGGTGATGACCCGATGCGCGCCTCGACGAAGCCGGACGGATCGACGGAGACGATCACCGTTTCCCAGCCTGGCGTAATCGCCATGCCGCGTGCGGCGAAGGTAGAACTGCCATAGCCGGTGCGCTCGCAGAAGGTTGAGAAACCGATGCCGAGATGCCGGCCCTGCGCGCGCGCTTCCTTCTGGCGTTTGCGGAAAGCAGGAAGATCAATGGCGGCGACCGCCATCTCCAGCGTCTGTTTGTAGCTCGCCTCGTCATATTCCAGCCCCATTGCGGTCTTGTACGGGAATTTGTCGACGAGGTTGCGTCGGCGGATATCGACCGGATCGATGCCGAGGGCCGCTGCTGCTTTATCCATCAGCCGTTCGATGGTGAAGGTAATGACCGGCCGCGACACGCCGCGGTAGGGCGCCATGGTGCACGTGTTGGTCAGAATGCCGCGCGCATGGCACTGATAGTGCCGCACGTCATAAGGGCCGGGCATCTCGGCCATAGCCATCAGAGGCTCGACGCCGCACGTGGTAGGAAAGCACGAATAAGCGCCGACATTGGCTGCGACGTCGGCCTTGATTGCGAGGAGCTTGCCGTCCTTATCGAACGCGCCGTCGAGCGTGATGTACTGATCACGCGCATGGAAGCCGGCGATCAGGTTCTCGCGGCGATCCTCGGTCCAGGCGAACGAGCTCTTGTATTTGCGCGCCAGCCACACCAGCACAATGTATTCGCCGGCAAGTGACATCTTCTGGCCGAAGCCGCCGCCGACATCCGGCGCGACGACGCGTAGATCAGCCTCGGGAAAGTCGAGTAGGTCGGCGATCGCCGTGCGCGTCAGGTGCGGCATCTGTGTGGTGCAGGTCAGCGTGACGCGGTCGCTCGCTGCGTCGTAAGCCGCGTGACCGCCGCGCGGCTCCATCGGCGTGGCGTTCTGCCGCCGCGAACGCGCTTCGACGGTGACGATTTTGTATGCGGTCTTCCACGCCGCATCGAAGCCGTCGCTCTTGAACTGGCCTTCGAGGATCACGTTGCCTGGCGCCGAAGCGTGAAGCTGTGGCGCCTTCGCTTCGAGCGCCGCGCGCGCATCGACGACCGGTGTCGTTTCTGTGATCTCGACCGAAACGAGATCTGCAATGTCTTCCGCCTCGCCGGCAGTCGCCGCCACAACAGCCGCAATCGGTTCGCCGACAAAGCGCACCACGCCGTCCGCCAGCACCGGTTGCCCGACCGGCTTGTAGGCAAACTTGTGCAGCATCGGCAGGATCGGTTTCACGTCTTTGAGGTCGACAGCGGTGACGACCGGCGCGTACTTCGGCGCGTCGATCTTAATGATTTTTCCCGCGGCGACCTGGCTGCGCACGAATCGCACGGAGTAAGCCGTAGGCAGGTCTGCGGTGAATCGGCCTTGCCCAGTCACCAATGCCGGATCCTCCAGCCGGCGGATGGCGCGACCGACCCAGGTCATACCGCCGCCGCGGGTGCCGTGCGCGCTCATGTCGCCGCCATCTCCAAAGCGCGGCGCACGACGGCACGCACTAGGTCGCAGCGGTAATCGAAGTCGGTCTGGTGATCCTCCAGCGGCTCGACCACCTGTGATGCGATATCGGCGGCGCGGCGGAATGCGACATCGCCCGTTGTCTTGCCGGCGAGTTCGTTCTCGGCATCCGTGAGCCGCCGCGGCGTCGGCTCGGCGCCACCGACGCCGATACGCGGCTCGGCGATCTTGCCGTCCTTCAGCCGGTACGACACGAAGGCAGAGGCGATGGCGAAGTCGCCGGCACGCCGGTTGAACTCGTTGAAACCAAACTTCGTATCGCTCGGCGGCTGCGGCAGCCGCACCTCGACGAGCAGTTCGTCTTCGGTGAGCGCCGTCGTCATCAGGCCTCGGAAAAAATCGTTCGCTGCGATCAGCCGTTCGCCGCGCGTGCTCTTCGCCACAATCGTCGCGCCGAGCGTCGCCGCGACGAGGCACCACTCCGACGCTGGGTCGGCGTGCGCGATGCTGCCACAGAACGTGCCGCGCATGCGGATCGGATAATGCGCGATGTGCCGCGCGACATAAGTAAGGATTGCGCCGAGCGGTCCGGCAACGACCGGAGTGTGGAACGCGGCGTGGCGTACGCGCGCGCCGATCGCCAGCGTCGTGCCGTTGTTGCGGATGTGGCCAAGTTCTTCGATCTCGTTGATGTCGACGAGGTGGGCGGGCTTAGCGAGCCGAAACGCCATGATCGGAACCAGGCTCTGCCCGCCTGCGAGCACCCGTCCGTCCGCCCCTGCGACCTCCGCCAGAATCGTCACCGCCTCGGCGACCGTCCGCGGCACATGGCGGATGAAAGGGGCGGGTTTCATGCGGAAAAAGGCCCACTAACGCTGATTATTTGTACGCAAACGTTAGCCCGCCGCCAAACCTTGTCAAACGGCATGAACCTTCCGCGAGGGGCCGGCGACCCATGGTCAAGAGCAAGGAAATCCACTCAGTCCAACCCAATCCAATCACCTTCAAATTCAGGGAGAATAGCCATGTCACGCAAAACCCTCATCAGCATCGTCGCCATCGGCCTGTTTGCTGCGGCGGCTCTCGCGTCCGGTGCGGCGCAAGCCCATGGTGGTGGCCACGGTGGTGGCGGCCATGGCGGTGGCCACGGCGGCCACGGCGGCGGAATGTACGCCCACCACCACTACAAGCACTGGCACTACTGGGCCCACGGCGGCGTCTATGTTCGCCCGGTCACCTACACGGTGCGCGACTCCCGTCCCGGCCCTTGCACTTGCCTGACCAAGAACTACACCCCGGACGGCCAGGTCGTATTCGCCGATCTCTGCACCAAGGAAACCGCGAGCGCCCCGGTCAACGGCTCCGATGACCATGCTCAGGCCAACGATGGCCCGACCAACTTCGCCGGCCAGACCTACCAGGACTACCTGAAGGCCAATCCGCAGGCGCAGGAGCAGGAGCAGAAGAAGAACTGATCCGCACTGCCTCACAACGAAGAAGCCGCCCGTTTCCGGGCGGCTTTTTCATTTCAGGAAGCTGTCGAGCGCGCCGGTCTCTTTCTTCTCGCGCTCGAAGTCCTCGGCGATGTGCTCGTAAAGCCGGGCGGCGGCATTCAACATTGCGTGTTCGGGATGATCCTCGCCGACAAAGGCGCCGATCTCGTCGAGTTCGGCGACCCATCGGTAGGCCTTAGCGTACATGTCGGGTACCTGCCGTGTCAGGTAGCCGAGCAGGTCGGGCCGGCTCTCGGCGAGCTCGGCCCTTAGCGTGCCGGCTGCGCCCTCGCGCGTCGCCGCCAGCATCATCGCGGAGCCCAAAGCCGTGAATCCCTTGGTGATGCCGGCATAGGACATCTTCAGCGCATGCGCGGCGGTGAGCTGGTCGCCGAGGACGCGCACGGTCAGGCCGTGGTCGTTGAGCTTCGCCAGATCCTTAGCGGCCGGACCCGAGCAATAGAACTTGGTGTTCTTGCTGCCGGGCTTCGGCGGCGGGCCGATAATGCCGGCGGCGATGAACGGCGTGCCAGTCTTGGCGACCATGTCGGCGATTTTCAGCATGGTCTGCGGGCTGACGGCATTGCATTCGACGTAGGTCGGCTTTTTGTTCGCGGCGGTCAGTACCGGCGACAGGCGTTTTGAGAGCGACAGCGCTTCGCCGGGCGGCACGATCGACAGCAGGAAATCGGCATCCATAAGTCCGCGGTCCTCGACCGGCCGCATGCCGGCTTCGCGCGCGCGCTTTTCGCTCGCTTCGCTGCGATCGGCGAGCGAAGTGAGCACGGTGACGCCGTTTTCCGTCAGGCGCTTGCCGACGCCGGCTCCCATATTGCCAGGCGCGACGATCGCCACTGTCAAGCTCATGATCCGGTCACTCCGCCATCAAGATTGATGCTCTGCCCGGTGACGAAGGTGGAGGCCTCCGAGGCGAGGAACAGCACGGCTCCTACCAGGTCCTCCGGCACCTCCGCGCGCGGCACGCATTGCATCTGAATGATGCGCTCCTTCTGCGCGGGCGTCACCGTCTTGCGCTCGATCTCGGTGAAAGTCGCGCCCGGCAGGATGGCATTGACAGTAATGCCGTCGGCGCCGACTTCGCGCGCCATCGATAGGCTCATGCCCATCAGCGCCGACTTGGTCGCGATGTAATGCAGATAATTCGGTCGGCCGAGCCGCACCGCGCCGGAGGCGACGTTGATGATGCGGCCCCATTTGGCCTTGCGCATTGCCGGCAGTACGGCACGGGCGCAAAGGAACGGCCCGGTCAGGTTGACGCGCAGCACGCGCTCCCATTCCCCGATCGGAATCTGGTCGAACGAACGCATCTCCAGCGTCGAGAAGATGCCGGCATTATTGATGAGCACATCGATGCGGCCGTACTTGTCGATGACGACTTCGACCATCTCCTTGATCGAGGCGTCGTCGGCGACGTCGGTCGTCACGGCAAACGCCTCGCCGCCTGCCGCCATGATCTCCTGCGACACCGTCGCCGCCTTCTTCTCATTGAGTTCGGCGATGACGGCGCGCGCGCCCGCTTTAGCGAAGGCTTTGGCGAAGACTCGGCCAATGCCCTGGCCGGCGCCGGTAATAATGACGACGCGATCCCTCAGCGACGGGAAGACGATGTTGTCGGGCGCGTTCATGCCGCGCGCTCCCGTTGCGGCAGCGCTTCGAGCGCGGTGCGCGCATCCCACGGCGTCCACCACAGCTTGATACCGAGATCGCGGGCGATGAGGCTGGCGCTGATATAGCCCGCGCCGCCGGAAATCGCGCCACCCGGATGTCCTGTGGAACCCGTATTGTAGAGATTCGGGATCGGCGAGCGGTAACCGAAATGGTTGTACATCACCTGCTCAGCATTGAAGGCGCCCATGAAGATGTCGCCGCCACGCATGTTGATCATTTCCTGGACGTATTCGCGGCCGGTATAGATGTATCGCCCGAGGATATTCTTGCTCGTCATGTTCGGGCAGTAGCGCGCGAAGGTCTCGATGATTCGGTCGGCGAATTCACCCTTCCAGGCCTCGTAAGTCTTGCCGCCGATATCCGGATTGAGCGGCATGACGTGCCAGCAATAGGTCGTGTGCTTGCCGGGCGGCGCCTGCGTCGGGTCAAGCAGGCTCAGCGGCCCGGAGCCGAACTGCACGAGCTTCGGCACGCGTCCCGCCATCACGTCCTGATGCGCGGAGAACAAATCCTCCATCGTCTCGGCGCCGATCGACCATTTCAGCGAGCGGTTAATATTCGGGTCGAATTTCTCGGCGGCAAAGCGCGGGCTTTCGTTGAGGGCGAGATGCAGGCCGAACAGGCTCCAGGCGGTATATTGGAAGCCGTCGAGCTTTTGCAGGAACGCCACCGGTAACTGCTCGCGGCCGACGAGCCTCTCGAAGGTCTGGTGCACGTCGAGCGTCGAGGCGACGAATTGCTTGGCACGTACCGTGCGGCCGTCGGCCAGCTCGATGCCGGTCGCCTTGCCGTTCTCGATGACGATGCGCGCGATGTCGACCTGCGGCTGGTAGGTGCCGCCGGCCGTGATGAAGGTCTCCATCAGCCCGCGCGCCAGATTGAACGAACCGCCCTGGCAAAGCTGGTAGCCGCTCTCGAGGTCGAAGGCGCGGATCACCGAGCCCATCGGCGAGGTCTTCGACATCGTGTCGACCAGCCAGGTGCCAAACAGCGACACTTTGAATAGAAATAAGAGCTGCACGTGGTGGTTCTCAAACAGCTCGCGTACGACATCGAGCGGCTGGCGGTTGGCCACTTCGAGAAATTCGCGGCCTAGCGCGCTTCGCTTCAAGAGCGTCTCGCGCTCGTCTTTTGTCAGTGGTTCGGCGTAGCGCTCGGCAAGGAGGATATCGCGCGTGATGGCCTCGGCCTTGCGGTTCCAGTCGCGAAAGGTTTGCGCGTCTTTCTTCGAGAAACGCGTGATGTTGGCGACCGACTCTTCTAGATCGCGTCCGAGCACCAGCGCCGAGCCGTCATGATGCGCCTGGCCGAACTCGTAGCGCGGCGTGATGTAGGTGACGCGTTCGTCGAGGCCGAGGTCCTTGAACCACGGCGTCTCGCTGATGTGGAAGTGATTGATCGAGTGCAGGTTGTGATAGAAGCCCGGCAGGGTGACTTCGCGCGTGCACAAGCCGCCTCCGTAAGTCAGCCGCCGCTCAACCAAAAGAATGTTGATACCCGCGCGCGCCAAGTAGCTGCCGAGGATGAGACCATGATGGCCCGCGCCGATGATGATACCGTCGTAGATCTTGCTGAGCGCCTTGGACACCGCGTTTCCCATTGGAAATATCTTTCCGGCGGTCCCACCGCCGTTGCGCGCTTGGCTACAGTGCAGAAACCACGCGCGTCCGGCAACCTGCGGAATTGCATGGCCTTTAGGCGGATGGACGTTGCCCGGTCTCTGCCGGTAAATTAGGCCATCCAAAGGCAAGCGGGCCGGAACAGGCCCTGGGGGAGGGTACAATGCGCAAGGCATTATTGATTGCGGGCGCGGCGCTGCTGCTCGCAGCGGTTCCGGCGTCGGCCCAGCAGAAGACGATCAAGATCGGCTTTATCTCGACATTCAGCGGTCCCGTCGCCGTGATCGGCAACGATATGCGTAACTCGTTCGAGCTCGCGCTCGATCACATGGGTCGCAAGATGAATGGCCTGCCGGTCGAAGTGATTTACGAGGACGATGGCTTCAAGCCGGAGCAGGGTCTGCAGAAGACGCAGAAGCTCATCGACTCCGACAAGGTCGACTTCATCGCCGGTTACATCTGGTCGAACGTGTTGCTCGCCTCCATCAAGCCCGCGATCGACTCCAAGACCTTCCTCATCACCGCCAATGCCGGCCCTTCGCAGATCGCCGGCGAACAGTGCTCGCCTTACGTCTTCTCAACCTCATGGCAGAACGACCAGACGCCGCAGGCGATGGGCCTCTACATGAATCAGAAGGGCGTGAAAAGCGTGTTCCTGATCGGACCGAACTATGCGGCCGGCAAGGATATGCTCGCGGGCGTCGCGTCGACCTTCAAGGGCAAGGTGATTGGTCAGGAATTGACGACGTGGCCGACGCAGCTCGACTTCTCGGCCGAGCTCGCCAAGGCCAAAGCCGCCAATCCGGACGCGGTTTTCGTGTTCTATCCGGGTAAGGCGGGCGTGCAGTTCCTGCAGCAATACGCGCAGGCGGGCCTAAAGGGCAAAGTCCCGCTCTACACCGCGTTCACCATCGACGAGCTGTCGCTGCCGCTGCAGAAGGACCTCGCGCTCGGCGTGCCGGGCGCACAGGAGTGGGTCAACGACTTGCCGAATGCGGCCAACAAGAAGTTCGTCGCGGACTACATCAAGAAGTATCCCGGCCATCGGCCGTCTTTCTACGGCGCGCAAAGCTACGACGCTGCCAACCTTATCGCGTCTGCGGTCGCCGCGACCAAAGGCGACCTCTCCGACAAGGCCAAGGTGCAGAAAGCGCTCGAAAAGGCCGACTTCAAGTCGGTGCGCGGCGACTTCAAGTTCGGCAACAACCACATTCCGATCCAAAACTTTTACCTGCAGGACGTGGTGAAGCAGGGCGACGACTTCGTGCTGAAGACGGTCGCGACCATCGTGAAGAACGACCAGGACCGCTTCCACGACAAGTGCTCGATGAAGTGATCTTCGGCTGATGTGATACCGGGCGGCAGGAGCGCCATAGCGTTTCTGCCGTCTTGTTTTTGGGCTGATCCATGACTCTCTTCATCGAGCAATGCCTGAACGGGTTGCAGTTCGGCCTACTGCTGTTCCTGCTCGCGGCTGGGCTGACGCTCGTCTTCGGCATCATGGATCTGGTCAACCTGGCGCATGGCTCGCTCTACATGGTTGGCGCCTATTTCGCAGCGACCTTCGCCGCATGGACCAGCAGTTTCGTGCTTGGCGCCGTGCTGGCACTCGGCGCGACGCTTCTCGTCGGTATGGTGGTGGAGGTCGTCGTTATGCGCCGGCTCTACGGCCGCGACCATCTCGACCACGTGCTCGGCACGTTCGGTCTCATTCTCTTTTTCGACGAACTGGTGCGGCTGATCTGGGGTCCTGAAGGCCTCTCGCTGCCGTTGCCATCCTGGCTCAACACCGCCATCACCATCATGCCCGGCGTCGACTACTCGGCCTACAAGTTATCGATCATCATCGTCAGTCTGGTCGTCGCCGCCTTCCTATACGTCCTGGTGATGAAGACGCGGATCGGCATGCTGATCCGCGCCGGCGCCACCAACCGCGAAATGGTCGGCGCGCTCGGCGTCAACATCAAGCTGCTCTACACGCTGGTGTTCGGGCTTGGCGCCGCGCTCGCCGGCCTTGCCGGCCTGATGCAGGCGCCGATCCTCACCGTGCAAATCGGCATGGGCGAGAACATCCTCATCCTTGCCTTCGTCATCACCGTCATCGGCGGCATCGGCTCGATCCGCGGCGCGCTCATCGCCGCGCTGTTCGTGGGCTTCATCGACACGCTCGGCCGTGCCTTCTTCCCCGATCTCCTGCGCATGGTGTTCAGCAAGGAAGTGGCGGCAACCGCCGCGCCGGCGCTCTCCTCGATGCTGATCTACCTGATGATGGCGATCGTCCTGGTGGTCAAGCCCGAGGGCTTGTTTTCGGCGGGCGGCAAATGAGCGTCCGCCTCACGCCGCGCAATGTCGTCGTCGCCGTCTTGTTTGCGGCGCTGTTGCTGCTGCCGTTCTACGCGCAATTCGCCAACGACCGTTTCCTGCTGACGCTGTTCACCCGCATCGTCATCCTGGCGATGGCGGCCGTCAGCCTTAATCTGATTCTCGGTTTCGGCGGCATGATGAGCTTCGGCCATGCCGCCTATCTCGGCATTGGCGGCTATGCCGTCGGCATCCTCGCCTACGAGGGCGTCGGCTCCGGCTTCATCCAGTGGCCGGTCGCGTTGCTTTCCAGCGCGCTATTCGCGCTCGTCATCGGCGCCTTGAGCCTGCGCACGCGCGGCGTCTACTTTATCATGATCACGCTCGCTTTCGCGCAGATGGCCTATTACGTGATCTCCGGGCTTGCCCGCTATGGCGGCGACGACGGCCTCACCATCCAGAAGCGCAGCCTGTTCGTCGCGCCATTCGATCTCACCGACAAGACGCAATTCTACTATGTCTGCCTCGCGCTGCTGTTTGCGTCGCTCTATCTCGTCTGGCGGCTTGTCAATTCGCGCTTCGGCCTAGTGATCCAGGGTGCGCGCTCGAACGACGCACGCATGCGCGCGATCGGGTTCCCGACCTACCGCTACAAGCTGGTCTGCTTTGTCATCGCTGGCACGCTATGCGGACTTGCCGGCGCGCTGCTTGCCAACCACACCGATTTCGTCAGCCCGGCGATGATGTATTGGACGCGGTCCGGCGACCTCATCATCATGGTGGTGCTCGGCGGCATGGGCTCGGTCACGGGCCCGGTGTTCGGCGCCGTGGCGCTGCTGGTGCTGGAAGAGGCGCTGTCCGGCATCACCGAGTATTGGCAGATCATCCTCGGTCCGCTGCTGCTGCTGGTCGTGCTGTTCGCGCGCGGTGGCATCGATGGCCTGCTCGCCAAGGTGCGGTCATGATTGAGCCGCTGCTCCAGACTGAGAGCCTTGCCAAGCGCTTCGGCGGCATCGTCGCGACTGACGACGCGACCATCAGCATCGCGCCGGGCGAGTTGCACGCAATCATCGGCCCGAACGGCGCCGGCAAGACAACCTTGGTCTCGCAACTCTCGGATCAATTGGCGCCCGATGCCGGCCGCAGCCGCTTTGCCGGTCTCGACATCTCGGCGCTGCCGATGCACAAGCGTAGCCGCCTCGGCCTTGCCGGGTCGTTCCAGATCACGTCGCTGTTTCTCGATTTGAGCGTGCTCGACAATGTCGCGCTCACGGTGCAGGCGCATGCCGGGCACTCGTTCTGCTTCTGGCGCGACGCGCGCAGCGAGCCGAAGTTGCGCGAGCCGGCGCGCGCAGCATTTGCCCGCGCCGGCCTTGCTGCACGCGAGACGTTGCCGGCGCCTGCGCTTAGTCACGGCGAGCATCGCCAACTTGAGCTGGCGATGGCGCTGGCCGGCAAGCCGCGCATGCTGCTGCTCGACCAGCCGATGGCGGGCCTCGGCCCCGAGGAATCCGCGCGCATGGTTGAGACGCTGCGCGCGCTCAAGAAGGAATTGACGATCCTGCTGATCGAGCACGACATGGAGGCCGTGTTCGCGCTGGCCGATCGCATTACCGTGCCGGTCTACGGCCGCGTCATCGCCTCGGGCGCACCCGCCGATATCCGCGCCAACCAGCAGGTCCGCGACGCCTATCTCGGCGAGCGGGAGGCGGCGCATGGTTGAACCCGTCCTCGCCGTCGACATCATCGAGACTTGCTACGGCCTGAGCCAGGTGCTGTTCGGTGTGACGCTGTCGATTGCGCCGGGCGAGATGGTGACTTTGATGGGCCGCAACGGCATGGGCAAGACCACGACCGTGCGCTCGATCATGGGCCTGACGCCCGCGCGCGCGGGCGCCATCCGCTTCGAAGGCCGCGATATCCGCGACCTGCCGTCCTACCGCGTCGCCAAGCTTGGCATCGGCCTGGTGCCGGAAGGCCGCCAGATCTTCCCCAATCTCACTGTGCGCGAGAACCTCGTCGCGACGGCGGTCGCGCGTCACGGTGCGGCGTGGACGCTCGACACAGTCTGTGAGCTGTTCCCGCGGCTTGCCGAGCGGCAGGCTAGCATGGGCAATCAGCTGTCAGGCGGTGAGCAGCAGATGCTGGCGATTGGCCGCGCGCTGATGACCAATCCGCGCCTGCTCATCCTCGACGAAGCGACGGAAGGCCTTGCCCCGCTGATCCGCGCCGAGATCTGGCGCTGTCTCGCCAAGCTCAAGGAGAGCGGGCTTGCTGTGTTGGTGATCGACAAGAATGTCGGCGCGCTGTTACGTGTTGCCGACCGGCATTTCCTGATCGAGCGGGGCCGCGTCGTCTGGTCCGGCGCCTCGTCCGATCTCGCCGCCAACCCGGACATCCAGCACCGCTATCTCGGCGTCTAGCGGCGTCTTCCAGCGGTGATAGATTGGCGGCCTGCCAGTTCAGGGCACGGGGCGTTCATGAGTTGGCGAAATCTCGGCTCATTTTTATTACTCGTCGTGCTTTGCATGGTCATCAGCCCGGCCGTGGGCGTGATCGCAATCTATGCCGTCGACGCCCCTATCCGCGGACTCCTTGGCGGCAGTAGTGATGCGGTGGGGCTAGCCGCCGCCGCTCTCGGCAGCCTTGTCGGCACGTCGCTTGCCGTCACCGCCAATGTCGCGCTGATGGATGAGCGCCCCGCGCGTGGCGTCGGTGCGGCGTTCGTTGTGTTGCAGGCGGCCTACACCGTCATGACTTCCACGGTGGTGGGCAATTTGAAATTTGCCGGACTGTTGACTGATCCGCTTTTCGTGCAAAGCCTGGCCGCATGCGTGGCGGTGTGGATCGCGTGCCGGCTGCCCCCGCTCCGGCAACCGCGGCCGCTTACTCCGCAGGCCCTGCGGCGAACGAAAATTACGGCGGGCGCGGGCGTCGCCGTCGTTGTCGTCATTGTCTTTGCTATCATCGCGGTTAGCCACTGACAAAACGGGGACAGCATGCAACAGGCCGCAGCCGAGAAATCCGACCACGACATACTTGCCGATTTGAATCAGAATTACGTGCGCTCCGCCCTGGAGTCGGATGTGAAATGGTACTCGGAAAACCTGTCCGAGGATTTCTACATCACCGCGCCTGATGGCGTTTTGCTGAACGCGATGCCTTTCTCAAGCGCATCGCAAATCCGTATCCCGGGACCGCTGCCGAACCCGTCGACGTCATGATCCGGATTCTGGGCGACGTTGCCATCATTCACTCGGGTTACAAAGACAAGAAGCTGACAGGAGAATTTAGCTACGGGCGGTACACGGATATCTACGAGCGCCGAAATGGCCGGTGGCTTTGCGTTGCCGCGCACTTCATGCGTTTTCCAAAGCCTCCTGCCGCCTGATAGAGTCATCGGCGTTGGGGAGGATTGCCGTGCAGAAACCAAGCCGTATCGCACTGTCCGTCGTTGCGCTCATTCTCGTCGACTTGCGGCTCCCCGCGCGTGCGCAGGCGGACTATCCGAGCCGCCCGGTGCAGATCATTATTGCCTACGGTGCCGGCACGATCGGCGACGTCAGCATGCGCATCCTCGCGGACAAGCTGAGCAGCTCTCTCGGCAAGAACTTCATCGTCGAGAACAAACCCGGCGCCGCGGGTGTTGTTGCCGCCAAGGCCGCCGCCGCGGCGGCGCCCGACGGCTACACGCTCGTCCTCATTGGCAACAGTTATGCGATCAGCACTGCGCTGTTCAAATCGCTGCCCTACGACGTGGTGAAGGACTTCACGCCGATCTCTGCGATCGCGACCTTCGACTTTCTCGTCGCCACCAAGAAGGGTTCGAAATTCAAGTCGATGAAGGACGTCATCGCCTATGCCAAGGGAAATCCGGGCAAATTGACCATTGCGACCTTGAGCCCGGGCACGACGCAATATCTCGCCGTCGAGCTTCTGAAAGTGACGGCCGGCGTCAACGTCACCGCCGTACCATTCCGCAATTCGCCGGACGCTGCGACCGCGCTGCTGCGAGGCGACGTCGATATCGACATGGACTCGTACGCGCCGCTGAAATCGTTTCTGGAAAACGACAAGATCGATGTCATCGCGACGACAGGCAAGAACCGGGTGCCGTTTCTCAAGGACCTCCCGACCGTCGCCGAAAGTGGCCTACCGAACTTCGATGTGACGAGCTGGAACGGCATTGCCGCGCCCGCGGGCGTTCCCACGCCGATCGTCGCCAAGCTGAGCAAGGCCGTGAACGAGGCGCTCGAACTCCCGGACGTAAAGGCGACCGGCCAGCGGCTTGGCATGGTCATGCATGGCAGTTCATCCGACGAGCTGAAAGCGCGGCTCAAGGCCGATATCGGGAAATGGTCCGATCTCATCGAGACGGCGCATATTCCCAAGCAGGACTAGCGGTCACTCCGCCGGCTGTAGCGGCGGGGCAGCCCTCCGGCGCACGAAGCTCGGCATGGCGCCGCCCCATTTGCGGTGCAGGCGGTCGAGCAGCAGGTAGATCACCGGCGTCGTGTAGAGCGTTAGCACCTGCGACACCAACAGGCCGCCAATGATGGTGATCCCGAGCGGGCGGCGCAATTCAGAGCCTGGGCCGGTCGCGATCACCAGCGGCAGCGCGCCAAGCATGGCCGCGAGCGTTGTCATCAGGATCGGCCGGAAGCGCTCCATGCAGGCTTCGTGGATTGCCTGACGTGGCGACAGGCCAAGGCGGCGCTCGCAGTCGAGCGCGAAGTCGACCAGCATGATGCCGTTCTTCTTGACGATGCCGATCAGCAGGATGATGCCGATGAAGGCGATCACGGTGAGCTCGCTGTGGAATAGCTGCAAGGCGAGCAGCGCGCCGAGGCCCGCCGACGGCAGCGTCGAGATGATGGTCAGCGGGTGAGCGAGGCTCTCGTAGAGCACGCCGAGCACGATGTAGACGGCGATCAGCGCCGCAATCAGCAGGATCGGCTCGGCGCCGGCACTCTGCTGGTAGGTCTGCACGTCGCCGGCAAAATCCGTGTGGATCGCATCGGGAATGTGCATCTCAGCCGTGGCCTGCGCGATCGCGGCGGTCGCCTCATCGATGCTGATATCGGGCGATAGATTGTAGGTGATGGTGACCGAAGGGAATTGACCCTGGTGGTTCACCACCAACGGCGCGAGGCCGCGCTCGACCTTTGCCACCGCCGACAGGGGCACCTGCGTATTGTCCTTGCCCGAGACATAGATCTTGCTCAGGTCGTTCGGGTCGCGCTGGTTATGCTGTGCCACCTCCATGATGACACGGTATTGGTTGCGCGGGCCATAGATGGTCGAAATCTGCCGCTGCGAGAAGGCATCGTTGAGCGCGCTGTCGATGTCCTGGATACGCACGCCGAAGCGCGCGGCTGCCGGCCGGTCGATGGTGACGTTGGCGCTGAGCCCGCCCTGGTCGCGGTCGGTGGTGACGTCGATGACACCATGGATCTGTTTGATGCCGTCGAGCACCTTCGGCACCCAAGTCTGCAGCAGGTCGATGTCCGAGCTCCACAGCGTGAACTGGTATTGCGAGCTGCTCTGGCGCCCTCCGGCGCGCAGATCGCTGGTCGGCACCATGAAGACGCGGATGCCCGGGATCTTGTTGAGCTTGGCGCGCATCCGCGCCACCACCTGCTGCGTCGGCACGCCGTTGCGCTGGCTGAGCGGCTTCAGACTGATGAACATGCGGCCGTGATTGACCGAGGCGTTGAAGAACGAGGCGCCGACTGAGGAGCCGAGGCCCTGCACGGCGGGATCGGCCAAAACCACCTGCATGGTCTTTATTTGCAACGCCTCCATAGCTTCGAAGGAAATGTCGGGCGAAGCCTCCGTCGAGCCGAAGATCAGGCCGGTATCGTCCTGCGGGAAGTAGCCCTTGGGCGTGCGTATGAAGAGGCCGACGGTCAGAGCGATGGTCGCGACGAAAACGAACAACGTCAGGGCGCGATGCTCGATCACGACGCTCAGCGTGCGGTCGTAGAACCGCACCATATGCGAGACGACGCCTTCCATGATGCGGTCGAGCCAGGTTTCGTCCGGGCTTGGCGGCCGCTGTACGAAATAGGCGCAGATCATCGGCGTCACCGACAGCGATACCGCGGTCGAGATGATGATGGCGAAAGCAAGCGTCACCGAGAATTCACGGAACAGGCGGCCGACGATGCCGCCCATCAGCAGCAGCGGAATGAAGGCGGCGATCAGCGACACCGATATCGAGATCACGGTGAAGCCGATCTGGCGCGCGCCCATCAGCGCCGCGCGCAGCGGCGAGTAGCCGTTCTCGAGGTTGCGGAACACGTTCTCGATCATGACGATGGCATCGTCGACGACGAAGCCGACGCTGACCGCGAGCGCCATCAGCGACAGGTTGTCGATCGAGAACCCGGCCGCCCACATCGCCGCGCAGGTGCCGGCAAGCGCCAGCGGCACCGTGATGCCGGCGGCCGCGGTCGCCGCCACGCGCCGCAGGAACAGGAATACCACCATCATCACCAAGACGACGGTTGCAGCCAGCGTCAGCTGCATGTCGTGGACGCTGGCGCGGATGGTCTGTGTGCGGTCGGCCAGCACTGAAATGTCGACGCCCGCCGGCACCCATTGCTTGAGCTGCGGCAACACCTCGTAGATGCGGTCGATGGTGTCGAGAACGTTGGCATTGCCCTGCTTGGTGATGATCAGCAGGACCGACGGGTCGTTGTTGAACCAGCCCGCCGAGAGGCTGTTGCGCACGCCGGGCCGCACAGTCGCGATATCGGTCAGACGGATCACGGTGCCGTCGACCGTCTTAACCACCACCGGGTCGTAGTCCTGCGGGTCGTTGAGCTGGTCATTGGTGGCAATCGTGATGTTGCGCGACGTGCCGTCGAAGGCGCCGAGCGGCCCCATGGCATTGGCGTTGGAGATTGCGGTGCGTACGTCCTCGAGGCCGACGCCCATGGCGGCGAGCCGGCTCGGATCGACGCGCACGCGCAATGCCGGCTGCTCCGAGCCCGCGACCGTGACGTCGGCGACGCCGTCGACTTGGCTTAGCCGCTGCGCGATCACACTGTCGGCGGCGTCGTAAAGGTCGCTCGGCAGCAGCGTCTTGGAGGTCAGCGCGAGGATCAGGATCGGGGCCGCCGACGGGTTGAATTTGCGGAAGGTCGGCAGCGTCGGCATGTCGGACGGCAAGTCGCTGAGCGCGGCATTGAGCGCCGCCTGCACGTCGCGCGCCGCGCCGTCGATATTGCGTGACAGGTCGAACTGGATGGTGATGCGCGAGGAGCCCAGCGTTGACACCGAGGTGAGTTCGGTGACGCCAGAAATCTCGGCGAGCCGTCGCTCGAGCGGCGCGGCGACCGTCGCCGCCATGGTATTGGGGTCGGCGCCGGGCCGGCTCGCCGTCACGCTGATGGTGGCGAGCTCGATCGTCGGCAGGCTGGAAACCGGCAGAAAGCTATAGGCCACTGCGCCGACTAGGAAGAGGCCGATGGCGAGCAGGGTCGTGCCGATCGGCCGCTTGATGAAGATGCGGGAGACGTTCACGTCCGGCCCCGTGCCGGGCGCTGCCGCAACCTCCGGGGCAGGGTTGGTGTAAGGCGCGCGCGCAGGCGTTCCATGTATAGGTAGATGACCGGCGTCGTGTAGAGCGTCAGCAACTGGCTCAGCAACAGACCGCCGATGATGGTGATACCGAGCGGATTGCGCAGCTCGGAGCCGGTGCCGCTCTCGAAGGCGAGGGGGATCGCGCCGAACAGTGCCGCGAGCGTCGTCATCATGATCGGGCGGAAGCGCAGCAACGCCGCCTGCAGGATCGCCTCGTCAGGCGACATGCCCTGTTCGCGTTCGGCGTCGAGCGCGAAGTCGATCATCAGAATGGCGTTCTTCTTGACGATGCCCATCAGCAGCACGATGCCGATCAGCGCGATCACCGACAGGTCGTAGCCGAACAGCATCAGCGCGAGCAGCGCGCCGACGCCGGCTGACGGCAGCGTCGACAGGATGGTCATCGGGTGGATGAAGCTCTCATAAAGCACACCCAACACGATGTAGATCGCGATCACAGCGGCGAGGATGAGCCAGGGCTCGCCCGACAGCGAGCTGGCGAATTCGGCGGCGTCGCCGGAGAAGCTGCCGTTGACCGACACCGGCATGCCGATCGCGGTCTCGGCCTTGTTGATGGCGGCGACCGCATCGGACAATGCATAACCGGGCGCCAAGTCGAAGCTGACGGTGACCGCGGGGAACTGCTCCTGGTGAGCGATGGCGAGCGGCGCGCTGGTCGGCTCGAAATGCGCGAACGACGACAGCGGCACCTGGCCGCTGCTGCTGACGCTGTTCGGCGTCGCGGTCGTGTTCGTATTGGTGGTGCCAACCGAGGTATTTCCGACCGTCGAGGTGGTGCCGTTCGAGGTCACCGAGCCGGTGACGTAGAGCTTCGACAGCGAGGTCGGGTCCTGCTGGAATCGTGGCTGCGCCTCGAGGATCACGCGATACTGGTTGGCCTGACCGTAGATCGTCGAGATCTGCCGCTGGCCGAAGGCGTCGTTGAGCGTGTCGGTGACGCTCTGCATCGAGACGCCGAGGCGGCCGGCCTGCTCGCGGTCGACCTGCACTATGACGCGCGGACCGCCTTCCTGCGCCTCGGACGCGACATTAAGGAACGCACGCGAGCGCCGCAGTTCCTGTGTCAGCTTGTCTGACCATTCGACCACCTCGTTCCGGTCGGTCGACATCAGCGTGTACTGATATTGCGCGCGGCTGATGCGGGTCGAGATCTGGATATCCTGCGTCGCCTGAAAGTAAACGGTCACACCGGGGATTTTCGCGGTCTTCTGCTGTAAGCGGGCGATGATGGTGTTGACCAGGTCGGTGCGCCGGTCGCGCGGCCTTAGCGCAATCGCCATGCGGCCGGCATTCGGCGTGGCGTTAAGCGGCGAGACGCCTAGCACCGAGACGACGCCGGTAACGTCCGGGTCGGCGCGCACGATATCCTCGACGTCGCGCTGGCGGCGCTGCATCTCCTCGAACGAGACATCGGCGCCGGCCTCGGTCACAGCCGTGATCAGGCCGGTGTCCTGGAGCGGCAAGAAGCCCTTCGGCATCACGAAGAACAGGAAGAGCGTAGCGGCAACCGTGCCCAGCGTCACAAACAGCGTCTCGCGCTGATGGCGCAGCACCCAGACGAGGCTCCGCTCGTAGAGCTCGACGGTGCGGTCGATCAAGTTGTAGAGCGACTGCTCGCTCACGAGGCCGAGGAAATGGCGCGCCTTG
>Ga0187777_10001065_pt1 | contig 17970 bp, 17 predicted proteins | sample 1015_Q2_SP5_10_M_FD_132416 | JGI IMG/M metagenome (GOLD analysis project Ga0187777, IMG submission 132416) | Tropical peat soil microbial communities from peatlands in Department of Meta, Colombia - 1015_Q2_SP5_10_MG | ecosystem: Environmental > Terrestrial > Soil > Wetlands > Peat | place... | reverse complement strand
GTTCGCGCGCCAGCGCGATCAGGGGTCACGCGGTCGGGGGAGGTTTCAGGGATCTGACTGTCTTGAAGGCAGCAGGTACCCGGTCAGGCAGCGCGGCTCGCTGAGCTCGTAGCGCTTTGATCGGTATTCCCTGTAAATCCGGCATGGCAACGAGTGCATTCGGAGCGCCGCGGATTGAAATGAATACGGTCGTCAAGATTGATCCCAAAGACATCGACGCGATTCCGTTCCAGGAAGCCTCGCTCGACATCTGGGACAAGAAATATCGGCTGACTGCGAAGGACGGCACGCCCATCGACAAGACGATGGACGATACCTACAAGCGCGTCGCCCGAGCGCTCGCCGAGGTCGAGAGCGAGGACGTGCGCGAGAGCTGGACCGAGCGTTTTCTCTGGGCGCTGCGGCGCGGCGCGATTCCCGCGGGCCGCGTTACCTCCAACGCCGGAGCGTTCGAGCACAAGCCGGCAACATCGACGATCAATTGCACGGTCTCGGGCACGATCCATGACTCGATGGACGACATTCTCAAGAAAGTCCACGAGGCGGGACTCACGCTGAAGGCGGGATGCGGCATCGGCTATGAGCACTCGACGCTGCGGCCGCGCGGCGCATACGTGTCGGGAGCGGGTGCCTACACGTCCGGCCCGCTTTCCTTCATGGATATTTTCGACAAGATGTGTTTCACGATCTCGTCTGCGGGTGGAAGGCGCGGGGCGCAGATGGGTACTTTCGATATCGGCCATCCCGATGTTATGGAGTTCATCCGCGCCAAGCGCGAGAGCGGGCGTCTGCGACAATTCAATCTCTCGCTCCTCATCACGGATGAGTTTATGCGGGCCGTGCGCGAGGACCGCGAGTGGAAGCTCGCTTTTCCCGTGTCGCTCAAGGAGTACGAGACCGACAAGCCCGAGCTCGCCGATCAGACAAAGTTCATGTGGCGCGAGTGGCCGGTGCACGACGGCTACGTCGTCAATGACGACGGCCTCGTCGCTTGCAGGATCTACAAAACTCTGCCGGCGCGGCGCATGTGGGACGTCATCATGACGTCCACCTATGACTTCGCCGAGCCCGGATTCATTCTCATCGACCGCGTCAATGAGATGAACAACAACTGGTGGTGCGAGAACATTCGCGCGACGAACCCCTGCGGCGAACAAAGTCTTCCGCCCTACGGCTCATGTTTGCTCGGGTCCATCAACCTAACACGTTTCGTAAAACATCCGTTCACGGATTTCGCGGAATTCGACTGGTCGGAGTACCGCGAGGTCGTGAAGGTGTTCACGCGCATGCTCGACAATGTCGTCGAGATAAATGGACTTCCACTCGCGCAGCAGCGCGAGGAGATCCTGCGCAAGCGCCGTCATGGCATGGGATACCTCGGGCTCGGCAGCACGATGACGCTGCTCAAGATGAAGTACGGTTCGCCCGAAGCGGTGCAGTTCACCGAGGACGTGACGCGCGAGATGGCGGTCGCGGGCTGGGAGGCCGCTCTCGAGCTCGCGCGCGAGAAGGGTCCGGCACCGATCATGAACGAGGAGTTCACGGTTACCAGGGAAATGCTGCGCAAGCGCCCGGAGATGGCGCGCGATGGCTGGAAGGCGGGCGTGAAGATCGCAGGCAGGCTCCTGCACGCCAAGTACAGCCGCTACATGCAGCGCATCGCGCAGGTCGCACCGCAACTCGTGCACGAGCTCGCCGAGACCGGCGCGCGCTTCACGCACCACACCTCGATCGCGCCCACAGGCACGATCTCGCTTTCGCTCGCCAACAATGCCTCGAACGGCATCGAGCCCTCGTTCGCGCATCATTACTTCCGCAACGTGATCCGGGAGGGAAAGAAAACCAAGGAAAAGATCGACGTCTATTCCTTCGAGCTACTCGCCTACCGCGAGCTGGTCAATCTAGAGGCCAAACCGGGAGCCACCACCGATGCAGAGAGACTGCCCGAGTACTTCATCGCTTCCGAAGACATCACTCCCAAGGAGCATGTCGAAGTGCAGGCTGCGGCCCAAAAGTGGGTCGATTCATCGATTTCTAAGACGGCGAACGTGCCTACGGATTTCCCGTACGCGAAATTCAAAGACATCTATCTGTACGCATATGAGCAGGGACTGAAGGGCTGCACGACCTTCCGCTTCAACCCGGAGGCGTTCCAGGGCGTGCTCGTGAAGGAACAGGATCTCAAGAACACGATCTACAAGTTCACCCTCGAAGACGGCTCGGTAGTCGAGGTGCGCGGGGACGAGGAGATCGAGTACGACGGTGAGGTGCACACCGCCGCCAATCTTTACGACGCGATGCGCGAGGGCTACTACGGCCGCTTCTGAGCGCGGGCAGTTAAAGCAGGAAAACCAACATGACCAAGATCGACCGCAAGATCGTCAAGTATCAGGTGCAGAAGCCTGAAGAGAAGCCCGCCGCGGCGGCGGCGCAAGCTCCCGCGGCCCCGCAGGGCGGGGAGCCCGAGATCGTGCGCGACAAGAATGGCGGCACCGCCAAAGTAATCCGCATGCACGAGAAGCTCGAGCGTCCGGAAATGCTGGTCGGCTCGACCTACAAGATCAAGACGCCGATCTCCGATCACGCCATGTACGTGACGATCAACGACATCGTGCTGAACGAGGGTACCGAGTACGAGCAGCGCCGGCCGTTCGAGATCTTCATCAACTCGAAGAATCTCGATCACTTCCAGTGGATCGTGGCGCTCACGCGCATCATCTCCGCGGTGTTCCGCAAGGGGGGCGATGTCACCTTCCTCGTCGATGAGCTCAAGGCGGTGTTCGACCCGCGCGGCGGCTATTGGCAGCCGGGCGGCAAGTTCATGCCATCGATCATCGCCGAGCTCGGCTACGTCATCGAGAAACACCTGCAGGCGATCGGCTTGATCCGCAAGAGCCCCCTCGATCCCCACCAGCAAAAGTTCGTCGACCAGAAGCGCGCCGAGTACGAGGCGCGCGCCAAGCAGACCGACGCCTTCGCCAAGCCGCACTTCCCCGAAGGCGCCCAGCTCTGCGGCCGCTGCAGCACGGCGGCGGTCGTCATGATGGACGGCTGCATGACGTGCCTGAACTGCGGTGATTCGAAGTGTGGTTAACGCTCAAGGTTTCTGCGCCAACCAACCGGCACTGATAGACCCCGAGCGCAACTGACGAGGCAGCCATCCGGGCTGCCTCGTTTTGTCAGTGCGGATCTAATCGAGCGCGCTACCGCTCCGTGCGGACGATCGCCTATGATTTCGGGCGTCGCGGCTGCGCAGCGTTGCGCAAGTGAGGGGAGCCAAAAGATGAGAACACCAAGAGGGATGCTGATCGCGCTTGCGATAGCTGTGATCGGTACGGGCTGCGCGGCGCAGAAGATCAGCGCCGTGCCGGGTGCCGATGCGGTCAAGGTCACGAGCAATAATGCGGACGTCGCCAACTGCAACCCGCTCGGCAACGTCACCTATTACGCAACCGACCCGAATGCGAAGCAGCTGGCACTGAATGCGACCGTCGGCCTTGGCGGGAACACGCTCCAGCTGCTCGATAACCCGGGCCAGTACGGCGGGGTCGCCTACAAGTGTCCCGTTAAGTAGGAGCGGCTTTCTTCCGTGTTAACCTGCCGCCGCTGACTCAATCCTTTATCGGCGGCGGCGTTGCGTGAACCATCCCGGGCCGTCTGGCTCGGGATAGGTCCCTCGCGTCCCCCGATCTAAAGCTCGCCACCGGATGCGGAAAAAAAGACCCCGCCAGGAGGCGGGGTGTCGGTCGCTTTGCTTGTGTGGAGGAGTGTCTTCTCGTTGTTATCCGGTCAGCGCGCGATAGTCCCTACCTTCCCCAATTCTCGATTCCGGACCCGCGCGTTCTTTGATAATCCCTGTGGCTTTCCTTCCGCCGAAATTTGCTGTTCCTATGAAGTGAGCAACACTCGTGCCAGCGCGATTTCCCTTTAACTAAATATGCTGCGACGCATGTGCAGAGCCTCGCGGGAACGAAGCGGCCTTCGCCGAGTCTTCGGCCTTGGAGCCGGTGTCAAAATAGCCGACGCATTGATGCGCGGGCGCGACATCGTCCGAGCGCAGCGTACGCGGCAAACCTTTGAATTTTCTGGCGAAGCGTGCGGTTTCGAGAGCTGTAAATGATCCCGACAGGAGCTCTAGAAGGTCTCGGGCGCGCAATTCGGACGCTCGGAACACTCGCCTCGCTCCTCCCGACGATCGCCTGCGCGCTCTTCGGTGCGGGGCGTGCGCTCGCGGGGGAGAACGCGATGCCGCGCCCCCCGCAGCTCGAACCCGACGTCCAGTTCTGGATCCGCGTCTACACCGAGATCGATACCAACTCGGGATTCCTCCACGACGAGCACGACCTGACGGTCGTCTACGAAGCGCTCCACTTCGCGCCCGAAGCACCCCCCGCCGAGCGCGAGCGTTTGGTCGATGACGCCCGCGATCGCATCTCTGCGGCGCTGCGCCGGATCGTCGATGCAGGGGAGGGACCGCTCTCGGCGGACGATCAGCGCATCAAAGACGCCTGGGGCACGGCGGGCACGCCGGTGCGGCTGCGCCAGGCGGTCGATGAGGTTCGCTTCCAGCTCGGGCAGTCGGATCGCTTCCGCAGCGGCCTCATCCGCTCCGGAGCCTGGGAGACGCACATCGCCGAGACGCTCGCGAACCGCGGATTGCCCGCAGAGCTCGCAGTCCTGCCGCACGTCGAATCCTCTTTCAACCCGGCGGCGTATTCGAAGGCGGGCGCCGCGGGCCTCTGGCAGTTCATGCGCTCGACGGGGCGGCGCTACATGCGCATCGACACCGCCGTGGACGATCGGCTCGATCCCTTCCGCTCCACCGAGGCCGCCGCGCAGCTCCTCGCCTACAACTACCACGTGCTTGGCACCTGGCCGCTCGCGCTGACGGCCTATAACCACGGCACTGCGGGCGTGCGTCACGCGGTCGAGACGCTCGGCACCGACGACATTGTGACGATCGTGCGCCACTACACGAGCCGCACGTTCGGCTTCGCCTCGCGCAACTTCTACGTCTCGTTTCTCGCCGCACTCGAGATCGATCACAACCCGAAGAAGTACTTCGGCGCACTCGAGCGCGAGCGGGAGGTGCGCTTCCAGGAGGTGCAACTGCCCGCCTACGTGCCCGCGGCGGCGCTCACGCGCACGCTCCAGATCGACACGGATAAGCTGCGCGCCCTGAACCCGGCACTCCTGCCTGGAGTGTGGAGCGGCGAGCAGCGCGTACCTCGGGCCTATCGGCTGCGCTTACCCCGCGAGGGAACCCCACTTACGAACGAGCAGTTCGCGAAACAGCTCAGCCCCGAGGACATGTTCGCCGGCCAGCGCAGCCCGCGCCGCTACAAGGTGCAACAGGGCGACACGCTCGCGAATATCGCCGATCGCTACGGCGTGTCGATCGAGACACTGGCGCGCAAGAACGGCTTGCGCACGAGTGCGGGGCTGCATGCCGGCCACATGCTCACGATACCCGAGGCATCGCCCGGTCTTCTCGTGGCGGCCAACACGCCGCCACCGCGCAGGGGAGTCGTCACGATCATTCCGCTGCCACCCGAAGTCGCCCCGGGCGGAGCCGTGCCGGTCGAGGTCGCGCAGCGCGAGAGCGCGGAGGACGCCGCGGCGGCGGCGAAATCGCGCGCGGCGGCGGCCACGAACGTGGAGCCGCTCTCGGCCGCACAGGCCGAGGCGGTCGGACCTGCGATCGGCCCCGCCGCCGAGAGTACGCAAAGCGCCGATCCCACCGATTACAGCGTCGCGCAGGATGACACGATCCGCGTCGCCCCCGATGAGACGCTCGGGCACTACGCCGACTGGCTTGGCATCAGCGCGACCCGCGTACGCGAACTCAACAACATGGCCGGTAAGAGCGCGGTGCTCATCGGCGAGCGCATCAAGCTCGATTTCCACAAAGTGACGCACGAGGTGTTTGAAGCGCGCCGTCGTGACTATCACCAGCAGCTGCAGGCGAGCTACTTCGCCGCGCACCGCATCGTTGGCACCGAGGTGTACATCGCCCGCCCCGGGGATTCGCCCTGGACGCTCACGCAACACGGCCCGCGGCTGCCGCTTTGGCTCCTGCAGCAGTACAACCCCGATGTCGATTTCTCGGCACTGCGCGCCGGCACGCAACTCGTGATGCCGCGCGTGCAGGAAATCGCCGCGGGCGGCTGAAGCAGGAGGGTGTCAGGGCGCTTGGAATCGGCTCACCCCGGCCGCTGTGACGGATGCCCGTGCCGGGGTTTGGGTGGAACGCCTATAATCCCCCCGGGTTTTGTCGTATTGACCAGGGAATGAAGAACATTTTCAGGGCGTTAGCCGTCGTCGCGGCGCTTCCTTGCGCCGCCGCGCTCGTGCGCGCCGATTCCCTGCCACAGGCCCAGCCGGTCGTATTCACCCCGTCCACGCAGTCCCTCCCGATCGTCGATCGGGTGGTGGTGCACAAATCCGAGCGGCGGCTGGTCCTCATGCACGGCGGCAACATCGTGCGCTCGTATCACGTCGCGCTCGGGCTCAGCCCCGCGGGTCAAAAGGAGCGTTCGGGTGATTTTCGCACTCCCGAGGGGAGCTACCGTCTCGACCGGCGCAATCCGCGCAGCGACTTCTTTCTCTCGATCAAGGTGTCTTACCCGAGCCCCGCGGACCTCAAGCGCGCGCACGATCACCACTGGGTGACCGGCGGTTCGATCATGATCCACGGGCTGCCGAACTTCCTCAGGCACGAACCCGAGTACTACCTGAGCCACGACTGGACCGATGGCTGCATCGCCGTGTCGAACGCCGACATGGTCGAGATCTGGATGCTCACCCCTGACGACGCGCCGATCGATATCCTTCCCTAGCGCGTGAGCACAGAGCTTCCAGAATTCGTCGACGCGCGCGTCGGGCCGCGCGGTAGTCTCGAAAATCTCTCCCAGACCGAGATCGATATGCTGCTCGACACCGGGCAGGGCGGGCTCTATCCGCTCTTCCGGCGCTGCGCGCTCGCCGTGCTCAATTCCGGCGCACCCACCGACAACACCAAGGAGATCTTCGACCGCTACCGCGACTTCGATATCCGCATCGTGCGCAGCGCCTGGGGCGTGAAGCTCGAGATGCAGAATGCTCCGGCCGCGGCCTTCGTCGACGGACAGATGATCCGCGGCATCAAGGAGCACCTCTTCGCGGTGCTGCGCGATGTGGTGTTCATCTCGAACGAAATCGTGGCGAGCGGGCGTTTCGATCTTACGAGCTCCGCTTCGATCACGAACGCGGTGTTCCACGTGCTGCGCAACGCGCGCCTCCTCGATTACCGCGGCAGGCCGAACCTCGCGGTGTGCTGGGGAGGGCACTCGATCGACTCCGGGGAGTACCAGTACAGCAAGAACGTCGGCTACGAGCTCGGGCTGCGCGGACTCGATGTGTGCACCGGTTGCGGCCCGGGCGCCATGAAGGGTCCGATGAAAGGTGCCGCGGTCGGTCACGCGAAGCAGCGCATCGAGCATGGCCGCTATATCGGCATCACCGAGCCAGGGATCATCGCCGCCGAACCCCCGAACCCGATCGTGAGTCAGCTCGCGATCATGCCCGACATCGAGAAGCGCCTTGAGGCGTTCGTGCGGCTCGCGCACGGCATCGTCGTGCTCCCGGGCGGTGCCGGCACGGCGGAGGAAATCCTCTATCTCGCCGGCATGCTCCTCGATCCGGCCAATCGCGACCAGCCCTTTCCGATCGTGCTCACCGGTCCCGCTGGCAGCGCCGCCTACTTCGAGCAGATCAGCCGCTTCCTCGAGGGCACCCTCGGGAGCGATGCCGTACGGCACATGAGCGTCATCATCGACGACCCGCCGCAGGTTGCACGCGAGCTCGTGCGCGGGATGCAGGCGGTGCGCGAATTCCGCCGCGAGCGCAGCGATTCTTTCAACTTCAACTGGCTGCTCTCGGTGCGGCCCGAGTTCCAGAAGCCCTTCGAGGTGACGCACGCCTCGATGCGCGCGCTCGATCTCAGCCGCGATCAGCCGCCACACGAACTCGCCGCCAACCTGCGGCGCGCGTTCTCCGGGATCGTCACCGGCAACGTCAAGGAGCAGGGCATCGCCGCCATCGAGCGCGAGGGTCCTTATGAGCTCTCGGGCGACCCCGCGATCATGCAGCTCCTCGATGAACTCCTCGCCGCCTTCGTCGCCCAGCGCCGCATGCGGCTGCCGGGCGCCATCTACCGCCCCGTCTACCGCCTCGTCGCCTGAAGCGCGCCACCCGCGCCGCGCTGAAGCTTCGTGCACCGCTCACGTCAGCGCTGCCAACTGCACGCCGCGGTGCGCGCGTTCGGCTCACTCGTTACATAACGTTTCTTTCGCCGCACACTTTTTTCGCAGCGCGCGAGAGCTAGTTCCCAGCGCGGCAGAGCGAGGAGGTGGCTGTGAACCAGTTCCTGCGGTGGCTGTCGCTAACGCCGTACGCTGCCCCTCAGTTCTTCAGGAGCTTCTCATGGGCTCAAGCGACAGGGGGCGAGACGACGTCCCCGGCACGCAAAACGACCCGGCACCCGCGGGCAATCAGACGGGTAATCCGGATGCGTATGCGAATTGGCTCGATCGAATGCAGCGCGCGCGTGCCCGCCACGCCGCCATCACCCGAAACCTCTACACGTGGTCGAACTATAAGAATTGGGCCGACCAGGTGCGCGACACCTGGCAGAACCCCGAAGGCAACGGCGCCCCGGGCGCCGGCAAGCCCCGCAACAAGTAGCTCTCCGGAGCGGGCACTGCCGCCGCACTGAGTGCGGGGGCGCCCGCCATTCCCCGACGCCCAAGTCCTTCAGGCGATGTGTGCCGCCGCAGGAACGGCGGGCATCTCAGCCTCGGCCGCGGCTGAGGGGCTCGTGGGGACCGCCTCCGCGGCCTCCGGTGCGTCCTGCGCCGCACTCGTCGGCCCAGGCAGAACTCCGGCCTCAAAGCGCGCCCCTGCGAGCCACTCGATGAGGGGCTGCCATTGCTCGAGATCGTCCTGAGCGAGATAGGTCTTCATCTCGTGCAAACCGACCCCGAGCTCGGCGGCGCGCACGTAGTTTTGTGAGTCACGCAGCGTCGCCACGATCGGGATGCCGAGGGTCTGCAGAAAGCGCAGCAGCGCCTGATACGCAAGCGTATTGCGGCGGATGCGGTTCGCGATCACGCCGATGCGGTTGTCCTCGCGGCGGATCTTGGCGACGAGGAGGAGGTCGCGGATGCAGGTCGAGCAGGTATGGATGTCGATGTCGGAGGGCAGCACCGGCACGATGATCTTGTTCGCGTTACGGGTCATCTCCGGGAGCTGCTGCGCCGCGAGTGCCGCGGGCGTGTCCACGATGACGTGTGTCGCCTCGTGCGGCACGCGCAGCTGGAAGGAGCGCGTCGTGCGGCTGTCCTTCTCGTACGCGGGGATGATCTGCACCTGCGGCTGAGTCGGCTGACGCTTCTTCGCCCAGCGAACCGACGATCCCTGCGGGTCGAAGTCCATGAGCACGGGCGCATGCCCGCGCGTGGCCAGGTAGCTCGCCAGATTGATCGCGATGGTCGTCTTGCCGGACCCGCCTTTGGGGTTCAGGACGACAATGCGCTGCATGATGAGCCTTGTTTTGTCACATCCGTGATGCGCGGATCGCGGGGCAAGCCTACGCACGCACCCGATTCACCGCAAGCCACAGTATGTCGCATGTGTGACTGTGAGCACGGGCACGGCGCGCGGCACGCGCGCTCCGTAGAGTGCCCCTCGAATGGAAGAGTTCTTCTTGCACCTCTGGGACGAATTCGACGACATCGTCGGGATCTGCCGACACGTCGTGAGCTGCACGGCAGCCGAGGCGGTCGCAGACGCCGCACCGCTGATCGGTGCGGTCTCGGGGGCACTCCTTGCCGGGGCGGCAGCGTTGCTGCTCGCACACCCGCACTTCACCAGCTTCCTCAGCTAGTCTTGCCCGGTTCGCCGCGCGGAACTTGAAAATTCCGCGCCGATTCCCAAGATCGTGCGTCTCAAGAACGCGCGCAGCGGACGGCGAGCATGGCACCCGAACCGAACCCGAAAGAAGAGTCGCGAGCGGACGGCTCGCCTGCCACCCACGGCTTTCAGGCCGAGGTGCGCGAGCTCCTCAAGCTCATGATCCACTCCCTGTACAGCCACAGGGAAATCTTCCTGCGCGAGCTCATCTCCAACGCCTCGGACGCCTGCGACCGGCTGCGCTTTGCCGCGATCGCCGACAGCTCACTCCTCGCCCCCGCTCCCGAGCTCGGCATCCGCATCGACTCCGATCCCGCGCAGGGCACGGTGACCATCACCGATAACGGCATTGGCATGACGCGCGAGGAGGCGATCGCGAACCTCGGCACCATCGCCCGCTCGGGCACGGCCGAGTTGTTCCGCTCGCTCTCGGGCGATGAGCAGAAGGCCTCGCAACTCATCGGGCAGTTCGGCGTGGGCTTTTATTCCGCGTTCATCGTCGCCGAGCGCGTCGAGGTGCGCTCGCGCAAGGCCGGCACCGCGCCCGAGGCGGGCGTGCACTGGCAGTCGCGCGCCGAGGGCGATTTCACCGTCGAAACCGTGAGACAGGAAGCGCGCGGCACTTCGGTGACGCTGCACCTCAAGCAGGATGCGCGCGAGTTCGCCGATCCCTTCCGCCTGCGCGCGCTCATCCGCCGCTACTCCGATCACATCGGCTTCCCGGTGCACATGCGCAAGGAGGGCGAGGCGTCGCTCGAGTACGAGGTGGTGAACCAGGCGAAAGCGCTCTGGACGCTGCCGCGCAGCGAGATCCCGGAGGAGGAATATCGGCAGTTCTACCAGTACCTCGCGCACGATTTCACGGACCCCCTCGCCTGGAGCCACAACAAGGTGGAGGGCAAGCGCGAGTACATCAGTCTCCTCTATGTACCGGCGCGCGCCCCCTTTGATCTCTGGCAGCGCGAGGCGGCACATGGCCTGAAACTCTACGTGCGGCGCGTCTTCATCATGGACGATGCCGAGCAGTTCCTGCCGATCTACCTGCGGTTCGTGAAAGGGGTGATCGATTCCAGTGACCTGCCGCTCAACGTCTCGCGCGAGCTCCTGCAGCAGGACCCCGAAGTCGAAGCGATCCGAAGCGGGCTCACCAAGCGCGTGCTCGACCTGCTGGGGCGACTTGCGAAGGACGAGCCCGAGAAATACGCGACCTTCTGGAAGGAATTCGGCACCGTGCTCAAGGAGGGCATCGTCCAGGATCAGCCGAATCACGCCGCGCTCTTGCCGCTCCTGCGCTTTGCGAGCACGCGGCAGTCGGACAACACCCCCTCGGTGAGTCTCGTGGATTACCGCGCACGCATGCAGAGCGGGCAGGAGCGCATCTACTACGTGATCGCCGAGAGCGTGGACGCGGCGCGCGGGAGTCCCGCGATCGAGCGCCTGAGGGAGCGCGGCCTCGAGGTGCTCTTGCTCGCCGAGCGCATCGACGAGTGGGTCATGGGACAGCTCAGCGAATTCGACGGCAAGCGCTTCAAGGATGCCTCGCGCGGCGATCTCGAGCTCGGCGGACTTGCGGGCGCGGCCGACAAGAAGCAGCACGAGGAGGAACTCAGGGAGAGCAAGGGACTCCTCAAGCGCGTGAAGGACGCGTTGGGAACACGCGTCACCGAAGTGCGTGTCAGCGAGCGCCTCAAGGAGTCCCCGGCCGTCCTCGTGCTTGGTGAGCATGACCTGAGTGAGGCCATGCGCCGCATTCTCGCCGCCGCCGGACAGAAGCCGCCCGAGACTCATGCGCACCTCGAGCTCAACGTCACTCACCCGCTCGTGAAGTATCTCGATGGGGTCAAGGATCCGGACACGTTCGGCGAACTTGCCCAGCTCCTTTATGAGCAGGCGCTCCTCGCCGAAGGCTCGCAGCTTGCGAACCCGCCCGAATACGTGCAGCGGTTGAACCGCCTGCTCGTGCGACTCACCGCTCAGGAGCACCCAAGCGGTGCCTCCTGAGAGGATCGGGTTGTGAGCCGCGGGCGATGGTACTAAGAGCACCCGATGCCGAGCGGCTCATGCTCGAAGGCCCCGCCGGCGGCCTCGAGGCGCTCATCGAGACACCGAGGATCGAAGGTCGCGAAGGCGCGCCCGTCGCAGCATTCGCGGTCGTCTGTCATCCCCATCCGCTGCATGGCGGCACGCTCGATAACAAGGTGGTCTACACGCTCGCGCGTGCCTGCGAGCATTTCGGTACGCCCGCGATTCGCTTCAATTTCCGCGGCGTCGGCAGGAGCGAAGGCGTGTACGACGAGGGGCGCGGGGAGACCGAGGATGCGCTCGCCGCGATCGCCTACGGCCGGCGCCGCTGGCCGGGCGCGGCGCTTTGGCTCGGGGGATTCTCCTTCGGAGGCGTGGTCGCGGTGCGAGCCGCGGCGCAGGCGCGGCCCACCTGCGTGGTTGCCATCGCCCCGGGAGTCACCCGCATCGATGCGAGTGGTGTCGCACCGCCCGCCTGTCCCTGGCTCATCGTGCAGGGCGAGGCGGACGATGTGGTGCCGGCGGACACCGTCCTCGACTGGGCGCGCTCGCTCTCACCCGTGCCCGAGATCAAGCTGCTCGCGGGTGCCGGACACTTCTTTCACGGCCGCATCAACGAGCTGCGCGGGGCGCTCCTCGAGTTCCTCGAGACGATCCCCTGAAAACAAAAAGCCCGGCAGGAGCTGCGCTCCTCCCGGGCCTTTGCTCTCCGACCCTTCCGGAGAGTGCAAATCCCCTATTGGTTGACCATCGCCTTGAGGCTCTTGAGCGGCATAACGCGAACCTTCTTGCTGGCGGGCTTGGCCTTGAACATCATCTTTTCGCCGGTGAAGGGGTTGATACCCTCGCGTGCCTTCGTGGCTGGCTTCTTCACCACTTTCATCTTCAGCAGTCCCGGCAGCGTGAAGAGTCCATTCCCCCGCAGGCTCTTCTTGATCACGCCACCCAGGGACTCGAAGACGGTTCCGATTTGCTTGCGTGAAAGTCCAGTGTCTTTCGAGATGTGTGTGAGGACTTCGGACTTAGTCGGTGCGCCACCCTTTTTCGCCATATTGCTTTACTCCTCGGGAATATTAGTGTTGCGAAACGCGGCCCCCGTGCTGCCGCGAAGAGAATCGCGGCGGAAAATAGCACATGGGAGAGCTTTCGCAAGCGCTTTTTGCGCGTAGTGCTACGCGGAAATGCCTTTTTTATAAGGGTTTCACGCACACCGGGCGCCGACGCTGTGCTCCATCGCGCGCTCGCAGCGCTCGCGCGCGGCGCACGAGCGCTAGGACCAATGTTGCGATTCTCGTTGCGAAGTCATCGCTAAGCATGTGTTCCGCAAGCGCTCGCGCGCACCTCGAGCGCGTCGCGTGCGCGAGACGAGTGCGCCTTTTAGCTCAGCGCAGGAGGATCAAAATCGCCTGGATGGCGATGATCGCCCAAAGCGGCGAGAGATCGAGCCCGGCGACGGCGGGAATCAGGCGGCGGATCGGCCGCAGCACCGGCTCGCAGAGCGAGGTGAGGACGGACTGGAGCGGGGAATAGCCACCAGGCGCCACCAGCGAGAGCAGCGCATAGAGAAAGATCGCGTAGAAATAGGTCCAAAGGAGGGTGCGGGCGATCTCGCTCAGGATCGGGCGTACCCAAAGGAATGGCGGGGGAAAGCCGACCCCGCGCAGCGCAAAGATACAGCCGACATCCACCGTCGCGACGATGAACACCGCGACCACGGAGGCGGTGTCGATCTTGCCGATCGGGGGCAGGAGGCGGCGCAGGGGCAGGATGATCGGGTTCGTGAGGCGCACCACAGCCTGGCAGAGCGGGTTGCGGAAGTCCGCGCGCGCCCACTGCAGGAGGAGGCGCGCCATCACCACGAAGAGCGCGAGCGAAAGCAGCGTCTCGACGATGTAGATGATCGCGTTCATGGCTTCGGCCCTGAGGCGGCGAGCTCGTGGCCGCGCTTGACGGCCGCGCCAAGTGCCTGCGCGATGATCTCGCGCAACTTGGCGCGCTCGAAGACCCGCAGCGCCGCCTCCGTCGTGCCCCCGGGGGAGGTCACCTCCGCGCGCAGCCGCGCAAGATCCGCATCACCCGAACGCGCGAGCACGCCCGCCCCGTAGAGCGTCATGCGCGCGAGCTGCCGGGCGATCGGGGCCTCGAGGCCGAGCGCCTGCGCGGCCTCCGCCATGTGCTCGGCGAGCAGAAAGAAGTATGCAGGCCCGCTGCCTGAGAGCGCGGTGACGACATCGAGCGCATCCTCGCTTGCGACCCACGCCACCTCGCCCACGGAACCGAGCACCTGCGCGGCGCTCGCGCGCGCCGCCGCGCCGACTTGCGATGGGGCATAGAGGCCGGTGGCGCCCGCGCCCACGAGCGCCGCGCGGTTGGGCATCGCGCGCACGATCTCGATTCCCCCGCCCGTCGCGGCCGCGAGTGTCGCGATGCGGATCCCGGCCGCAACTGAGATGAGCAGCGGGCGTTCGCTCTCGAGGAGCGCGGCGAGCGGTGCGAGCACCGCGATGACATCGCTGGGCTTGACCGCGACCACGACCACGGTGGCGCCGCGCACTGCGGCCGCATTGTCGGCACTTGAGCTCAGGCCGAGCTCGCGCGAGAGCAGCGCGCGCTGCTCGCCCGAGCGCTCGCCGACCTGGAGATGCTCGGGGCGCGTGCCCGAGCGCAGGAGTCCGCCGATGATGGCGCGGCCCATGTTGCCGGCTCCGAGGATGGCGAGGCGCCTGTTGGTCATGTTGTGGTGCTTATTGTACGGGTCTCGGGCCAAACAGCACCGTACCGAGCCGTACGATGGTCGCTCCCTCGAGGACCGCGACCTCGAAATCATCGCTCATGCCCATCGAGAGCGTGTCGAGCGGTGTGCGCAAGCTGACAGCGCCGTTGAGCTCATCGCGCAGCTCGCGCAGCCGGCGGAACCAGCCCCGCTGGCGCAGCGGATCAGTCTCAGGGGGCGGGATGCACATGAGACCCCGGAGCGCGAGGCGCTCGAGAGTGGCGACGCTCGCTGCGAGCGCCGGCAGCGCCGCAGGCAGGACGCCGCCCTTACTTGCCTCGCCGCCGAGGTTGACGGCGAGGCAGACGTTGAGCGGCGCCGCTTGCGGTGAGCGTTGCGCCGCGAGCCGCTCGGCGATGTGCATGCGATCGATGGCGTGCACCCAGCTGAAGCTCTCGGCGATCGGGCGGGTCTTGTTCGCCTGTAGGCGTCCGACGAAGTGCCAGGTGAGAGCGCGGCTCGCGAGTTTTTCGATCTTCGCGAGCGCCTCCTGCAGGTAGCTCTCGCCGAAGTCCCTGAGGCCGCAATCGGCGGCCGCGTCAAGGAGTGCCACCGGCTGCGCCTTGCCGACGGCCAGGATTGTGACCGATTGCGCACTCCGCCCGGCCTCCTCGGCCGCCCGAGCGATGCGCATTCGCACCTCATGGATACGTTCGGGCAAATTCTGCGGACCCATTAACATATGGGACTTGTAACCCCTCCGCTATACTTCCGCCGCGCTTGAGGCTTTAGGCTGGCACGTCGCGGATCCCTGCCCCTTAAGTCGCGCCGTCCCAGGGAGCATCAATGGCCGTTGATATCGCGCAACTGCTCGCTTTCGCCGTCAAGAACAACGCCTCCGACCTGCACCTCTCGTCGGGCGTGCCGCCGATGATCCGCGTCGACGGGGACATGAAGCGCATCAACATGCCGGCGCTCTCCCACAAGGAAGTGCACGCCATGGTGTACGACATCATGAACGACAAGCAGCGCAAGGCGTACGAAGAATTCTACGAAACCGATTTCTCGTTCGAGATTCCAAAGCTGGCGCGCTTCCGCGTCAACGCCTTCAACCAGAACCGCGGCGCCGGGGCGGTGTTCCGCAACATCCCCTCGCTCATTCTCTCACTCGATGACCTGAACGCGCCGAAGATCTTCCGCGACCTGTGCATGCTGCCGCGCGGCCTCGTGCTGGTCACGGGGCCTACCGGCTCGGGCAAGTCCACCACCCTCGCCGGCATGGTCAATCACTGTAACGACAACCGGCCCGATCACATCATCACGATCGAGGACCCGATCGAGTTCGTGCACGAATCCAAGCGCTGCCTCGTCAATCAGCGCGAGGTGCACCGCGATACGCTCGGCTTCAGCGAGGCGCTGCGTTCGGCGCTGCGCGAAGACCCGGACGTGATCCTGGTCGGCGAAATGCGCGATCTCGAGACCATCCGCCTCGCGCTCACCGCGGCGGAGACCGGGCACCTGGTGTTCGGCACGCTGCACACGAGTTCCGCGGCCAAGACCATCGACCGCATCGTGGACGTCTTCCCGGGCGAGGAGAAGGACATGGTGCGCTCGATGCTCTCCGAATCGCTGCGCGCGGTGATCTCGCAGACGCTGCTGAAGAAGATCGGCGGCGGGCGGCTCGCGGCACACGAGATCATGATCGGCAGCCCGGCCATCCGTAACCTGATCCGCGAGGGCAAGATCGCGCAGATGTACTCCGCCATCCAGACCGGCGGCGCACAGGGCATGCAGACGCTCGATCAATGCCTCTCGGAGCTCATGGCCAAGGGGCAGGTGAGCAAGGAAGAGGCGCGCTACAAGGCGCAGAACAAGGACGCGTTGTAAGAGGGGGTTTGGGGACGGCTCATGGATCGCGACCAAGCAATCAAGCTGATGCAGGACCTGCTGCGGCGGGTGACCGAGAAGAAGGCCTCGGATCTTTTCATCACCGCCGGCTTCCCGCCGGCCATCAAGATCGACGGCGAGATCCGCCCGCAGAGCGAGCGCGCACTCACCGCCGAACAGGCCGCAACCCTCGTGCGCGCCATCATGAACGACCGGCAGACGAAGGAGTTCGATGCCACCAAGGAGGCGAACTTCGCGATCGCCCCGCAGGGCATCGGCCGCTTCCGCGTGAGCGCCTTCGTGCAGCAGGCGGCGGTCGGCTGCGTCATCCGCCTGATCAACGCCAAGATCCCGACCTTCGAGGAGCTCGATCTGCCGCCGGTGCTCAAGGAGGTCGTGCTCTCGAAGCGCGGCCTCGTGATCCTCGTCGGCGGCACGGGCTCGGGCAAGTCGACGACGCTCGCGACCATGGTCGGCTACCGCAACGAGAAGACCCGCGGCCACATCGTCACCATCGAGGATCCCGTCGAGTACGTGCACACCCACAAGGGCTGCGTCATCACGCACCGCGAAGTGGGCGTCGACACGGAGTCCTGGCACAACGCGCTCAAGAACACCCTCCGTCAGGCGCCCGATGTCATCCTGATCGGTGAGATACGCGACCGCGAGACCATGGAGTACGGCATCCAGTTCTCGGAGACCGGGCACCTGGTGCTCGCGACGCTGCACGCGAACAACGCCAACCAGGCGCTCGATCGCATCGTCAACTTCTTCCCCGACGAGCGGCGCACGCAGCTGCTCATGGACCTCTCGCTCAACATCCGCGGGCTGATCTCCCAGCGCCTGATTCCACGCGAGGCGGGTGGCGGGCGCATCGCGGCGATGGAGATCATGCTGAACTCGCCCCTCATTCAGGACCTGATCTTCAAGGGCGAGGTGGCCAAGATCAAAGACATCATGGGGCGCTCGACGCGCCTTGGAATGCGCACCTTCGACCAGGCGCTGTACGAGCTCTACGAGACCGGCTTCATTTCCTACGAGGATGCGCTGCGCAACGCCGATTCCAAGAATGAGCTGCGCCTGCGCATCAAGCTCGAGAGCAAGCGCGAGGTCAAGAACATCGACGAGGGCGGCCAGCTCGCGCTCGAGGAAACAGAGCAGGGTCGTAGCCTTTGAGCACGGCGGCGGACAAAGTCGCGGAGGACAATCCGCAGCCGTCGGCTCTCGCCGATGCGGTGACCGAGGCGGTGACCTCCAAGCACCCGACCCTCAATACCAAGCCGCTCTTCAAGCTGATGGTGGAGAAGAAGGCCTCCGACCTCTTCTTCACCGCGAATGCCCCGATCAAGATCAAGATCGAGGGGCAGATCATGCCTGTCAACAAGCAGATCCTGACT